>Ga0247831_1000281_pt1 | contig 114313 bp, 115 predicted proteins | sample LaCruzMarch2015__9_FD_192406 | JGI IMG/M metagenome (GOLD analysis project Ga0247831, IMG submission 192406) | Freshwater microbial communities from meromictic Lake La Cruz, Castile-La Mancha, Spain - LaCruzMarch2015_1m | ecosystem: Environmental > Aquatic > Freshwater > Lake | place: Spain...
GCCGCCCATGGCGGTCAATCGCCTGCCGTGGTCTACTTCAACGCAACTCAAACCGATCAGCAGGTGCAGGCAGTAGCTTAAATCACCCCAGAATCTGTCCAAGAGTTGGGGAGTAGCTCAGTTTGTCGTCAAGCCAAATCTTGAAAATCCGCGTGTCGCTGGTTCGATTCCGGCTCTGGGCACCACTCATTCATTCAGGCAGCAAGGTCGGCAGGCCCTTGGCGGGGCGGTTTCAGAAATCTGTCGGCGCGCCGCCTTCCTGTTTGCGTTTGGCCACAAACCGGCGCAGCTCCTCTTGATGGGTGTCATTCATCGCGGGGGCTTCGAATTCGGCCAGGATCTGCTTGTAGATCCGGTGCGCACGTTCGTGGGTCCAGGTGGACCCGTCCAGGGACCACGCCTCATAATTCCGCCAGTCCGAGCAGATCGGGGCATAAAACGCATGCTGATAGCGGTCCTGGGTGTGCTGGACGCCAAAATAATGCCCGCCCGCGCCCACCTCTTTGATGGCATCGAAGGCCAGATCGTCTTCGGTGGTGGCAAAGGTTGCCTCCTCGAAGTAGCGCTGGATCATCTGCAGCACTTCGCAGTCCATGATGAACTTTTCGGGGCTGGCGATCAGGCCGCCTTCCAGCCAGCCAGCGGCGTGGTAGACCATGTTGGTGCCCGACTGCACCGCCGACCAAAGCGAGTTCGAGGTTTCCCACATTGCCTGCCCGTCCGGGACGTTGGCGGCACAGACGCCGCTTGCCCGCATCGGCACGCCGTAAAACCGGACCAATTGCCCGGTCATCTGGGTGGCACGCATGTATTCCGGGGTGCCAAAGGCCGGGGCCCCGGACTTCATGTCGACGTTCGAGGTAAAGGTGCCGATCGCCACCGGACAGCCCGGGTTGATGTATTGCAGCAGGGCGACCGCTGCGAGTGCCTCGGCAATCGACAGGGCCACGGCACCGGACATGGTGACCGGGGCCATGGCACCCGCCAGTGTGAAGGGGGTGATCACGACGGGCTGGCCGCGCCGCGCCAGGCGCATCGCGCCGTCCAGCATCGGATAGTCGTGCTTCAAGGGGCTGACCGAGTTGATGTTGGTGTACATCCGGGGCTTGGCGTCGAATTCCTCATGCGTGAGGCCGCCAGCGATGCGGACCATCTCCATCACGTCTTCGACCCGCTCGGCGCCCAGGCTGTAGGCGTGGACAACCTTGTCGGTCAGGGTCAGCTTTTCATAAAGACAGTCCAGGTGGCGGACCGAGGGGTGGATGTCGATGGGTTCCACCGGATAGCCGCCCGCGACATGGATGCAGTTGAAATACTGCGTCAGCTTCATGAATTCCTTGAAGGTCTCAAAGTCGCCGGACCGCTTGCCCCGCTCCATGTCCCAGGCGTTGGGCGGAGAGCTTACGTTCACAAACACCATATGCTTGCCACCCAGCGTGATTTCGCGCGCGGGGTTGCGGGGCGTGATGGTAAAGGTTGACGGCGCGTGGCCGACCATCTCCATCACGAAAGCTTCGTCCATTCGGACGTTGGTGCCGTTAACGCGGCATCCCGCCTTCTTCAGGATTTCGACGGCATCGGGGTTCAGAAACTCGATCCCGATGTCGGACAGGATGCGCATGGCGGTCTTGTGGACGCGCTGCACGGCGTCGGCGTCGAGGGGTTCGGTCGGGCGGTCGGGGTTGACCGGGATGCGCCATGGCATCTGGTCGATGACCGCCGAGCCTGCCCGAACCTGCATGCCTGCCCGCCCTCCGGCGCGCTTTCTACGGGTTGGTTCTTCGGTCATGGCAGCTCTCCGGGTTTGTCGGGATCAGGATGACCGATGCCACCCCTCGATGAACACCGCGCAGGCGACGCAAAAGTGTCGTTTTCGGGCAATCAGCTGCGCAGGGTGGTCAGCCAGCCGGGCAAGTCGCCGATATCGGCCAAAACGACATCGGCAAGCGGGGCCAGGTCCGCCGCCGTGGCAACGCCCGTCAAAACCGCGACGGTGCGCATTCCTGCACTGCGGCCAGCGACCAGATCATGACGACTGTCGCCGATCATTGCCACCCGCTCTGGGGCAAGGCGCATCGCGGCGGCAAAGGCCAGGCACATGCCGGGGCCGGGCTTTGGCCCATGCCCGGAATCATGCCCTGCGATGAAGTCAAAGCAATCGGTGATGCCATGCGCGGCCAGATGCTGACGGGCGGGGGCTTCGGAATCGTTGGTGGCAAGCCCCAGCCGCAGCCCCTGCGCCCGCAAGGCCGATAGCAGCGGGCGCAACGGCACGGCTTCGGTCATCGGCGTTGCGGCGGCAGCCTGGTCGATCCGGTCGACAAGGGCTGTCGGGCTCCATCCGGGCAGTTCCGGGGCCAGGGCGGCAGCAATGTCGATCACGGTGGCCGCGATGACCGGGCTGTCCGCCCGAAAGGACAGGGTGGCCGGATCGAACCCGATCGCCTGGCCCAGCCGCAGGGCGTGCTCGGCATCCAAGGCTATTTCGGCCAGAAAGGTTGCGGCCCAGCGGCCCCAACTGATCTTGAAGTCGAACAGCGTTCCATCCTTGTCAAACAGCAGGCCGTCAAGCATCGGGTCGATCCTTTGGAGGGGTGTCAGGTCCAGTGCAGGTCCGCCCCTCCCGGCAGCGCTGCACGCGCAGAGGCCGGGGCCGTGTAGGCAAGGCCATGCGCATCGCAGAAGGCCACGATCCAGGCGTCATTTGTCATCAGGAAGTCAAGGACCGCGCCCTGAAACTCGGCCTCGCTGGCGCGTTCACGCAGATTTGTGGCGCTGGCACCGGTCGCCTGCAAAAAGTCCAGAAAGATGTCGTCCTGCTCTGCAAGCCAGGCAAGCGCTTGAAGCGAAAGAATTTGTGCGCTGGTGTCTTGCATGTCGTTGACTGTGATCGGGGCTCCGCTGGGTCTGGATATGACAGTTGGAGACAATTCGGAAAGGATTTCTTAACCAACTGGCGGGCAAACTGACGCGAGTGCAAAAAAGGCTTACGAAAGCGCAAGATGAGCGGACGCATCCTGATTGTTGATGCTGTAGCCACAAACAGAATCGTCCACCGGGCGCGGCTGTCGGCGGGGCTTTATGAACCGGTGCTTGCCGCTGACGGCAAAAGCGGTCTGGCGGCGGTGCTAGGCGTGCCGGCGGCGCTGCGGCCCGACCTGATTCTTCTGGCTCTCGACCTGCCCGACATGGCCGGAGACGAGGTGCTGCGCCGGCTGCGTGCTGACCCGCGTGGGCGTCATGTGCTGGTCATCGGTCTTGCGACGGTGGGTGACACGGCAGCCCGGGCAGCCGCTTTGGCGGCGGGGGCGGATGCGGTGATCGTGACGCCGGTGGCGGATCGGCTGCTGCTGGCCCGGGTGCGCAACCTGCTGCGCAGTCGGGCCGATCTTGCGGGGACCGGCGCGATGGGTGACGCGGGCTTTGCCGATCCGGCGGCAGCTTTTGATCTTCCCGGCGTCCTTGCGCTGGTTCCGGCCCATGCTGGCGATCCAGCCGGCCCTGGCGATCGGTCAGATATGCTGGACGATCTTTCCCGGCATCTGTCTGACCGGCTGATCCCGGTTTCACGCAACCAAAGCCTGGCCGACCCGGGCGGGCAGGCCGCCGCTGCCGACATCTTCATCGTACAATCTTCTGACGCCGCGTCCGAAGCGACCTTGCAGCTGTTGTCCGAGTTGAAAAGCCACCACGGCACCCGGCACGCGGCGGTCTGTCTGGTGGAAAGCGGCGGGCGGCAGGATGCTGCGGCGATGGCCTTTGATCTTGATGCCGACGATGTGGTCGGGCCCGAGGTCTCGAGCGCGGAACTTGCGTTGCGCCTGCGCTGTCTGTTGCGCCGCAAACGCGCAGCCGACCGGCGCCGGGCCCGGATGGCAACCGAACTGCGCCTGGCGATGATCGATCCGCTGACCGGGCTGTTCAATCGCCGCTATGCCGGGCCAAAGCTTGCCGCCATTGCCGCGCGCGCGATGGAAACCGGCAGTCCCTATGCCGTGATGGTGGTCGATATCGACCGTTTCAAGCGGGTGAATGACCTGCATGGCCACGCCACCGGCGACGCTGTGCTGGTCGAGGTGGCGCGACGCCTGACCGGCAGCCTGCGCGAAGGCGACCTTCTGGCGCGGATCGGCGGCGAGGAGTTCATGGTGGTGCTGCCCGACAGCAACCGCAGTGCCGCCGAAACCATTGCCGCGCGGCTGTGCGCCGCGATCGAAGAGCACCCGTTCCGCCTGCCCTCCGGGGGGCTTTTGGCGGTCACCGTATCGATCGGCGTCACCGTGGCGCTGGGTGCCCTGAAATCGGATCGGGTGGTGGAACAGGCGGATCTTGCCTTGCTGGATGCCAAGTGCCTGGGGCGCAACCGCGTCAAGTTTCGGCTGACGGCGGCCTGACCGTCAGTCGTGCCAGTCCTCAGTCTTGCCGGTCCAGCGCGGCCTCCATCCGGTCGGCAAAGACCAGCCGGTCGGCGGGGGGCATGGCGATCAGATGGGCTTCGATCAGGCCGCGGCCCAGTTCTAGCCGCGCCTGGTTGCGGGCGGCGATGGCTGCAAGCGCCGATTGGACCGCCGCCGGGTCAAAGGGGTCGGCGCGCATGGCCGCCACCAGGGAAGTGAACTCTGCCTTGCCCGCCTCGCGTGCGGCCTTGACCTCAAACCCGGCGTCACGCAGTGCCTTGCGCAGGGCGCGGCGATCCGAAAGATCAAACGCCGCGCTGAAGGGGCCAAACCCCACCGGATTTGCACTGTGCCCGCCGGAAGAGCCGCCTTTCAGCCAGGCCCCAGCCGCAAGCCCGGCAACCGCAAGATTAAGCCCGACCGACACGGCCAGCGCCACCTTCAGCCCGCGCCCGGGCGGCGTGACCGTCGAGAGGATGGGGGAACCTGTCGGGGTGGGGTCTGTCATCGCAATCAGCCTTCCGTCATCAGAAATTCGACCTCGGGAAACAGGTCAACCGTGTCAATGTCGCCGCCGGTAAGAAGGTCAAGCATGCTAGGCTCCAGATAGCCCAGCGCCGTGCCCACAAGCGCGGCAGCGCATACCCCGGCCAGCATCGGCGTGCCTCCAAGCGTGGCCGCCAGCCAGTCCAGCGCCGCTGCCAGCCCCCGACCCGCCGGTGCCATCGGCTTTGTCGATGGCGCAGGCGCGGCGAACCGGGCTTGCTCGGCCAGCGCATCGGCCAAGACCCGGTCCAGCAGGCCAGGCGCTTGGGGGGGCGGTGCACCGGCCGCACGCGCCAAAATCTGGTCAAGGTCTTTGTCCTGCATCCGCCTTATCCTTCATAGCCAAGCGCGTCGCGCCGGTCCAAGAGCCGTGCCGCCAGCGCGCGCTTGCCCCGCCCTGTCAGGCTTTCCACCGCTTCGATCCCGATCGCCATCACGGCCGCGATTTCCGGGTTCGACAAGCCTTCGATATGCCGCAGCACCACCGCTTGCCGCTGCCGGTCGGGCAAGTCGGCCAGCGCGTCTTGCAGAGCCTGCATCCGCCGATGGTCCTGCAGTGCCTCATCGGCCGCAGGGCCTGCGTCGGCCACATCGGGCGCGTCGTCCAGCGCAACCTGCCCCCTGCGCCGCCCCGACCTTTTGCGGTCAATGCACAGGTTCGTGGCGACCCGGTAGGCCCAGGTCGTCACCTTTGCGCTTCCCGGCTGCCATTCCGGCGCCATTCGCCACAGCCGCAACATGGTTTCTTGCGCCACATCCTCGGCCTCAGCCCGATCCCCCGCCAAAAGGCGCGTCGCATAGCCAAGCACCCGTGGCGTGATCCGTTGGGTCAGGGCCAGCGCGGCAGAGCGGTCGCCTTTGGCATAGCGCGCCAAAAGCACCTCGTCCGATGTATCGGTTTCTGCATCATAGGCCATGGTCATCCAGCACCAAGGTCTAAGCGCTTTGTCCGCGCTGGCAATAGGTCAGTTCACGTCCTGCGGCTGACCCTGTTGCCATTTGTCGCGCTTGGCGACGATTGCTTCAAGTTCGGCTTTCGAGAGTGCGCCGTTGCTGTCGGCGTCAAGCCGGGCAAAGTGGCGCTTGGCCGGACCTTCGGCGGTTTCCGCCGCGGACAGCACGCCGTCGCCATCGCTGTCGCGCGCCTCGATCATCCGGGCGGTACGGTCGGCCGCCATCTCGGCCGCGCGGGCCATGTGGTGCGCGGTAAGTTCGGCGGCATCAAGGGACCCATTGGCGTCGGTGTCGGCGGCGGTAAATTCGGCAGCGCGGTGGGCGTCCAGTTCGGCCTCGGTCACTTCGCCGTCAGCATCGACGTCAATCTTTTCGAACATTTCGGCCAGCATGGCCGTGCGACCCCCAGGGCCGCCTTGCGTCAGGCCGGGCGTGACCGCGGCAAGGCCAAGCGCGGCGGCAAGGGTCACGGTCAGCAGCGGCTTGGATTTGGCAAGCATCGGCATCGGTCTCTCCTGTCTTCGGCCGGAATATCCGGTCGCTCTTATCCGGTTCACGTCGTCCGGGCCGGTTTCCGTCGCGCCAACTTGCCGCGCCCGTCAGGCACCTGGTTCGGGCGGCAGACCCTTGCCGAGGCCGTGCCGCCGGGGATAAGCTGACATCGCCGTTCGGGACAGGCCCGGCCAACGGCCCAGCCCAAAGGCCGCGCATGCCCGCAACCACCCCCGATCTTGTCCCGACCGATGCTGTTGACGACCGTCCGCTGAAACCGGCGCTGCTGCGTGGGTGGCGGCGGCGCTGCCCGAATTGCGGTGAAGGACCGATGCTATATAACTACTTGAAGGTGCATGCAGCCTGCCCGGCCTGTGGCGAGGCGCTGCACCACCACCGCGCCGATGACGGGCCGGCCTATCTGACGATCCTGATCGTCGGCCACCTGTTGGCACCGGTGCTGCTGGTCGTCTATTCTACCTGGCGGCCGGCCCCCTTGCCGATGGCGGTCGGGTTTTCGATCCTGGTGGTGGCGCTGTCGCTTTATCTGTTGCCAAGGTTGAAGGGCGGGTTGGTCGCCCTGCAATGGGCCAAGCGGATGCATGGGTTCGGCACCGGCGGCGATGACTGACTCCATTCGTGCCGCGGCGACTGTGGTTTTGTGGCGCGAAAGCCTGCGCGGGCCAGAGGTGTTGATGGGGCAGCGCGGGGCGGGGGCTGCTTTCATGCCATCGAAATTCGTCTTTCCCGGCGGCGGGGTTGATCCTGAGGATGCGCTGGGCGATGCGGCCGGTCTGCTATCGGACCGTTGCGCGCACCGGCTGACCTTGATGTGCCCAGATCCGGCACCTTCGCCTGTCGCCCTGGTCAGCGCCGCCCGCCGCGAGTTGGAGGAAGAGACCGGCCAGAGAATTGACCGGGATGGCGCAAAGGTGCGGTTCATCTTTCGCGCCATTACCCCGCCCGGCCGCAGCCGCCGGTTCGATGCGCGGTTCTTTCTGGCCGATGCCGCCAGTCTTGCCACCGACCCGCAGGACTTTGCCGCCGCTTCGGGTGAGTTGTCGCACCTGAAATGGTTGCCTCTGCCCGATGCACGGGCGCTGGACCTGCCCTTCATCACCGAGGTCGTGCTGGCCGAGGTGGCTGCCCTAGTGTTGGGGGGCGACCAGCCCGGCGTGCCGTTCTTCGACAACTCCGGCCCCAGCCCGATGTTCCGCCGGCTCATCTGACCGCTCGGTCTGCTTTACCACTGGCCAGACAGGATGCGGCACCGGATCCTTGGCGCGAAACAGGTGTTGGCGGAATATCTGGGTGTAGTTTTGATAGACGTACCCGTCATTGCGGCGCAGGTAATGGTCGCGGTTGCCGAAATATAGTGCCGGCAGCTTGTACCAGGCTGTGCCGGGGTGCATGTGGTGGACCACATGGAAATTGTTGTTCAGAAACAACAGCGCCAGCGGACCCCGGCTTTCGATCACCACGGTGCGGGCGCGGGCGGCATCATGGGCGCGATGCTCCAGATAGGTGCGGATCTTCAAAAGGCTCCATCCCAGATAGGCCGCCACCAGATAGGCCCAGACCGGCATGGTGCCCACACCTACAAGCCAGACCACCAAGGGCACCATGCCGGCAAGATGCAAGGCCCAGCCCAAGGCCACGCGCTGGTCGCCCTTGCGGATCGCCGCCATGTCGCCGGTGACCAGTGCCCAGAACGACAGCGCCGGGCCAAGGGCCATCCGCCCGGCAAGGGTGTTGTTCAGCCGCAAAACCGCGCGCCAGGCGACTGACAGGGTGGACCAGACCGCCGGATCGACAAAATTCGATTCCGGGTCGTCGTAGGGGTCGGTCAGGTTGGGGTCAAAGTGGTGCTGCAGGTGCAGATCCTTGAACCGCATGTAGGGCACATAGACCGTGAGGCCGGGAAACACCAAAGCCTCGGACAGCCAGCGCGACCGGAACGGATGGCCGTGCAACACCTCATGCGTCAGCGACGAATACTGCCCGATCGCCAGCGCCGCAGCCAGGATCGCCAGCACCGGGGATATGGGCCAAAGCAGAAGCGTCGCTGCCGCCCAAAGCGCGTAAGTCGCCGTGAACATCGCAAGGGTTGGCCATTCAATCTGCCGGGCTGGGGGGCGGGTGTCGGTTTGCAATTCGGGCCTCATGTCACATCTTTAGGTGACGTTATCAGCAGGTGCGCCGGCTGGGAATTCGGGATACAGTAAACAAAACACCGCAATAGTGCGAAATGGACAACGCATGCTGGATAAAATCGACAAACGCGACCGGGCAGAGGTGTTTCGCACCCGGCTGGCCGAGGCGATGGCCGAACGCAATGTGACGCAGGCCGCACTCGCGCGGGTGACCGGGGTGGACCGCTCCACCATTTCGGCGCTCTTGAAACCTGGCACGCGGCTGCCGAACGCCCAGCTTGCCGCCGATTGCGCCCGCGCCTTGGGGATCAGCGCGGACTGGCTCTTGAACCTGTCCGGCCGGCCCGAGCCGATTGCCGACCTTCTGGCCGCGTCCCTAAGCCTGACCGAAGCGCCGCGCGCCCTGATTGATGAGCGGATCTTTGGCTGGCACCAAGAGGCGGCGGGCTACAAGATCCGGCATGTGCCCGCGACGCTGCCCGACATGCTAAAGACCCGGGCAATGGCGGAATGGGAATATGCGCCGCAACTTGGCCGCACCGCCGAACAGGCGATTGGGGCGTTCGAGGACCGGCTGCGCTGGATGCGCGGGGCGGGGTCGGACTATGAGATTGCCCTGCCGATCCATGAGCTGACCGCCTTTGCCACCGCCAGCGGCTATTATGAGGGGCTCCCGGCCGAGCTGCGCCTGGGCCAGCTACGCCACCTGATGACGCTGTGTGACCAGCTATACCCGGCACTGCGGGTCTGTCTCTTCGATGCACGGCGACTTTTTTCTGCGCCGATCACGGTGTTTGGCCCCTTGCTGGCGGTCATCTATATCGGACGCCATTACCTGGCCTTTCGCGACTCGGCCCGGGTCGAGACGATCACCCAGCAGTTCGACCTTCTGGTGCGCGAGGCCGAGGTGGGCGCCCGTGACATGGTTGCGCATCTGCAGGGGCTTTGCGACCGGGTGCGCTAAGGCCACCTAAAAGCCGCGCAGGGCGGACAGATTATAGCCGTTGAAATCAAAGACCTCACCCGCCGCCGCCAACCGGTCAGCAGCGGCAGGGCCCCGGTCAAGGACAAAGCCAAAGCTGCCGTCGGGCGTGCCGATGGCCAGGGTCCGGTAGCCTTCATCCACCCAAAGCACCCACCAATCGGCTTGCCCCGGCAGGGCCAACCTGCCTGGCCCCACAGGCCGCGCCAGCCCGGCGACCCGCGTCACGGTGCCGTTCAGGCACAGCGAGCCCTCGATCCGCAGGCCGCCCGACGCTGGTGTGACCTGCACGCCACCCGCCGCGCAGCCACCGCCTTGAGACTGGAACGCCGCCACCTGCTGCCAGCGCCCCCCGGCCCGGTCCGGCGCAAAGGCCGCTGCCGACCAGATCGGCGCGGACGTGTCGCGAAACGCCCCCTCGGGCGCGCGGGGCACGCAGGCCGCCAAAAGCAGCATCAGGCCAAGGGTGAAGCGCCACCTCATTCGATGCACAAGGTCGCCCGCACGCCGTTGTCCTGCAAGATGTCGTTGCAACCCAGCAGGGGCTTGACCGGCGCGCAGGTCCGTGAGCGCGCCAGGCACAACCCCTCGCAGTCGCTTTCGCGGCTACAGCTTTTGCCGCTGTCGCGGGTTTGAAACACGCAGGTCCGCAGCGACCCGATGCCCGAGCTTGCCCAACTGCCGCCCTTCTTTTCACAAGCCAATGCCTCGGCGGATTTCGGGGCAGGTGGGGGGGCGGGTTCCGCGTCGACCGCCGCGGGATCGACCGCTGCGGGATCGACGGGGGGGAATGTGTCCCCCTCCGTTGCCGGATCAGAAGTCGCATCCTCGGCCAGGCCGGAAATCGCCGGATCCGCGACCACCGGCTCCACCGGACCATCGAGCGACAGGGCCGGATCTTCGAGGGTGGTCACCTCGATCACGTCCCCCGCCACCGCGTTCGGTGTAACGCCGTCCTGCGGGTCGGTGCTGGCACCGGGCAGACCGGTCTGACACCCGGCCAAGGCCAGAACGACCACAAGCGCCAACCCCGGCGGGGTCAGGCGACCGACAAGGTGGGGCAAAGGGACGGGCATCGCATCCTCCGAACTTGGGTCAGGTGTGCCGGGATTGGCCCTGCGCCGCAAGCCCTGTCAGTAGGGCACAGGAAACGCCCGGTGCGTTTCAGCGATCTCGGCCAGCACCTCGGGCGACAGGGTGACATCCGCCGCGCCGATATTGGTGGCCAACTGGTCCAGCGTGGTGGCCCCGATGATCGGAATGGTCTGGAACGGGCGGCTGCGGCAAAAGGCGATCGCCATCTGGCAGGGGTCCAGCCCGTGGCGCGCAGCAATCCCCAGATAGGCCGCGACGGCGGGAAAGACCGAAGGGGTGATCCGCCCGCCCAGATCGGGCGTGTGCATCCGCCGGGTGGCATCGGGGGTCACGTCGCCTGCGTACTTGCCCGACAGAAGCCCGACCGCGAGGGGCGAGAACGCCAAAAGCGGCATATCCTCGACCAGGCTGAACTCGGCCCAATCGGTGTCGAACTGGCGACACAGCAGGCTGTATTCGTTTTGCACCGTGGCCATGCGCGGCAGGCCAAGGCTGTCGGCCAGATGCAGCCAGCGCGCAGCACCCCAGACGCTTTCGTTGGAAATGCCGATGGCGCGGATCTTGCCGTCGCGGATCAGAGCCTGCGCGGTGGTCAGGATATCGGTCATGTGGGCGGTTTGAGCCGCCTTGTCGATGCCGGTGGGCGCGTAACCCCACATCTGGCGAAAGTGATAGCTGCCCCGGTTCGGCCAATGCAGCTGGTAAAGATCAACATAGTCCGTCCCCAACCGCCGCAGCGAGGCCTCAAGCGCCGCCCGCATCGTGGCCCCGGTGGTCGGCTGGCCGGGGCGGATGACCGGACCCTTGCCCGCCACCTTGGTTGCCAAGACCAGCCGGTCGCGTCCACCACGCGATTTCAGCCAATTGCCGATGATTTCTTCGGTCACACCCACGGTTTCGGCGCGGACCGGGTTGGTCGGATACATCTCGGCAGTGTCCCAAAAGGTCACGCCGCGCTCCAGCGCCATGTCGGCCTGGGCGTGACCCTCGGCCTCGGTGTTGTGGCTGCCCCAGGTCATGGTGCCAAGGCAGATCTCGGAAACCGTCAGGCCGGTCTTGCCAAGGGGAATGGTTTTCATGCTGCCTCCGCTGCTGTGCAGCAACCTATGCCGGATCGCGCGGCGGGCAAAGGGGCGGGATTGAGAACATTTGCGGAACACGCTATCCTTTGGGCATGAGTCTGCCGGTTCCTTCAAACCTTTCCCGCGCGTCGTCCGGGATGCTGCCCCTCGTGGGCTCTCTGGCGCTGGAACGTGGCCGCCTGCATGAAGGTTGCGGCCCCGCCCGGCTGCGGCTGGCGGTTCTGGCGATGGCGCGGTCTACCGGGCCGGTGGTCTGGATTCGCCCCGGCTGGTGGCCGGAACGGCTGAACGCGGCGGGTCTGCAACCCCTGGCCGATCCTGCGCGGCTGTTGCTGGTGCGGGCCGACCGGGATGATGCGGCGCTGATGGCGGCGGAAGAGGCGCTGCGCTCCGGTGCCGCCCCTCTGGTGGTGATCGAGACCGCCAGCCCCCCCGGCCTGACTCCGGTGCGCCGTCTGCATCTGGCCGCCGAAGCCGGGGGCGAGGCCGCCCGGCGTGACGGGGGACCTGCGCCCCTGGGGCTGGTGCTGACGCCGGGGCAGGGCGGTGCCCCAGGGGTTGAGACGCGCTGGCATCTGACCCCCGCGCCCAGCGACGGCCTCTTGTGGAGCGAGGCGGCCCAATGGACGCTGACCCGCCTGCGCGCCCGCCTTGCCCCCCCGGCGGCCTGGCGGCTGACCCGCGACGCCAGCGGGCATGCGGGGATAAAGCCCTTGCCCACACCCGATCTGGCCCCCCACCCCGGCCCGCACACGACAACATGACTTGCCGCCCCTGCCAGCACAGGGCAGGATTGGCTAATCCCCGAATGGAGGTTTGCGATGCGGCTTTGTGCGTTTGTCGCGGTTCTTGCCGCCACCCCCCTGCAAGCTGCCCCGGTCGATTACATGCTTGATCCTGCCGCCTCTTCGGTCGCGTTCGAGACCGATTTCGGCCCCGACCTCATCACCGGGGCGATCCCGCTTCTGGCGGCAGATGTGGTGCTCGACTTCGATCAGTTGCGCAATTGCACCGTCGCCGTCGCCCTGGATGTGACGGGTGCGACGGCCAGCTTTCCGTTCGCCGCACAAGCCCTGAAGGGACCAAAGGTGCTGGACGCCGCCAGCCATCCGCAACTGACGTTCCAAAGCACCTCGGTCGCCCCAAGTGGCGAGGCCGCTGCGGTCAGCGGCAACCTGACCATCCGCGGCGTGACCCGCCCGGTCATCTTTCTGGCCAGGATTTCCCGCCCCGCTGGCAGCAGCGAGGGGGATTTCACCCACCTGACCGTGCGGCTGACCGGCGCTGTCAACCGCAGCGACTTTGGCGCGACGGGCTGGCTGGACATGGTCGGCGACGAGGTTCGCATCATCATCACCGCACAAATCGATGTGAAGGGCTGACCGATGGCGCTGAGAAACGGTCCCGACAGCTTTGGTCTGATCAGCCGGGTGCTGCATTGGGGGATCATGCTGCTGGTGATCGCGATGCTCGCGCTTGGCATGCGGATCAGCGACATGACCCCGGGGCTGGCCAATCTGTGGCTATACGGGCTGCACAAGACGCTGGGCATCGCGGTGCTGGGGCTGATGCTGGCCCGGTTGGCCTGGCACCTGATCACCGCGCCGCCCCGCCCGATCGGCCCGCCCGGCGCGGCGCAGATGCTGGCGCGCGGGGTGCATTGGGCATTTTATGGGCTGCTGATCGTCATTCCCCTGACCGGCTGGGCGGGCAGTTCTGCCACCGGCATCGACACCGTGATCGCGGAACGCTGGGTGTTGCCGCCCCTGGTCGCGCCCTCGGTCGAGGGTGAGGCCTATTGGTTCGCCCTGCACGACATCCTGACCAAGGTGCTGATCGGGCTGGTGATCCTGCACGCGCTGGCAGCCGTGAAGCGCGAGATGGCGGGTGACGGCACCCTGACCCGGATGCTGCGCGGGCGGGCCTGACGCGGGCGGGCGCGACAGGGCCGGGAATTTTCGGCGAAAATTCTTGACGTCCCTGCGTCTGGTCCTTTGAACGCGCTTGGGCTAAATCTGCGCCGGACGTAGCAAGGGGCAGAAGCATGGCACGGATCCTTATCACCTCGGCCATTCCTTACATCAACGGGATCAAGCATCTGGGCAATCTGGTGGGCAGCCAGCTGCCGGCCGATCTTTTCGCCCGCTTCAACCGTGCCTTGGGCCATGAGGTCATGTTCATCTGCGCCACCGATGAACACGGCACCCCGGCGGAACTTGCCGCCGCCAAGGCGGGCAAGCCGGTGGCCGAGTTCTGCGCCGAGATGCATGCCGTGCAGGCCGACATCGCGGCAGGCTTCCGGCTGTCCTTTGACCATTTCGGGCGGTCCTCCAGCACGCGCAACCACCGGCTCACCCAGCATTTCGCTGGGCGTCTGGCCGAGGCCGGGCTGATCGACGAGGTGAGCGAAAAGCAGGTCTATTCCATTGACGATGGCCGCTTTCTGCCCGACCGCTACATCACCGGCACCTGCCCGAATTGCGGCTATACCTCGGCGCGCGGCGACCAGTGCGAAAACTGCACCAAGCAGCTTGACCCGACCGACCTGATCAACCCACGCTCGTCAATCTCTGGCAGTACCAACCTGGAGGTGCGCCAGACCAAGCACCTTTACCTGCGCCAGCGGTCCTTGCGCGGTAAGCTGGAGGCCTGGATCGATAGCAAGCAGGATTGGCCACTCCTGACCACCTCGATCGCGAAAAAATGGCTGAACGACGGCGACGGCTTGCAGGACCGGGGTATCACCCGCGACCTCAACTGGGGCATCCCGGTCAAGAAGGGGGATCAGGACTGGCCGGGGATGGAAGGCAAGGTCTTCTACGTCTGGTTCGACGCGCCCATCGAATACATCGCCGCAACCGCCGAATGGGCCGACAAGCATGGCTATGCAGAGTCTGCCTGGGAACGCTGGTGGCGCACCGACAAAGGCGCCGACGATGTTCGATATGTGCAGTTCATGGGCAAGGACAACGTGCCGTTCCACACGCTGAGCTTCCCGGCCACGATCATGGGATCGGGCGAGCCGTGGAAGCTGGTCGACTACATCAAGTCGTTCAACTACCTGAATTATGACGGCGGCCAGTTCTCGACCAGCCAGGGTCGCGGGGTGTTCATGGATCAGGCGCTGTCGATCCTGCCGGCCGATTATTGGCGCTGGTGGCTTCTGTCCCACGCCCCCGAAAGCAGCGACAGCGAATTCACCTGGGAGAATTTCCAGACCGCCGTGAACAAGGACCTTGCCGATGTGCTGGGCAACCTTGTCAGCCGCGTCACAAAGTTTGCCGCAGCAAAGTTTGGCGAAACCGTGCCCGAAGGTGGCCAGTCCGGCCCGATGGAAACCGCGCTGATCGCCGATCTGGGCGCGCGGGTGGCAGATTACACCGCCCTGATGCAGGCGATGGAGGTGCGCAAAGCCGCGGCCGAGCTGCGCGCGATCTGGGTCATCGGCAACGAATATCTGCAAGCCGCCGCCCCCTGGTCAGTGGTCAAGACCGATCCCGACCATGCCCAGGCGATCACCCGCATCGCGCTGAACTTGATCCGGGTCTATGCTGTGCTGTCGGCCCCCTTCATCCCCGACGCGGCGCAGGCGATGCTGGATGCGATGGGCAGCGATGACCGGTCCTGGCCGCATGACATGTCACAGGCGATGCGCACGCTGGCCCCGGGCCACGCCTTTCGTGTGCCGGAGAACCTGTTTCGCAAGATCACGGATGAAGAGCGCGTCGTTTGGCAGCAGCGGTTTGCCGGGGTTCGCGACCAGTGATCGACCGCTGACACTTTCATGACGATGAATTTCATTTGAACGGCAGGAGGGGCTGGGGCACTGTTTGCCTGCATCCGACGCAAAGCCGAGCAAGGGCCAAGCGGAAGGAGCTGAACCGAAATTTTCAGGAGTATGACATGAAGCGTTTCATTGCCGCCCTTGCCGTCGCGACCAGCTTGTTTGCTGTCGCCCCCGTGCTTGCCCAAGAAGCGGGCACCAGCCCCGTCGCGACTGCCGAAGCCAAAAGCACCCTGTCGGTCGCCAACGCGATGATCACCTATGGCCGGTCGAATGCCGACCCGCTGGCGATGATTGCCGGCGTGCAGATGATGGTTGCCGCCGCTGAAGGCACCACGATCGAAGCCGCTGGCATCCCGGTTGATCTGGGTGCGATCCTGGACGAGGCCGTTGCCCTTGCCCCGGAAGATGCGCTGATCGTCGCCCGCGCCGACACCCTGCGTGACGCCGCCGAAACCAAGACCCGTGGCGCCTGCTACTGGGAATACTGGTGCGACTACTACGGCTACTGCGAATACTGGTACGTCTGCTACTAAGCAGCCCTACCCGTCAGAAACCAGGCCGGCCCGGGCGATCCGGGCCGGCCTTTTTCATGCTGCAACCGCGATAGCGTTCGCTGTCAGGCGCAGAAACCGTCGCATCTTGCGCGAAATTTGGCCGAAGCCAGCCCAGTTTGGGAAGATATTCCGCCGCTGCCGCAAACTTTGGACCGCGCGTCACCCCGGCCAGTGTTACACTGCTGTCATCGGCCCCGAGTCGCTGCCAACGTAAGGAGTGTCCGAAATGCCCGATGTGCTGCCACCGACTGCCAAGCAGACCCGCAATCTTGCGGCGGTCGCGCTGTTCGTGATCGTCTATCTTGGGGTCCTGACCCTTGTCCTGGCCCCGCGTGATCTGATTGCCGTCAATTCCGGCGCGGTGTTCGCCGAGGACTGAGCAAGCCACCCCAAGATTCTTCGGCGAAAAATCTTGGGGTGGCTGCACCCGATCAGGCGCGCAGGTCGAAGCGGTCGGCCTCCATCACCTTGACCCAGGCCGACACGAAATCGCAGACAAACGCCTCGCGGTTGTCATCCTGGGCATAGACCTCGGCATAGGCGCGCAGGATCGAATTTGATCCGAACACCAGATCGGCCCGGGTTGCCGTATACTTGACCGCGCCGGTCTTGCGGTCGGTCAGCTCATAAAGGTTGGTCCCCTTCGGCACCCATTTGAAGGCCATGTCGGTCAGCGTGGTGAAGAAATCGGGGGTCAGCGCGCCGACACGGTCGGTAAAGACGCCATGGCCCGTGCCGCCATGGTTGGTCCCGATCACCCGCATGCCGCCGACAAGGCAGGTCATCTCATGCGCGGTCAGGCCCATCAGCTGGGCGCGATCAAGCATCAGTTCCTCGGCGGTTACCGAATAGTCCTTCTTCATCCAGTTGCGGAACCCGTCGGCCACGGGCTCCAGCACGGCAAAGCTGGCGGCATCGGTCATCGCATCGGTGGCATCGCCGCGACCAGGGTGGAACGGCACGGTGACCTCCACCCCCGCCGCCTTGGCCGCATGTTCGACCCCGACATTGCCCGCGAGCACGATCACATCGGCCAGCGAGGCCCCGGCGGCGGTCGCGATCGGTTCCAGCACCGACAACACGCGGGCGAGGCGGTCGGGCTCGTTCCCCACCCAGTCTTTCTGCGGCTCAAGACGGATGCGGGCCCCATTCGCGCCGCCCCGGTTGTCGGACCCGCGGAAGGTGCGGGCAGAATCCCAGGCGGTGGCGACCATGTCCCCGACCGACAGGCCCGAGGCGGCGATCTGTGCCTTGACAGCGGCCACGTCCCAGCCGGTCGGCCCTGCCGGAACCTGGTCCTGCCAGATCAGATCCTCGGCCGGGACCCAGGGGCCCAGATAGCGCACCTTCGGCCCCATGTCGCGGTGGGTGAGCTTGAACCAGGCGCGGGCGAAGGCATCCGAGAACGCCGCCTGATCCTTGGCGAACCGCTCACTGATGGCGCGGTAGGCCGGGTCCATCTTCATCGCCATGTCGGCGTCGGTCATCATCGGCATGCGACGGATCGAGGGATCCTCGACATCGACCGGCATGTCCTCTTCCTTGATGCCGATAGGTTCCCATTGCCAGGCCCCGGCGGGGGATTTCTTCAGCTCCCAGTCATAGTTCAAGAGGAGATGGAAGTATCCCCCATCCCACTTGGTCGGGTGGGTGGTCCAAGCGCCCTCGATCCCACTGGTCACGGTGTCGCGGCCTACTGCGCGGGTGCTGTGGTTCATCCAACCCAGCCCTGCCTCTTCCAGCCCGGCGCCTTCCGGTTCTGGCCCAAGGTTCGCCGCGCTGCCATTTCCATGCGCCTTGCCGACGGTATGGCCGCCAGCGGTCAGGGCCACGGTTTCCTCATCATCCATCGCCATGCGGGCGAAGGTTTCGCGCACGTCATGCGCGGTTTTCAACGGGTCGGGCTGGCCGTTCACGCCTTCCGGATTGACATAAATGAGGCCCATCACCACAGCGGCGAGCGGGTTTTCCAGGCTGGAGCGATCCTCAACGGTCGGATAGCGCTGGTCCGTCAGCCATTCCTTTTCCGACCCCCACCAGGTGTCTTTCTCGGGGTGCCAGATGTCTGCGCGGCCAAAGCCGAAGCCAAAGGTTTTCAGCCCCATCGATTCGTAGGCGACGGTGCCGGCCAGCACCATCAGGTCAGCCCAGCTAAGCCGGTTGCCGTACTTCTTCTTGATCGGCCACAACAGGCGACGCGCCTTGTCCAGGTTGGCGTTGTCGGGCCAGCTGTTCAGCGGCGCAAAGCGGTGGTTGCCGGTTCCGGCCCCACCGCGGCCATCGGCCATGCGGTAGGTGCCTGCGGCATGCCAGCTCATCCGGATGAAAAGACCGCCGTAGTGGCCCCAATCGGCGGGCCACCAATCCTGGCTGTCGGTCATCAGCGCGGTCAGGTCGGCCTTCAGCGCGGCGAAATCAAGCTTTTCCACCTGCTTGCGGTAGTCAAAGCCCGCCAGCGGGTTGGTCTTGGTGTCATGCTGGTGCAGGATGTCGAGGTTCAGCGATTTCGGCCACCAGTCCATCACCGTCGTGTCGGTCGTGGTGTTCGCACCGTGGATCACGGGGCACTTGCCCGCGCGGGCTGCGTCGTTACCGTCCATCTCGCTCTCCTTGTTGCTGGCTACTGTCCGATGGGGTCGGTCCGAAGGGGCCACCTGTCCAACGACTCTTGCTGTGCCCTAGCATGTGTTTCCGATAATTGGAATTTTCATTTTTCTATCGAAGTGATAAGTTCAAGTTATGAGCGCGCTGACCTTGAAGCATCTTCGATATTTCGACGCGCTGGCAGCACATCGCCACTTCGGGCGCGCTGCAGAGGCTTCGGCAATCTCGCAACCGGCATTGTCCCTGCAGATCAAGGAACTGGAGCGTATTCTTGGTGCGACGCTTGTCGAACGCGGCCCGCGCCAGATCAGACTGACAGCGCTGGGTGAGGATTTTGCCATAAGGGCGCGCGCCGTCATGCAGGCAGTCGATGAACTTGCCGGGCTGGCGCAGACTGCCGCCGGGCCGCTGTCGGGGCGGTTGCGACTGGGGGTCATCCCGACGATTGCGCCCTATCTTCTGCCGCGCCTTCTGCGGCGATTGCCAGAAAGATTGCCCGGCCTCGATCTCCGCCCGCGTGAGGCGGTGACGCCAAAGCTGGTCCGCGATCTGGTGGAAGGGCGGCTTGACCTTGCCCTTGTCGCCTTGCCGGTGTCCGAGCCGTCGCTGGAAGAAACGCCGCTGTTTGCCGAGGCTTTCCTCTTGGTGCGCAGTCTGTCTGCGGCCCGGTTGCCGGTGCCTGCCTTGGTAGACCTGCAACACTTGCCGCTTCTGCTGCTAGAGGAAGGGCATTGTTTTCGCGATCAGGCGCTGGCCGCCTGCAAGCTGCCGCGCACCCCAAACGGCGAGATCATCGAAGGCTCATCCCTTTCTACGCTGGTGCAGATGGTCGGGGCAGGGATCGGCGTCACCCTGATCCCCGAGATGGCCGCAGAGGTCGAGGCGCGATCCGCCCCGGTGGCGATCCACCGTTTGGCCAAGCCTGCACCCGGCCGCACCATCGGCCTTGTCTGGCGCCGCAGCACCCCCCTGGCCGATCACTACACGGCCCTCGCCCGGATCATGCAGGAAGAGCTTGTCCCGGACAAAGCAGACCCGTCGCCAGTCGCCACAGACACTGGGCTGCGGGCTGGCGGATTGACAGGGCAGTAGGGTCGCGGTACCCTGGAATTATGGCTAAGCGCGTCATCACCGTTTTGCAAAACGGACTGCTGCTTCTGGCGATCACCCTCGCCCTGGGCACCAGCAGCTTTGCGCATCGGTTGTCCGCGACAGACGATCCGGCGCTTGCCTTTGCATTGGAAAACGGGGTTTCGATTGCCGACGTTTGCGGCGACGGGGCAGCGGGCGAGGCCAAGGCCGGTCTGCCCTGTGTTGCCTGTCATATCGCCGGGACCGCCGACCTGCCGCCACGACTGGGCTTGCTGATCGATCTGGAGCTTGCCTTTGCCGCGACGGTCATCGCACCGCGCGAAAGCCGGGCTCTGGTACATGTCCTTGATCTGGCAAACGCGCCGCAGGGTCCGCCCGTCGCCTGACGGTGCCGGTTACCCTGCCGTAACGGGTGGTGCCGTTTCGTTCACAACGCATGCCTTTCGCCTTGCGCAATCGCTTGGCGTCTTTCCCGTAGCAAGCTCACGATTGGAGTTGATCCCATGATCCGTACTATTGCCCTTGTGGCTGCCCTGCTTCTTCCTTTGCCGACCCTCGCGCATGAGACAAAGGTTGGCGACCTGACGATCGTCCACGCCCATATCCCGCAACCTGCCGAAACTGCCCAGGCCGCTGGCGGATTCATGGCGATCATGAACGAGGGGGCCGAAGCCGACCGGCTGATCGGCGTCGAAAGCGACCTTGCCGCAAAAACCGAACTGCATGAAAGCAAGGTCGATGCCAATGGCGTCGGCACCATGGAGCATGTTGATGCCATCGACATCCCTGCCGGTGGCACGGTCAGCCTGGAACATGGCGGCTATCATGTGATGTTCATGGGGCTGAACGGGCCCCTTGCCGAAGGCGAGATGCACAAGGCGGTGCTGATCTTTGAAAAGGCCGGTCGGGTCGAGATCGAGTTCATGATCGATGCGCCGACCGGGCAGGGCGATGGTCATTCGGACCATGGTGCCATGGGCGGCTAAGCCCCCAGCAAGCCCTGTGTGGCCGGTGCAACATTTTGCCCCGGCCACGCTATCCTGCCGGCTCGGCCCTGTTACCTAAGTTTCACGAATATGCGAAGCAAGCGTCACCTCGCCCCATTAGCAACCGCCCGGTAGCAACGGGAGACGCAGCATGCTCGAAGTCCGGTCAGTCACGCGGATGTTCGGTCAGAAGGCCGCTGTCGACAACGCCAGCTTCACCGTGGATGGCCCGGCGTTCGTCGGTATCATCGGTCGGTCCGGTGCCGGCAAATCGACCTTCCTGCGCATGATGAACCGGCTGATCGACGCGACTTCGGGCGAGATTCTGGTCGACGGCGTGAACGTCCTCGCGTTCAAGGGGGCTGCGGCCCGGTCTTGGCAGTCGCAATGCGCGATGATCTTTCAGCAGTTCAATCTGGTGCCGCGGATGGATGTGGCCTCGAACGTGCTCCACGGCATCTTGAACCGCCGCGGCACGGTGCAGACCATGTTCAACCTGTGGCCCAAGGCCGATATCCTGAAGGCCATCGACATCCTCGACCGGCTTGGCATCGCCGAACAGGCCCCAAAGCGGGCCGAGGCGCTGTCTGGCGGCCAGCAGCAGCGCGTGGCGATTGCCCGCGCCGTGATGCAAGACCCAAAGATCATTCTGGCCGATGAACCCATCGCGTCGCTTGACCCGATGAACGCGCAGATCGTGATGGACACGCTCAAGCGGATCAACGTCGAGGATGGCCGCATGATCATCGCCAACCTTCACACGCTTGATACCGCGCGGCGCTATTGTGACCGGGTGATCGGGATGCGCGACGGCAAGATCGTCTTTGACGGCACGCCCGACCAGCTGTCGACCGGCGTTGCCCGCGACATTTATGGCGCGGATGAAAGTTTCAACGAGGACGCCACGTCGACCTCGATTCCCACCGACAAAAGCGCTGACCGCACGTTTGCGGCGCAGATGCTGGCGTAACCCACCCCGTTCGACCCGGCCGGATTATGGCCCTAACCCACGGAGCTACTATGAAAAAGTTGCTGACTGCTACCGCAATGACCGCTGTCATCGCCACCTCGGCTTTCGCCGACGGCCATGCCATCTCCGAATTCAACATCGGCATCCTTGGCGGCGAGAACGCCCAGGACCGTCTGGCCTCGACCGAGTGCCTGCGTCTCAAGACCGAAGAACTGCTCGGCGTTCCGGTCAAGCTGTTCACGCCTGCCGACTATGACGGCGTGATCCAGGGCCTCCTCGGCGGCACCCTCGACTTCGCTTGGCTCGGTGCTTCGGCCTATGCCAAGGTCTACCTGACCGACCCGGAAGCCGTCGACGTCATGCTGACCAAGCAGAACCTCGACGACACCACCGGCTACTACTCGATCGGTTTTGCGCGCGTCGACTCGGGCATCAACAACATGGACGAAGCCAAGGGCAAGGTCTTTGCTTTCGCAGACCCGAACTCGACCTCGGGCTACCTGGTTCCCGCCGCTGAACTGACCGCAAAGTACGGCAAGCTGGAAGAGTACTTCAGCGAAGTGAAGATGTCGGGCGGCCATGAGCAGACCATCGTTGGCGTTGCCAACGGCGACTTCGCGGCTGGCGTGTCATGGGCTGACGGCCTGGGCAACTGGGAAGACGGCTTCACCTCGGGCGCTTTCCGCAAGGCTGCCGATGCTGGCCTCGTGGACATGACCACCATGAAGGAAATCTGGCGTTCGGCTCTGATCCCCGAAGGCCCGATGGTTGTTCGCCGCGCCCTGCCGCAGGACGTCAAGGACAAGATGTACGCCATGCTCGACACCATGTGGGCTGACGATGCGGAATGCGCCTACAACGTCGCCGCTGGCGAAGCCAAGGACTTCGTGCCGGTTGCGCACGACCAGTACCTCGGCATCATCGCCGCGCGTGAGCTTGAGCAGGGTCTCTAAGCCCTCCTTTCTGCCGGACCCCGTGCTCCCCGGGGTCCGGCACCCTCATTTCCGGATGGTGCCATGGCTGATACGACCCTTGGACAGGGCGCAAGCGCGCCGCTGAGTCTTGCTGACACCCGCGATGGCTATCTGGGAATGGTGCGCCGCAAGCGCATGTATGGCGGCATCTTGCTGGTTCTGTTCATCGCGATCGTCGCCTCTGGCTGGCGGATCTCGGAAGAACGCAATGCCGGCGATTTCTGGAGCGGCCTGCCGCAACTTTTCGACTTTCCTTACGAAGTTCTGTCGGAAGCCTGGGCCAACCGCGCGAACCTGCCGGGGCTGTTTTTCTCACATGTTCCCGCGCTGATCGAAACGCTGAACATTGCCGCCGTGGCCACCCTTTTGGGCGCGCTGGCAGCGATGTCGCTGTCGCTGCTGGCGACGCGCGGGCTAGCGCGCTGGCCGCGCCTCGTCCCGCTGTTCCGCCGCACGATGGACGGTCTGCGCGCGATCCCCGAGATCGTGATTGCGCTGATGCTGATCTATATCCTTGGCGGTGGCCCGGTGCCCGCCGTCATTGCCATCGCCCTCCACACGGGCGGCGCTTTGGGCAAGCTGTTTTCCGAAGTGGCCGAAAACGCCGATCTGAAGCCGGTCGAAGGTCTGGCCTCGGTCGGGGCGAACTGGTCGCAGCGGATGTGGCTCGGCGTTATCCCGCAGGTCGCGCCGAACTGGCTTTCCTATGCGCTCCTCCGGTTCGAGATCAACGTAAGGGCCTCGGCCATTCTGGGCTTCGTCGGCGAAGGTGGCATTGGCCATGACCTGAAGATTGCGATGCAATGGGGTCAGGGCAGCTATGACGAGGTGGTGGCGATCTTCCTGCTGTTGTTCCTTGCCATCGTCGTGATCGACCAAGTGTCCGACCATTACCGCAACAAGCTGGTCAAGGGGACCTGAGCCATGACCGCAACCGCCCTGTCCGCGCCCTCGTCCCCGTCGCTGGTCGAAACTGTGACCAAAAGCTTTGATCGTCGCCGCAGGATGGCCTTTGCCATCCCGCTCGCGATCATCGGTTATCTTGTCTACGCAGCCATCAGCTTTGACATCGCCGGGCTGGTGCAGCGTGCCCGGTTTGACAATGCCATGATCCTGCTGGGCGATTTCTGGTCGCACAAGACCCATGTCACCCGTGACAACGCGACCGGCGCGGTCGTGGTTGCCATCGAGGGCGAGAACAAAGGAACCTATCCCGAAGGCGTGATGCCAGATTGGGTCGTGATTGCCGATGGTGTCACCACCATTGATCTGGGTGACGGCCATCTGGTCACCTATGACGACGCTGGTGCGCGGTTTGTCATCCCAAGCTACGGCACTGTCGACATCCGCGAGGTTGATGGCAAACCGGTGATGACCGCGCCGGAACCGATCCCGGACTGGATTTCCGTTTCCACCAACCGGGTGGGTGTGACCACGGATGCCGGGCGCTTCAATTATTCCCGGTCCAAGGTCGAGACCTTCAAGTATGAGGCCGGGTGGGAGCTGTGGTTCTTTACCCTCGACAGCCCATTCTACGGCAAGGGTTTTGGCGAGCTTTTGTCCCTGGCTACGGTGGGCGAGCGGATCGACCCGGAGCGGACCAACATCGGCTACATGGCGTCGGAATTCTGGACCAACAAGATGTGGCGCCATGGCGATGTGGCCTGGGCGATCTTTGAGACCATCCTGATGGCGTTCCTTGGCACGGTTGCAGCCGCACTCATCGCTTTTCCGATGGGCTTTCTGGCGGCGCGCAACTTCATGCCGCTTTCGGGTCTGCGCTTTGCCACCCGTCGCCTGTTCGACTTTACCCGTGGCGTGGACGGCTTGATCTGGACAGTGATCCTTGCCCGCGCCTTCGGTCCGGGGCCAATGACCGGGGCCATCGCGATTGCCATCACCGATGTCGGCAGTTTCGGCAAGATGTTCTCGGAGGCCTATGAGAACATTGACGAAAAGCAGGTCGAAGGCATCCAGTCGACTGGTGCCAACAGCCTGCAGCGCGCCCGTTTCGGCGTCTTGCCACAGGTCACGCCAGTGCTTCTCAGCCAGGTGCTGTACTATCTGGAATCTAACACCCGCAGCGCAACCGTAATCGGTGCCATCGTCGGCGGCGGTATTGGTCTGCTGCTGACGCAGGCGATCCAGACCCAGAAGGACTGGGAAGAAGTGGCCTATTACATGGTGCTGATCGTGCTTATGGTCATGCTGATGGACAGCCTGTCGGGCTGGCTGCGCCGGAAACTGATCAAGGGCGAATAAGTGGCCAAACTTTCCGCGACCGCGCCGCTCATCCACGACGGCTGCAAGATCGTCAATTCCCACTTCGGGGCCTATTGCGAGGTGGGGCAGGGGTCGATCGTGGTCAATTCCACCTTCGAGGATTACGCCTATTGCGACCGCCTGGCCGATATCGCCAACACCACGGTTGGGCGGTTCTCCAACATTGCGGCGATGACCCGGATCGGGCCGACGGATCATCCCCATACCCATGCCGCCCAGCACCATTTCCTCTATCGGTCGTCCTATTACTGGGACGATGCCGAGGATGATCCGGCGTTTTTTGCCGCCCGCGCGTCGCGGCGCACCATCCTTGGGGCCGATTGCTGGATCGGCCATGGCGCAATCATCAAGCCCGAGGTGACCATCGGCATCGGTGCCATCGTCGCGGCAGGTGCAGTGGTGACGCGCGACGTGGCCCCCTTCATGATCGTCGCCGGTTGCCCCGCCACGCCGCTGCGCGCCCGCTTTGCGCCTGCGGTCTGCGACCGGCTATTGGCGCTGGCCTGGTGGGACTGGGACCATGCCCGCCTGCGCGCCGCGCTGACCGATTTCCGCGCGCTTCCCGCCGAAGCCTTCCTTGAGAAGTATCACGCCTGATCCGGCGCAATCGTCAGGGTGACCCGCTCCCCCGCGAACCAGGTGGTGCCGCGTTCCACCGGGATGCCGGTTAGATCGACGTTCACCGCCTCGGACCGCAGAACCGCCGCGCCCGGTCGCAGTTGCAGCGCCAGCGCCAGCACCGGATCGGCCAGTTGGGCGGTCAGCCGGGTTTCAAGGCGGGTGTAATCCTGCAGCCCGCAAGCCGCGAGCGCCGCGGTGACCGATCCAAGCTTGGGCAGCACTTTTGGCAGGTCGGGAAAGCGTGCGGCAGGAAACACCGATCGAAAGACCGAAAGCGGCTGATCATCGGCCAGCGAGACACCTTCGACCACATGCACTGGCTGGCCGGGCTTCAGCTTGAGGGCGCGGGCCTCATCCTTGTCGGCGGGCCGCGTCTCGATCCGGTTGAAGCTGCGCGAGGGGACCTGACCCGCCGCCTCGACGTTCTGGTGAAACCGCACCCGCCGACCCAGGCGGTAATCGGTCGGCCGCGCCACCACGAACACCCCCGCGCCGCGCCGGGAATGAAGGATATCCGCCTCGATCAGGCTGGCCAGCGCATGGCGCACCGTATGGCGGTTGACGCCGAAACGGGCGGAAAGCTCCGCCTCGGTCGGCAGCTTATCGCCGGGGCGGTAATGCCCAGCCGTGATTTCCGACCGCAAGGTTGCGGCGATGCTGGACCAAAGGGCAGGTTTCGACATGGTGCGTTCCGTCATCAAAGGTTCATAACTTTTCAGTTGGAATCCGATCCCGTCTGACCTACATTTGTATAGTTGTCTATAAGAATAGACAAGTCCTGAAAATGTTGGGTATCCATGACCGAAGCCCAGACGATCCTCCGCAAGACCTGGATGGCCACGCTTGCCAAGGCCCCGCCGCAGCGGCTTGCGGCCCTCATGCCCGATCTGCCGCCCCATACCCCGCTGCGCGCGCCCGAGATTGGTGCCGTCATGGTGCGGGGCCGCGCTGGTGGTACGGGTGAGGCGTTCAATCTGGGTGAGATGACGGTCACCCGCGCTTCGGTCCGGTTGGACTGTGGCACGATTGGCCATGCCTGGGTGCAGGGCCGCGACAAGGGCCATGTGCTGCGCGCGGCGGTGGCCGATGCGCTCATGCAGACCGATGCAGCCCCGGCGGTGCAGGCAGGCGTCATCGCCCCCCTGGCGGCCGAGGCTGCGGCTGCAGCACGGGCCCGTGCCGAAACTGCGGCGACGACAAAGGTGGATTTCTTCACCATGGTCCGGGGGGAAGACAAATGACGCAGCCGCTGGGAATGACCGCCTTGGCCGGTGGGTTCACCGATCCCCCGGTCCAGTCGGCCCGCGCATTTCGCGCGATCCTGACCGCGATGGCCGAGCCTGGGGTGATCCAGACCCTGTCAGGTGCCGCGGCCCCCGCGCCCCTGTCGGTGGCGGCGGCGGTGGCGCTGGTCACCCTTGCTGACCCCTCGACGCCGGTGCATCTGGCGGGCGCGGCGGATACGCCTGACGTGCGGGCCTGGGTGGCGTTCCACATCGGCGCGCCCCTGGTCGCGGCCGAGGCTGCGAGTTTTGCGCTGGGCACCTGGGCTGACTTGCAACCCGTCAGCCGGTTTCAGATTGGCCAGCCCGACTATCCTGACCGCTCGGCCACCCTGATCGTCGAGATGGACCGTTTGACCAACCACGGTCCCGCCCTCACCGGTCCGGGCATCGCGCTGGCGACCTGGCTTTCCCTGCCGGAAACGGCCGCCTTTCACGCCAACCGGGCGCTGTTCCCGCTTGGCTTTGATTGCCTGTTCACCTGTGGCGACCGGATTGCCGGGCTGCCCAGGTCCACCCGCGTGGAGAAGATCTGATGTATGTCGCGGTCAAGGGTGGCGAGCGTGCCATCGACAATGCCCATGCCTGGCTTGCCACCGAACGCCGGGGCGACCCCGCCATCCCCGAGCTTTCGGTCGCGCAGATCCGGTCCCAGATGACCCTCGCGGTCAATCGGGTGATGGCCGAAGGCTCGCTCTACGACCCCGATCTCGCGGCGCTGGCGATCAAGCAGGCGCGAGGCGACCTGATCGAGGCGGTGTTCCTGATCCGCGCCTACCGCACCACGCTGCCCCGGCTTGCCGCCTCGCAGCCGGTCGATACTGGCGCGATGGCGGTGGATCGCCGGATCAGCGCCACCTTCAAGGATTTGCCCGGCGGTCAGGTACTGGGACCGACCTTTGACTACACGCACCGTCTGCTGGATTTCGCGCTGATGGCCGAGGGTGCCGAAGCGGTGCCCCCTACCACTCCAACTCCCCCCACCATACCAACGCCCCCCACCCCCCTCCCCTCCCCACGGGGGGAAGGGGAGGCACCCTTGTCCGGGGGTGGGACCAGCGCTGACGCAACAGAACCTCCCTCCCCCCCCGTGGGGGAGGGATGGGGTGGGGGGGCTGCCCGGGGAGGGGCTACCCAAAGGGTGCCGCATGTCACCAGCTTCCTCAACCGCGACGGGCTGATCGAGACCTCGGAGGCCACAGACACCACCCCCCCAGACCTGACCCGTGAGCCCTTGGAGCTTCCTGCCAGCCGGGCCTTGCGGCTGCAGGCGATCACCCGGGGGGATGAGGGGTTCGTGCTTGGCCTCGCCTATTCCACGCAGCGCGGCTACGGGCGCACCCATGCCTTTGTCGGAGAATTGCGCATCGGTCGCCTCGCGGTCGAGGTGGACATCCCCGAGCTTGGTTTCGCGGTGGAAATCGGCGAGGTCGAGCTGACCGAATGTGAAACGGTAAACCAGTTCAAAGGCTCCAAGACCGAGCCGCCGCAGTTCACCCGCGGCTATGGCCTGGTCTTCGGGCAATCGGAGCGGAAGGCGATTTCCATGAGCTTGGTTGACCGGGCGCTGCGCTGGCAGGAACTGGGCGAAGACAGTGTCGGCGCCCCGGCCCAGGATGAGGAATTCGTGCTGTACCACTGCGACAATATCCAGGCGACCGGGTTCCTCGAACATATCAAGCTGCCGCATTACGTGGATTTCCAGGCCGAACTGGAACTGGTCCGCCACCTGCGCGCCGAGGCCATTGCCTTGCAGGAGGCTGCGGAATGAGCTCAGTCGCCCCCCAGATCGCCGTCGCTGTCATCGTCCCAGGAAGAGCCGCTGCCCCCTCCACCGCCAGGGCCAAAAACGCGGCGGGAAATCCACAGGACAACTACCCCGGCCACCAGACCCCAAAGCGGCGAAATGTTAAGGCTGATCTGATCCATGCCATCCCCTTTGCGGATAAAGGCTACTGCTTTTTTGAGGCAAACTGATGAACGATACCGCCTACAACTTTGCCTACCTCGACGAGCAAACCAAGCGGATGATCCGCCGCGCGATCCTGAAAGGCATTGCCGTGCCCGGCTATCAAGTGCCCTTTGCCAGCCGCGAAATGCCGATGCCTTACGGCTGGGGCACCGGCGGGGTGCAGGTGACGGCGGCCTGCCTTGTCCCCGAGGACCGGCTGAAAGTGATCGACCAGGGTGCTGACGACACCACCAACGCGGTCAGCATCCGCAAGTTCTTCTCGCGCACCGCAGGCGTCGCGGTGACCGAGGCCACGGGTGAGGCGACCATCATCCAGACCCGCCACCGCATCCCCGAAACCCCGCTGCGCGAGGGGCAGATTCTGGTCTATCAGGTGCCGATCCCCGAACCTCTGCGCTTTTTGGAACCGCGCGAGACCGAGACCCGCAAGATGCACGAGCTCGAGGAATACGGCCTGATGCATGTGAAGCTTTACGAGGATATCGCGCGGCACGGGCAGATCGCTACCGCCTACGCCTATCCGGTCAAGGTCGAAGGGCGCTATGTGATGGATCCCTCACCGATCCCGAAATTCGACAACCCAAAGCTGGGGCAAAGTCCGGCGATCCAGCTTTTTGGCGCGGGTCGGGAACAGCGCATCTACGCGCTGCCACCCTATACCGATGTCGTCAGCCTCGACTTTGACGACCACCCCTTCACGGCTTCCAAGGCACCCCATGACTGCGATTTGTGCGGGGCAAAGGACAGCTATCTGGACGAGGTGATCACCGATGATCAGGGCGGGCGGATGTTCGTCTGTTCCGACACCGATTTCTGCGCCGGGCGCCAGGCCAAGGGTCATGTCGGGCGGTTGGGCCAGGCCCAAATTTCTTCGAAGAAATTTGCAAATTCCTTGCAAGGAATTTCCGGCTCGGCGGAGGGCACGGCATGAGCCTCGACCAACCCACCCTCGACCAGCCGCTCCTCCGCGTCGACGGGCTGACCAAGCGCTACGGCGCGCGGATTGGCTGTGCCGATGTCAGCTTTGATCTTTATCCCGGCGAGGTGCTTGGCATCGTCGGCGAAAGCGGTTCGGGCAAGTCCACGCTGCTGTCCTGCCTCGCGGGCCATCAGCGCGCCGACCTGGGCCGCATCACCTATGACAACCGCGATGTCCTCGCGATGTCCGAGACCGAGCGTCGCCGCCTTGGTCGCACCGATTGGGCCTATGTCCACCAGAACCCGCGTGACGGTTTGCGGATGGGGGTCAGCGCCGGCGGCAATGTTGGTGAGCGGTTGATGGCTGTCGGCGCCCGGCATTACGGCGACATCCGCGCCCAGGCCACCGACTGGCTGGGCCGGGTCGAAATCGCCGCTGACCGGATCGACGACCGCCCTTCGGCCTTTTCCGGCGGCATGCAGCAGCGGTTGCAGATCGCGCGGAACCTGGTCACCTCGCCCCGCCTTGTGTTCATGGACGAGCCGACCGGCGGGCTTGATGTGTCGGTCCAGGCCCGGCTTCTGGACCTTTTGCGCGGTCTGGTGCGGGACCTTGGGCTATCCGTGATCATCGTCACGCATGACCTTGCGGTGGTACGACTGCTGGCGCATCGGCTGATGGTGATGAAATCGGGCCGAGTGATCGAGCAGGGCCTGACCGACCAGGTGCTGGACGACCCGCAGGCGGCCTATACGCAGCTTCTGGTGTCCTCTGTCTTGCAGGTATAGCCGATGATCCGCATTGAAAACCTTTCGAAATCCTTCACCCTGCACAATCAGGGCGGCACGGTCATTCCGGTGATGGCCGGGGCGGCGCTGACCGTGGCACGCGGCGAATGTGTCGGGCTGGTCGGCCAGTCCGGCGCGGGGAAATCCACGTTGATGCGGATGGTCTACGGCAATTACCTGACCGCCGGGGGCAAGCTTTTCGTCGGCGGTGTCGATGTGGCTCAGGCCCCCCCGCGTGAGATCATTCGCCTGCGGCGCGAGACGCTGGGCTATGTCAGCCAGTTCCTGCGTGTGGTGCCAAGGGTGCCGACGCTGGAGGTGGTGGCCGAACCGCTCCTCGCGCTGGGCACGCCAGCCGCCGCAGCACGCGACCGGGCGGCAGAGCTTTTGTCCCGTCTGAATATCCCCGAGCGGCTTTGGACCCTGTCGCCGACCACCTTTTCCGGGGGCGAGCAGCAGCGCGTCAACATCGCGCGCGGTTTTGCGCATCCATACCCCGCGCTTCTGCTGGATGAACCCACCGCGAGCCTTGATGCCGCCAACCGTGAGGTTGTGCTGACCTTCATCGAAGAGGCCAAGGCCAGGGGCGCCGCGATCCTGGGCATTTTCCATGATGAGGCCGCCCGCACCCGCGTCTGTGACCGGCTTTTGGACGTGACCGGCTTTACCCCAAAGGTGGCAGCATGACCGCACCCGCCCAGGTTTTCGCCATCGTCGGCCCCTCAGGGGCGGGCAAGGACACGCTGATCGCCGGGGCTTTGCAAGCCCGGCCCGACCTTCGGCTGGTGCGCCGGGTCATCACCCGCCCGACCGATGCCGGGGGCGAGGATTTTGAGGGCGTCACCGAGGCCGAGTTTGCAGCCCGCACCGCGCGGGGCGATTTTGCCCTGACTTGGGGCGCGCATGGCCTGCACTACGCCATTCCCCGCGCCGAGGTGGACCACCCCGGCACCGTCCTGTTCAACGGCAGCCGCGCCGCCCTACCTGCCGCGCTTGAGGTATTCCCGAACCTGCGGGTGATCCTGATTACCGCGCGGGTCGATGTGTTGGCGCAGCGCCTGGCCCAACGCGGCCGCGAGACCGAAGCCGAGATTCGCGACCGTCTGGACCGGGCTGAGTTTGACCTGCCCGAAGGGTTTCTGCCCACAACCGTCCTGAACGAAGGCCCGGTCGAGGCAGGGGTGGAGCGCCTGCTTGCGGCGCTTCAGCCCCTCAAGGCATAGCGGTCCAGAAGGTGAAACTGGCCCGCCACATCCTCGCCGAACAGGCACAGATCCTCGATCACGAAGGGCGCGGGCAGGACCGGCGCGAACCAGGCCGCCAGCGCCACTTCGGCCGGGCCGCGCAAGGCATCGCTCAGCCGGTTGGTCAGGGTCAGGTGGAACTGGAATTCCTCCATGACGTAAGGATAGCCCCACACCTCCAGCAGCGCGCGCTGGCGCGGGGTCAGGCTGTCGGGGCGGCGGCGGGCAATGTCGGCCTCACTCAATGGCGCGCGCAGGACGTTGGTTTCTTCGACCACGCGGGCGGCAAATTCCAAAAGCCCGGTGGCCCCCCCCACCGGGACCAGGGCCAGAAAGCCATCAAGGTCGGCCAGCCGCAGCCCGTCGCAGCGCACCGGGGCCAGACTGGCCGCCAAAGCTGCAACATGGGTGGCAATCGCCCCGCCATGCACCCCCTCGTCCGGACGAAACGGCGCGCGCAGGGTACCGTGAAAGCCGTAGCGGCGCGGGTCGCTGGTAAGGTCCTGACCCGCTGCCTCCAACCCTGGCAGCTTGGCGGCACCCGTCAGCCATTCCTGCGCGCGGTCGGCAAAGGCGCCGGCGCGCGGGGCGTAATAGACGGCATAGCGCTGATAGCTTTCCATGATCGCGGACCTACCTTTCGTCTGTCACATGGGTGTGACAGGCCTGTGCCAAGCAACTCGGCCCGCACCGTGCCGTCAAGACAGGACCTTTTCCAATGACCGAGACGATTCTTGCCAATGCCACGCTTGTCCTGGAAACCGGGGTCCTGCGCGGCCAGATCCGCCTGGCCGACGGGGTGATCCAGGACATTGCCGAAGGAGGCAGCATCCCGGCAGGTGCGGTAGACTGCGGCGGCGATCTGGTGATGCCGGGACTGGTCGAACTGCACACCGACAACCTTGAACGGCACATGGAGCCACGCCCAAAGGTCAACTGGCCGCATCTGTCGGCGATCATTGCGCATGACGCCGAACTGGCCTCTACCGGCATCACCACGGTCTTTGACGCGCTGCGCGTCGGATCGCTCGTGTCGGGTGGCAAGACCAATTACGGCGAATATGCCCGGTCGGTGGCGAATGAGATCCTCGACCTGCGCCGGGATGGGGCGCTGAAGATCAGCCATTTCCTGCATCTGCGCGCCGAGGTGTGTTCGGAAACTCTGGTCGAAGAACTGGCCAAGTTCGGCCCCGAGGATCAGATCGGCATTGTCAGCCTGATGGACCACACGCCAGGCCAACGGCAGTTTCGCGACATCTCGAAGCTGAAGGAATATTACACCGGTAAATACGGGCTAAGCGAGGCCGACTGGAACGACCATGTGACCACGCAAAAGGCCCTCCGCGCCCGGCTGGGTGACGCGCACGAGGTCGCCGTGGTTGCCGAGGCGCGCCGCTTTGGCGCGGTGCTGGCCAGCCACGATGACACCAGCGCCGACCACGTTGCCACCAGCGCCCGGCATGGAGTGCATTTCGCCGAATTTCCCACCACGCATGAGGCCGCAACCGCCTGCCACGCCCATGGCATCAAGGTGATGATGGGCGGCCCGAACCTGATCCGCGGCGGCAGCCATTCGGGCAATGTCGCGGCCAAGGATCTGGCCGAGGCCGACTTGCTGGATATCCTTTCGTCGGACTATGTGCCCTCCTCCCTTTTGTCGGGGGCGCTCTTTCTGGGGGATCTTTGGGGCGATGTCGCGCGCGGCATTGCCACCGTGACCACCGCGCCGACGCTGGCCACCGGGCTGCAGGACCGGGGCGCGCTGCGGCTGGGGCTCCGCGCCGATGTGATCCGGGTGGCGCGGATCGGGCGGGCAGCGGCGCTGCGCGGCGTCTGGGTCGAAGGCCGCCGGGCAAGCTGATTGCCGAGCTTTCGCCGCTGCGCTACACCCGATGGCCAAAGGGCAGGGGGCAAGGATGCAGGGATTTCAGGCGGAACCGGCGCGGGACAGCTATGATGTGGTGATCGTCGGCGGGGCGATCATGGGGTCCTCTGCCGCATGGTGGCTGACCCGGACGCCCGGCCTGCGCGTCCTTATGCTGGAACGTGACCCGACCTACGCGCAGGCCGGGACGACCCATACCAATTCCTGCATCCGCCAGCAGTTTTCCACTGCGTTGAACATCCAGATCTCGCAGTTCACCGCCCGCTTCATCCAGTCCTTGCGGGCCGAGATGGGCGGCGACCCTACCGCGCCCGACCTGAAAATCCAGAACTTCGGTTACATGTATCTGTCGGACAGCCCCGCCTTTTCCGCAACCCTGCGCGCCAATCAGGCGGTGCAACTTGCCAATGGGGCCGAAACCCGCCTCTTGACCCCCGACCAGATCAAGGCCGAATACCCGTTTTATGCCGTGGACGATCTGGAGCTTGGCTCGATCAACACCAGGGATGAGGGGTACTTTGACGGCTCGACCCTCTTTGACTGCTTTCGCCGCCAGGCGCGGGGGGCGGGGGTGGAATATGTCGCCGATGCCGTGGTCGGGCTGACACTGGACAAGGGCCGGGTGGTGTCGGTCACCCTCGCCTCGGGCCGCAAGGTCGGCTGCGGCTGGCTGGTCAATGCGAGCGGGCCGCGCGGGGCGATGGTGGCCGCGATGGCCGGGATCGCCCTGCCGGTGGAGCCAAGGAAACGCCACACCTGGATCATCCGCGCCGAAACTCCGCTGGACCGCCCCTTGCCCCTGACCATCGACCCCTCGGGCGTCCATGTCCGTGAGGTGGGCGGCGGGACTTATATGGTCGGCGGCCATGCTGACCACGACCCGGCAGTGGACCATGACGACTTCGCTCTGGACCATGGCTTATGGGAGGCGAAAATCTGGCCCACCATCGCCACCCGCATCCCGGCGTTCGAGGCCGTGCGCGTGGTCAGCGAATGGGTTGGCCATTACGACTATAACACCCTTGACCAGAACGCCGTGGTGGGGCCGCATCCGGGGGTGGAGAACTTCCTGTTCCTGAACGGCTTTTCCGGCCACGGGTTGCAACAATCCCCCGCGATGGGGCGCGGGACGGCCGAGTGGATCTTGCACGGCCGATTCCAGACGCTGGACCTGTCGCCGTTCGGGTATGAGCGGGTATTGGCGGGGCGGGCGGTGGTGGAGGGGGCGGTGATTTGATTGAGGGGGGAGAGTCGGGGTGAAGCCCGACCTACGGGTGGTGCGCTTTAGCGCACCCTACGCTGTGACGCCGGGGTGCAAAGCTGACCGCGACCGGCACGCAGGGGTGATACGGATGAGACAAACAGTCCAGTGGGCTGTTTTCCCGTCGAACGCCCGAACACGCTTGCGAGGGCCGGGAGGGAAGGCGCGGTCAGATTTGCTTTGGGCAAATCTGACGGGGCGAGGTGGGGGTGGTGAGGTGGTAGGGTAGAAGTCCACTATGCTTTGGGCACCTGACTTTGCGATCTCTTGAGATAAGTTTCCGTAGCGAAATCAACAAAAGCAATCGCGCAGGACGCTGCCAACCGTGCATGTCGCGGTTCAAGTCCAATGTGTTTTCCGTCTCGACCGTGCCCTGACCCATAGAGAGACCTCAATTCGGCAACTCCCTTCGTTATTGATGCCAAGTTGCTCAGGGTTCGCCGAATGATTTCGGCACCCTTTGCTTCAGTAGAAATGCCCTCGGGAACAAGAGCCAGCGCCTTACACAGTTTCTTAGAAAGAGTGGGCAGATCGTCGGTCTTGCTTACTTCCTCCGCCTCTGGAATTTGGGCCAAAATCGTTTTGCAGCAAGACTCGATGAGATCTTTCGTGGTTCCAATTGCAAGTGCAGGGTCTGTTTCAATAGACTCCTGAATTCTCACTATTTCCGTTTGCATCCAGTTTGATGACAGGACTATCGCCGCCGCACTCGCGCGATGAATCTGGCTCCGAAACTCTGCTGCATTCTTTGCAACATAACTGGCACGTCCGGCAATCTTTTGATCTTCAACTAGCTCCCAACCAGTTCTGCGCAATTGCTCGTTGTAGTGCCCGACAATCTTGGCGGCATCCTCTTTGTCAGGGCGCACAACCGGATGCACTGTTTCACAGAGAAACCGCAAAAACTCACTATCCGAGCACCAAAGGAGATTGAACCGCGCATCTGTGTAAACCCAATCACTTGGCCAGTCATTGTTATTCTCGCAATGCTGCCAGATGTCGCCATCTGCTGCATCAAAACGGCCATCATAGCTTGGCAAAGACTTAAGATCGAATATCCTGCCAAGGAAGCCAACGTCCCCAAGACTGCCAGCATAATAAACATTCTCTAGACGAAGGGCGTCAAAAATGTTGTTTCTGGTCTGTTGAGGTATCTTGTTCAAGATGAAATGCCCTCACACATCCAACTCCTCCACAAACCGCGCGTTCTCCTGGATATACTGGAACCGGAGCTCCGGCTTCTTGCCCATCAGGCGCTCCACGAGGTCGCTGGTGTCCCCCGGCTCGTCCTCATCGATGCTCACCCGGATCAGCTTGCGGGTCAAAGGGTTCATCGTGGTGTCTTTCAGGTCCTTGGCGTCCATCTCGCCCAACCCCTTGAACCGCTGGACGTCGATCTTGCCTTTGCCTCCCAGACCCTTGGCCATCCAGACCTCCTTCTCGGCGTCATCCGCCACATACATGCGCCGCGCGCCTTGCGTCAGGCGGTAAAGGGGCGGGCAGGCGAGGTAGAGGTGCCCCTTGTCGATCAGGGGGCGCATCTGGGTGAAGAAGAAGGTCATCAGCAAACTGGCGATATGCGCGCCGTCGACGTCGGCGTCGGTCATGATGATGATTTTCTCATAGCGCAGGTCGTCGAGGTTGAAGCGGGTGCCCATGCCGGTGCCCAAGGCCTCACAGATATCGCGGATTTCCGAATTTTCGTTCAGTTTCGCCGAGGCTGCCCCCAGCACGTTCAGGATCTTGCCTTTGAGCGGCAAAAGCGCCTGGGTTTCGCGGGACCGCGCGCCCTTGGCGGACCCCCCGGCGCTGTCCCCCTCGACGATGAACAGTTCCGTCCCCTCACGGTTCTTGGCGGAGCAATCGGTCAGCTTGCCGGGAAGGCGCAGCTTTTTGGTGGCGGTCTTGCGTTGGGTTTCCTTTTCCTCGCGCCGTCTTAGCCGCTCTTCGGCGCGCAGCACCAGGAAATCCAGGATCGCACCCGCGCTGCGGGGATCGGCGGCCAGCCAGGTATCGAAATGGTCGCGAACGGCGTTTTCCACCCATTTCGCGGCCTCCTCGGTCGACAGCCGGTCCTTGGTCTGGCCGACGAAGCTCGGTTCGCGGATGAACACCGACAACAGCGCGCACCCCCCGGTGAGGAGGTCGTCGCGGGTAACGAGGTCGGCCTTGCGGTTCTTGACCCTTTCGCCATAGGCCTTGATGCCTTTCAGGGTGGCAGCCCAAAAGCCGGATTCGTGGGTGCCGCCTTCGGGCGTGGGGACGGTGTTGCAGTAGCTTTGCAAGAAGCCGTCCTGGGCGGGGGTCCAGTTGATCGCCCATTCGACCGAACCGGGAATCTGGTATTTCTCTTCAAAGCTGACGCGCCCGGCAAAGGGGCGTTCGGCATAGGTGGTGACTTTGGCCATGGTGTCCGACAGGTACTGGGCCAGACCACCGGGGAAGTGGAACGTCGCCTCAACCGGGGTGTCACCATCCGGGACGGCCGATTTCCAGCGGATTTCCACACCGGAAAAGAGATAGGCCTTGGACCGGGCGAGTTTGTAGAGACGCGCGGGTTTCAGGGTCAATTGGCCGAAAATCTGCGGATCGGGGTGGAAGGTGACGGTGGTGCCGCGCCGGTTCTGGATCGGCCCCAGTTTCTGGATCGGCCCGCGCGGGATGCCACGCGAGAAGCTTTGTTCGTAAAGTTCCTTGTTGAGCGCCACCTGCACGGTCATCAGGTCGGAAAGCGCGTTGACGACCGAAGAACCGACGCCATTCAGGCCTCCGCTTGTCGAATAGGCCTTGTTCGAGAACTTGCCCCCGGCATGCAGGGTGCAAAGAATCACCTCCAGCGCGGACTTGCCGGGAAACTTGGGGTGCGGGTCCACCGGGATGCCGCGCCCGTTGTCGCGGATGGTGACCGAATTGTCGTCGTGAAGTTCAAGCTCGATCCGGTTGGCGTGGCCTGCCACCGCCTCGTCCATTGCGTTGTCCAGAATCTCGGCCACCATGTGGTGCAGCGCCCGTTCATCGGTACCGCCGATATACATGCCGGGGCGCTTGCGGACGGGCTCCAGACCTTCGAGGACCTCGATGGACGAGGCGTCATAGGTTTGCGAAGCGCCGGAGAGAAGGTCGTTGGACATGGGGGCTCACGGGCTGGGGATATGCTGTCACTAGAGCATCCATTCGGTGCCGGACGCAAGATGTGGGGTGGTTTTCCGACAGGTCCCGATCCCTGGCGCGCAGCGTTGGCACCCGCACCGGCACCCGCACCGGCACCCGCACCGGCACTGGGCCCGGGGGGGGGGGGCCGCCGGAGCGCCGTGGGAAATTTGCGCAAGGTGATCTGTCTTGTCGACCCGGCCGATTGGGGCTGCCGCCGCTATTCCGGTTCGGCCAGCCGCGCCGCCCACATTTTCTGGAAGGCCGGGCGGGACTGGCAGCGATGCATCCAGGCGGTCACGGCGGGAAATTCCGACACGAGGGTCGGATGTGCCTGAGCGTAGCGGACACATTCCGCGACATTGAGGTCGGCCACGGTGAAGCGGTCGGCAACGAGATGACTGTGCCCCGCCAGATAGCCCTCAAGCCGGTGGAACGGGCGGCGCAGCTTTTCGGCGGCGATGGCGATGGCCGCCTGACCTTCGGGCGTATCGGCGCCACCGTCGCCGGTGATGTACAGGATTTCCAGCGCGGGGGCCTCGATCGCGGTGGCGGCCAGAAGCGTCCACTGTTCGATCAAAGCGTGTTCGGCGGGGCTCTGCGGTCCCAAGAGGCCGCCGTGCTGGCGCGCGATGTGGCTGGTGATCGCCATCGATTCGGTGAGGACCAGCCCATTCTCGACAAATGCCGGAATCTGCCCAAGCGGGTTCACCTTCAGGAATTCGGGTGAGGCGGTGTTGAGCGGCGCATCCGCAGCGCTGGCCTGGGCCAGACGATAGGCCTGGATCACCGGGACATGCGCGAACGGCAGCCCGATTTCGTTAAGCAGCCAGATCGGCCGCGAGGCGCGGGACCGCAACACACCATAAAGCGTCAGCATCGCATTCTCCTGTCATCATCAGGCCAGCCTAGACCGGTCGGCGGCGTTAAAAAAGTGGGCAGGTCATGATTTGCCGCCTTGATGTGCGGCTGGGGCTGGCTAACGTGCCGGACATGACCGACCCCGCACCCAAGCTTACCGCAGCCCTTGCCGATCGCGACCACCGGGCCGAGATCGTCGAACGGCTTTATGATGTGGCGGTTGACCCGATCCGTCTGGAAGAGTTGCTGGATGTCTGGGAGGTGCGGGCAGCACCGCTGCGGGTTGGTCCGGTTGACCGGGCGATTGCGCTGGAAGATGCCGAGATCGAGGCCCATGTCGCCCGTGCCACGGTGTTTCTGGACCGGCTGGATGCGACCGAGGGTCAGGTCGGACAGCGGTCGGTTCTGGCCGACATCCAGCGGTCGGCCGCGTTTCTGGGCGATGGCGGACCCGTGATCGCGGCCTGCAACCGCGCCGCGGGCCAGGCCTTTGGGGTGGTCGAGGGCGGGCCGTTTTCCGATCTTCCCTTCGAGGCCGAGGATCGCGAGCTTTTGGCCGGGGTGCTGCGGCGCGTGGCAACCCGCAAGGGCGAAAAGGTGGTGACGCTGCGCATCCGCTCGACCCTGACGCAAAGCCCGGTCATCCTGCGGGTTACCCCGGTGACCGCCGCGACCGAAGCCCGCGAGGCGCGTCCGCTGGCGCTGGTTGTATCCACCGAACTGGTCTGGCCCGACGGGTTCCAGGCCACCGTGCAGGACGCCTTCGGTCTGACCACCGCCGAAGTTGAGATCGTGCGCGGCGTGACCCTTGGCCTGCCCTTGCGCGACATCGCCAATGGACGGCGGCGGTCGCTGGAAACCGTGCGCACGCAGGTCCGGTCGGTTCTGGCCAAGACCGAAACCCACAGCCAGGCCGAGTTGGTGCGCGTGGTGCTGGGATTGATGGATGTGGCGCTGATCCCGCACGAAGGGCAGGGTCCCGCGCCCGACCTGACCGCGCTGGAGCCTCGGCCCTGGCACGAGCTGCGGGGGGCAGACGGGCGGCGGCTGACCTGGATCGAATTCGGCGATCCACGCGGCGCGGGGGTGCTTTACATGCATCTTGACTTTGGGCTGACCCGCTGGCCTGCGGCGGCCGAACGGATGGCCCAGCAACGCGGGCTGCGGGTGATCGTGCCGGTCCGGGCCGGTTATGGCCGCACCGAGCCGCTGCCCCGGGGGGTCGATCACTTGGCCGGGGTGGCGCAGGATTATGCAACCGTGCTGGACCACCTTCGGCTGAAGGACTGCGTCGTGGTGCCGCTGGGTGCCGATCTGCGGTTTGCGCTGCAACTGGCAGAGTCGCGTCCCGATCTGGTGCGCGGCATCGTCGGGGCGGCGTGCCAGCTGCCCCTGAAGACCGCCGCGCAGTATGAGCGGATGGACAAATGGCAGCGTTTCATCCTGGCCAACGCCCGCTATGCCCCGAAGGTGCTGCCGTTTCTGGTGCAGGCCGGGTTCAGCCTGGCCCGGCGTCTGGGCAAGGAGGCGTTCTTTCGTCAGGTGAACGGCGGCAGCCCAGCCGACATGGAGGCTTTTGACCGCGCCGAAGTGCGCGCCGCGATCCTGGAAGGGTCAGAGGTTTGCCTGTCAAAGACCTGGTCGGCGCATGCGGCCTTTGCGGCGGAATGCATCGGGTCGGAAAAGGACTGGTCGGCGCTGGTGCGGACGGTCAAGGTCCCGGTCTGCCTGTATCAGGGCGATCAGGACCCGCAATCTCCGGCGGTAACGATTCGCGAACTGGCCGTCGAATATCCGCATCTGACGCTGCACTATCTGCCCGACACCGGGCAATTGCTGTTCATGACCGAATGGCCCGAGGTGTTGCAGACCGTGTCGCAAATGCTGCGGACGGACGCCGCTGATGCTGATTTGTCGGCGACCTACCGCAGATAGGGTATGCGCGCGGCGCTGCTGCTTGCTACCCAGTGCGTGCCGCATGGGATTGGCGGCGCAAAGATTGAACGCGAACTCTTTCATCTTCGGGACGGCAGGATCTGGAACCCTGCCGTCCCGTTTCCATTCCGGCCGGGCACCTTGCCGCTCAGAACCTGGCAAACCGCTGCCGATACTTTTGGGCAAGCCCTTGGCGGTGGGGGTTGGACCCGCTAGCCTGCAAGAATGTCGCGCGCGATCAGCCTGGTAATCGGATGTCTTCTGCTGGGCGCTGCGCCCGCGGTGGCCCATCCCCATGTCTGGATCGATGCGGGTGTTGAGGTCATCCTTGACGACCAGAACCGCGCCACTGCGGTTCGGATCACCTGGACCTATGACGATCTTTATTCGCTTTATGTCGTGGGCGACATGGGCCTTGATCCCGACTGGGACGGGGTCCTTACGCCTGAGGAGACGGCCAAGCTGGCCGGGTTCGACATGGGTTGGGACGCCGATTTTCCGGGCGATACCTATGCGCTGATTGGCGCCGACACCCTGGACCTGTCGCGCCCGCAGGACTGGACCGCATCCTATGCTGGCGGCAAGATCACCACAACGCATCTGCGCCGCTTTGCTGCGCCGGTCGCGCTGGGCGGGGACACGCCCCTGATCGTGCAAGTCTATGATCCGGGCTATTACGTTGCCTATGCCATCGCGACCGACCCGGTCTTGATCGGCGGGCAGGGCTGCCGCGCGCAGGTTTTCGTGCCCGATCTGGGCGAGGTCGAGGCTGAACTGCTGGCCGCCTTGTCGGAATTCACCCCCGACGTTGATCTTGAGGCGGATTTCCCCGCCGTGGGTGCCAAATTCGCTGATGAAGTGCGGGTCACATGCAGCGCCTCTTAGGTCGTGGCAGGCTTTTGCTGGCTGGGGTCGCCCTGACCGGGGGGCTGGTGATGCTTTGGCTGGCAGGCGGGCTTGATCCGCTGGCCAACTGGCTGGTCGAGGCGCAGCGCGCCGCACAGGACCGGCTGGCCGGGGCGATAAGGGCCTTGCGCGGCGGTGCCCCGGGGGCGCTGGCGGGGTTCTGGGCGCTGTGCCTGACCTATGGGGTGCTGCATGCGGCAGGGCCAGGGCATGGCAAGGTGCTGATCGGCGGCTACGGCGTGGCGCGGCGGGTGCCCCTGGCGCGGCTTGCCGGCCTCGCGCTGGCGGCAAGCCTGGCGCAGGCGCTGGTCGCGGTCGCTCTGGTCTATGGGCTGGTGGCGGTCTTGGGCTGGCAGCGCGGCGCGGTCGAGGATGCAGCCGGTGACTGGGTCACCCCCGCGGGTCACGCGCTGATCGCGGGGCTGGGGCTGTGGCTGATGTGGCGGGGGGGCCGGGGCCTCTGGCGCGGCTTGGCGACGGACCAACAGTTTCATGACCACGATCACGACCATGTCCACCACGACCACAAGCATGGTCCGTATTGCACCCACGCCCATGCCCCCTCGGTCGAGGAGGTGGCCCGCCTGACCGGCTGGCGTGACGCCGCGATGCTGGTGGCAGGCACCGCGATGCGGCCCTGTTCGGGGGCCTTGTTCGTGCTGATCGTGACGTGGCAGCTGGGCATCGCGCTGGCCGGGATCGGCGGGGTCATGATCATGGGGCTGGGCACCGGGCTGGTCACCGTGGCGGTGGCGGCGTTGGCGGTCTGGTCGCGCGAAGGGGCGCTGGCGGGTCTGGGCCAGGCCCTGGGTGGCAACCGCATCGCCCGCGTCCTGCCTCTGGTGGAACTGATCATCGGAGCGATCATCGCCCTGGCAGCGCTTGGGCTCTTGTGGCGCGGACGGTAGGGGACCGTCCCCAGCAACGGGTTGAAGGGCCCTGCCGCCGCGCGTATGACTACCGGCCATGACCGAGCCGTTGTCCCCCGCAAACCACGCACGCGAAACCTTGGCGCTGGGGCTGCCTTTGGCGGGATCTTCCCTGGCCCAGATGGCGCTGCATGTGACCGATGTGGTCATGGTTGGCCGATACGGCGTGCTGCCTTTGGCGGCGGTGGTGCTGGGGGCCTCAAGCTTTTTCGTCATTTATGTCCTTGGCTCGGGCTTTGCCAAGGCGGTGCTGCCGATGGTTGCCGCCGCCCTTGCCCGCGGGGACGAGGCGCAGGTCCGCCGCGACACGCGGATGGGGCTATGGCTGTCGATCGCCTTTGGGGCGGCGATCTATCCGGTGTTCTGGTGGTCGGGGCCGATCCTGCTGGCGCTGGGCCAGTCGCCCGACGTGTCAGCCATTGCTGAGGATTATCTTCGGGTCGTGGGCCTTGGGCTGGTGCCGGCGCTGTGCGTCACGGTTTTGCAAAGCTATCTGTCGGCGCTGGGGCGGACGCAGGTGGTGCTTTGGGTCACGCTGGCCTCGGTCGGGCTGAACATCGCGGTGAATTGGGCGCTGATCTTTGGCAATGGCGGCTTTCCCGAGCTTGGGGCGCAAGGGGCGGCAGTGGCCACGATCTCGACCCAGCTTCTGTCGCTTGGGGCGCTGGGGGTCTATGCCGGGGTTTTGCCTGCCTTGCGGCGGTTTCACCTCTTTCAGCGGTTCTGGCGGCCGGATTGGCAGGCGATGCGGCAGGTCTGGCGGCTGGGCGTGCCGATCGGGTTTACCGGTCTGGCCGAAAGCGGGCTTTTCCAGGCCTCGGCGCTGATGATGGGCTGGATCGGTACGGTGGAACTGGCCGCACATGGTATCGCGCTAGAGGTCGCGGCCCTGACCTTCATGCTGCATGTGGGCCTTTCCAGTGCGGCGACGATCCGGGTGGCGGGGTTCCACGGCCAGGGGGACGGCGCGGCCCTGCGGCTGGCGGCAAAGGTGGCGCTGGCAATCTCGTTCGGGGTGGCTTTGGCCTCGGTCGTGCTGTTCGTGACGCTGCCGGGGCCGATCGTGCGGCTGTTTCTGGACATGTCGAAACCCGAAAGTGCGGCGATCGTCGCCTATGGCGTGGTGCTCTTGGCGGTCGCGGCGCTGTTTCAACTGGCCGATGCGATGCAGGTCATGGCGCTGGGCCTGTTGCGCGGGCTCCAAGATACAAGGGTGCCGATGTGGCTGGCCACGGTCAGCTATTGGCTGATTGGCATACCCTGCAGCTATGTGCTGGCCTTTCCCATGGGCTATGGCGGGGTGGGCCTGTGGCTGGGGCTGGTGGTCGGGCTGGTGGCGGCGGCGGCAAGCCTGATGTGGCGGTTCTGGCGCCTGGCCCGCGCCTAGCGCCACAGATGCGCCAGCCCCGCCGCCCTTGCTTGCAGCCGGGACAGGATGCGCAGGCCAATCGGGGCGCGCGGGACCTGCCCCCCGGCCAGCCGGTCCAACGCCACTTCGGGCGGGCAGGGGCGACGGCTTACCGGATCCCAGTAGCGCGGATAACCGATCAGCGCGGCATGGGCCAGGGCGGCCAGATCGGCCTGGCCCCGCCTAGGGGTTGCTGGTCCAAGGTCACGGGTCAGCCCCCAGCCGGCATAGAACGGCGCGCCAAGGCAGGTGACGGCACGCCCGCGCAGAAGCGCCTCGAACCCCAGAAGCGAGGTTATCGTCCAGACTTCCTCAACCACGTCCAGAAGGGCGGCAGGGTCGGCGACGGGCAGGACCAGATCGGCCAGCCCCCGCAGGGCTGCCTCTGGCACCGCCCCCGGACGCAAGGCGGCGACGACATCGGGATGCGGCTTGTAGATCACCACCGCCCCCGGATTGGCCGCCCGCACCGCCTGCAAAAGCCCAAGATTGCTCCGCACCGCGCCCGCACCCAGCCGGATCGAGGCGTCATCCTCGACCTGCCCCGGCACCAATATCCGGTGCCCCGGCGGCAGATCGGGCAGAGCCGGGGCAGGCAGGTTGTATTTGGACAGACCCGCCGCGCGCAACTGCTCCACCAGCGCCAAGGCCCGCGCGCGCCCGCCGGGGGGCAGGGGGGCGGCGATCAGCGCCTCCAGCCGCGAGGGGCGGGTTGGGTCATAGTAGATCCCGAGATCATCGGTTACGAGGCTGATCGGCGGCACCAGCGCCGCCCCCAGCCCACGGGATCGGAGGAACCCGTCCTCCACCCGCAGGCAGGGCGCTTTGGGCTGAAAGCCCGCCGGTTCCTTGCCCGCCCAAAGCATCAGGGTCTGGCCCCGCCGGGTGGCCAGCGCATCGGCCCTGACCGGATCGGCCGTGAAGCGCACCGGGTGCTCCTTGCCGAAAAAAGCCTGCAGATGCGGGCGCTTCCAGAGGCTCATTCCGGTGGCGACATGGCCCCGGCGATCCTCGCGGAAGGCGCGGGTCTCGGCCTCTAGCTGGTCGATCACCGTGTCCAGATCACAAAGCCGGTCGCGGCAGGGGTCGTACCAGAGCGGGGCCAGGATCATCGCCCCGGCGAAAAGCTGGGTCGCGGTCAGGCGGCGGCTGCGGCGGGCCTGCAGGGCCGGGGGCAGGGGGCCTGCATCGTCGGTCAGCCCCCAACCGGCGTAGAAGGGCTGGCCAAAGACGCGGGGGCGGTGGCCGTGCAGGATCGCCTCGAACCCCAGCTGTGACGAGACGGTATAGACCGCCGATGCCGCCTTTAGCAGGCGCTGGGGTGCGATGGGGGTGGTCAACAGCGTGACACGGCCCCGCGCCTCGGGATGCGCCAGATCTGCCGGGCCGAAATGCCCCTTGCGCAAGCCCGCCATGGTTTCGGGATGGCTGCGAAGGACGATCCGCGCCCCGGGATGGTCGGCCAAGGCGGCTGCCAGCATCGCCTGGAAACTCGCTGCCGTCGCCCCGGCGTGACGGATCGAGGCATCACCACGGGTCTGGTCCACCACCAGCACAAACCCGGGTTCGGGCGCTGGCAGGTCGGGGGAAAAATTGTTGTACTTGGACAGGCCAAGATGGTGGATGCGCGCAAGCGCCGCCTTCGCTCTTGCCAACAGAGCGCCGTCAACTGCGGCCGAGGCGAGGATCTGCTCTAGCCGCGACGGGGCGCTGTGGTCGTAATGCACGCCGACCGGGTCAAGGATCAGGCCCAGCGGCCCCTCCCCTCGCGCCCGACCGGGATGGATCGAGCGCAGGAACGCATCCTCGGCCCGGACAAGAACCGCCCCGGCGCGGTCTGCTGCAAGCGTGCCGCGCCAGGCGGTCGGGCTGTGGCCCCAGACCAGAACGCCGTCGCCCGCACGCGGCAGTCCAAAGCAAAGCTCGTGCCCGGCCAAGGCCAAAATCCGCTGGAGGCGGCGATTGCGCAGAAACCCAAGGTTCTGATGCCACAGCCTGTGGGGAATTCCCCCCAGACCGGGGCGGTCAGCCCCCAGTGCTGGCAGTGTCGGCAAGGCTGGTCGCGGCCCCGGTGGTGCCGGTGATGGCCGACAAGGATTTTTGCCACTGTACGAACGGCGCTTCGGTCACATAAAGCGTGTCGCCGTCGCGTACCTGAAAATCCCGCGCCTCGAACAGGCCGGTGGGTTCGGTCATGTCCAAAACGTAGACCATCCGTTGATCTCCGACCAGATCGGTCCGGCCAAGGACGGCGTTTGCCACCGCCTCGCTTTCGTCGCGCAGGATGAACACCCCGGTCGGATCAGCCGAGCCACTGGACAGCCCGCCGACCGTCGCGATCGCCTCAAGCGCCGAAAGCGTCTCGGACGTGAACCGGACCACGTTTTGCGATCCGGTCGCACCAAGTGCAATGAAGCTGCGGCTGTCCTCTTCGACAACGATCTTGTCGCCGGGGCGCAAGGCGATGTCGAGACTGGGGTTTTCATACAGATCCTTCAGCCAGATCTGCCCCGTGCGGCCGCCGCGCGTCACCCGGATGATGGCAACCTCGGGGTTGATCGACACACCGCCGGAACGCCAGCATGGCCGAAAGCGTGCGGGTAGAGCCTTCGATCGGGTAGACACCGGCCCCGGCCCCCACGCCGCTGATCGATACCGAAGAGCCCTGCCCAGGTGCGCGCAATACGGACACCTGCGGATCCGGCGTCTGGGTTTCGAGAAGCCGGGTGATCGCTTGCCGCAATCCTTCCGGGGTCTGCCCGGCTGCCAGGATGCGACCGGCATAAGGAATGAAGATGTAGCCCTGTCCGTCAACCTGCACTTCGTTCAGCGAAGTGACCCTTTGCCCGGGATTGCCAAGCAACGGATCGTCCTTGACGTTTTCGTACACGGTTATGGTAACGCTGTCGCCCGAAGACAGCGTGTCAAACCCGACCACACCAGCATCCAGGAAGGCCGCGCTAAAGCCGAAACCGGGATTCATCGCCGTGACTTGCGACACCGCCGGCGTCACATTGACGATGAAAGCATCGCCCTTTTGGTCAACAGAACCGGCATATACTTCGCGTTTTGAAGGGCCAGAGCGCGGCAATCCGCAAGACGCAAGAAACGCCGTCGCCGCCAAAAGGAAAATGACCGTGACGCCTGTTGCCCTGTTGCTTTGCACTGCCCGTTGCCCTGACATGTTTTTTCTCTTTTTCGAACATTAGCGAAACCGTCACGGTCTTGCCAGTGCCCGATGTGGAATTCAGCGCACGACGCGAAACTGTTGCCGAGGAGACGCGGTCCCCGATCGCAAGGCGTCATAGGGGTCCTCGGGCGACAGCATCAGATCGACAACCTGCCGCAGCAGCGCCCGTCGCCCACGCGCCGAATAAAACCCGCCCACCACCTGCGAGGTTTCCAGCAGATATTGCCGGTAATCGCGGTAGGCGCGGGTGTCGGGCCGGTCAGGGGCGGCAAAGAACGCCGCGAGCGGTTGGGAGGAGACGAATTCGGGCTTGGCATAGACGGCGTTTCCGAAACTGCGCAGCGGCACCCCGCGCCACAGCGCCTGTTGCCCGGCGGTCGAATTGACCGTGACCGCGGACCGGGCATGGTCCAATATCGCAGCCAGCTTGCCGCCACGCAGGAAATGGACCCGGCCTTGCAGGCCATGCTCTGCTGTCAGACGGCGAATTTCACGCCGTAGCGGCACGCGGCCATCTTCCAGCGGATGGGCCTTGAACACCAGATGATGGTGCCGCGGCGCGCCGGTCGCAAAGCCCCTGACCACAAGCGTCAGGAAATCGGCCATGCTGTCAAAGGGCGAATGGTCGCGAAAGCTGGCGTCGTGCTCCAGTTGCAGGATCGCCAGGTGATAGGCAAAGCCACCCTGGCGGATGCGCGCGGTGGCAAGACGCCGTTCGATCCGGTGCAGCGGCATCAGCAGGAATCGGCGCAGATGCAGCAGAAACTCCTGCCCGACTGTCAGCGCGCGATGGGGGCGAAACTGCGGATAGCGCCGATGCCCCAGCGCCACGGCGCCATGATAAAGCGCCCCCCAGAACACATGCTGGCGCATGTCCCCCCAGGTCGCCGGCGTGTCCGGCAGGTCCGGATCGGACTTGGCCAGCGCAAACTGCATCTCGGCGACGCTTAGCGTCATCAGGCGCGAATGACCGTTCGATCCGCCGCGCTCATAGCTGATCCAGTAGGGGCGCAGGTAGCCCTCCTCGAACACGTGCACGGTGATGCCGCGCGCCCGCGCCAGGGCAATCGCGATGGCATGGATCGGTCGCGTGTCGCCGTAGACCACCAGATCGGTGATCCCCAGCCCCTCCAGCAGGGCGGCACAGTCGGTGTTCCAGGCATCGCCAGTAGATTGCACCGCGATGTAACCCGGGCCCTGCCAGAACATCCGGTCACCCAGGTTGAAACCCGCCCGCCAGACCTGCGCCCCGGCACCGCGCAGCCGCAGGCCAAGCTGATGAAACCAGGGGCCATGCGGACCCTGGAGCAACAAAAAGCGGCGGTCGAGGTCGGTCACGCGGCAAATGTCCTTTTGACGGCGGGCAGGTTTGCGCCCGTCTATGGCGCAACTACAGCAGAAATCGCGAGAAAGGGTGAAGATATCCGGGCCATTTCTGGTCGTGCTGCCCGGCCTTGTTTCGCGACGCGGGCAGGGCTACCTGAGCGTCACAGAACAGGAGGTGCGCATGTTCACGGGAATCGTGACCGATATCGGTCGCATCATCGACACCAAGATCACTGGCGATCTGCGCGCGCGGATCGCCACCCGCTATGACGTCACCCGAATCGACATTGGTGCCAGCATCGCCTGCGACGGGGTCTGTCTGACCGTGGTCGCGCTGGGGGCTGAACCTGAGGGCTGGTTTGATGTCGAGATTTCCGGCGAGACGGTGTCCAAGACCAACCTGTCCGGTTGGACCCCCGGCAAGCGGGTCAACCTGGAGCGAGCGCTGAAGGTTGGCGATGAGCTGGGCGGGCATATCGTCTCGGGCCATGTGGATGGTCTGGCCGAGGTGGTGTCGGTGCGCCCCGAGGGGGGGTCGGTGCGGGTTAGGTTTCGCGCGCCGGAGGCTTTGGCACGGTTCATCGCGCCCAAAGGCTCGGTAGCTTTGAACGGCACCTCGCTGACGGTGAACGAGGTGGAGGGGGCAGACTTCGGGGTGAATTTCATTCCTCACACCCAAACCGCCACCACCTGGGGCGCGGTGGCAGTGGGCGACACGGTGAACCTGGAGGTTGACACGATGGCCCGCTACGTCGCGCGGCTGCGGGACTTTGAGTGAGGGTGGTGCCTTTGGCAGGCAGCCGGGGGTTTCACACCCCCGGACCCCCGTGGAGTATTTCGAAAAGAGCAAGCACAATTTGAGTCAAATGCAACGGAATGAACGAACCGGCAGCCGATGGAAAGGCTGCCGGTGTTGGTGCGCTGGTTCAGGGGGCAAGCCGGCCGATCAGGCTGCGACGCGGCCGACAAGCACGGAACCGACTTGTTTTGCGGCCCCAGCTTCGTCCACACCGGATACCGCCGCGACTTCGCGGGTCAGGCGTTCCAGGGCTGCTTCGTAAAGCTGACGCTCGGAGTACGACTGCTCTCGCTGATCGTCGGCGCGGTGCAGGTCACGGACCACCTCGGCGATCGACAGAAGGTCGCCCGAGTTGATCTTTTGTTCATATTCCTGCGCGCGGCGCGACCACATGGCGCGCTTGACCTTGGCCTTGCCCTTTAGCGTGTCCAGCGCCTTGGTGATCACATCCGGGGCCGACAGCGCCCGCATGCCGATGTCGAGCGCTTTGTGGGTCGGAACCCGCAGCGTCATCTTGTCCTTTTCGAAGGAGATGACGAAAAGCTCCAACTGAATTCCTGCGATCTGCTGATCTTCGATCGAGATGATCTTGCCCACGCCATGCGCAGGATAGACCACGAAATCGTTCGGGCGGAATTCAGGCTTTCTCGACTTGCTCATTCGGCACGTTCCCCAGATGGGAAGCCCTTCGCCGCACACAAAACTTCTCATCCAAGGAGCTATGCCCTGGTATGAGGACTTTTTTGACGCGAGGATTTGGGCCCGGGGCACGATGCGCCAAGCCGGTTTCAGGCTTCCATGCTTGTTTCTAACCGAACCATAACACAAACAGCGATTGATTCCAACGGGCGAGACGGCACGGGGCCCAGGCCCAAGCCTATGAAATATCGTTATTTTCTGCCACCAATCGATTCGCTGCCGAAACTTTGCTGCGAATCGGTCAGCCGCCGCTGCCCGGCGCTTCGGAAAAATGCGTCTCAAGCTTGCCAGTTTCCCCGTCGCGCGCCTCATGATCGGGCAGGGGGTCTTTCTTCGTGACAATCACTGGCCACAACAGCGCATACTTGCGGTTGAAGGTAACCCACTTGTCCATATCAGGTTCGGTGTCGGGGCGGATCGCATCGGCCGGACATTCGGGTTCGCAGACCCCGCAATCGATGCATTCATCCGGGTGGATGACGAGCATGTTCTCGCCTTCATAGAAGCAGTCTACCGGGCATACCTCGACGCAGTCGGTGTATTTGCAGGCGATGCAGTTGTCTATTACGACATAGGTCATTGGGAAGCCTTGGGCAAATCAGTCGCGACTTACCTAGGTCAGCCCGGTGGATGATTCAAGTCGCTCTGCGGCCCCCCTTGGGGTTCTAGATCGACGTAAAGCGCCTCTGCCTCGCTGGCGGGGCCGCGACGTTGGCCAAGCGACAGGATACGGATCACCCGGATCTGCGTCCCCAACGGAAAAGTCAGCACATCGCCGGGCGTCACCTCTCGGCTGGGTCGGGTGGCGCGGATGCCGTTCACCCGCACCTGCCCCTCGCTGACCGCCACGTTGGCCAGGCTGCGCGATTTGAAAAAGCGGGCCTGCCACAGCCACTTGTCCAGCCGCAGGCGCGGGGGGGCAGCAGCGCCGGATTTTCCCGGAGCCGCCGCCAAGCCCTTAGACCTTGCCCTTCAATGCCAAAAGCGCGGCGAAAGGATTGTCGGGGTCGATCGGTTTTTCCGGACGGGGAGGGCGGGCCTCGTACACCGGTTTCTTGTCGTCGCGTTGGGGTTTGCCGGATTTGCGGTCGTCCGCCTGGTTGCCCTTGCGGTCGGGACGGGTGCCGTCCTTTGGGCGGTCGCCGCGTGGCCGGTCGCCTTGCGGTCGATCGCCCTGACGTTTTTCACCCTTGAAGCGGTCGCCCTGGGGACGTTCGGTTTGTGGACGTTCGGTTCGCGGGGCCTCGGCCTCCTTGCGCTCAGGACGTGGGTTGCGTTCGGGACGCTGAAAACGGGGTTTGGGGGCCCAGGTGAAGGTGTAGAAAACCTCCATCTCTGGCGGGGGCTCAGTCCCGGTTTCAGTCCCGGTCTCGGCATCCGCTGTCGGTTCGCCAGGCATTTCGGGCAGTGGTTCGGGGGCCAGGATCGAAACTTCTTCCGGGATCGGCTGGCCCGCCGCGATGGCCGCCGCCGCCTCGGCCGAGATTTCGGGGGCCTTCACGGCAACCGGGGCCTTGACCTTGGCGCGTTCGGCTTTCTCACCCTTGTAGCCGAGACCGGCCATCAGATCGGCGAACTGGTCCAGCGTCATCCCGGTGATGGACAGCATGTCGGGGCTGGCCTCAAAGCCCGCGCGGCTGTCCTTTTGGCGCAGGATGTCGGCAAGGCGTTCCAGCATGTCGATGCGGATCGCGCGGCTGCCAGCGGGATGGTAGCCGGCCAAGGTGTAGTGCTGTTTTGGCACCTCGGGGATGTTCGGGATGGTCACCAGACCCGGTGGCGGGCTTTCGGGGAATTCCTGCAGGCCGCTCCACAAGGACCACAGGACCAGTCGCAGGCGTGTCGGCGCGGGCTTGAGCAGGGCGGGCAAAAACACGGTGAATTGACCAAAGCGCACACCATGTTTGCGCAAGGCCCCCCGGGCTTCCTGATCCAGCTCTTTGACCTCGGAAGCGACGGCATCGCGTGGCAACACGCCCATAGCCTCGCTTAGCCGGAAGGCAAAACCACGCGCCAGACCGGTCAGCGCCTCATCCCGAGCCATCGCGAGCAAGGGTTCGAACTGTGCGGCCACCTTGCGGTCGATGAAATGCTGCAACCGGCGGCGGACCTTTTCCACCACTTCTGGGCCGGCTTCTTCGTCGACAAAAGCTTCGACCCCCGGCTTTGCGGCCTCGGCCCCCTTCACCAGCTTGCCCACCGCGTTGGTGCCCCACATCAGGCCGCCCTGTTCGGTAAAATCAAGCTCGGTGTCCGGCGCGTTGTAAAAGCGATCGGCGCGCAGATGAAATTCGGGCTTCAGCGCCTGCAAGGCCGCCTGCGCCAATGTGCGTGCGCCATCGGGTGTCGCCGAGGCGTCCTGCTTGAAACGGAACCCCTCCAGCCGACCGGCGAATTCGCCTTCGACGGTGACTTCGCCCTTGTCGTTCACTTCGGCCACCAGAGGCTCCTTCTGCTTCAACCGGCGGAGGAGAACCGAGGTCCGCCGGTCGACAAATCGTTGCGTCAGGGCCGCGTGAAGCGCGTCTGACAGACGGTCTTCTACAGCGCGCGTCTCGCCCCGCCAATGGCTTTCGTCTTCGACCCAGTTTTTCCTTTGGGTGATGTAGGTCCAGGTGCGAATATAGGCGAGGCGGCGCGACAGCGTGTCGATGTCGCCTTCGGTCTTGTCGATGCGCGCGATGGCCTTGGCCAGCCAGTCCGCCGGGATGCGACCGCCGCCAAGGCCCCGTCCGACCAGGAATTCGAAGATTCGGGTCAGAAGCGTGGTATGTTCCGCCCCGCCGGTGGACCTGAAATCGGGGATGCGGCAGACATCCCACAAAAGCTGCACCCGCTTGGGTTCGGTCAGCCGGTCCTTGACCTCGGGCAGGGCCGCAAGCGCCTTTAGCGCCAGCACGTCATCGGCGTCGCGCGCGCGGGTCAGCCAATCGTCCGAGGTGGGGGCTTCAAGGCTGCGGATCAGCCGGTCGGCATTGCCGTAGTCAAGCACGTCGTTACGCCAGTGAAGCTTGCGGACTGGGGCGAACTGGTGGGTCTCGATCGCCTCGACCAGGTCATCGTCGAAGGGGCGCGCCTCACCGGTGACGCCAAAGGTGCCATCTTCGGTATGACGGCCGGCGCGGCCGGCGATCTGGGCCAGTTCCTGGGCATAAAGCGGGCGCATCCGGCGGCCGTCGAACTTGGACGTCGCGGAAAAGGCGGCATGCTTGATGTCAAGGTTGAGGCCCATGCCGATGGCATCGGTGGCTACCAGATAATCGACATCGCCGTTTTGATAAAGCGCCACCTGCGCGTTGCGGGTCCGGGGGCTGAGGGCACCCATCACCACGGCACAGCCGCCCTTCTGGCGGCGGATCAGTTCGGCGATCGCATAGACGTTCTCGACCGAAAACCCGACGACTGCTGACCGCGGAGGCATCCGGCTGATCTTTTTCGACCCGGCATAGGTCAGCGTCGACAACCGCTCACGCTTGAGGTAGGTGACATGCGGCACCAGCCCCGCGATTGCGCCCCGCATGGTGTCGGACCCTAGAAACAGCGTCTCAAGCAATCCGCGCGCGTGCAGCAGGCGGTTGGTGAACACATGGCCCCGGTCAGCATCGGCGCAAAGCTGGATCTCGTCTACCGCGATGAAATCAGCGCCGATTTCCAAAGGCATGGCTTCGGTGGTGCAGACCCAGTATTGCGTCCGCTCGGGCACGATCCTCTCTTCGCCCGTTACCAGCGCCACAACGGACGGGCCAACCCGGGCGACAATGCGGTCATAAACCTCGCGCGCAAGAAGGCGCAGCGGCAGGCCGATCACCCCGGTGCGGTGCGCCAGCATGCGGTCAATGGCGTAATGGGTCTTGCCGGTATTCGTCGGCCCAAGGACCGCCGTCACCCGCCGGGGCGCGTCCATTGGATCAGAGCTCCTGCCCCGTGGTGGCGGTTTCCAGCCGCGAAATCGCCTCTGCTACCCCGTCCAGATGCGGGTGAATCGCCAGCGCGGCTTTGTAGACCTGCAACGCACGATCAGGGTTGTCGGTGTTTTCCAGAATCGATCCAAGCCCGGACAGCGCCCCGAAATGGCGTGGGTTCAACTGCAGAACCTGCGCGATGTCGGCAACAGCCGGGCCAAAGTCGCCCGCCGTGTAAAACGCCGTGGCCCGCGCGTTCCAGGCTTCGGCGAAATCGGGGGAATGATCGATGATCGCGGTGAAATGTTCGATGGCCGTGGTCGTGTCACCGATGGCAAGCGCGTCGCGCCCGCGCTGCAAGAGCAAATCCATCGCGGGCGAGCCCGATTTGGACCATTCGATCCAGATTTCGGTTTCGATCCGGCCCGCCTCTTCGGCACCGGCAGCCTGCAGCCGGGTAAAAAGGTCGTCCAGCTTTTCCTGATCCAGCGCCCAGGCCGCGCCGCAAAGCACCATCAGCGACAAAAGTGCCGCGACGACAGAGTTGAGAATAGGGGTGGAGCGGCGCATATCCGCATGGTAGCTGATCCGCTGGCGAATGCCAGTGGCAGCAAGGTCACGAAGGAGAGACTTTATGAGTGACATGATCGATGCAGCGGTCAAGGCCCTTGGTGCCAAGCTGTCGGGCGGCTTCGATGGCGTGGCAAAGTTTGTGATTCCGGGCGAAGGCGCGATCATTCTGGATCCTGCCGGCGTGCGCGCTGGCGATGAGCCGGCCGATGTAACGCTGACCGCCGAGGCTGACGTGTTCCGCGCCATTCTGGAGGGCGACCTCAACGCGACCATGGCCTTCATGACCGGCAAACTTTCGGTCGATGGCAATATGGGGCTGGCGATGAAGCTGGGTTCGGTCCTCGGGTGACAGACGCGCCGTTTCATGCTGCCCTGGCCGACGGTCCGCCGGGCGTTGAGTGTCGTTGGCTGGCCGCAGGCGGCACGCGGCTGCGCGTGGCCTTCTGGAAGGGCGGGACCAAGGGCACCGTGTTCGTTTTGCCCGGCCGCACCGAGGCGATCGAAAAATATGGACGCGCGGTCGGCGACCTGGTGGCGCATGGCTTTTCGGTGATCAGCATCGATTGGCGCGGGCAGGGTCTTTCCGACCGCGCGCTTTCGGACCGGATGGTCGGGCATGTCGGTGACTTTTCCGAGTATCAAGAGGACCTTGACGCCATGCTGGCCGAGGCCGACCGCGCAAACCTGCCGCATCCCTTGGTCATGCTGGCCCATTCGATGGGCGGCTGCATTGGTCTGCGGGGGCTGATGCGCGGGCTGCCGTTCACGACCGCCGCCTTTTCGGCGCCGATGTGGGGTATTTCCATGGCGTCCTGGCAGCGCGGGTTGGCGCAGGTGGTCACCGCCCTTGCCTCGCCCTATGGCTTTGCCAACCGCTATGCGCCAACGACGGGTCCGCAAAGCTATCTGTGCCAGGTGCCGTTTGACGGCAATGTGCTGACCTCGGACCGCGAGATGTGGGCCTACATGCAGGCCCAGGTTGTGGCTGTGCCAGAGCTGGGGCTTGGCGGGCCGTCGATTGCCTGGCTTGGGGCGGCCTTGCGGGAATGTGCGGCGCTGTCGATGCTGTCTGCACCCACGACCCCGGCAATCTGTGCGCTGGGGACGATGGAAAAGGTTGTGGACGTGCCCCCCATCCATTTGCGGATGGCGGCCTGGTCAAATGGCGAGCTGGACCTTTACCCCGGTGCCGAGCACGAGATCCTGATGGAAGGCCCGTCTACCCGCCGCCGGTTCATCGAACGGGCGACAGTGCTGTTCGAGGCAAATCGCACCTAGACCAAATGCAAACGGGCCGAGGCCCCAAACCGGCGCGGCGGCCTAGCCGCGCTGGTCCAGTTTGCGGTCAATATCCTCAAGCCGGGCAAGGACCTTGGCCTCGAAGGCTTCGGTCACGGCGCGTTCGTCCGCGCTGGCGGCTTCCTGCATCGAGTTGACGATCAGACCGACGATCAGGTTCAGCACCGCGAAGGTGGTGATCAGGATGAAGGGCACGAAAAAGACCCAAGCATAGGGGTAAACCTCCATGATCGGGCGGACGATCTCGCCCGACCAGCCTTCCAGCGTCATGATCTGAAAGAGGGTGAAGGATGTGGTGTCGAGCCCGCCAAACCACTGCGGAAAGCTGTGGCCGAACAGTTTCGTCGCCATGACGGCGGCGATGTAATAGATGATCACGATCAGCAGGAACACCGATCCCATTCCCGGAAGCGCGCGGCCCAGACCGTCGACCACCCGGCGCAGGGACGGCACCACTGATACCACCCGCAGCACCCGCAGGATCCGCAGCGCCCGCAAGACCGACAGCCCCCCGGCAGATGGGATCAGCGAAATCGCAACGATCAGGAAGTCAAACAGGTTCCAGCCCGACTGGAAGAACCGCAGCCCAAGCGCGTACAGCCGCAACGCAAGCTCGATCACGAAAAAGCCCAGGCACAGCTTGTCGATGGCCAGAATCAGCGGTCCGGCCACCGCCATCACGCTGGGCACAGTTTCCAGGCCCAGGATCACCGCGTTCACCAGAATGACCAGAATGATGACCGTGCCAATCCAGGGCTGGTCAAGAAAGGCGGCGATCTTGGGGCGGCTGAACATTGGGGAATTTCCGTTGCTGCGGTGAACGCCGCTGCATATGCCGCAAAGCCCGGCCCCCGTCTATCCCGCCAGCGGGGCCGAAAGCCATTATTCTGTCGGCGGGCAGGTCTTGCAAAGGGGGGCGGTGACGGCCGCATCGGGCACGAACTCCATCGTCTTGCCATCCGGGCCGGTCAGGATCAGGGTTTCAGGATCAAGCGGTTCCACCATGGTCATCAGCGCCAGCGCGTCGAAAAAGGTGGTCTCGGCGGCCATCTGGTCGCAGGTCATGCGGGTTGAGCGGATCGCACCCAGGTCCAGCGCGGGCAAATCCTGGCGGTTCATCGCCTGCCAGCGATTGCAGGGCGCGCCACCCGCCAGCACATTGTCCACATCGATTCGCAGGGTGCTGCGCGCCGCGACCAGGGTGCCGTCGATGGCCAGAAGCCGCCAGATGGTGCCAGTGGCTTCTTGCGCCAAGGCAGGCCCGGCGGTCATGGCCAGGGCGAGACAAAGGGGTCGAATGGACATGGTCACCTCCATTTCGTCATCCTGTCGTCTGACGCCATTGGCCCCCGCATCCTTGGCGGTTCAGAACAAAACCGACGTCACCGCGCTATTATTTGCGCTGTTGCAGTCGCTGTTCACGCCCTTTTGACCTGCCGCAAAGGCCGTTGAGAACTGGATCAGTGACCAGACCCCGAAATCGCCATCGGCTTTGCTGCGGGTGAAGGTGAAGTCCTTCTTCCCGCCTGCGGCAATGGTGGTAAAGCCCTGTTTCTTCCGCTCCACCTCTTGCCCGGCGATGGTTACCACATGCTCGACCCAGGCATCGCCACGCTTGCCGACAAAGTCCCCCGGACCATCGTTGGTAACGCGTAACGTCACGGTCACCTGATCGCGCCCTTTCGGGGTGGAGATCACCTCCAGCGCAAGGTCGGCACAAATTGCGACGGAGCCGGGCACCGTAACCTGTGCCAGGGCAACGGAAGGCGTCAAAAGGGTCAGAAATGCAAGGGCGCGAAGACGTGCAAACATGATGAACCCGCGAGCAAGGAGATAAGTTGAATGACCGACTCGATTGCGGGCATCTTGCCTGCCCAGATGCGTCCGATCAAGCGCCACCTTGGTCAGAATGCCTCGGGCTTGGCTTCACGCGCCATGTGGTCAAGGACGGCGTTGACAAAGCTTGGCTCCTTTCCGTCGGGAAAGAAAGCCTTGGCGACATCGACATATTCGGTGATCGCGACCTTTGGGGGGGTGCCAACCTCGACGATCTCGGCCCCGGCGGCGCGAAACAGCGCGCGCAAGACTGGATCGATCCGGTCGATCGGCCAGGCTGCCACCAGCGCGCGGTCGGTCAACTGGTCGATCCGGGCCTGCCAGTTCACCGCCGCACCCACCACGGCGCGGAAATGGTTCACATTGCCTTCGGCAAACTCGCCCTCATCATAGGTGGCGCCAAAGCGATGGGATTCAAACTCGCGGGTCACCGCCTCGACCGTCTGGCCCGAGACTTCCATCTGAAACAGCGCCTGTACCGCGTAAAGCCGCGAGGCGGATTTCATCTGGCGCTTCTGGTCGGATTTGGTGGTCATGGGCGAAACCCGATCCCCTTGCTGTCCCCGGCCCAACGCCGCGAAAGGGCAATCAGGTGCAAGGCGGCGGCTGCGGCACCGCCCCCCTTGTTTTGCCCCTCGGGGTCGGCGCGCACCTCGGCCTGCGCACGGTTTTCCACCGTCAGGATGCCGTTGCCGATGCAGGCCCCCTGCAACCCCAGAAGGCTAAGGGCGCGGCTGCTGTCATTGCAGACCGTGTCGTAATGCGTCGTCTCGCCCCGGATGATGCAGCCAAGCGCCACATAGCCGTCGAATTTGGCCATGCGTTCTGCCATGGCGATCGCGGTCGGGACTTCCAGCGCACCGGGCACCTCGACCAGGTCAACCTCAGCCCCGCAAGCGGCGGCGGTGGCCCGCGCGCCGGTGATCAGGCTGTCGGCAATGTCGCGGTAGTAGGGCGCGACCACGATCAAAAGCTTCACCGGCTTGTCGAATGTCGGCAGCGGCAGGGTGTAATGCTGTTCGGCGGTTGCCATGGTCTACTCCGTGATCGGGCGGGTGCCCGCGATGGTCAGCCCATATGCCTCAAGGCCGACAAAGCGCGGGGCGGCGGAATTGGTGACAAGCGTGATGGCAGAAAGGCCAAGCGACGACAGGATCTGCGCGCCAAGCCCGTACTGCCGCAAGGTCTGCGGTGAATGTTCGCCGGGGGCGACCATCTTCATCGTCGTGTCGCGCAAAAGGACGACAACGCCCCGCCCTTCTCCCGCGATCAGGCGCATCGCGGCGGGCAATTCGCCCCCGCCACCGACACCCAGCACGTCCTCGAGCGGGTTCAGCGCATGGACCCGCACCAGAACCGGGCCGGGGGCGGAAAGATCGCCCTTGGACAGCACGATATGTTCGTCGCCTTGGGTTTCATCGGCGAATACCCGCATCAGCCAGTCGCCGCCATGGGCCGAGGCGACCGAGCTGACCGCCTTTTCGGTGATCAGGTTGTCATGCCGGCGGCGGTAGGCAATAAGATCGCTGATCGTGCCGATCTTGAGCCCATGGCGCTGGGCAAAGGCCACGAGGTCCGGCAGCCGCGCCATGGTGCCGTCGTCATTCATGATCTCGCAGATCACGCCGCTGGGGTTAAGGCCGGCAAGGCGGCTGACATCAACCGCCGCCTCGGTATGGCCCGCGCGCACCAAGACGCCGCCATCGCGCGCCTTGAGCGGGAAGATATGCCCCGGGGTGGCAATGTCGGCAGCCCCTTTGGTGGGATCAATCGCCACGCCGACGGTGCGTGCCCGGTCGGCCGCCGAAATGCCGGTGGTGACCCCCTCACGCGCTTCGATCGAAAGGGTAAAGGCGGTCTCATGGCGGGAAGAGTTCTTTGGGCTCATGAGCGGCAATCCCAAGGCGTCGATGCGGCTGCCCGGCAGCGCAAGGCAGATCAGACCGCGCCCGTGTGTGGCCATGAAGTTGATGGCATGCGGCGTGCACATCTGCGCCGGGATCACCAGATCCCCTTCATTCTCGCGGTCCTCATGGTCGACCAGAATGAACATGCGCCCGTTGCGGGCATCTTCGATGATGTCCTCGGTCGAGGAGATGGCGTCCGAAAAGTCGCTCATGGTTGGGTCCTGCATCCGCTTGGCGGTGATGTATCGTGGCAAGGCGGCAAAGGCCAGAGTGCAGCCGCGCAGGGTCAGTCTGCACAGGCGGCCAGTACGGCCAGGCAGGCGGCTTCGGCAAGTTGCTGGGACGCGCCCAGAATGTCGCCGGTCTGCCCGCCGATCCGCGCCCGGGCCGATCGGGCCAGGAGCGCGGTGGTCAGCGCCAGCGCGGCCAGCATCGGCAGGGCGGTGAACCCGGCAAACACCAGGGCGATGGCCAGACCCAGGCCCGCCGCGACCAGTGCCACCCTTGGGCTGGGTCGTCCGGTCGCGTGGCTTAGGCCCGATCCGCGCGCGTTGGGCAGGGCGGCCATGATCACCGCCATCGGCACCCGGGCCAGCGCCCCCACGGCGATCAGCGACCCCAAGCTGCCCCAAAGGCTTGCATGCGCCAGCACCGCCTCTAGCGCCGACCACCGCGCAAGGGTCACCAGGACCAGCGCCAGCACGCCATAGCTGCCAACCCGGCTGTCCTTCATGATCTCAAGCCGCCGTGCGGGCGTCCAGCCGCCAAAGAGGCCGTCGGCGGTGTCGGAAAGCCCATCCTCGTGCAGGCCCCCGGTCATGGCAGCGCCCAGTGCAAGGACCAGCACCGCCACCACCCCCGGCGTCAGCCCCAGCCACATTCCCAGCCCTGCCATAAGCGCCGCCAGTCCGCCAAGCCCCGCGCCAACCAAAGGCCAGGCCCAGGCCGATCCCGCGCCACTGGTCTGGTGATCCGGCAGGGGCAGTCGTGTCAAAAGCCCGAAGGCCGACAGAATGTCGCGCAGGATCCGGGCGGTGATGTCGCGAAGGTCGGGCAAAGCGGCTGGTCCTGACTGGTAAGGTGGCACGCCGTGGGGTATCGCCAAAGGCAGCAATCTTCAACCGCGAGCCCCCGATGCCCTTTCAGTCTCTTGCCGAGTTTCGCACGCTTCTGTCGCGCCTGCCGGGGCCGGATGCCGCCGCAATCGCTGCTGCCACAGATCGCAACGAACAGTTGACCAAACCGCCGGGCGCGCTTGGCCGGTTGGAGGGGGTGGCGATCTGGCTGGCAGGCTGGCAGGGCACCGACCGGCCCGGGATCGATGCGCCGCAGATCGTGATCTTTGCAGGAAATCATGGGGTTGCAGCCCGTGGCGTCAGTGCCTTTCCGTCCGAGGTCACCGCGCAGATGGTGGCAAACTTTGCCCATGGCGGCGCGGCGATCAACCAGCTTGCCCGAACTTTCGGCGCCAGGCTGGACGTGCAGGCGCTTGACCTTGACCGTCCCACCGCCGACTTCACCGAAAACCCGGCGATGACCGAGGCCGACTGTGTTGCCGCCCTGCGCAAAGGGTACGAGGCGGTCGATCCCAAGGCCGATCTCTTTGTTGCGGGCGAAATGGGCATCGGCAACACCACCGTCGCGGCGGCCCTGGCAGCGGCGCTGTTTGGCGGCACCGGCTGGGCTGGGCGCGGCACCGGGGTTGATGACGCTGGCCTTGCCCGCAAGGAGGCGGTGGTCGCCGCCGGTCTTGCGCGCCACAAGGCCGTGCTGGGCGATCCCTTGCAGGTGCTTGCCTGCCTTGGCGGACGCGAGATTGCAGCCATGGCCGGGGCAATCGCCGGCGCGCGGATGCGGCGGATTCCGGTGCTGCTGGACGGGTTCATCGCCTGTGCAGCCGCGGCGGTGCTGGCCAAGGTCACGCCCTGTGCGCTGGATCACTGCATCGCGGGGCACCAAAGCGCCGAAGGCGCGCACGCCCGGCTTTTGGCTGACCTGGGGCTAGAGCCGCTGTTGTCGCTGGGCCTTCGGCTCGGCGAAGGGTCGGGTGCTGCGCTGGCGATCGGGGTGTTGAAAGGCGCGGTTGCCTGCCATTCCGGGATGGCCACCTTTGCCGAGGCTGGTGTGGCGGCCGGGGCATAGGCCGTTGCCGGGTCGCTCATCGTTCGACTTCGTCTCCTCTTCGCAGGTCGACCCTCGCGAGGAGTGACGAAGTCATCGACGAGCCTTGAGGTCAGGCCCCTGGCATCAGGCCTTGGGCATTTTCAGCGACACAAGCTTGCCGTTCTTTTGATAGCGCACCTCGGTTTCGGTGATCGCTTCAACCCGGCCGCCATCGATCTTGTCGCCAACCTCGACCTTCTTGTAGCGCCCGTTCGATTGCCGGATCAGGGCATAGCGGTTGGACGACGTGCCATAGGTGCCGATCAGGTTGGTTTTCGACAGGTTTATTGCATTGGCAAAGGTTGCCTGCTTGGCGACGCTGGCCTTGGTCGGGATCGACGGGGCGGCATCCGCGATCTCCGGCTCACCGATCTCGTCAATCTCACCGTTCGTTGCGGTTTCGTCCGGCGCAGCTGCAGCCTCGACGATGCCAGAGGCGGGATCAGGGTCGCGGGCAGCGGCGGCGACAGCAGCCTCGACCGCTTTGGAAAAGTCGCGGGGGCGCGCGACCGGCCGCATCGATATGGCAACAATCGTGGGGTCGCTTGCCTCTAGTGCCATGGCCGCGGCCAGCTCAGCCTCGGCCTGCGCGGTCAGGGACGCTCCTTGCGCGCCAAGGTCGGCCGCAGCCAGCCCGGAGGCATCCGCCGGGCGCGACGCCGATGCCGCTGCCAGCACGCTTGCGGGCCGTGGCAAAGGGCGCAATCCGGCCAGGTCGGTGCCATCCGCCTGGGGTGCCAGGCTGGCGTCTTCATCCGTGCCCGGAAGCAATGCTTCGGGCCGGGGGCGCGGACGCGCGCCAGCAAGTGCCGGATCGGGGGGCAAGCTTGCGTCTGCCGCAGTCTCTGTTGCGGTCAGCGCCGGGTCGTCCAGCCCTGCCGCCGCCGAACCAGCATCGGGGATCACCTCGGGACTGCCGGAAGAACCGTCGGGCGTCACCAGACTGGCATCGCTGGGTGATGGGGTGTCCACGGCAGGATCGGGCGCAGTCCCGGAAGGCGCGGCTGCCTTTGCCGCCGCCCCGGCAGCGGTGACGATAGTGCTGCGCAGCGGGGGCAGAACCGGCGGCTTGCCGGCGACCAGCATCACCCCATCCGGCGACAGGATCCCTTCGGCTGTGGGCTGCAACCGGCCCTCGGCATCGAACTGATAGACGGTGCCAAAAGCAGGCGGCGGCAGCGGTGGCGCAGGCAGGCTGTCAACCGAGGCCGCCGGTGCTGGCAAGGCCAGCGCATCAAGCGCGGGTGGCGGCGCATCCATCGCCGACAGGAAAATCTCATCCTGATCCTCGACCGGGGCGGTTCCAGCCGAAAGATCGGCCGAGATGCCAGTGTCCGGCGCGGGCTCGGCCAAGGTGCCGTCGGGAAGATCGGTCGCCTCAGCCTCGGCAAGGTTGATCGGCGCGGGCTCGCTGTCCAACCGGGTCGGGTCAAGCGGCTCTGTCGCCAGCGCGCCAGCATCACCTGCAGGACCGTCGGCCACCGCCACCGCCTCGGGCAGCGGTTCGGTCATGCCCTCGGGGTCTTGCATGTCCGACAGCATTTCGTCCTCGATGCCAGGCACGCCGTCCAGCACGGTTTCGGTCGTGGTGACTGCCGTGTCGCGCCCCATCAGGAACGAAGACCAGGCGGCCACCACCGCCAAAGAGATCAACAGCAGGCCAACCAGCACCATGAACACCAGGCCGGTGCGGTTGCGCCTTGGACTGGCCGCGGCAAAGGTCTGCCCCGCAGCCCCTGGCGATCTTGCCGCTTGCCCACCAGGCCTGCCGGGGGCCAGCCCATCGCTGCCCGAGAGGGGGGCCTTGGGCTTTGGGCGGGGTCCCGGAATCCGTGCCGCCGTGACAAGCCCGGCAGCCGGGCTTTTGGCGGGGGCGCTTCGCGCGGCGGCCAGGGCTGCGGGGCGGTCGCTGGTCGGAGCGGGGATCGGTGCAGGTGGCACCGGTTTGGCCGCCCTTGGCGCGGCGGATGGCACCGACGGCAGCGGGGTATTGCGCGACGCAGCAAGTCCGGGCTTGTCAACAATCGCAGACGCGGTGCCAGCCGCCGCCGCCGCCGCCGCCGCACCCGAGCGGCGGCTGGAGAACGCCAGCATCACCGCTGCAGGCGGGGCGGGCGGAAGGTCGTCCAGCAGATCATCGTCGGCATCCGAACCGTCCGTAACGCCGAAATCCGCCGGCGCATCGGGCGGCAGCGCGGCGGCAAAAGCGGTGTCCTGCACAGCATTGCTGCCAGCCATGTCCGCCGCCGGTGCTGCATCAACCGGAGCGGTCTGGCTGACGCCCCCTGCCATACGGGCCTGATGCAGCGACATTTCCTTCAAGAGCACCGCTTCGGACAGGGCGGCCTGCATGGTTTCGGCGTCCAGCGCGGCCTCGAGCGCCTCGACGTCGTCTGGCACAACTTCCGTGAAGGGGGCCTCGTCAATCACCAGGTCCTGAACCACCGGGTCCAGCGGCTCGGCTGGTTCCTGATCTGCCACGGGCGACACCACGTCGCTGGCCGCGTCTCTGGCTACGTCGCTGGCCAGAAAGTCGGCATCGTCCTCAAGTTCGGGCAGGAACAGCTCATCGTCCGGCGCGGTCTCGGCTTCCACTGGGGCATCAGTCGCGGGCAAGTCGCTATTCAAAGCCTCGGCAAGACCGGGAAGTTCCTCGATCGGGTCCTGCCCCGGATGGCGCACCAACGTCGCATCTGCCAGCGGAAAGTCCCGCTGCACGGCAATGGCGGGTTCATCGTCGCGTTCCACCGTCTCGCGCGGGGCCAAAAGGCTGGCCGAGGCGGTGGTCGGACCAAACCAGACCTCACCGGCAAAGCTGCCCGGTTCCGGGATGGCGACAACCGACACCGGATTGAGCCGGTGCTGCACCGCGAAGGCTTCGGCTTCGTCCAGCGTTTCGCGGGCTACCACGGCCACTTGCACCACCGGGCCGGACCCGGACCAGTCAAACACCAGATCGGCGACGGCGTAGGGCGTGCGCCCCTCTAGCGCGGTGGCGATCTGGCGCAGCATGTCCGCCCGACCCGGCCCGGGGGCATGGACGTCGGTGTACAAAATCTGGCTGGCCGGAAGCACGATCTTGGTCGCCATGCCCATCGGAGACAGGCCAAGAGCGGTCTTGCGCAGATAATCCAGCGCGTCATCAAGGTCGGGCGCGTCAAAGCCGATCTCGCCAACCGACACCCAACCCTTGGATGTCCGATGCAAAAGCGCGATCGTGTCGCGGCTGAGGTCAAGTGCAAATGCTGGTTTCATGACCTTCGTCTAACACGATTTGCGAAAGCTCGGGAACGAGCCGGGTCGTTTGGCTGCAGCATTATAGCAGCTTTTCGCCGAAGGAAAGGGAAACGACCGCGAATCGGGCACTTGCGCCCTGGGTCCGGCACTGGCCGCGTCGCGTTCGCGGGCGGTGCGATGCGGCCGGTTGCCCGGCGCTGGTGTCGCTGGACAAAGATCCTGGCGATGCGCCGGGACAGGGCGGCGATTTTTAGCGTTTCGGCCATATTTTGTCCAAGTTTCTTGCGCCTTATGGCGGTGATTTTGCACAGGACACCGCACCAGATGCTGCTTCGACTGATATTCCGCGTGATCGTGCTTGGCATTCTGGTGGCAGTCGCAGCCCTGGCTGCCGTCGGACCGCGCCCGTTCGCCGCCGTCCTGCCGCCCGAAGCCGCGCGCTTTGTTGAAAGCATGGTCGGCCCGATAGGCCTGCTTGGGCAGGACGGACGTGTAAGGGCCGGTGCCCTGCCCGCCGACTTTCTGGTTGACGGGCCGGATGGGCTTTTGGCAACCGGACCGATTGCCGCCAGCCAGGGCAACCTGCCGGTGTTCATCACCGATGTCCTGGCGGGATTTCAAGAGGATGTCGTCGGGGCCTTTCCCGCAGCGGTCACCACGATGCGCCCCATCCTTGGTTGCCGGCTGACCCCGCCGCAACCGGGAAGCGTGATTGGACATGTCTTTGGGGCGGGCACCTCGCGACCGCTGGCGCTGATAAGCTATGATGACGCCGACCTTGCCCGGGGCATCGCGGAGTTTGTCGATCGCTACCGCAAGCGCGGGATCGCCGCACCAGTTCCGGGCGACGCCTATGCCTTTCAGGCGCAAGACGTCGTGGTGACCGACACCTCGGTCCCCGTGTATCTTGTACTGGAAAATGCAGGCGGCAACCGGATCTGGAACATCCACCTTGCAGAAGGCGCAAGGCTCGAGCGGTTGGTGCTTTTGGGCGGTGCGCAGTCTGGGGTGGCCAATCTTGATCCGGTGGTGCCGGTCGAGGTCATTCTGGCCGACGGTCTTGCCACCTGTGGCATCCGGCCTGCGCATCCCTTGAACCCGGGGCATCAGCTGCTGCAATCCACTGCCGAGTCGGATGTTAATCTGGTGGCTCAGCATGCTGAGGCCGTCGCCGCCTATGACATCTGGTTTCGCGACAGCTTTGGCGTGCGCGCCAGCGACAGCCGCATTGGCTATGCCGCCGGGTCTGTTGCCGTTGTCGGGCCGGTCTTGGACGCTGCGGGCGCAAAGGTCAGTTTCGCGCCGATCCTGGGTGCTGATGTCCGCACCACCCAAAACAGCTATTTCGAGATTGTCGGACAAGTGGCCGCAGGGCAGGACTACGGCAGCCGGGTCATGGCACTTGCCACCGGCTTTGCGTTTGGCGATCTGTCAATCCTGCACCAAGGGGTGGGTTTTTGATGCTGCGGTTTGTGATCGGCTTGGGTGTCTTGTTGATGGTCCTCGGCTTTGGGGCGGCGGGCTGGCAGTACTGGCAAGGGATCGCCGGGGCTGATCGTCCCGGGGCGACCCTGCCCCCCGTGACCGAGGTATGGCTGGGCACTGCAACCGGCACCATCGTCCCGGCCGAGGTGACGGCGGCCTTTCTGCAGCAGGACCGTCTTGTCCCTCGCCGCATCGCAACCATCACCCATGTTGCCCCGCTGACCGACCTTTTGCGCGACGCCGAACCCTTGCCCGCCCCGGCCTTTCTGGAAGTGATGGCCGATATTCGCGCCCCGCTCTTGGCCGAAGGCTTTTGCCCCGTTCTGCAGGACATGATCGCCGAGGACTGCCAGATCCACTCGGCCCGGGTAGTCGCCGGCAGCGTCGATGCGCAAAGCGGCACGGCGCAGTTCCGGATCGAGCTTGCCTACCGCCTCAAGCCGGACGTGGCAGACCTGCCAGATCTGGCCGAGCAGGTGTTTGGCAGCCTGGATGTCGAAATCGGCGTCGCCCCCGAAGTCGTCCCAGGCAATACTGCGGCGACCGCCTTGGCCGCCGTGGTCGAGGCGGGGCTGCTCGCCTGTAGTGCCGACAGTGCGGGTTACCCCTGCCGGATCATCGGCCTGACGCTTGACTGGGCCCCGGCAGTGCCGTTCCAGGGTGTGGCGACGGTCGGCTGGCTTTCCCCGCTGCCGGATGGCGTCCTTGCAATCCCCGAAATCCGCACCTTGCCCGAAGGCTGACGCCCTCTGAGTTGCGGACTTCGGCCCAAGATTTTTCGCCGAAAAATCTTGGGCTTCGCTTCGGCTGCTTGCACTCAGGCGGTTGCCTTGGCCAAGGCCTGATCCAGATCGGCGATGATGTCGGCGGCGGTTTCAATCCCGATCGACACCCGCACGACATCCGGGGCTGCCCCCGCCTTGATCTGCGCCTCTTCCGACAGTTGGCGGTGTGTGGTCGAGGCCGGGTGAATCACCAGCGACCGCGTGTCGCCCAGGTTCGCAACATGGCTGAAAAGCTTCAGATTATCCACCAGCTTCACGCAAGCCTCATACCCGCCCTTGATGCTGAAAGTGAACAAGGCCCCCGGCCCCTTGGGCGTGATCTTTTGCGCCAGCGCGTGGTAGGGCGAGGACTTGAGCCCCGGCCAGGTGACCCTGCCGATCCTTGGGTCCGCCTCCAGCCACTCGGCGACCTTGCGGGCGTTCTCCAGGTGGCGGTCCATGCGCAGGGCCAGGGTCTCGATCCCCATAAGGGTGTAATGCGCCCCTTGCGGGTTCATCGTCATGCCAAGGTCGCGCAGACCGATGGCGATGGAATGGAAAGTGAAGGCCATGTTGCCAAGTGTGGGGTGGAACACGAGGCCATGATAGGCATGCTCGGGCTGGCTGAGGGACGGGAACTTGTCATCCGCCGACCAGTTGAAGCGGCCACTGTCCACCACGATGCCACCGGTGACGGTGCCGTTTCCGGTCAGGTATTTGGTCGCCGAATGGACGACGAGCGTCGCGCCATGGTCAATCGGGCGGCAAAGGTAGGGGCTTGCGGTGGTGTTGTCGACGATCAGGGGGATATGCGCCTTCGCGGCGATGCCCGCGATCATCGGCAGGTCGCTGATCGCCCCGCCGGGGTTGCAGATCGTCTCGCAGAACAGCGCGCGGGTGTCGGCGTCGATGGCCGCCGCGATGGCCGCCGGATCGTCGAAATCGACGAATTTCGCCGACCAGCCGAACTTGCGGATCGTGTTGGAAAACTGCTGGATCGTGCCGCCGTAAAGCTTGGTCGAGGCCACGATATTGCGCCCCGGAGCCATGATCGGAAAGAGCGCCATGATCTGCGCGGCGTGGCCCGAGGAGCAGGCGATGGCGCCCGCGCCGCCCTCCAGCGCGCAAACCCGGTTTGCGAGGGCCGAGACGGTCGGATTGGTCAGCCGCGAATAGATGTAGCCGATTTCCTGAAGGTTGAAGAGCTTGGCCGCATGGTCGGCATCGCGAAACACATAGGCCGTGGTCTGATAGATCGGCACCTGCCGCGCGCCGGTGGCGGGGTCGGGCTCCGCGCCCGCGTGAATGGCAAGGGTCTCAAAGCCCATTGGTTTGTCGGTCATGCTGTCCTCCCTGAAATCGGGGGGCAGGGTAGGCGAGGATCGGGGGCGTGGCAACGCAATGCCGGGCCGATTGAAAGCAGAAAGGACCGCAGGCGTGGCTTGGTCGGGCCGGCGGAACGGGCGTTCCATAGGGCATGCGGTGGGGGGAAGAAAATTCTTCGGCGAAGAATTTTCGCCCCGGCCGCCGGGAAGTCAGGCGCGTTCGTCCTTGGGGCTGCCCATCACCACAAAGGTCGTGATCGCCTGCACCTGCGGCAGGATGCCCAGCACATCGGTGTGCCAATGCTTGTAACCGGCCAGATCGGCAGTCTCGACCCGCAGAAGGTATTCCACCGTGCCGGTGATGTTGTGACATTCCCGCACCTCGGGCGCGCGGGACACGGCGCGCTCGAACGCCTCTTGCGCGGCCTTGGTGTGGGTGTTGAGGCCAACCGTGACGTAGGCGACAAAGCCAATGCCGAGCTTTTCGCGGTCCAGCACCGCGCGGTAGCCGGTGATCACCCCAGCCCGCTCCAACGCCTGCACCCGGCGCAAACAGGCCGAGGGGGAAAGCCCCACCCTCTCGGCCAAAGCCAGGTTGGATTGCCGCGCGTCCTGGTCAAGTGCGCGCAATATCCGGTGGTCAATATCGTCAAGCGGGATCATTTGTTGTGAAACTATCCGATTTCCCCGCATCTTTGCAATCCTGCATCAGGGCAGGCGGTGCAGGATTGCCGGCATGACCCTTGATCTTCTTCTCGCCCTTCTGGGCTTTGCCTTTGTCACCTCGGTCACGCCGGGGCCGAACAACATGATGCTGCTGGCCTCTGGCGTGAACTTCGGTTTTCGGCGGACCGTGCCGCATATGCTGGGGATCAGCCTTGGCCATTCGGTGATGGTGTTTCTGGTCGGGATGGGCCTTGCCGGGGTGTTTCAGGCCTGGCCGCCCGCGCTGGTGGGGCTGAAGGTGCTGTCGGTGGCCTATATGCTGTGGCTGGCGTGGAAAATCGCCCATGCCGCCGCCCCGGGTGAGGGGCGCAGTGCCGCGCGACCAATGCGCTTTCACGAGGCCGCAGCCTTTCAGTGGGTGAACCCCAAGGCCTGGGCGATGGCGCTGGGCGCGGTTGCAGCCTATGTGCCCGAGCCGTCGGTGCAGGGCTACGCCGTGGTGGCGCTGGTCTTTGCGGCTGTGAACCTGCCGTCGGTTTCGGTCTGGGCCGGGGCGGGGCAGCTGGTGCGACGCTGGCTGGAGGGGCCGGGGCGGCTGGCCGCGTTCAACTGGACAATGGCGGGGCTTTTGGTGCTGTCACTTTGGCCCGTGGTGACGCTGCGCCTGTAACGCAGGGCAGGCAAAATTTCCCAGCTTACCTAAGCCAGAATCCTTCGCGTTTCAGCGTGTTGCGGATCATCTGTTCCCGCGGCGGCAACTGGTTGCGGTCAAACAGCGCCCGCGCCTTGCGGCCCTTGTTTTGGTAGACCAGCACCCGCATCGCCTCCCAGTCGCGCAAGGCGGGGCGGATCGTCTTGTCGCGCGCCACTGTTTCCAGAACCTCGACGGTATGGTCGCTGTCGCGCGCATAAAGCAGCGGCAGGGCACGGTAATGGCAGGTGGCGGTGCCGTCCATGGCGGCCAGCTCCGGCCCCGGTCGGCCACCGCCGAAAGAATGGATCACCAGGGGCAGGGTGATCTGATCAAGCCATGGAAAGAGGTCCTGGCACACCAGCGCCTCGGGTGCATTGTCGCGAATATCCTGTGCCCAGGCCAGGAACCGCCCGCCAAAGGCGTGCGGGCTGGCGTGAAAGAACCAGCCGGCGTTGAAGTAAAGGAACCGCTGCCAGTAGTCCTGCGGTTGGGTCAGGTCGAGAGAGCCCTGCATCTCTAGCCCGAAGCGGTCATAAAGCGCGGCCCAGGTTTCGGTCGGGGTCGGCCCGTAAAGCTCGACCTTCGGCCAGGTATTCTCTCGCCGCATCGAGGCAGAGGGGCGCGTAAAGTCGAACGGCACCTGCGACAGCGGCCCGGTGATCAGCGTGTCGGTGTCCAGAAACAGGAACGGCGCGTCGGGAAGGGCGGCAAGCGCCTCGATCTTGTTACCTTGCGGGTAGTCGCTACCAAAGACCTGCGCCGTGAAGGGCAGGATTTCGGCCCCAAGATCGGCCAAAAGCCCGCGGGCATCATCCGACATCCGCGGATCGCCGCGCCATTTGCCACCCGGCTGTGGCTCGGCGATGAAAAGCTGGCCCGCAAAGCCGGGGTCCGAGTGGCGCAGGGAGGCTGCCAAGAGGATCGACTCATGCTCCAGCCGGCCGGACTGGCCGATGGCAAGGATATTGAAGCTCATGGCCGACTCATGGAAGGGGCGTAAAGCGCAGGCTTAGGCAGGACATGCCGCCGTCCAGTTTGGCGCATTCGGAATTGCCGATTTCGCGAAGGGTATATCCTGCGGCCAGCAGTCGGTCGCGGGTCTTGGGAAAGCCTGCGGGCATCATGACCAGATCGTTGAAGCGGATGGTGTTGGCAGCCGCCTCTTCGCCATCGGGGATGTCGATCACACGGTAGCCCGAGAAGCAGCCCGAGGCCGAAAGCCGGGTGGTCGACAGGATCGTTTCGGCATCCAGAAGCGAGCAGTCGGTCTTGAAATGAAGGACGCCCGGCGGGGTATGAACCTCGGTGACCTTGTGGCCCCACGGGGTGATCAGCCGGGTAAGCTCGGCAATACCTGCGGCATTGGTCCGGGCGGAACGGCCAACCAGAACCTCCGCCCCGGTCACCAGAATGTCGCCACCTTCGATATGGCTTTCAGGCGCGCTGATCGTCACCACCTGACCGTAAAGCGCCTGCAGATGCGGGGCCATCTCCGCTGCTTCCCCCAGCCGTGACGGCGCGCCGGGGCGCATGACGACTGCCCCTTGCGGCAGGCAAAGGGCCGTGTCTTCGACAAAGACGCTGTCGGGGAACGCCTCAATCGCGGGCAGTTCGATGACCGTCGCGCCGGTTTCCCGCAAGGTGGCGATGTAATCGGCGTGATGAAGCAGCATCACGGCAAGGTCCGGGGTCCCCGTGTCAACCGCGCGCAAGCCGGCGGTGATGCTGGCAGCGGGGCGGCGGGTGATGGCATGGGTGAAGCGGGTGGAAGTGTCGGTCATGAGTCTCCCGGGGTTTGCAAGCTGGTGTCGCACCCTACGGGACGCTTCGCAAGGGGGCTGGGGATTAGCAGAGGGTCTTAGTGTGTCTTGCGGAGATGAGGACAAAGCGGCCATTCTCAGCTATACTCGAAAGCTTGGCGGCAAGGTCACATGGTCTGAAATTGGTCAAGAAAGCGCAGTACACGGTTTTTCAGGGGCGCGCCGGTGATCACAACAATCTGGCCATGCCGGGGGCTATGGCGATCGGGGCGGCTCTGGCGCAACGTACCGGTACAGCGCCCGCTGTCATTGGCAGCCCGGAACCTGCATTGAATGTTGGCTGGAGGGACGAGCTTGATGCCGCACTGCCCTTGCTGCGACAAGTTCAGGCGCGGTTCGACGCCGTACTGGGGGACGGTGGGGTTTCAATCGCCGCGACCAGCCGCTGCACGGTTGCGCTGGCCACTTTACCGGCGGTCGCGAAGCATTACCCGTCTGTCTGCGTGATCTGGTTTGACGCCCATGCAGATCTGAACACGCCTGAGGTCACACTCTCGGGATATCTTGGCGGGCTTGCTCTTGCCGGTCCAGCGGGGCTTTGGAGTTCTGGTCTGGGTGCCGGATTAAGCCTCGATCAAATCGTGCTGGTCGGCGCGCGCGATCTGGACCCGTTCGAGCAAGACCTGATCGACCAGCATCGGATACCGGTGATCAAGCCAGGCAAGGACATGGCCGAGGATCTGCGCGATGCAATCGCCGGCCGCCCGGTCTACGTGCATCTGGATTGCGATGTCTTGGAACCCGGCATCGTCCCGACGGATTTTGTGGTTCCGGGCGGGTTGTCTCTTGATGACCTCTACACCTGTGCCACCGTGATCGCCGCGCATGATTTCATCGGCATCGAAATTGCCGAGTTCCAAAGCTCGTGGGGGCCGGGTGGAGAGGAGGTTACTCTTTCCCCACTCCTCGATGCGCTGGCCCCGGTACTGGGTGCTGGACTCGACTGATTTAGGGCAGTTGAGGGCTTACCGCTGTCGTTTGCTTGCGGTGCAGGGGCCATGGCCCGCCCAGGGCAGCGTCAGCACTGGCTGATACCACCAGCGCCACAACCATTTCAGCGACTATGCCCCACGGCATCTGCTGTCGAAAGCGGGGCGTCGTCGGTTCACTCTGGTGCAACGAGAGCACCTTGCGCCCATCGACCCCACAGCCTTGTCCCGCAACCCGGCGATCAGATCAGGGTGGGCAAACCGGACGATAAAAAATCGCAGGCGACGGGTATCAAAGCCATGGTCTGAAATGAAATAGTCACAAAAAATGAATGTTTGAATCCTTGATCTTTTTTCGCAGCCGTTTCCAGATAATCGGCAGCAGGAACAATCTGGTTAGAATGGTTTTCTCACCCGCGCCGATGGCTGTGAGTAGGTAATTCTCTTCAACCAGAAAGTCACTAAGTCTACGGTTTCTAACGACCGCGTCGCCCGACCTTATCTTCTGAAATTCAAGAAATTGCTGCTCTGAAAGTATCTGCCTGAAAATTGGATCTCCTATAGATCCTTTCACAAAATCGTCAAAATCGACTGTGATCAATCTGCCAGAGATACTTCTGGAAAATCGGGCTTCGAAGCGCGGAAAATCCAGCACGAAAATAAAATTATAGGCCTTGTTTGAAACGTAGAAACATCCGCGCTCAGCCGCGCAGTGCTTCATGGTTTCAAAGTCTATGGATACATGATGCTTGCTCATCTCGGCATATAAAGACTGCACGAGTTCAGTCTAATTTCTGGTGACCACCACCCAGGTGCCTGAGGAAAACCCAGACTTTTTCGCCGCTTCCTCTAACTCTTGGGCGACAGACAGGTCCACAATGCAATTTTCAAAAGATTCCCCGCTCAGCAGAACGGTATTCGAGGTTGGACTTGCTTGCTCGAAAAATTGACCGAAATACTCTTCTACAACGCCTATGCCGAGTCTTTGAAACTCGTGCATCAACAGACCATGTTGATTGTATCCTTTGTAGTTTGGAAAACACACGCCCAGGCTTGCAAGCTCGGATTGGTTGCTTCTACAAAAATGCTGGAAGCTTGTCGTTGCAGTCTTGTGCAGTCCACAGTGAATTACCAGGTTCATCTGACATTCCCCAAGGTCGGGTCTTGCAGTGAATACTGTCAGACGACGCAGAGCGATGCAATGGTCCGGGTCGAAGCACCCAAGGTTGACCCGCGTGCTATGGCGTCCTTTCCAGTGCTACACGGCAAACGCAGGGGTGCGTCCTTGACGGACAGTGCATCTGTCCTTCTTGGTGAATCAAGTTTTTGCCGGCGGTGATCGCAGTCCGCCCAGCAAGAGCGCCTAGATTCTCTCCCAAGTCTTTGCAGGTCCGGATTCCGGCATGGAGCATGGCAAAACCTGTGCATGGCTTATTGAGGAGCGGGTGCAGAGTGAAACCTTTAGGGCGCTTCGTTGACCGACAGGGTGCAGCACGCTTGGGATCGGCCAACGAAAGCAGAAAGGCAGGGCTGCCAGGTGCCTGGGTACGTTGCAAACCGCATGCGTTACGTCTCACTGGTGCGGCACACAGCGAACAAGAATTTCCAAGCACCTGAAAAGGTGAGGAATGGTGGGCGACCCTGGAATCGAACCAGGCGTGGGTCGCCCCGGGGGAGTTACAGTCCCCTGCCGCACCTTGCAGCTCGTCGCCCGCCGGGGGGTCGTGTATCCAAGGGTGGGGGGGGCGTCAAGGGTTGACGCACAAAGGTCGTGGCGCAGAGTTTCGGCTTGCATCAAGACCCGGTCCTGCCGCAGTGTCCGACCGGAATTTGAGAGGCTTGGCATGAAGACTGGTGCAAGAAAGCCGTCCTGGGTGGTGGACAAGGAGCGCGGGCAAAAGCGCGAGGCGCGCGAGACGCTGTGGCTGTTCGGCCTCCATGCGGTGCGCGACGCGCTGGAAAACCCAGCCCGCGAAAAGCTGCGGCTGGTGCTAACCAAGAACGCCTTCGACAAGCTGGAAAGCGCTGTCGTTGCCTCGGGGTTGGAGCCCGAGATCGTCGATCCGCGCCGCTTTGAGGTACCGATCGACGAAGGCTCAGTGCATCAGGGTGCCGCGATGGAAGTGCGCCCATTGGACTGGGGCCGGCTGGAGGAGGTCTGCATTTCTGGCACAGGCCTGCCGCTGGTGGTGCTCTTGGATCGGGTGACCGACCCCCACAACGTCGGTGCGATCCTGCGCTCGGCCGAGGTGTTCGGGGCCCGCGCGGTGATCGCCCCCCGCCACCATTCCGCCCCCGAAACCGGGGCCCTGGCCAAGACCGCCAGCGGGGCGCTGGAGCGCCAACCCTATCTGCAGGTCACCAACCTGTCCGAGGCGATGACGGCGTTGCAGGACATGGGCTTTACCCTGATTGGGCTGGACGGAGAGGCCGAGGTGATGCTGGAGGCGGCGGTCGCTGATGCCGGCGGGCGGGCCATCGGGCTGGTCCTTGGGGCCGAAGGGCCGGGCTTGCGCGAAAAGACCAAAGAGACCTGCGACGTGTTGGCCCGCATTCCCTTTGCCGGGACCTTTGGCAGCCTGAACGTGTCGAACGCCGCCGCGGTCGCGCTTTACGCCGCAACGCGCGGCTGATCACATCCGCGCGACGGGGCTTTGAACCGTGCCTGACCTTGCCCATTTCTGGTTTCGGGACGGCCCGGAACTCCGTTCTTGACTTGATTGTCCCTCGTTCCGCACTTTGCGCCCGTGGCCCAGCCCTCGGGCACTTTTTTTTAAAAAGGTACCTCGTGATGCCAGACGATGCAGATATCCGCGATATCCTGACCGCCACGAGGTCGATTGCCGTGGTCGGCTGGTCGCCGAATCCAGAGCGGCCGAGCCACCGGGTCGCGGCCTATCTTGCCGAGCGGGGCTACCGGGTGATCCCGGTGAACCCCGGTCAGACGGGGCAGATCGCGCTGGGCGAGGAGGTGCGCGCAACCCTGGCCGAGGTCGGGCCGGTCGACATGGTCGATATCTTCCGGCGCAGCGAAGAGGCGGGGGCGGTGGTGGATCAGGCCATCGCGGTCGGGGCCAAGGTGGTCTGGATGCAGCTCGGCGTGGTGGATGAGGCGGCGGCAGCGCGGGCGCGGGCGGCAGGGCTGCGGGTGGTGATGGACCGCTGCCCGGCCATCGAAATTCCGCGTCTTGGGCTCTGATCCCACCGCCGGAACCGGAATTTGAACAAATTCCGGACCGATTTCTTTCAGAAATCGGCGGTTAACGACGGGCCTTTTCGTCGATGCCTGACAGGCCTTCGCGGCGCTGTAATTCGTCCAGCACATCGTTCAGGCTGACGTTGCAGGCGGTCAGCATCACCAAAAGGTGGTAAAGCACATCCGCCGCTTCCGAGGTCAGCCGCGCCGGGTCACCCTTGACCGCCTCGATGATCGCCTCGACCGCTTCTTCGCCGAACTTGGCGGCGCATTTTTCCGGTCCCTGGGCCAGCAGTTTCGCGGTCCAGGATGTGGCGGGATCGGCCCCCTTCCTGGCGGCGATGGTGGCGGCAAGGGTTTCAAGGGTCATGGCAGCCTCATGTCAGGCGCACCGGGATACCAGCGGTGGCCAGATGCGCTTTGGCCTGGCCGATGGTAAAGGTGCCAAAGTGAAAGATTGAGGCAGCAAGGACCGCGCTGGCGTGGCCTTCAGCAATGCCTTCCACCAGATGATCCAGCGTGCCGACCCCGCCCGAAGCGATGACCGGCACCGGCACGGCATCGGCAATCGCGCGCGTCAAGCCCAGGTTGAACCCGGCGCGGGTGCCGTCGCGGTCCATGCTGGTCAACAGGATTTCGCCGGCGCCCATGGCGGCGACGGTTTCGGCAAAGGCCACCGCATCGATGCCGGTGGCCCGGCGCCCGCCATGGGTAAACACCTCCCACCGGTCCGGGGCGACCGTCCTTGCGTCAATGGCCACCACGATACATTGGCTGCCGAACCGGTCAGCGGCCTCGCGCACCACCTCGGGGCGCGCCACGGCGGCCGAGTTGAAGCTGACCTTGTCGGCCCCGGCCAAAAGCAGCTTGCGCACATCTTCCGGAGTGCGCACGCCGCCGCCCACCGTCAAGGGCATGAAGCACTGTTCAGCGGTACGGGTGACAAGGTCATACATCGTGGTCCGGTTATCCTCGGTCGCCAGGATGTCCAGAAAGCAAAGTTCGTCAGCGCCGGCAGCATCATAGGCTTTTGCGGCTTCGACCGGGTCGCCCGCGTCGATCAGGTTGGCGAACTGCACGCCCTTGACCACGCGGCCATCGGCCACGTCTAGGCAGGGGATAATGCGGGTCTTGAGCATGGCAGAAGCCTAACCTGCCCGATCTGCAAGGGAAAGGGGGCGCAGCCCCAAGGGCCGATGGCCTTTTTCTCTGGAATACTTGGGCAGGAATGATTTGATCGGCGACATCATCCGCGAAGTGCCTTCAGTGCCGCCTTCAGATCAAGCGCACCTTCGTAAAGCGCCCGGCCCGAGATGGCCCCGGCGATCACCCCGGTGTCGCGCAGCGCTGTCAGGTCACCCAGGTTGGAGACGCCACCCGAGGCGATCACCGGGATGGTCATGGCGCGGGCCAGCGCTGCGGTCGCGTCGATATTGGGGCCCTGCATCGCGCCGTCTCGGTCGATGTCGGTGTAGATGATCGCGGCCACCCCGGCATCCTCAAAGCTGCGCGCAAGGTCGGTGGCGAGGATATCCGTCTCGGTCGCCCAGCCCTTGGTCGCGACCCGGCCCTTGCGGGCGTCGATCCCGACGGCGACCTTGCCGGGAAAGGCGCGGGCGGCGTCGCGCACCAGGGTCGGATCCTCGACCGCGACCGTGCCCAGGATCACGCGGGCCAGGCCCTTGTCCAGCCACATCGCAATCGTCGCCATGTCGCGGATGCCGCCACCCAGCTGGCAGGGCACGGTGACCCTGGCCAGGATCGCCTCGACCGCGGTTGCATTGACGGGCAGTCCGGCAAAGGCTCCGTTCAGATCGACGAGATGGAGCCAGTCGCAGCCCGCCGCCGCGAAGGCCGCCGCCTGCGCTGCCGGATCGGTGCCAAAGACCGTCGCCGCCGCCATGTCGCCGCGCAAAAGCCGGACGCAGGCCCCGTCTTTCAGATCGATGGCAGGATACAGGATCATGCATGGCCCCCGTTTCGATGCGCCGCGTCTTTCGCATGGACGCGCGCGATTGGAAAGGTCTGGCACGCGACCCAACGTCAGGCTTGATCGCTGGTGCCTTGCGGCTCAGGCTTGGCGCGGGACAACGGGAGGAGTTTCTCATGAAGGTTTTCGCAGTAACCGCCGCGCTGCTGATGCTGGGCAGCGCCGCGCTGGCCGATCCGGTCGAAGGCTTGTGGCAGACCGTCAAGGATGACAACGGCAACTTCGGCCATATCGAGATCAAGGCTTGCGGTCCGGCTTTTTGCGGCACCCTGGTCACCGCCTTTGACGGGACCGGTGCCCAGATCGACAGCCCGAATGTTGGCAAGGCGATCGTGGCGGACATGGTGGCCTATGCCGACGGGCTATATGACGACGGCACGATCTATTCACCCGACCGCGACAAGACCTACAATGGCGACATGACCCTGTCGGGTGACAGCCTGGCGGTCCGCGGTTGCGTCATGGGCATTTGCCGCGACGGCGGCACCTGGACGCGGGTGAATTAAACCGCAGTTTCCGGGTCGCGCTTTGCCCCGCAATCGGTCATCTCGCACCGGGATATAGGGGGGTCGGATGCGCGTCAGGGACTGGATCATGCTTTTGGCCCTGTCCCTGTTATGGGGCGGGTCCTTTCTGTTCGTCGAGTTGGCATTGGCCGGTTTGCCGCCCTTGACCATCGTCTGGACGCGGGTTGCCCTGGCGGCGGTCCTGCTTTGGGTCGTGATGTGGATCAGCGCCACACGCGCACCGCCGCGGGCCCTGTGGCCGGCCTTGCTGGTGATGGGCCTGCTGAACAATGCCGTGCCCTTCACCTTGTTCGTCACCGCGCAGACCGGGATCACGGGGGCGCTGGCCTCGGTCCTGAATGCGACCACGCCCTTGTTCACCGTGCTGGTAGCGCATCTGGCGACCAGAGACGAGCGCGTGACTGTGGTCAAGCTGGTCGGGGTGGGGCTTGGCCTGGCCGGTGTGGTGGCGATGGCCGCAGAAGAGCGGTTGGCCGGGGCCTTGCCCGCGATGGCTGCCTGCCTGCTGGCGGCGCTGTCCTATGCTTTGGCCAGCGTCTGGGGCCGGCGGTTCCGGGCGGCGGGTCTGTCGCCGCTGGCAACCGCCTGCGGTCAGGTTACCGCAAGCAGCCTGTTGATCCTGCCGATCTGGCTTTGGTTCGATGCGCCATGGCAGATCGGCTGGCCGGGTCTGGGGCCCGTCCTGGCGGTGGTCGCGCTGGCGGCCCTGTCCACCGCGCTGGCCTATCTGTTGTATTTCCGGATTCTGGCCTCAGCCGGGGCGACGGCGATTTCGCTGGTGACCTTTTTGATCCCGCTAAGCGCGGCCGGACTTGGTCTGGTGGTGCTGGGCGAGCGGCTGGCCGTCGCGCATCTGATCGGGTTGGCCTTGATCCTGGTGGGGTTGGCGCTGATCCAGTCGCCTGCGCCGCGCCGCGCCGGTTAAGGCTTCCAGCCAAGAAAGTTTGCGATCAGGCGCAGGCCCGGTCCTTGGCTTTTCTCGGGGTGGAACTGGGTGCCGATGATGGTGTCGCGGCCGATGATGGCGGTGATGTCCCCGCCATAGTCGCAATGTGCCAGCAGATGCGCCGGATCGGTCACCTGAAACTGGTAGGAATGGACGAAATAGGCGTGGTCACCACTCGCGATCCCCGCCAGCACCGGATGGGGGCGGGCGATCACCAGATCGTTCCAGCCCATATGCGGCACCTTCATCGCCGGGTCGGTCGGCGCAATGCGGGTGACATCGCCCGCAATCCAGCCAAAGCCCTCGGTCAGTTGGTATTCATGCCCGCGTGAGGCCAGCATCTGCATGCCCACACAGATGCCCAGGAAGGGGCGGGCGCGGTGGGTGACCGCTTCCTCGATGGCCTCAAAAAGCCCGCCATAGGACCCCAGTGCCGCGCGGCAGGCCGGAAAGGCCCCATCGCCCGGCAGCACGATCCGGTCGGCGCGGGCCACATCCTCGGGGCGCGAGGTGACCAGAACCGTGCCGCCATCCCCCTCGGCGGCCATGCGCTGAAAGGCCTTTTCAGCGGAATGAAGATTGCCGCTGTCGTAATCGACCAGGACGGTAAGGGTCACGTCCGGCACCTTTCCTGCCAAAATCTTTCGGCGAAAAATTTTGGTGCCCCGCTCATAGGGTGCCCTTTGTGGTGGGCAGCGCGTCGCCCAGGCGGGGGTCGGGTTCGACCGCTTGGCGCAGCGCGCGGGCGACGGATTTGAAGGCGGCCTCGGCGATGTGGTGGCTGTTCAGCCCGTGGATCAGATCGACATGCAGCGTGATGCCGCCATGCGTGGCCAGCGCCTGAAAGAATTCGCGCACCAGTTCGGTGTCGAAGGTGCCGATCTTGGGCGTGGGGAAGGGCAGGGTCCACACCAGGAAGGGGCGGGCCGACAAGTCCAGAGCGCAGGCCACCTGCGCGTCATCCATTGCCAGGCGAAAGTGACCATAGCGCCGGATACCGCGCTTTGCCCCCAGCGCCTGGGCCAGGGCCTGCCCCAGGGCGATGCCCACATCCTCGACCGAGTGGTGGTCGTCGATATGGGTGTCACCACTGGCACGGATGATCAGGTCGATCAGGCTGTGGCGCGCCAGCTGGTCCAGCATATGGTCAAAGAACCCAACTCCGGTCTGACAGTCGGTCAGGCCGGTGCCGTCCAGGGTGACGGTGACCGAAACCTCTGTCTCGGCCGTCTTGCGGGTGACGCTGGCGCTGCGCATCGCGGGGTTCCCCTTGGGTTTCGGGGTGTTATAGGGTGCGGGGGCCGGGATGGAAAGATCAAAGCCCGCGCAGGCGGCGCGCCGATGCCCAGGCCAAAAGTGCCATGGTGCCCGCCGTGGCCAGGCACAGGGGCAGCCCGCCGATCTGATAGCTAAGCCCGGACAGAAGCGTGCCGATCAGCCGCCCCGCCGCGTTGGCCATGTAGTAAAAGCCCACATCGCGGGTGATCCGCTCGGCCGAGCCATAGGCCAGGATCAGGTAGGAATGGACCGAGGAATTGACGGCGAACACAAAGCCAAAGGCCAAAAGCCCTGCCACCAGCACAAGGCTCAGCGCGGGTGAGGGGGAACCGGCCAGAAAGCTTGCGCCCGCCAGCAGGAACGGGATCGGCACCAGATAGCCGGCCCAGCGGATTGCCTTCTGCGCGGTCTCGGCCTCGGGCTGGCCTTTGGCGCCTAGGAGGCGGGGGGCCAGGGCCTGCACCGCGCCGTAAGCGATGATCCACAGCGCCAGAAAGCCGCCGATCAGGAAAAACGCCTCACGCCGGCCATCGGGGGTGCCATCGGACAGGACGGCCTGAAAGTAGACCGGGATGCCAACGACAAACCAGACATCGCGCGCCCCGAACAGGAACAGGCGCGCAAGCGACAGCCGGTTGACACGCGGATCGGTGGAGCGCCAGCCGACCCAGGCCTCCTCGGCCTTGATCCGCCCCGGCAGGCCGGGGGGCAGGAAGAGGACCACCGCCGCCAGGATCACCGCCAGCACCGCCGCCATGCCCCAGACCGCCGTCTGAAACCCGGCCAGCGCCAAAAGCGCGGCACCAAGGAAAAAGCCAAGACCCTTGACCGCGTTCTTGGACCCGGTCAGGGCGGCAACCCAGCGAAAGAGCCCACCATCCGTGGCCGGGGCCAGAAGCTTGACCGCCGATTTCGAGGACATCTTGGCCAGGTCCTTGGCCACCCCCGACACGCCTTGCACCGCCATCACAAAGGCAACCGAAGCCGCGATGCCCCAGCCCGGGTCAAGCTGCGCCAGCGCCGCCAAGGCCGCGATCTGCAGGGCAAGACCGGCGTAAAGCGTGGCGGCCAGGCCAAAGCGCGCGGCCAGCCAGCCTGCGGCCAGGTTGGTCACGATGCCTGCCACCTCATAAAGGAGGAACAGCCAGGCCAGCTGGATTGGCGTGAAGCCAAGGCTGTTGAAGTGAAGAAGCACCAGCATCCGCAAGGCGCCGTCGGACAGCATGAAGGCCCAATAGGCGGCAGTGACGGCACCGTAGGCGCGGATCGGGTTCGGGCTGGTCATGGTTTGTGCCTTGTGGCTGGCGGCGGACCGGGGGCTGTCTGCCCCCCAATTTTTCGAAAGCGGGGCCCCCCGAGGATATTTGGGAACAGAAGAAAGGGTCAAAACGAGCCTGCCACCATGCGGGCGATATCGGCGAGGCGGCAGGCATAGCCCCATTCGTTGTCGTACCAGGCGAAGATCTTCACTTGCGTCCCGTTCACCACCATGGTCGAGGGCGCATCAATGATGGAGGAACGAGGGTCGTTGGTGAAGTCCGACGACACCAGGGGTCGCGTCTCGTAGCCAAGGATCCCCTTCAGGGGGCCATCGGCGGCGGCGGCGGCGAAAAGGGCGTTGACCTCATCCACCGTCGTCGGGCGTTCCACCTCGAACACGCAATCGGTCAGTGAGGCGTTGAGGAGGGGCACCCGCACCGCATGGCCGTTCAACCGGCCCTTCAGTTCGGGATAGATCAGCGTGATCGCGGTGGCGCTGCCGGTGGTGGTGGGGATCAGGTTCAGAAGCGCCGAGCGCGCGCGGCGCATGTCCTTGGCCGGGCGGTCGACGATGGTCTGGGTGTTGGTCACGTCATGGATCGTGGTGATCGAGCCGTGACGGATGCCCAGCCCTTCGTGGATCACCTTGACCACCGGGGCAAGGCAATTCGTCGTGCAGCTTGCCGCCGTGACCAGGCGCTGCGAGCCATCATAAAGCTGATGATTGACCCCGTAGACGATGTTCAGCGCCCCGCCATCCTTGACCGGGGCACTGACAACAACCTTTTTCACCCCGGCGGCGTAGTAGGGCGCGATTTTGTCGGCGGTCTTGAACACTCCGGTCGCGTCGATCACGATGTCGACGCCAAGATCGGCCAAAGGCAGCGATTCAAGCGCTTTTTCATGGGTCAAGCGCACGGTCTTGCCGTTCAGGGCCAGAGCGCCGTCCCCCGCCGCGACCGGGGTTTTCCAGCGGCCATGCACAGAGTCGAACTCCATCAGGAGGGCGTGTTGTTCGGCATCCCCGACCGGATCGTTGAGGAGGACGAGGTCACCCCCCGCGCCGCTGTCGATCAGGTCGCGCAGCACCAGTTTGCCGATGCGGCCCAGGCCGTTCAGGGCGATGCGGGGGGGGATTTGGGTCATGGCTCAGGCCTTTTCGGACTTGAGGGCATCGGTTGCGATGGCATCGACGCCTTGCTGCAACGCCAGCTTGTTCAGGCTTTCGAAGGGCAAAGCGACAAAGGCAATGATCCGGCGGCGCAGCATGGCGTAGGTCTGGGCAAAGACCAGCGCCTTTTCAGCATCGGTGCCGGTGGCCTTGACCGGGTCCGGCAGGCCCCAGTGGCCGGTGATCGGCTGGCCTTCCCAAGGGGGGCATTCCTCGCCCGCGGCGGTGTCGCAGACGGTAAACACGAAATCCATCACAACCGAGTCGGGCTTTTGAAACTCGGCCAGGGGTTTGGAGCGCAGCCCCTCGATGCCGTGGCCGTTGCGTTGCAACACTTCAAGCGCAAAGGGGTTGGGCTCGGCGCTGGGCGCGAAACCGGCGGAAAACGCTTGGAACTTGCCCTGGCCCAGGTCACGCAAGAGCGCCTCGGCAAAGATCGAGCGGGCGGAATTGCCCGCGCAGATGAACAGGACGTCAAAATCGGTGTCACGCATTTTCAACCTCTTCGGGGGGGGGGTGAGGGGGGACATGAGATCAGGGCGGGCGCGGCCGACGTCGAGGGCAAGATAGCCGATCAAACCTTCGGTCGCCCCCAGATCAACAGAATAGTACAGCGACCGCCCGTCACGCTGGACGTGGACCAGCCCGGCAGCCGACAGGTCCGAAAGATGATGCGACAGGGTGTTCTGCTTCAGCGCCAGCGCCTCGGCGATTTCGGTCGGGCGCACGCCTTGCGGGGCAAAGCGCATCAAAAGGCGAAACACCGCCAGCCGGTCAGGGTGGCCAAGCGTGGCAAAGGCATGGATGGCGCGGCTGTGTTTCATATTTCCGTTAATCAGGAAATATGTTTCAGGTCCAAGACGGTTTGGTGACTTTTTGCCAAAATCCGGTTAAAAATGACAAAGGCCGCCCGATTGGGCGGCCTTGTCTGGTCCAAACTGGAGCGGGCGATGAGATTCGAACTCACGACCCTAACCTTGGCAAGGTTATGCTCTACCCCTGAGCTACGCCCGCACTCCGTTTGGTGAGCGGTGATTTATGGGACGGCCCGGATCGCTGCAAGCGGAAAATGCGGGGCCAGCCGATTTTCCGCTTGCAGGCAGGGGCGGGGGATCAAAGTGGCAAGACCAGAACCGCGCCAAGGCCAAGCGCGAAAAAGGTCAGCATCATGCCGCCAACGCGCAGGACAGGCAGGCGAAGGTTGTAGGTAAAGTTGATCCCATGTGCCAGCCGCCCTGCCAAAAGCATCCCGCCTAGGACATGCAGCCACAAGGGGGCCGTGCCCTGCATCTCACTGATCCCCAACAGGATCAGCCCCAAGGGCGCATATTCGGCGAAATTGCCGTGGGCGCGCATGCGGCGGGTCAGGTCGGGGTCGCCACCATCGCCAAGGTTGATGCGATGGGCGCGGCGGTGGCTGATCACCCGGACCGACAGCGCCAGGTAAAGCCCGGTCAGGGTGGCGGCATAGATCCCGGTGATCGCCAGCGTCATTCGAATTCGACCAGCAAATCCTTGGCCTCGATCTGCGCGCCAGGGGTGACGTGGAGCGCCTTGACCACCGCCTCGCGGTCGGCATGCAGGCCGGTTTCCATCTTCATCGCCTCGATGGTGAGGAGAAGGTCGCCCGCCCGCACCTTTTGCCCCGCCGTCACCGTGACCGAGGCGATAGAGCCAGGCATCGGTGCGCCGACATGGGCCGCGTTGCCGTCCTGCGCCTTGGGCCTTGCGGCGGTCTTGGCCTTGACCGCGCGGTTCGGCACCCGGATCACCCGGGGCTGGCCGTTCAGCTCAAAAAACACCTTCACCTCGCCGTCATCGGTGGTTTCGCCCACAGCTTGCAGGCGGATTTCCAGCGTCTTGCCGGGGTCGATTTCGGCGCTGATCTCATCCCCGGAATTCATGCCGTAAAAGAACGCCAGCGTCGGCAGCACCCGCACCGGGCCATAAAGCCGGTGGCGGGCGCGGTAGTCCATGAACACCTTGGGATACATGAGGTAGCCGTTCAGATCCTCGTCGTCCACCGTCTCGCCCTCGGCCTCCTCGTCGCCAAGGCGCAGGTCTTCGGCCAGTTTCTTGCGCGCGGCCTCCAGGTCCACGGCGGGCAGGTGAAGGCCGGGGCGGGTGGTGACCGGGGCCTCACCCTTGAGCACCTTTTTCAGGATGCCCGCAGGCCAGCCGCCGGGGGGTTGGCCAAGATTGCCCTTCAGCATATCCACGACCGAGTCCGGGAAGGCCACTTCGACCGAGGGATCCTCGACCTGCGCGCGGGTCAGGTTCTGCGCCACCATCATCAGCGCCATATCCCCCACGACCTTGGAGGACGGCGTGACCTTCACGATATCGCCGAACATCTGGTTCACGTCGGCATAGGTCTGGGCGACCTCGTGCCAGCGGTCCTCCAGCCCCAGGCTGCGCGCCTGCGCCTTGAGGTTGGTGAATTGGCCGCCCGGCATTTCATGCAGATACACCTCAGATGCGGGGGCGGGCAGGCCGGATTCAAACGCCGCATATTGCGCGCGGACCTGTTCCCAATAGTTGGAAATCTGCCGGATCGCGCTGATGTCCAGGCCGGTGTCGCGTTCCGTATTCTTGAGCGCCTCGACGATGGAGCCAAGGCAGGGCTGCGACGTGCCACCCGAAAAGGCGTCCATCGCGGCATCGACCGCATCGACCCCGGCATCACAGGCGGCAAGGATCGTGGCCGCTCCGGCCCCGCTGGTGTCATGGGTGTGGAAGTGGATCGGCAGGCCGACCTCTTGCTTCAGCGCCTTGACCAGCACGCGGGCGGCGGCGGGTTTCAAAAGGCCGGCCATGTCCTTGAGGCCCAGCACATGCGCGCCCGCGGCCTTCAACTCTCGCGCCATGGCGACGTAATATTTCAGGTCATACTTGGACCGCGCGGGGTCAAGAAGATCGCCGGTATAGCAGATGGTCCCCTCGCAGACCTTGCCCGCTGCAACGACCGCATCCATCGCGACGCGCATGTTTTCGACCCAGTTCAGACTGTCGAACACCCGGAACACATCGACCCCGCTGGTCGCGGCCTGGGCCACAAAGGCCTGCACCACATTGTCGGGATAGTTGGTGTAGCCGACGCCGTTGCTCGCGCGCAGCAGCATCTGCGTCATCAGGTTCGGCATCGCGGCGCGCAGGTCGCGCAGGCGCTGCCAGGGACATTCCTGCAGGAAGCGGTAGGCCACATCGAACGTGGCCCCGCCCCAACATTCAACGCTGAAAAGGCCGGAAAGGTTGGCCGCATAGGTGGGGGCAACGCGGATCATGTCGACCGACCGCATCCGGGTGGCCAGCAAGGACTGGTGCCCGTCGCGCATGGTGGTGTCGGTGATCAGCACCTTCTTTTGTGCCTTCATCCAGTCGGCAACCGCCTGCGGGCCTTTTTGTTCCAGAAGGTTGCGGGTGCCCATCGCGGGTTCGGCCTTCAGTGCGGGCGGCTTCGGCGCGCGGACCTCGGCATGGGGTTTGGGTCGACCGGCGGTCTCGGGGTGACCGTTCACCGTGATATCGGCGATATAGGTCAGGATCTTGGTCGCCCGGTCCTTGCGGCGCTTGAAGTTGAACAGGTCCAGCGTCGTGTCGATGAATTTGGTCGTGTAAGTGTCGTTCAGAAAGGTCGGGTGCTTCAGAAGGTTGATGACGAACTCGATGTTCGTGGCCACCCCCCGGATGCGGAATTCCCGCAAGGCCCGGTCCATCCGTGCAATCGCCTTTTCGGGCGTCTGGGCATGGGCCGTCACCTTGACCAGAAGGCTGTCATAATACCGCGTGATGACCGACCCCGCATAGGCCGTGCCGCCATCCAGCCGGATGCCGTTGCCGGTGGCCGACCGATAGGCGGTCAGCCGGCCATAATCGGGGATGAAGTTGTTCAGCGGGTCTTCCGTCGTTACCCGGCACTGCAGTGCGTGACCGTTCAGCTTGACTTCGGCCTGGGACGCAACACCCGTCGCCTCGGCGAGGGATTTGCCCTCTTCGATCAGAATCTGCGCCTGCACGATGTCGATGCCGGTCACCTCTTCGGTGACGGTATGTTCGACCTGGACGCGGGGGTTGACCTCGATGAAGTAGAACTTCTCGCTGTCCATATCCATCAGGAACTCGACCGTTCCGGCGCATTCATAATTGACGTGCGAACAGATGCGCTTGGCCATCTCGCAGACCGCGTCGCGCTGCGCCTGAGTTAGATAGGGTGCGGGGGCGCGTTCGACGACCTTCTGGTTCCGACGCTGGACCGAGCAGTCCCGCTCCCACAGGTGCCAGACGTTGCCCTGCTTGTCGCCGAGGATCTGCACCTCCACATGCCGGGCGCGCAGGATCATCTTCTCCAGATAGCCTTCGCCGTTGCCAAAGGCGGCCTCAGCCTCACGCCGGCCCTCGCGGACCTTGGCCTCCAACTCAGCCTCGTTCAGGATCGGGCGCATGCCGCGGCCGCCACCGCCCCAGGAGGCCTTGAGCATCAGGGGATAGCCCACCTCGGCCGCCTGCCGTTTGATCAGCGCCATGTCCTCGCCCAGAACCTCGGTCGCGGGGATGACGGGCACGCCTGCCGCCATCGCCACGCGCCGGGCTGATGCCTTGTCGCCAAGCGCGCGCATGGTTTCGGCGCGGGGGCCGATGAACGTAATCCCGGCTTGATCGCAGGCATCGACGAAATCGGGGTTTTCAGACAGCAGCCCATAGCCGGGATGGATCGCATCGGCGCCCGACATCTTGGCGACGCGGATAATCTCGGGGATCGACAGATATGCCCCGACAGGAGACATCCCCTCACCGATCCGGTAAGCCTCATCCGCCTTGAAGCGGTGCAGACCCAACTTGTCCTCTTCGGCATAGACGGCGACGGTCTTCTTGCCCATCTCGTTCGCGGCCCGCATGATGCGAATGGCAATCTCGCCCCGGTTGGCGATCAGGATTTTCTTGAACTCGGGCATCGGCGAACCTCCAAAGGCAGGACCCGAACACCTTAGAAGTGCCGCATTGCGGCGCAAGGGGGGTTGCCGCCGTTTCGTGACGGAAATGCGACGGGCCTCTTGTCAGATTTGCGTCGGCCAGGCCTGAACAATCAGTGAACGAAGGGGTTTCCCCGCGCCGTGATCCATATATACTGTGTTCCATGAACGGTTGGGACGAAGATGAGGCGTTTGCGGCAGCCGCCGCGCAGATCCCGCTCTCGCAGCAGGCGCTGGCGGGGCGGGGCCTTGGCACGGGTGGCAGCGACTATCTGAACGGGCTGAACGGCGCGCAGCTTGCGGCGGTCAACGCGCTGGATGGTCCCGTTCTTATGCTGGCAGGCGCAGGCACCGGCAAGACCAAGGCCCTGACCGCGCGGATCGTGCATCTGTTGCGTCTGTCCAAGGCGCGGACGCATGAGATTCTTGCGGTGACCTTCACCAACAAGGCCGCGCGCGAGATGAAGACCCGCGTCCACGCCATGCTGGGCCATGAGGCCGAGGGGATGCCCTGGATGGGCACTTTCCATTCGCTGTCTGCTAAGCTCCTGCGCCGCCACGCCGAGCTTGTGGGCCTGAAGCCGACCTTCACCATCCTGGACACCGACGACCAGCTGCGGCTTCTCAAACAGCTGATCAGCGCCGCCAACATCGATGAAAAGCGCTGGCCCGCCCGGCTGCTGGCCAGCCTGATCGACGGCTGGAAGAACCGCGCGCTGACGCCGGACCGGGTGCCTTCATCCGACGCAAGTGCCTATAACAATCGCGGAACAGAGCTTTATGAGGCCTATCAGGACCGCCTGAAAACCCTCAACGCCGTCGATTTCGGCGATCTGCTGCTGCATTGCGTGACGATCTTTCAGACTCACCCGGATGTGCTGCAACAGTACCAGCGCTGGTTCCGCTATATCCTTGTCGACGAGTATCAGGATACCAACGTCGCCCAATACCTGTGGCTGCGTCTTTTGGCCCAGTCGCACAAGAACATCTGCTGCGTCGGTGATGACGACCAGTCGATCTACGGCTGGCGGGGCGCGGAGGTTGGCAATATCCTGCGGTTTGAAAAGGATTTTCCCGGCGCAGAGGTGATCAGGCTAGAGCAGAACTACCGCTCTACCGGGCATATCCTGGCGGCCGCCAGCGGCATCATCGCCAAGAATGCCGACCGGCTGGGAAAGACGCTTTGGACCGCTGGGGCCTTGGGCGAGAAGGTCCGCCTGATCGGCCATTGGGACGGTGAGGAAGAGGCCCGCTGGATCGGCGAGGAGGTCGAGGCGATCCAGCGCGGAACCCGTGGGATGGACCCCATCGACCTGAACCATCAGGCCATCCTGGTCCGCGCCAGCCACCAGATGCGCGCGTTTGAGGACCGGTTTCTGACCATCGGCCTGCCCTACCGCGTGATCGGCGGCCAGCGTTTCTATGAACGGGCCGAGATTCGCGATGCCATGGCCTATTTCCGGCTGGCGGTTTCCCCTGACGATGATCTGGCGTTTGAGCGGGTGGTTAACCTGCCCAAACGCGGCCTTGGGGAAAAGGCTTTTCAGCGCATTCAATTGTCTGCACGCCAAAGCCGCGTTAGCTTGCTTGAGGGTGCGCGAAATGTTGTGGATCTCGATCAGCTAAATGGCCGTGCGTTGGGGCAACTGCGGGCATTTGTGCAAAGCGTGGACCGCTGGCACATGGCCACTCTGCACCCCGAATACGACCACATCCGCCTGGCCGAGACGATCCTGGATGAAAGCGGCTACACCGAGATGTGGCAAAATGACAAGACGCCCGAGGCGCCGGGTCGGCTTGATAACCTCAAGGAACTGGTCAAGGCGCTAGAGCAGTTCGATAACCTGCAAGGCTTCCTCGAGCACGTCTCCCTCATCATGGACAACGATACTGAAGGCGCGGATGAAAAGGTCACGATCATGACCCTACACGCCGCCAAGGGGCTGGAATTTCCGGTGGTGTTCCTGCCGGGATGGGAGGACGGGTTGTTCCCCAGCCAGCGCAGCATGGACGAAAGCGGCCTTAAGGGCCTGGAGGAGGAGCGCCGCCTTGCCTATGTCGGCATCACAAGGGCCGAGGCGGTCTGCACGATCAGCTTTGCCTCCAATCGCCGGGTCTACGGGCAGTGGCAATCCCAGCTTCCCAGCCGCTTCATCGACGAACTCCCCCCGGAACATGTAGAGGTCCTGACCGCCCCTGGCCTGTACGGTGGCGGGTTTGGCGCGGCGGCGCAGGTCGGATTCGGCTCCAACCTCGAGGAACGGGTGGCACGCGCCGATGTCTATAACTCCCCCGGTTGGCGGCGGATGCAGGAAAGCCAATCCAGCCGCCCGATGTCGCAACCCCGCGAAGCGCGGCATATGGTGATCGACGCCGAGGCGGTGTCGCCCTATGTCCTTGGCGACCGGGTGTTTCACCAGAAGTTCGGCTACGGCGAGATCATGGGGATCGAAGGCGACAAGCTGGAGATCGAATTTGACCATGCCGGGTCGAAAAAGGTCGTCGCCCGCTGGGTCATCCCCGCCGACCAGGCCGACGAGGTGCCGTTCTAAAGGGCGGCTAGTCCGGCTGGTTGCGTTGCACCAGTCCAGTGACCGCCGCCGCCCCAAGGGCTGTCACCACCCAGCCCCAAACTTCCAGCAGCATCGTGAAAACCCGGGTCCAAAAGCCGGTCCAGGTTACGGTGGTTGCCGACCAGGCCGAGGTCTGGCCCAGATCGACCAGTGGCACCAGCACGTCAAAGGCATAGGCCAGCGGATAGAATGTCTCGTAATGAGTTGCAGGGGCCGTTGCAGACCAGTTGGCCGTTGGCGCGGTCTTATCGCCCAGCATTGCCCACCACCAGTTGAACGAGGTGAGGATGACGTCCGAGTTCGGGACAATCACGCCCGCATCCCACGCATGCGCGTACCACCAAGCTGCCAGCAGGGTTGAAAGCGCAATCGCCGTGATAGCCCGCTGCGGCGCGTGACCGTGGCCGATAAGTAGCGACATAAAGGCGGTCTTGAACCGGCTCCACAAGATCGCCGCGCGGCTCGACAGCTCCCTTTCCAGCGTCCGATTGCGGAAGTCCAGTTTTGCGTGGGCAAAGGCCAGTGCGGGCAGCGGGGTCGCAAGGTGGGCTGGTGTTGGCGGGGTTGGCAAGGGGCTGAAATAAAGACGCAGTAGATCCAAGGTTTCCTGCCCTTCGATCTGCAACGATTGCGGCAGTTCCTTTCCTGTATCCAGTAACACCTGCCATGCCTCGTCGCCCCAACTTTGGGTGAAGCGCCGGATGGACCGGGCAAACCGCCGCCGGGCGCGGTGTTGCTTTTGCAAGGTCTTGGCCTCGACCAGGGCAGCCCCCATCAACACCTTCCGCGCCTCGCCCGCATGGCCGATCTGGCGCAGGACGCGGGCGAACTGGGTGTAGGGTTGGGGGAAGAACTCCCCTGCCCAATGCGACCCGGCGTCCAGCCAATTGCGGCGGGCGGCAAAGGTGGGGTGTCTATGGGGCCGGTCATAAGTGAAACCGTCCAGCCGCAACTGGTTCGGTCCCACCGGCCAGCTTTGCATGTCATCCACCAGGTCGCCCACCTGCGCGGCGGTCAGGTTGACGGGGCCGGTGACCTTTTCGACCTTCCGAAAGAAAAAGCCCTGCGCCACCGTCATCCGCTGCGCATTCAGCGCCTCTTGCTGCCCGCCCTTCGCATCCTTGCCGCCGTCAAGCTTGGCCCCCACGCAGGACAGCTGCCCGCCGATCTTTGCGCCAGCCACAGCGACGGTTCCGGTGGCGGTGAGGGAGCGAAGGAAGAGGTCGGCCCCCACCTCCACACCTTGCGCAAAAAGCGCCGTTTGCTGCCCGCCCTTCGCATCCTCGCCGCCGTCAAGCTTGGCCCCCGTGCAGGAAAGCTGCCCGCCGATCTTTGCGCCGGTCACATCAACCGTTCCGGCGGCGGTGAGGGTGCCAAGAAAGAGGCTGGCCCCCACCGTCATCCGCTGCGCATTCAGCGCCTTTTGCTGCGCGCCCTTCGCATCCTTGCCGCCGTCAAGCATTGCGCGCTTGTCGTCAAGCTTGGCCCCCACGCAGGAAAGCTGCCCGCCGATCTTTGCGCCGTTCACAGCGACCGTTCCGGTGGCGGTGAGGGAGCGAAGGAAGAGGTCGGACCCCACCTCCACCCCATGCGCATTCAGCGCAGTTTGCTGCGCGCCCGTCGCATCCTTGCCGCCGTCAAGCTTGGCCCCCTCGCAATCAAGCTGCCCGCCGATCTTTGCGCCAGCCACATCGACCGTTCCGGTGGCGCTTAGGCGGCACAGGAAGAGGTTGCCTTCGACCTGCATCCCTTGCGCGAACAGGCCCTGGTCCAACTGGCTGTCGTCAAGGCTGAGGAGGTTGACCCGCGCCTGTTCCAGCCGGGGTTTATCGGGGAAGCGGCAGAAGATCAGCATGGTCTGGCCCCGGGCTTTGCAATAGGCAAGGTCGAGGGTGCCTTCGATCCAGCCGCCCATGAGGGCAACACCGCGTTCGTGCAGGCCGCAATCCTTGCTGCCGCCGGTGATGAGGAGGCGGAGGAGGTCGGCGCGGATGCGGGTGGCGTCGGTGGGGGCGGCAGGGCGGGCGGGATTTTCGGGAACGCAAAGCGCGCAAGGCTCCCCCGCTTGCACCGCTTCAATCAACTTACGTTCCGCGCTGGTCGGGCGGTGGCCATTCCTCGGGTCCAGAAACGCGGCAATGGTGCGGAAGGGCATGGCGGCTCCGGGGGGGCGGGGTACCGGCAAGATGCGGGGGCTTGGTGGTTGGTGCAAGGGGGCTTTAGCGGCGCAGCCGCTCTACCCCATAGACCACTAGCCCCGCCAGCAGCCCCCAGAAGCCGCGCCGATGCCAAAGGCCGCGACCCCGCTGGCGCTGACCACCAGCGTCACGGTGGCGGGAAAGCGGTGCTCGGGCGCGGCAAAGGCCCCCGCCAGCGCGCCCATCAGCGGTGAGAGGAGTGCAAGGCCGACCAGCGCGCCCATCACCTCGGGCGGGAGGGCGGCCAGGAGCGCGATGATCAGCGGGGCAAGCAGGCCAAGCAGGACCCAGACCCCGGCATAGGCCAGCCCGACCTTCCAGCGCTGCGCCCGGTCGGGGTGTACGTCATCGCCCAGACAGATCGCCGCCGTGATCGCCGCCATGTTGACCATGTGCCCGCCCACAAAAGCGATCAGCGCCGACAAGGTTCCGGTGACCATGAGGGCGGGGCGCACCGGCGGCTCATACCCTGCCGCGCGCAAGACCGCAAAGCCGGGCAGGTTCTGCGAGGCCATGGTGACGAGATAGATCGGGATACCAAGTCCGAGAAGCACAGTGAGGTCGAACTCGGGCGCGATGAACGTGAAAGCGGGCAGGGGGAGTGTCAGGTCCGGCAGGCTTGCTGTGCCGGTTCCGAAGGCGAGGGCCAGGCCGAGGCCGAGGGCTGCCAGCACCGCAAGCGCCGGGTTCACCAACCGCACCGCCAGAAACAGCGCCACCATCGGCAGGATCAGCGCCGGTGCTGCCGGAACCGCGAGCGCGGCCTTCAGGCAAAACGGCAAAAGCACGCCCGCCAGCATCGCCGCCGCCACCCCATCGGGGATCAGCGCCACCAACCGACCCAGGGGCCGGATCGCACCGGTCAGCACCACCAGACCCCCGGCCAGCAGAAAGGCCGCGACCGCTTGGGCCATCGTCACGCCGCTGGAGGTGGCAATCAGCGCCGCCCCCGGGGTGGACCAGGCCAGCACCACCGGCACCCGGGTCCCGAAGGACAGCGCCGCCGATCCTGCGGCCTTGGCCAAGGACACCGCCAACAGCCAGCTTGCCGTTTGTGCCGGCGTTGCACCAAGCCCCGCCGCCGCCGCAAGAACCAGCGCCACGGTCGAGCCGAAGCCAACCAGGGCTGCCACCAGGGCGGCTGAGATCATCGACATGCGCATGCGGCCTCCACCGGTGTTTATCGGCGGGGCGTCACGCTTGTGCAAGGGGGGGGCGGCGGTGCCTGGGAGGAGGAGGGGCACCGCCGCGGTATCAGGTGCCACGGGGAGGAGGGTTGCGGCACCCAATCGACGTCTTGCCCGAAAGACCCGCCGGGCAAGGCCGGAACCACGCCAATCGGCACCGGTTCCGAAGTGTAAAAAAGCGGCGATGCCAGGGAGGAGGATTGGCATCGCCGCAGATCGCAATGGCCCCAGGGAGGAGGAGGAGGGACCTTACGAATTCAAATTCCGTATGCAGCCTCGTGCGCGATTTCCGAAATTCCAAGCCGGCTGATCCCAAGATCGGCCAGTTCGCGGTCGGTCAGGGCGTTCAGTTCGGCCACGGTGCGCATGTAGACCCGGCGCTGCCGAACACTGGCCATCAGCGCGTCCTTCAGGGTCACGAACCACAAGAATGAGCCGCTGCGGGCGATCCGGGGGGTGCTGACGTAAGTCATGTGTCTGTCGCCTCATGTAGTTGGTGCGAACATTCTGTCGCGTTGTTAGGGGTAACATGGCGTGATTGCTGCGCTTGCACAATAGGGCTCTGCTGCATTGCAGCTATGCGGCTTCGTCATGGCTTTGGTCATGAAAACGTGATCTTTACCAACAGCTTCGCTGGTATTTTGTGCAGAGTGACCGCAACAACAGCAGGGTCGAAACCGCCCCTTGCCCTTCTGCGCAAAGATAACGACGTTGGGGCAAATTCCGTGCAGGAGAGATAGCGATGTCAGTCGATCGGGACCAGGTGCTGCAGGTGCTTTCGGGGGTGTCCCTGCCGGGGGGGGGCGATCTGGTGGGGCGTGATCTGATTCGTGCCCTGACACTGACCGACACCCCGGCGGGCAGCATCCTTCGCTTTGTGATCGAGGCCGCCACCCCTGACGAGGCCCGCGCTTTGGCCCCGGCCCAGTCCGAGGCCGAGGCCCGCTTGCAGGCCTTGCCCGGCGTCGCCTCGGTGCAGGTGGTGATGACTGCGCATGGGCCAGCGGCCAAATCGCCGCCGCCCAGCCTCAAGATCGGCCAGCACCCGACGCCGCAGCAGGGCGGGCCGCAGCGAATCTCGGGCATCGACCGGATTCTGGCCGTGGCCAGCGGCAAGGGCGGGGTGGGAAAATCCACTGTCGCATCGAACCTGGCCGTGGCGCTGGCGCGTCGGGGGCGGCGGGTCGGTCTTCTGGATGCCGACATCTACGGACCAAGCCAGCCCAAGATGATGGGCGTCTCGCAGCGTCCCGCCAGCCCGGATGGCAAGATCATCGAACCCCTGGTTGCGCATGGGGTCACCCTGATGTCGATCGGCCTCATGCTGAAGGAAGACGAGGCAGTGGTCTGGCGCGGCCCGATGATCATGGGGGCCTTGCAGCAGCTTTTGGGGCAGGTGGCCTGGGGGCGGCTGGATGTGTTGATCATCGATTTGCCGCCGGGCACGGGCGACATCCAGTTGACGCTGTGCCAGCGCACGCATCTGACTGGGGCGCTGGTGGTGTCCACCCCGCAGGACGTGGCGCTGCTGGACGCGCGCAAGGCGCTGGACATGTTTGCCAAGCTCAAGACCCCGGTCTTGGGCCTGATCGAGAACATGTCCACCTACATCTGCCCCAACTGCGGGCATGAGGCGCATATCTTTGGCCATGGCGGCGTGGCAGTCGAGGCGGCGCGGCTGGACTTGCCGTTTCTGGGCGCATTGCCGCTGGCGCTTGATGTCCGGGTGGCGGGCGACGCCGGCACCCCGATTGCGGCAACCGACAGCCCGCTGGCAGCCCCCTATCTCGCCCTGGCCGACCGGTTGATCGCCGGCGGCATGGGCTGAAGCCGCACCTTACCGCGACCAGTCCGGCACGCCGGGGGGCGCGCAGCCCGGGTGCGCTCGGCGGCCCCGGGGCGGGCGGCGCGCGTGCCCGGAAAGCCCCGAATCATTTCGCATGGGAATTCTTGGGAAATGGGCTTTGCCTGCGGCAAGCTCCAAGGATTCACGCAGATGCACCCGCAAAAACCCCGCAGCTGATCCGTTTCCGGGGTCAGCCTCCAGGCGGTGCAGAAAATTCTTCTGCCGCCGGGCAAAGCGCACCAGCCGCGACCTGCACTACATTTTGCGAGACTTGCCGAATTGGTGACTATTTCTGGCTGGTCCGGGCTTGCAAAAGGGATGCTGGCGACCGCCCGTCGCCCTGGCATGGGGGCAATTCCGCTTCTTAACCTAAGAAAACCATTGATTCCCATGTAAACCCGTGTCATTCCTGCTGCACGGAAGGCGAATGGGCAATGAAAGCAGGGGCGGCTCAAGATCCCGAACAAAGGCGATAGGCAGCTTCATACGGGCAGCCCCATTTGACCGGCCGAAAAAGATCTGGCGCGCGTGCAAGCAGACACTACCCAGGTGGTGCGCGCAGCTGGACGCCCAGCGATGGGACAGCGGCGGATCGGGAAGTGGCAGCAACCCGATCCGCCCTTTTCTTGCCATCTTCAAGGGCTTGCGACAGGAATCTGATCTGGGATCTGAACTGGTTTGAAAAGGCCAAAGGGCGATGGCAGAGGCGTTCAGAGGCGAATTCTACCAAAAGGTAGATGCGAAGGGCCGGGTCTCGATCCCGGCGGCCTTCCGCCGCATTCTGGAGGCGGACGACCCCCAGGCCTCAGATCATCCCCGGCCGCGCGTTTACATGATTTACGGCGGGGCCAACCGCAATTACGTCGAATGCTACACCAAGGCCGGGGCCGATGCGCTGGCCGACGAGATCGCCCTGATGGACGAAGGTTCGGACGAGCGCGAGCAGGTGGAGTTCGACCTCTTGGCCTGTTCGGTCATGGCCGAGATCGAGCCTGATGGCCGCATTGTCCTGCCGGCCCGCGTGCGCGAAAAAATCGGCATGGCGGGGGCGGATTTCGCCGGCGACGATGCCGCGTTTCAGGGCAGGGCGAACCGGTTCCGGCTTTACCGCAAGGACAGCTATGAGGCGTCGGTCGCGCAACGTCCGAACATGGGGGTCGATGCACTGGCCCTGCTGGGCCGTGCCCGGAAGGACCGCGCACCGTGATGCTTGGCCGCGACCCCCTGACTGCACCCGATATTGCGCCCGACCCCCACATTCCGGTCCTGTTGCAGCCGCTGCTGGCCGCCGTCGCACCGGTGGGCGGTGTCTGGCTGGACGGCACGCTGGGGGCTGGCGGTTACGCACGGGGCTTGCTGGCAGCCGGGGCAGACCGGGTCATCGGCATCGACCGGGACCCCATGGCGCTGACGATGGCCCGGGCAGGCTGGGCGGCGCCGTTCGGGGGCCGGGTGCGGCTGGTTCAGGGGACGTTTTCGGCGCTGGACACCCTGGCGGGTGAGCCGCTTGACGGCGTGGTGCTTGATCTTGGTGTGTCCTCGATGCAGCTTGATCAGGCCGAGCGCGGCTTTTCCTTTCTGCGCGACGGCCCTCTGGACATGCGGATGGGCCAGGACGGTCCCAGCGCCGCCGATCTGGTCAACGGTGCAGAGGTTGGGGTGCTTGCCGACATCTTGTATCTTTACGGCGAGGAGCGCGCCTCGCGCCGGATCGCGCAGGCCATCGTCACCGCCCGCGCGACCGATCCGATCACCACAACCACCCGGTTGGCCGAGATCGTTTCCCGGTGTCTGCCGCGTCCGAAACCGGGGCAAAGTCACCCCGCAACCCGCAGTTTTCAGGCAATCCGCATCGCCGTGAACGCCGAGTTCACCGAGCTTGCCGCCGGACTTGCGGCCGCCGAGCGCGCCTTGCGTCCGGGCGGGATGTTGGCGGTCGTCACCTTTCACAGCCTGGAAGACCGGATCGTGAAGCGGTTTTTGCAGCTGGCCAGCGGGCACGAGGCCAACGCCAACCGCTATGCGCCTGCCAAGGATGACACGACCGCCCGTTTCGATCTGGTCAACCGCCGCGCCATTGCCGCCGACGATGCCGAAGTGGCCGCCAACCCCCGCGCCCGGTCGGCCAAGTTGCGGGTGGCCCGGCGCAGTGCTGCCGCACCCATGCCGCTGGAGCCGGCCGATCTGGGCGTGCCACAAGTCCAGCAAAAGGGGCGCCGGTGATGCGGGCCTTTCTTGGAGTGCTGGCCTTTCTTGGCCTGATTGCCCTGGCCTTCTGGGCCTACCGCGAAAATTACGCCACCCAGGCGGCCCTGCAGGAGGTCGATCAGCTGCACGACGAGATCCTGGACTTGCGCCGGGCGCTTGAGGTCCAGCGGGCGGAATGGGCCTATCTGAACCGCCCGGACCGGCTGCGGGCGCTCGCAGCGGCCAATTTCGACCGGCTTGGCCTGTTGCCGATGGAGCCGCATCAGTTTGGAACCCCGGGCGAGGTGGCCTATCCCAAGCTTGACCTGCCGCCGATCAATCTGCCGGTGACCATTCAGGGGACCGAACCCCCCGATGCAGCGGGGCCCTAGATGCGCACGCCGCTGCGACCCCTTGCCCGTATCCTGCAAGCCCGCGCCGAAGGGCTGAACCCCGACCTGATCGAGGCAGAAAATCTGCGCGCGCGCCGCGAGATTGCGCGTGACCGCAACCGAGGCCGGGCAGAGCGGCGGCTAAAGTTTCTCAGCTTCGGGTTTATCCTGGCCTTTATGGCGATCGGCGGGCGGATGGGGCTATTGGCCACCACTCCCCCCAATAAGGAACGGGCGGCCAAGGCTCCCGAGGTGGAAATCCTTGCCTTGCGGTCCGAAATCACCGACCGCAACGGGCGCATCCTTGCCACCAACCTGGCGACGCATACGCTCTATGCCCATCCCCTGGCGATGGTCGATCCCAAGACTGTCGCGGCCAAGCTGGCGGTGATCTTTCCTGATCTGGACGCCGACACGCTGGAGCGCCGCTTTACCGACGGGCGCAGCTTTGTCTGGGTCCGCCGGGTGATGTCGCCCGAGCAGATGCAGCTGGTCCACGAGATCGGCGATCCTGGGCTGGAGTTCGGCACGCGCGACGTCCGGCTTTATCCCAACGGCAGCCTTGCCGCGCATGTGCTTGGCGGCACGACCTATGGGGCACTAGACGTGAAGGTGACGGAAATCATCGGCGTTGCGGGCGTGGAAAAGGCGCTGGACGCCCGGCTGCGTGACCCGGCCCAGGCCGACACGCCCCTGGCCTTGTCGCTGGATCTGTCGCTGCAGACCACGGTGGAAGAGGTGCTGGCCGCCGGCATGGGCATGCTGAACGCCAAAGGGGCGGCGGCGATCTTGATGGATGTGCGCACCGGCGAGATCCTGTCCCTCGCCTCGTTGCCGACCTTTGACCCCAATGACCGGCCAGGCCCGCCGGTGGACAAGGCTGCCGACCCCGCCGACAGCCCCCTGTTCAACCGCGCGGTGCAGGGCGTGTACGAGCTTGGCTCGACCTTCAAGATCTTTGCCGTGGCCCAGGCGCTGGACCTTGGCCTGGTCGGCCCGGACACCATGGTCGACGCCGAGGCCCCGATGACCTGGGGCAAGCACAAGATCAAAGAGTTCGAGAACAAGAATTACGGGCCCCTTCTGTCGGTGTCCGAAGTGATCGTGAAATCCTCCAACGTCGGCACCGCCCATATCGCGCTGATGATCGGACCCTTGCGCCAGCAGGCCTTTCTGAAATCACTTGGCTTTTTCGAGCCAACCCCGGTGGAGTTGATCGAAGCCCCCGGTGCGCGCCCCCTGATCCCCAAGCGCTGGCCCGAGATCGTGGCCATCACCACCTCTTACGGGCACGGGCTTTCGGCCAGCCCGCTGCATCTGGCCGCCGCCTATGCCGCCATCGCCAATGGGGGCGTGATGCTGAAGCCGACACTCCTGCGGCGCGACGGACCTGCCTCGGGCGTCCGGGTGATGAGCGAGGCCACCGCCGCAGAAGCGGTAAAGATGCTGCGGCGGGTTGTGACCGATGGCACCGCGTCCCTGGGCGAAGTGCCGGGCTATGAGGTTGCGGGCAAGACCGGCACCGCCGACAAGCCCAAGGCTTCGGGCGGGTATTACGAGGACAAGGTGATCAACACCTTTGCCGCGGTGTTCCCGGCCTCGAACCCGCAATATGTTCTGGTGGTGATGCTGGACGAACCCCTGGACACCGCCGGGTCAGAGCCGCGCCGCACCGCCGGCTGGACCGCCGTGCCGATCGCGGCCGAGATCATCCGCCGGGTGGCACCGCTGATGGGCCTTAGGCCAAGGCTTGAAGCGGCGGCATTGGGTGCGATACCAGTGTCGAGCAACTGACGCGACCCTTCCGACGACGGGACCAGCATGACCACTGAAGCGAAACGGCTTTCCGACCTTGGGCTGACCGGCAGGGCCGGGCGCGACCCGGTGCTGACGGGCCTCACTGCCGACAGTCGCGCAGTGGGGCAGGGGATGCTTTTCGCCGCCTTGCCCGGGACGGCGGTGCATGGGGCGGGTTTCATTCCCGCTGCCTTGGCGCAGGGGGCGGCGGCGATCCTGACCGATGCCGATGGCGCACGGCTTGCCGCAACAGCCCTTGCGGGGACCAATGCCGCCCTGGTGGTGGCCGAGGACCCGCGCGCTGCCTTTGCCGGGGCCGCAGCCCTGTGGTTCGGCGCGCAGCCTGCCACCATGGTCGCGGTGACCGGCACCAATGGCAAGACCAGCGTCGCCAGCTTTACCCGCCAGATCTGGGCCGCCCTTGGCCACGCTGCCATCAACATCGGCACCACCGGCATTGAAGGTGCCTGGGAAGCCCCCTCCAGCCATACCACGCCGGATGCGCTCAGCCTGCAGCGGCTGCTGGCAGGGGCGGCGGGCGCAGGCGTCAGCCATGCCGCGATGGAGGCCTCCAGCCACGGGATTGACCAGCGCCGCCTCGATGGCGTGCGGCTGACGGCTGCGGGATTTACCAACCTCACGCAGGACCATCTGGATTATCACGGCACCATGGCGGCCTATTTCGACGCCAAGGCCCGTCTTTTTACCCGGCTTTTGCCCGAGGACGGGGTGGCGGTGATCAACCTAGACGGGGCGGGCGGCGACCGAATGGCCGAACTGGCCCTGGCGCGCGGCCTGAATGTGCTGACCGTGGGCAAGGGGCCGGGGGCGGACCTGCAAATCGCCGCGACCCGGCCCGATGCCACGGGGCAAGAGGTGCGGTATCTGTGGCAAGGCCAGGCGTTCCAGACCCGGCTGGCGCTGACCGGGGCGTTTCAGGCGGAAAATGTCGCCGTCGCTGCCGGTCTTGTGATCGCGGCGGGGGAGGCTCCTGCAGCGGTGCTGGGGGTGTTGCCGCGCCTGACCGGGGTGCGGGGCCGGATGCAGCTGGCCGCGACCCGGGCGAACGGGGCGGCGGTCTATGTCGACTATGCCCACACGCCCGATGCGATCGCGACCGCGCTTGCCGCGCTGCGCCCGCATGTGATGGGGCGCATCATCGTGGTCTTTGGCGCAGGTGGCGACCGCGACCGTACGAAGCGCCCGTTGATGGGGGCGGCGGCCCTGGCCCATGCCGATGTGCTTTATGTGACCGACGACAACCCCCGCACCGAAGACCCCGCCCTGATCCGCGCCGCGATCCTGGCCGCCTGCGAGGGCGCGCATGAGGTGCCGGACCGCGCCGAGGCCATCCTGCGCGCGGTCGATGCGCTCATGCCCGGTGACGCGCTGATCATCGCGGGCAAGGGCCACGAGACCGGCCAGATCATCGGCACCGATGTCTATCCCTTTGACGATGTGGAACAGGCCAGCGTCGCCGTCGCCGCCCTGGATGGAGTGATCTGATGCCCGGCCTGCCGAGAGAGACTCCCGACCTTTGCGCGACCACCTGCAATGCCGGGTGCCTCCCTCCCCCCTTTGTGGGGGAGGGTCGGGGTGGGGGGGCACCGGTTGGTGGGGGGGCACCGGTTGGTGGGGGGGCACCGGTTGGTGGGGGGGCACCGGTTGGTGGGGGGGCACCCTTCACATTCGAGGCAAGCCTTGGCCTGACGCCCCCCCCCTCCCTCTCCCTCCCCCACGCGGGGGGAGGGAAGCTATGGTTGCGACCGCTGGTCCATGCGTCGGAGGGCCGGGCATGACCCTTTGGACCGCCGCCGAGGCCACCCTCGCCACCAAGGGCCGCACCACTGCCGACTGGCAGGCCACCGGGGTTTCCATCGACACCCGCACGCTGCAGCCCGGCGATCTGTTCGTGGCGCTGAAAGACATCCGTGACGGGCATGACTTCGTGGCGGAAGCCCTCGCACGGGGGGCGGCAGCCGCGCTCGTCAGTCATGTACCGCCCGGCCTGCCTGCCACGGCCCCCCTGTTGATCGTGCCAGATGTGCTGGCAGGTCTGACAGCGCTGGCGGTGGCTGCCCGGGCGCGGACGGCGGCGCGGGTGGTGGGGGTGACCGGGTCGGCCGGCAAGACCTCAACCAAGGAAATGCTCCTGGCCGTGCTGGGACCGCAAGGTGCCACCCATGCCTCGGCCGCCAGTTACAACAACCATTGGGGCGTGCCCCTGACGCTGGCGCGGATGCCCGCCGCGACCCGCTTTGCCATCATCGAGATCGGGATGAACCATCCGGGAGAGATTGCGCCCCTGGCCCGCCTCGCGCGGCTGGATGTGGCGCTGATCACCACCGTCGCCGCCGCGCATCTGGAGGCCTTTGCCAGCGTCGACGGCATCGCCCGCGAAAAGGCCACGATCTTCGACGGGCTGGTCCCAGGCGGCACCGCGATCTTCAACGCCGATCTGCCGACCTCGGCGATCCTTGCCGCCCATGCACAGGCGGTCGGGGCCGCGCCGATCACATTCGGGGCCAAGGGCAGCCCCGACTGGCGACTGGATGCCGCGCAGATCGTCGGCGACACCACCGTGGCCCGCGCCACACATCGGGCCACCCCCATCCTTTACAAGGTGGCCACCCCGGGGCGCCATTTTGCCCTGAACGCGCTGGCCGCCCTTGCCACGGTAGAGGCTCTGGGCGCCGACCCGGTGATCGCCGCCTGCGATCTTGGCCAGTGGCGCCCGCCCTCGGGTCGGGGCCAGCGTGAGCGGGTGGTGCTGGACGCCATCGACGACACCTATTTCGACCTGATCGACGATGCGTTCAACGCCAACCCGGCCTCGGTCGCGGCCAGTCTTGATGTGCTGATCGCCTCTCACCCGACCGACGGCATCGGCAAAGTTGGCGGTGGCCGCCGCATCGCCGTTCTGGGCGACATGCTGGAGCTTGGGCCCACTGGCCGCCTCCTGCACGAGGCGATTGCCCGCCATCCCGGTCTGGCGGCGGTGCATGTCATCCATTGCGTCGGGCCCTTGATGCAGTCGCTGCACGACGCGCTGCCACGCAAGCAGCGGGGGGAGTGGGTGGCCAGCGCCGAGGATCTTGTGCCCAGGGTCCGCAGTCTGACCGATGCGGGCGACATCATCCTGGTCAAGGGCTCCAAAGGCTCAAGGGTCAGTCTGGTCGTTGACGCGCTGCGCAGAATCGGGCAGGGCACTGCCGCGCGATAAAGGGATTTTCCGATGTTCTTCTGGCTGACCGAATTTTCCGACGGCGGAGATTTCTTTAACCTTTTTCGCTATATCACGGTACGGGCCGCCGGGGCGTTTGTGACCGCGCTGGTTTTCGGCTTTCTGTTCGGCCCCCCGCTGATCAATTTTCTGCGCCGCAAGCAGGGCAAGGGCCAGCCAATCCGCGATGACGGGCCGCAAAGCCACCTTGCCAAGGCTGGCACGCCGACCATGGGTGGCTTGCTGATCCTGTCGGCCCTGATGGTGGCGACCTTGCTTTGGGCGCGCCTCGACAACCCGTTTGTCTGGATCGTCATCCTCGTCACGCTGGCCTTCGGGCTGATCGGGTTTGCCGACGATTATGCCAAGGTCAGCAAGCAAACCTCAAAGGGTGTGTCGTCGCGGCTGCGGCTGGGGGTCGGTTTCCTGATCGCGGCCCTGGCCACCTATGCGGCGTCGATGTTTCATCCGCCCGAACTGACCGGCCAACTGGCCCTGCCGTTCTTCAAGGACGCGCTGGTGAACCTGGGCCTGTTCTTTGTGCCCTTCGGCATGGTCGTGATCGTGGGGTCGGCCAACGCGGTGAACCTGACCGACGGGCTGGACGGGCTGGCGATCATGCCGGTGATGATCGCGGCGGGCACGCTAGGCATCATCGCCTATGCCGTGGGCCGGGTCGATTTCACCGAATACCTTGACGTGCATTATGTGCCGGGCACGTCCGAGCTTTTGGTCTTTACCGCAGCCCTGTTTGGCGGGGGCCTTGGGTTCCTGTGGTACAACGCCCCCCCTGCGGCGGTGTTCATGGGTGACACCGGATCGCTGGCGCTGGGCGGGGCGCTGGGTGCCATCGCGGTTTGCACCAAGCATGAGATCGTGTTGGCCATCGTCGGTGGGCTGTTCGTGGTCGAGGCGCTGTCGGTGATCATTCAGGTGGCCTATTACAAGCGCACGAAGAAACGCATTTTCCTGATGGCCCCGATCCACCACCATTTTGAAAAGAAGGGCTGGGCCGAGCCGCAGATCGTGATCCGCTTCTGGATCATCAGCCTGATCCTCGCGATGGTGGGATTGGCGACGCTGAAGGTGCGGTAGCGAACGGGTAAGGTGGGCAATATTGCCCACCCTACCTTTGCCTCTTGCCAGGGTGTCTCTACCGATCGCTCAGCGGCGGAACCGCACCCATTGCAGCCGACCGAACAGCGAACAGCGAAAATCGCGCGGCGTGTTCAATTCGGTATCGCGGAAGTCGATCTTCGGCACGGCAAAGCCCGCAGCATAGCGAAAGTGCCAATAGCGGGCAACGCGAACGCCGAAGATCGACTGAAGCACCATGACCGAACTTGCCCTACCGTCCACGACTCCACGGATCACCGGAGCAGCCGACAATTCCATCGCACGAAACACGTCTGCGCAGAAGGCAAGGCCACGCTCATCCCGGAAATGCGGCCCATCAAGCAGGACAAAATCATAGTCATTCTGCGGGATGTTGCTATGGATATAGCCTCGAAACATCGCGATCTCGAACTTTTCGCGCGGCCCGAGAATGATCTTCACCACGTCGCGGCAAGCCTCGGGCAGGCTAGCTTCGGCGGTCTCGTACCACTCCTTGACGCTTTCCATGCTGATGATCTGACCGTCATAGCCCGGCACCTCGCGGCGAAGGCGGTGCACCGCTGCGGCAAGGATGATGGTGGAAGAGCCGGTCCCGGATTCCAAGATCCGGCGCGGGCGATGCCGCAGGATGCGGCAAACGGCCAGCCACATCGTGATTGGCTGGGTCCCGGTTGTCGCCGAGCCCTTGGCATAAAGCCGAAGCTCTTGCGAAATGCCGGGCAGCGCATGCTCAAGCCGCCAAGTCGCATACTTGCTTCCGATTTTCTGCAAGGCCTTACGCATGTTCAGGTCCAGTTCGAGCGGACCGGCAGGCCCGACAATGAATACATTGATCGCGGTCGAACCTGCCCGATCCGGCGGGCTGTTGCAAGCCGCCCCCGTCCGCATGGCTGAGATGCGAAATGCACCCCTCGCCCCCCTTTCCCTTTGCCCCAACCTCGCCTATCCCTCTAGCCTCAACCAATGGGGGGCGCTGGATGATCCCGATCAGGGGCTATCAGGGGGCGAAGGTTGCGGTTCTGGGGCTGGGCCGCTCTGGTCTAGCCACCGCCGCTGCCCTACAGGCCGGGGGGGCGGAGCCGCTGCTCTGGGACGACAGCCCCGAGGCGCGGGTCAAGGCGGAAGGCGAGGGGTTTGCCCTGACCGATCTGACCCGCCACGGTGCCCTGGACGGGGTGGCGGTGCTGATCACCTCACCCGGTATTCCGCATCTTTACCCCGCGCCCCACCCGGTCATCGCCCGCGCGTTAGAGGTCGGGGTGCCGGTCGACAACGACATCGGCCTGTTCTTCCAAAGTGCCGCCGGCGGTGACTGGGCCGAGATGGAGGTGCCGCCCAAGGTCATCGCGGTCACCGGCTCGAACGGCAAATCCACCACCACGGCGCTGATCCACCATATCCTGCACGAGGCCGGACGCCCGACGCAGATGGCGGGCAACATCGGCAAGGGCGTCCTTTCCATCGATCCGCCGCAGGACGGCGAGGTGATCGTGCTGGAACTGTCCAGCTACCAGACCGAACTGGCCCGCGCGCTGACCCCCGATGTGGCGGTGTTCACCAACCTATCGCCCGACCATCTTGACCGTCACGCGGGCATGGGGGGGTATTTCGCCGCGAAGGCGCGGCTCTTTGCGCTGGGCGGGCCGGACCGGGCGGTGATCGGCGTGGATGAGGCCGAGGGGCGCTTCCTGGCCGGTCAACTTGGCCAGGGGCCGCAGGATGACCGGGTGATCCGGGTGTCCTCGGGGACAAAGCTGGAGGGGTTCGGCTGGGCAGTCTTTGCCCGCAAGGGCTTTTTGGCCGAATGGCGCAAGGGACGGCAAGTGGCCAGTATCGATCTGCGCGAGGTCACGGGCCTGCCCGGCGCGCACAACCATCAGAACGCCTGCGCCGCCTATGCCGCCTGCCGGTCGCTGGGGATCGCGCCAAAACTGATCGAGGGCGCTTTGCACAGCTTTGCCGGACTGCCGCACCGCAGCCAGCAGGTGGGCGAACGGGGCGGGGTGCGCTTCGTGAACGACAGCAAAGCCACCAATGTCGACAGCGCTGCCAAGGCGCTGCAAGCCTTCGCGAAGATCCGCTGGATCGCCGGGGGCCTAGGCAAAGAGGGTGGGATTGCCGGGCTGGTCCCGCATCTTGGTTCGGTGGTCAAAGCCTATCTGATCGGCCATTCTGCCCGGGATTTCGCGATGCAACTGGGCAATACCCCCTACGAGATCTGCGAGACGATGCTACGCGCGGTCGATCGTGCCGCAGCCGAGGCCGAACCGGGCGACGTGGTGCTGTTGGCCCCGGCTGCGGCCAGCTTTGACCAATATCCCAACTTTGAAAAACGCGGCGAGGATTTTGCCGCCCGTGTGGCCGAAAACCTTGCCCGCTAGGATAGGCCATCGTGCCCGCCCTCTGGTATCGGTCCACCCAAGGCGCTGCAACCCCTTGATTTCCTGGGTTTGGACGGGGCACCTGCATCCCCTTCGACACCCGTGTCTGGCAGCCCTGCACAGGTGCAAGTCGCCGTTGACAAAGACCGGGGGGATCAGAGTATGCTGCGCACGCTTTGGCCGTCCGGTCAGAGAGTTGACACAGACCTGTTACCGTTCAGGGATACCGCGAGAGATGTGCGCGGGACACCGCGTCGTACCCAAGAACGCCGGGGAAAGTCCTCGCGTTCCATCTTCTCAATGAGGGAGACTTCCGTGAAAAATTCGTATGCTGCTTTCAGCCGCCGCCGGTTCCTGCAGGGTTCGGCCGCTGGTGCCGGCCTTTTGGCTGCGCCCGCCATCATCTCGTCCAAGGCGCTTGCCTCGTCGGGTGAAATCAACTTCACCGGCTGGGCGGGCTATCCGACCCTGGCCGAAAAAGTGTTCCCGGCCTTTGAAGCCGCCACCGGCATCAAGGTGAACTTCACCGAGCTTCCCGACCAGGACAGCATGTTCGCTGCCGCCAAGGTGGCACTGGACGCCGGCGGGATCGACCTGATCGAGCCGACCATCGACCGTTGGGGCGGCTGGAACACCAACGGCCTGCTGCAGGCGTTCGACGAATCCAAGCTGGCGATGGACAACTACCTGCCGGGTCTGGCAGACGGTGCCGCTGGTGAGCGGAGCCGTGCCGAAGGCGCGCTGTTCTACGTCCCGTCCAACTGGGGCACCGAATCGCTGGTCGTGAACACTGCCGGCGCCAAGCTTTCGACCCCGCCGTCGCTGGGTGACCTGTTCAGCGCCGACAACCAGGCGGTGCTGCGTCCGCACTCGGCTCTGGCTGCGATGGGCCGTTGGCTCGATGCGACCGGTCAGCTGCCGCGTCCGTGGATGGATGGCTACACCGACATGGCTGCCATGGCAGAAGTCTGGGATATCGCGCTGGCCAAGGCCGTCGAGATGAAGGGCAACGTGGTTCAGTGGTGGACCGGCGAAAACGAAGCCAACGCCGGCTTCACCGCCAACGGTGCGACCGTCGGCCTGTGCTGGGACTCGACCGGCTTCAACCTGCGCAACGATGGCTATGCCTACCTTGCCCCGGCTGAAGGCGCCTTTGCCTGGCACCAGGGCTTCGTGATGATGAAGAACGCTGTCAACGTCGACCAGGCGCATGAGTTCGTGAAGTTCGTCTCCACCGCCGAAGGCTCGGCGATGTGGGCGGCTGCGTTCTCGTCGAACGCTGTCGGCAAGGGCTCGGCCGACTTCATCGATCCGGAAGTTGCCGCCTACTACACCGGCACCTTCGATGAGGCTGCTCTCAACAACCTGTGGTGGTGGCCGGAGCAGTCGGCCGAATTCGTGGCCAAGCGCTCCGAATACGCCGACAAGTACAAGGCCGCCTGATTGGTCTAGGCTTCGGGCCCGCCAGAGCATCCCTCTGGCGGGCCTTGTTCGATCGTCCGCCCGACAAACGAGGCGGCACTGACAAGACTGACAGCAGGGGAATGGCCGCCGATGAGCGCCGAGATACAACTGGACGACGTGTGCTGCGATTTCGGCAGCTTTCGCGCTGTCGATCATGTGAACGTGACGGTCAAGGCCGGTGAGTTCTTCAGCTTCCTTGGCCCATCCGGCTGTGGCAAGACCACGATCCTGCGAATGATTTCGGGGTTCACCGACCCGTCGTCCGGCGTGATCCGCATTGGCGGCGAGGATGTGATCGGCAAACGCCCGAACCAGCGCCCGACCGCGTTGATCTTTCAGAACCTTGCCCTTTTCCCGCTGATGACCGTGGCCGACAACATCGCCTTCGGCCTGGAAATGCGCGGCGTTGACAAGAAATCGCGCCGGATGACTGCTGATGACCTTTTGAAGCTGGTCGATCTGCCGGGTGCGGGCGACAAGATGGTGTCGCAATTGTCTGGCGGCCAAAAGCAGCGTGTGGCGATTGCGCGCGCCCTGGCGGTGGAGCCGCAGGTGATGCTGCTGGACGAACCCCTGTCGGCCTTGGACCTGAAGCTGCGCCAGAACATGCGGGCGGAACTGCGCGCGATCCAGAAGCGGACAGGTGTGACCTTCATCTTCATCACCCATGACCAGGGTGAGGCCTTGGCCATGTCCGACCGGGTGGGGGTCATGAGCCAGGGTCGCCTGCAGCAGGTCGCCGACCCGCGCGACATATACAACAACCCGGTCAACGGGTTCGTGGCAGGGTTTGTGGGCGAAAACAACATCTTCACTGGCACGATCGGCGCGGCTGCCGGTGGCTTGGCCAGCTTTGCCTCGCCACAGGGCACGTTCCGCGCGCGGCTGGGGGCAGGGGCTGTGTCAGGTGCGGCCAAGCTTTATGTCCGGCCCGAACATACCGTCCTGTCGGTCACGGTCGGTGCGGAAAATTCGGTCGCGGTGACGGTGGGCGATGTGTCCTTTGAAGGGGCGTTCATCGCCGTGTCGGGCCAGACCGAGCAGGGCACGCATCTGACGGCCGAAATTCGCAACGACGGGTCAGCAACGGTTCCCGCGCCGGGCACGAAGCTTTACATGAGTTTCGATCCCTCCCGCGCCGCGATCCTGCCCGACCACGACGGCGCCAAGGTCGGGGCCTGAGCATGCAGGACCTGCTTCGCCGCTATGGCCCCACGCTGACCGGTGTGTTCGTGCTTTTGACCGCGTTCTGGCTCTTGGCGCTGGTGATCTTGCCGAACGTGTCGCTGTTTGAACAAAGCTTCCGGCCCTATCTGCCCTTTGCCGAGATCGGGGGAGAAAAGGATGTCTATTCGCTGGACAATTACAGCCAGTTCTTTGGCGACGCGGTGGACACGTCGATGTTCGGCATCCCGGTGTGGATTTCGCTGCACTTTCTGGCGTTTCTGGACACGGTGTTCTATTCGGTCGTCGTCACGCTGATCTGCTTTGCGATGGCCTATCCTCTGGCCTATTATCTGGCCAAGGTGGCAAAGCCCAAATCGCTGCCGATGCTCCTCCTCCTTCTGTTCATCCCGCTGTGGGTGTCCGAGGCGCTGCGGGCCTTTGCCTGGTACATCATCCTGACCTTCAATGGCCCCCTGAACCAGATGCTGGTCGGCATGGGCCTGGTCGAACGCGGCATCCGCTGGCAGCAGGGTGTGGTCACCGATTTTGACGCCATCGTGGCGGTGCTGGTCTATTGCTATGTGCTGTTCATGCTATTGCCGATCTACACCGCGATCCAGTCGCTGGACAGCAACCAGATCGAAGCGGCTGAGGATCTGGGCGCGCCCTGGTGGAAGACGCATCTGCGGGTGGTGATGCCGCATGCCAAGCCCGGCATCGCGAGCGGATGCGTCATGGTGTTCATGCTGTCGGCGGGCTCGCTTCTGGTGCCCTCGGTGGTGGGGTCAACCAGTGCGATCTGGTTCCCGCAGGCGATCTATACCCAGTTCAACGACGCGCAGGACTGGCAGGCGGGGGCGGCCTATTCGATGATCTTCCTTTTGTTGTGCATCGTGTTCGTGGCCCTGATGATGCGGGTCTTCCGCGTCAAACTGTCGGACATCGCCAAATGACCCGGCAGCGCAGCATCCTGTCCCATCTCTATTTGGTGGTTTTTCTGATCTATCTGATGTTGCCCCTCCTGATCATGGCAGGGGCGGCCTTCAACGACAGCAAATTGCCGACGGTGACCCCGTGGAAAGGCTTTACCTGGCGCTGGTTCGAGGCCTTGTTCGCGGATGAGCGGATGTGGAACGCCTTTGCCAACTCGCTGATCGTGGCCGTCGCCGTGGCCGCCCTTGCGGTGCCGATCGGGACGGCGGCGGCGATCGTGATCAACTCGGTCTCGGGGCGGGTGCGGGCCACGCTTTACGGCTTCATGGTGGCACCGATTCTGGCACCGGGGCTGGTGATTGGCATTTCGACGGTTCTGTTCTGGAACAGCATGGGCGACGCCATTGGCTTGCGCGGGGTGGGGCCGTTCTCGCCTGGCTTGCATCTTTCCGTGCTGGGGCAGGTCAGCTTTATCGCGGCCTATGTGATGCTCTTGGTGCTGGCGCGGATTCAAAGCTTTGATCCCGCGCTGGAAGAGGCGGCGCTGGACCTGGGCGCAAGCCATGGCCAGGTGCTGCGCCGGGTGCTCTTGCCGCATCTTTACCCCGCCATAGGGGCCGGAGCGGCGATTGCGTTCTTTCAGTCGATCGAGAACTTCAACGTCACGCTTTTCACGCGCGGAACGCAGGATACGCTGACGGTCTATGTTTTCAGCCAGGTCCGGGCCGGGATCACGCCCACGATCAACGCTTTGGCGCTGATGCTGATGCTGTTCACCGTGGTTTGCGCGCTGATCTATGAAGTCCGCCGCCGCAGGACGGCCGCCCTGCAGCAAGCGCGCGAGGATGAGGCCCGCCGCGCCGAAGAGGCGATGCTGTAATCCGCCGTCCCCTCAATCGGCTAGCCCCAAAATCCGACTGCCCCAAGAATTTTCGACGAAAATTCTTGGGGTGCCCCCATGTTACAGCCCGTGCAACAGCGCGGCACATAAGGGCGAGGTTGCATCCTCCAACCCCTCCACCACGTCGAAATGGTGGCGGCCCGGCTCGACGGTCCAGGGGCAGGCCCAGCTCTCGGCCAGGCTGCGCGCTTGCCACAGAAAAGCGGGACGCTCGTCCCCGCCCACCCAGACATGGGCGCTGACCCCGGGGCGCAATTTCAGGCGGGCGGGGCTTTCGCGGGCAGCCTCCTCGGCGTCGATTGCCAGGGTCTGATTCATCGTGGTGGCGATCAGCGGCCCAAGTTCGGCCAGCGGCGAGATCGCCAGCACCCGCCGCACCGGCAGGTCAAGATCGTCGCAGCCCATCCGCGCGGCCAGATGCCCGCCGGCGGAATGGCCGGTCACAACCATCGGCCCCGGGATTGCCGCCGCCAGAAACCGGCAACCCGCAGCGATTTCAACCGTCATTTCTGCCAGTCGGGCTGCCGGGGCCAGCGTATAGCAAAGACAGGCGACGCCAAACCCCAGCGCCAGCGGTCCAGCCGCCAGATGCGACCAAGCTGACTTGTCGAAAAGATGCCAGTAGCCGCCATGGACAAACACCACCATGCCCCGAGGGGGGCTGTCGGGCAAGAACAGGTCAAGCTTTTGCCGCTCGCCCGGACCATAGGCCAGGTCAAGCTGGCTGTGAGCAGCCCGCGCGGCGCGAAACGTCGCCGCCTTGGCCGACCAGCGCGGCGGATAGGCCGACCCGCCGGGAATGAAGGCGGCGTTGGCATAGTCGCGGTCCGGGTCGGGCCAGGGCGAGGCCGGGGTCACGGCTGTCGGCCGTTGATGCGGGGTGGGCACAGCTTGCTGCATCCAGCGGCCTGTGCATCCGGGGGAAAGCTGGGGTCGTTGCGCATGCGGCGGCTCCGAAGGGGTGGCAGCAGAGTGGCGGTATTCTCACGATGCCTGCAATGGTTTTCTTTGGGCTGCGGAACCCTGGCCGCGGGAACGATATCCTGCACGGCGGTGCCGCGCGGGGCCGCAAGGGGGGTTTAAACCTGCGGGGCGCTGTGGAATACAACAGGGCGATCAAGGACGCGCAGGGGGACCGGGCATGCTGAAAGGGATCGACCACCGGCTGAACGCCGAGGTTCTGGCCTGCCTGAGGGGCATGGGGCATGGTGATGTGGTGATCCTGGCGGACACCAATTTTCCGGCCGACAGTCTGGCGCGGGCGACGGTGACGGGCCGGCTGTTGCGGATGGAAAACCTGACCGCCGCCGAAGCAGCCCGGGCAGTGCTGTCGGTTCTGCCGCTGGACACATTCGTTCCCGATTTCGCCGGGCGGATGCAGGTCGTCGGTGCCCCGGAGGAGATACCTGCCGTCCAGGCCGAAGTGCAGGCCGAGATCGATCGTGCCGAAGGCCGCGCCCGCCCGATGGTCGGGGTCGAACGGTTTCAGTTCTACGATCTTGCGCGGGCCGCCTATGCCGTGATCCAGACTGGTGAGCGGCGGTTCTACGGCTGTTTCATGCTCCGCAAGGGCGTGATTGCTCCGGAGGCTTAGGGCGATGAAGCCGATTGTGATTCTGGGAATCTTTGTTGCCGATGCGGCGTTCCGCGCGGCGCGGATGCCCCGGCTTGGCGAAACGATCCTGGGCGAAAGCTTTGCGCTTGGCCCGGGCGGCAAAGGATCGAACCAGGCGGTCGCGGCGGCGATGGCGCAAACGGGCACCGACGCGCGCACGCATTTCATCACCCGGCTAGGCCCCGATGACTTTGGCGCCACTGCCCGCACAACCTGGGCGAGGGCCGGGGTCGTGCCCGAGGTGACGGTCGATGCCGAAAGTTACACCGGGGCGGCGTTCATCTTTCTTGAGGCGGCGACAGGCAACAACGCGATCATCGTGGCACCAGGGGCGGCGGCGCGGATCGCGGTGGCCGATGTCGAAGCGCGGGCCGACCTGATCAGCGGAGCGTCGATCTTCATCACCCAGTTGGAACAGCCGATCGCGGCGGCGCGGGCAGGCCTTGAAATCGCGCGCGCAGCCGGGGTGACGACGATCCTGAACCCGGCTCCAGCCGCAACGCTTGACGATGCCCTGCTCGCCCTTTGCGATTATCTGACGCCGAATGAAACCGAGGCTGAGGCCTTGACCGGTCTGCCGGTGACCTCATTGGCCGAGGCCGAGGTCGCTGCCGATGCGCTCTTGGCGCGCGGGGTCGGGGCGGTGGTGATCACGCTTGGGGCCAACGGTGCGCTTTACCGCGACCGCCAGCGGTCGGTGCATGTGCCGGTGATCAGCGCCGGTCCGGTGCTGGAAACCACGGGCGCAGGCGATGCCTTCAACGGCGGCTTTGCCGTGGCTTTGTCCGAGGGGCGCGATGTGGTCGAGGCCGTGCGGTTTGGCTGCGCCACGGCCGGCATCTCCGTGACCAGGCCCGGAACTGCGGCCGCCATGCCCGCGCGCGCCGAGATCGAGGCGCTCTTGGCACGCGGCTGACCTGGTGACTGTCGTCACAGCGTTACAATACTGACGCAGATGCTTTACCCTACCGTCCTAAATGTGGGCGGATACAGGGCCGGTCGTGGTCTCGTGGGGGGTAGGCATGGATGATGCTCGTCAGATCGGCCAGGCGGCTGACACCGCTGCCGCAAAGATTTCGGCGCGGGGGGTTCAGGTTTACTATGGCCAGAACCACGCGCTGAAGGATGTCGATGTCGAGATCCTTGACCGCGCCGTGACCGCCTTTATCGGGCCGTCGGGCTGTGGCAAATCCACCTTCCTGCGCTGTCTGAACCGGATGAACGACACCGTGGCCTCGGCCCGGGTTGAGGGGAAGATCCTGCTGGAG
>Ga0247831_1000283_pt1 | contig 114086 bp, 106 predicted proteins | sample LaCruzMarch2015__9_FD_192406 | JGI IMG/M metagenome (GOLD analysis project Ga0247831, IMG submission 192406) | Freshwater microbial communities from meromictic Lake La Cruz, Castile-La Mancha, Spain - LaCruzMarch2015_1m | ecosystem: Environmental > Aquatic > Freshwater > Lake | place: Spain...
ACCTGGTCACGGCGCAATTGCTTCTTGACGACGGTCTTTCCAAACTCGTTGACCCCGTGCACCTGGAACACGTTCTTTGCCAGATCGATGCCTACTGTAGTAATCTTCATGTCGGACGCTCCTGTCTGTTTAAGTGGGTTGGTAAACACCTCCACTTTGGCACATTACGATGCCGCTTAGGTGGGAGCGTCCATCCCATTGGTCGCGGCCGGGAATGACAGGGTGGTGCGGGAATGACGGCTAGGCCACCAGCGCCAGCGCCCCAAAGTCGCCCACGCGCTCGCCCAGGCCGGCGGGCACAAGCTCGCAGCCCTCGGTCAGCGCCGGCAACTTGCCCACCACCTCGGCGCGCAGCTTGGGCAGCAGCCACTCCCGGTGGTGCCAGAACACGCTGCCGCCGATGCTGATGCGCTGCAGGTCCAGTGTGGCAATCAGGTTGTAGAGGGTGCGGCCCATGACCCGGCATAAGTCATCAATTAGGGCTCCAGCCCTTGTGTCACCTGCCTTAGCAGCTACAAAAAGCGTAGCGGAATCGGGGTAGCCCAGGGGGCTGAATCGGCGGCCGATGGCGTTGCCGCCCACCAGGCCCTCCACGTCGCCCATATTGCCGCAGCCGCACAGGGCGTCCAGGTTGTCGCTCACAAAGCTGTGGCCGGCGTGGCCGGCATTGCCGTTTTTGCCGCGCAGCACGTGGCCGTCCACGCACAGGCCCATGCCGATGCCGGTGCTCCAGGTGAGGTAGGCGCAGTGGTCCAGCGGCCGGCCGTCTTGCTGCAGCGCGCCCCAGCGGCGCTCGGCTTCTAAAGCGGCGATGCCGTCGTTTTCGACCCGGACCCGGGCAAAGTGCTCACGCAGTGGCGCCTCCAGCCGGGCGCTGACCCAGCTGTTGGGCAGGCCCCGCGCCGGCCCGGCCAGGCCACCGCAAATATTGGGCGCAGCCAGTTCGATCAGGCCCTGCTGCATGATGAAGGGCCCGCAGGAGGCCACGCCCACGGCCGCGATGTCGGCCATGGCTAGACGGCTGCTGCTGCAACTTTGGTCAATCAGCCGCAGAATTTGCGCTGCCAGGGCACCCTCGTCGCCGGTGCGGGCGGTGGGCTCGGTCACACGACCCTGCACACCTGCGGCAGTGGCCACACTGACCGCCACCTTGGTGCCGCCAATGTCCACACAGGCCACGGGTTTGGCGCCGGTCGGGAGTCGAAAGTCACTGGTGAATAAGTCTGGGCTCATTGGTCAAAATTCCTGGTGTTGGCCGGCCGGCAGGGTTCAGGCGCGGCCGTAGGCGTCTTGCAGGCGCACGATGTCGTCTTCGCCCAGATAGGCGCCAAATTGCACTTCAATGATTTCAAGTGGCCCCGGTCCCGGGTTGGCCAGCCGGTGCACCTCGCCCAGGGCAATGTCGATGTGTTGCCCCGGCAGCAGGTCCAGCACGCGCTCACCCACGGTGACCCGGCCAGCGCCGACGACGCCCACCCAGTGTTCGGCGCGCTGATGGTGTTTTTGCAAACTGAGTTGCTGGCCAGGCGCGACGCCAATGCGTTTGACCTTGTAACCCGGCGCCTCGGTCATGGTCTCGTACCAGCCCCAGGGCCGCAGGGTGCGCTCGAAGGTCGGCAGGGTACTGCTGGGGGATGTTTCAGCAGGCGGCAGTGGGGTGGTCGGCATAGCGGTCATCAGAATGATAGCGAGCATCAGGCGGGCCCCGATGCTACCGCGCCACGCGGCCGCCGGTTACCGCGGCGTTACCGGTTCGCGCCAAGGCGCGTTCACAAATGGGCGCGGGTCCAGCGCACGATGTCGGCCGCACCCATGGCGCCGGGCTGGCGCGCCACCTCGCGGCCATTGGCAAACAGCGCCAGCGTGGGGATGCTGCGGATATTGAAGCGGGCCCCCAGCGCCTGCTCGGCCTCGGTGTCCACCTTCACCAGCCGCACCTGGGGTTCGAGCTGGGCGGCAGCCTGCTCAAAAGCCGGTGCCATTTGCCGACAGGGGCCGCACCAGGGCGCCCAAAAGTCGACCAGCAGCGGAATCTGGCTTCGGCTGACGTGGCGGTCAAACAGCAGCTCGGTCAGCGCCAGCGAATGCGCCACAAACAGCGGTTTGTGGCAGCCGCCGCAGTCGGGCGCTTGGGTCAAGTCGGCCTGGCGGACCCGGTTGGTGGTGTGGCAGTGCGGGCAAACGATGTGCAGGGGGTCGGTCATGGCGGAGTCCTTTGATCGTGTAAGTGGAGGCGGTTTCGGGTGCTTCAACCTCGGGTTGATTTTCGATGCGTATCAAACTCCGTAGGGCACGGTTCCTGGAGGATCAGGCCGGCGGGGCATTCGGCTCCGCGGCTGTCCTCCGCCCTGCGGGCTCCCCCTTGATGCCGCTGCGCCGAACGCCCCACCAACCTGATCTGGGGGTGTATTTGGTCCGCTGTGTGCTAACCACCGTCGCTGCTGCAGGGGTCGATGGCGTGTTGCGGCGAGGTCAAGGAAGGAGCCCGAAGGGCGGAGGGACACGAGCGGCGGCACGTCGTCGGCCCCTGCAGCTCGCCCAAGCTCAACACGTCGATCTCACAAAAACCGCGCCAGCGCCGCCGCCGCCAGACTCAGCAAAATGGTGCTGGTGAAGGGCAGAAACAGCTCGCGGCCAAACAGCTTGAAGCGCACATCGCCGGGGAGTTTGCCTACGCCCAGTTTGCGCACCCAGGGGGTCAAGATGTTGACCAGCATCAAGACCAAAAAAATTACCAGCAGCCAGCGGATCATGGATGGGCCTTGTTCGGGGTTGGATCGGGTTGCATCGGCTTAGAGGGTGTGGGTGCGGTCACCCTGGGCAAAGCCCAGCGCGTCCCAGGGCTGGCCCCGGCCCAGGCCGATGACCTTGAACAGCTCGCCCATCTCGTGCTCTTGCAGCAGGTGTTGGGCCTGGGCCCGCTGGGTCAGCGGTGCGGCATCCAGCCTTGGGCCAATGCCGCAGTTGATCAAAAACCGCGCCTGGTTGCAATAGCCCAGCACCGTCAGCCCGGCGTCTTGCGCGGCCAGGGCGATGCTGGTGAAGTTGACGTGGGCGGTGATGTCCTTGTGCCCGACCAGCACCAGCGGGTCAGGGTCAGCCTGGTGGGCGCGGTGGCACATCACCGTGCCCATGTGCCTTTGCGGGTGGTAGTACTCATGCTCGGGAAAGCCGTAGTCGATGAAAAACGCCGCGCCGGTCACCAGTCGCTCAGCCAGGGTGCGGATGAAGGCCTCGGCCTGCGGGTGGATTTCGGTCAGGTAGTCGTGCTCACCCGCAATCTCAAAGGGGGGCCGCAGCGCGGTGGGTCGGTCTTGCCAAGCCCAGCCGGCGCCAGCCGGGGCGGCCGCCACGCCGCGCTCAAACCAGGCGCCGCCCACGCGGGCCAGCAGCTTGACCGGCATCGCATCCAGCACCTCGTTGCCCAAGAGCACGCCTGTCAGTTGCTCGGGCAGGGCGTCGACCCACTGAACTTGCCCGGCAAATGGGGCCAGTGTGGCTTGTTGCCGGGCCCGCAGCGTGGCCGACAGTTCGACGATGCGGTACTGCGGCAGTGGCTGGCCCTGCTCGGCCCAACTGCCCAGCAGCTGCAGCGCCAGTGCACCGGAGCCTGCACCAAACTCCCAGAGGGTGTCTGTTTGTGTTTGCTGCAGCGCCTGCTTAAGTTGGCCTGCCAACGTCTGGCCAAACAAAGGGGATATTTCGGGTGCGGTCACGAAATCGCTGCCGGCCACTGCTCGCCCATTCTGCCGTTGGTAGGGCAGGGCGCCAAATTTCAGGCTGTCGCGGGCGTAGTAGCCCAGGCCCGGCGCGTAGAGCGCCAGCGCCATGAAGGTGTCAAAGCCGATCCAGCCGGCAGCAGCCGTCAGCGCATCCCCGATAATTCGGCGAAGACCAGGCGAAACCTCTTCGTCGGGCAAGTCATACATAGATCAATTGATGTTAACAGTCAGCTTTATTGCGACATACGGCCTATGCCCAAGCACGTGCTGGTAACCGGCGGCTCGCAGCGCCTGGGGGCGCTGTTGTGCCGGCAATTTGCCCAGGCCGGCTGGCAGGTCTGGTGCCATTACCAGCACTCGGCGGATCCGGCCCAGGCCCTGTGCGCCGAGCTTCGCCACCTGGGGGCGCAGGCGCGCCCGATCCAGGCTGACCTGGCCGACGCCGCGGCACGGCGCCGGCTGATGGACACGATCCTGGCCGAAACCGGGCCCCTGCACGCGCTGGTCAACAATGCGTCGAGTTTTGAGCCCGACAGCGCTGCGGCCATGGATGAGGCCGGCGCGCGCAGCCAATTGGAGGTGAATTTGCTGGCCCCGCTGGCGCTGGCCGGCCTGATGGCGCAAAGCCTGGCCAAGTCGCCGCCGGATGAGCCCGTGGGCCTGCGCAGCGTGATCCATGTGCTGGACCAAAAGGTGTTCAACCTGAACCCCGATTACTTCTCTTACACGGTGAGCAAGCTGGCGCTGGAGCGGGCGGTGGCCCTGCAGGCCCAGGCGCTGGCGCCCGCGCTGCGGGTGTGTGGCGTGGCGCCCGGCCTGATGTTTTTGAGTGGGCCGCAGTCGCAAGCCAACTTTGACCAAGCCGGCCGCGTCAACCTGATGCGTCACGCCACAGACCCGGCGCAAGTGGCCGCCAGTTGCGTGTTTTTGGCCGACAACCCCTGCATCACCGGCGTCACGCTGACGGTGGACAACGGCCAGCACCTGGTGCCGCTGCCCCGCGATGTGATGTTTGTGGTGGATGCCCTCAAGCAGGAGCCTGCGCATGGCTGATCACACCCTGACCCTTGACCCGCTGACCCAGCTGACGCTGAGCTGCCGCCGCCTGTTCCTGCGCAACCACGTGCTGCCGGTACACATCGGCGCCCATGATTTTGAGAAAGGCGTGGCGCAGCGCCTGGTGTTCAATGTCGAGCTGTTTGTGCCCTACAGCGCCTCCACCCCGCAGTCGGACCGGCTGGCCGAGGTGGTGGATTATGACTTTGTGCGACATCTGATTGCCGAGCGGGTGCAGCGCGGCCATGTCGAGCTGCAGGAAACCCTGTGCGACGAACTGGCCGCGGCGCTGTTGGCCCACCCGCAGGTCCAGGCGGTGCGCCTGTCGACCTGCAAGCCCGATGTCTACCCCGATTGCGAAGGGGTGGGCGTCGAAGTGTTTCGAATAAAGGGTTCACCCGTATGACCGCCACCACGGGTTACCAGACCCTCACGCTCACTGGCCTGCGCTTCAAGGCCAGCCTGGGTATTCTGGAGTTCGAGAAAATCGCGCCGCAGCCGATCCAGGTCGACGCTGAACTCCGGCTGGGCACCCAGCCCCTGCTGCCGCACAACGACGAGATCAACCATGTGCTGGATTACCGCAAGGTGCGCAAGATCATCATCGATGAATGCACGGCCGAGCATGTGAACCTGCTGGAAACCCTGATCGGCAAGCTGGCCAACCGGCTGATGCAGCTGCCTGGCGTGCAGGGCGTGCGCGTGAAAATTGCCAAGCTTGAGATTTTTGACGATTGCGAAGTTGCCATCCGGGTTGAAACCGGACAATGGTGACCCAAGAAAGCACACCATGAATGCCGTTTGGATTGACTCTGAAACCACCGAAGCCCCTGCCCCGGCCACCGAGCCGGGCCGCGCCCTGAAGATTGAGCGCGAAACCCACAAGCTGGAAAAACGCCTGTGCCGCCAAGTGGGGCAGGCGATTGTGGACTTCAACATGATCGAAGCCGGCGACCGCGTGATGGTGTGTGTGTCAGGCGGCAAAGACAGCTACGGCATGCTGGATATTTTGCTCAAGCTCAAGGCGCGGGCGCCAATCGACTTTGAGCTGATTGCGGTCAACCTGGACCAGAAGCAGCCCGGCTTTCCGGATCACATCCTGCCGGCTTACCTGAAGCAGCTCGGCGTGCCGTTTCACATCGAGACGCAGGACACCTACAGCATTGTCAAAAAGGTGATCCCCGAGGGCAAGACCATGTGCAGCCTGTGCAGCCGGTTGCGCCGCGGCATTTTGTACCGGGTGGCGGACGAGCTCAAGGTGACCAAGATCGCGCTGGGCCACCACCGTGACGACATGCTGCAAACTTTTTTCCTGAACATGTTCTTTGGCGGCAAGCTCAAGGGCATGCCGCCCAAGCTGGTCAGCGACGATGGTGGTCACATCGTGATCCGGCCGCTGGCCAACGTGGCCGAGAAAGACCTGACGCGCTGGGCGGCGCACCGCCAATTCCCCATCATCCCCTGTACCCTGTGCGGCAGCCAGGAGAACCTGCAGCGCAAACAAATTGGCAATATGCTTCGCGACTGGGAAAAGCAATACCCGGGCCGCATCGAGAGCATGTTCACCGCGCTGCACAACGTGGTGCCCTCGCACCTGATGGACCACAGCCGGCACAACTTCAAGGACATCAAAACCACCGGCGTACCCGATGCTGACGGCGACAAGGGCTTTGACGACGAGAGCTTTGCCGTGCCGACACTGCCTGGCCTGCAACTCGTCAGTGCCTGAGCCCCAGGCCATGCCCCCCATGCAGGCCACCCGCATCATTGCCGTTCGGCACGGCGAGACCGCCTGGAACGTGGCCACGCGCGTCCAGGGCCAGCTCGACATCGGGCTCAATGCCCGCGGCCGCTGGCAGGCCGCCCAGGTGGCACAGGCACTGCGCGGCGAGCCGCTGCAAGCGGTGTACGCCAGTGACCTGGCCCGGGCGTGGGACACGGCGCAGGCGATTGCCCAGGCCAGCGCGACTGGCTTGACGGCACACACCGGCCTGCGCGAGCGCGGTTTTGGCGAGTTTGAGGGCCAGACCCATGCCGACATGGAGGCCAACTGGCCCGAGCATGCCCTGCGCTGGCGCCAACGCGACCCCCATTGGGCGCCGCCCGGCGGTGAATCTTTGGCTGAGTTGCGGGACCGTATCCGCCACACCGTGGATGAATTGGCCAGCGTCCATGTCGGCCAACAGATCGTGCTGGTGGCCCATGGCGGCGTGCTCGATGTGCTCTACCGTCTGGCCACGGGCCAGGCCATCCAGGCACCACGCAGCTGGCAACTGGGCAACGCCACCATCAACCGCCTTCTCTGGACCCCGGAGGGCCTGTCACTGGTAGGCTGGTCAGATGCGCGCCACCTGGAATCCGAGCCGCTGCTCGACGAGACCAGCGACTGAGCCGGTATTGCTGTCATTCCCGGCTGCGTCCCGTCATTCCCGCGAAGGCGGGAATCCAGGGCTGCATGGATCCCCGATCCAGGTCGAGGATGACGATCCGATGTGAAACTTTCCAAGTAAAATTGATTAATGGAAATTAACTTGGAAAAATTGACGCTCGATCCTGATGCCGCTCGGCAGTACATCGATGCACGGTCAGCCTTTCTGGAGTTCGAACGCAGCAAAAAAAATGCACTGCAAGTCCGCGGTGGGATGGTCTGGAAAACGGTCGATGGCAAGGCCTACCTGATTCGCACCAGCCCATCTGGTGGGCAGAGGAGTTTGGGCCGGCGATCGGCAGACACCGAGGTCGTCTACCAAAACTTCATAGAAAAAAAACAGTCGCTGCAGGATCGGCTCAGCAGTCTGAAGGCCGTCATGATCAAGCATGAGCGCATGAATCGGGCGCTCAGAGTCGGGTCCATGCCCAATATCGCCGTAGCGATTTTGGGTCGGCTCGCTGATGCGGGGCTGTCAGACTATTTCAGGGTGGTTGGGACGCACGCACTCTACGCCTATGAGGCGGAGGCCGGCGTGCGTTTTGCCTCGGCGATCACAGCCACCCGTGATATTGACCTGCTGTGGGACACCCGTAAGCGCGTCATGTTTTCTGAGAGGCTGCGGCAAGACTCGCCCTCTATGCTGGCGGCCTTGCAAAAAGTGGACAAGTCCTTTCAGATCATTGAGGACCAAAAGTACACGGCCATCAACCAGGACGGCTTTGAGGTCGACATCATCCGCCGAGTTGCCACCCCCGAGGACCCGCACCCGATTCGCCTGAGTGACGCGGAAGACGACTTTTGGGTGGTGCAGGCCAAGCGTGCCGATGAACTGATGAACGCGCCCGAATTCACTGAGATGGTGGTGGCAGAGAACGGGGCCATGGCCAGGCTGACTACTGTTCATCCATCAGTCTTCGTCACCTTCAAGCGCTGGATGTCCAAGGAGCCCGACCGTGATCCGCTCAAGCGCCGACGCGACGCGCTGCAGGCAGACGCGGTGGAATGGGCCCTGAACGAGCGCCTGCCCCACCTTGGGTCTTGACGGCTTGGTGTGTGGGCCCTATTCGCGCCGCAGCCGGTGCGGTTCTTCGAAATCCAGAAAATCGTTCTCGGCCAGCGCGTCGCTGATCCAGGCTTGCACCCCGGGCAGGGCGCAGACCCTGGCCACGTAGGCGGCGATCTGGGTGGGCACCGGCAGCGCATAGGTTTTCAGGCGCATGCAGACCGGTGCGTAGTAGGCGTCGGCAATAGAGAAGTCGCCGAACAGCATCGGGCCGCCATGCTCGCGCAGCAGTTCTTGCCACATGGCCACCAGCCGCGTCACATCGCTGCGCACACCGGGTTTGTCGCGCCAGATCAGGGCGCCGGTGCCGGGCAGCGCGGCCTCGATATTCATCGGGTACTGGCTGCGCAAATGGCCAAAGCCGCTGTGCATCTCTGCGCAGATGCTGCGCGCCCGGGCCCGCGCCGCCACGGCCTGCGGCCACAGGTGGTGCTCGGGGAATTGTTCGGCCAGGTACTCGGCAATCGCCAGGGTGTCCCAGACCGTCAGGTCTCCGTCTTGCAGCAGGGGCACTTTGCCGGTCGGGCTGATCGGGTCCATGGTGTGGCGGAAGGTCGAGCCGGGTGCGAAAGAGTCAAAGCGCACCATCACTTCTTCAAACGGAATGCCGGCCTGCTTGAGCAGCACCCAGGGCCGCATCGACCAGGAGGAGTAATTTTTGTTACCGACATAAAGTTTGAGCATGGTGAGTCCTGTGGTGTTAGCTCGGGTTGGCTGGGGAGGTCAGGGCAGATCGGTGGCGACCTCGGGTGCACCGGCGCCGCGCGGGCCGACCAGGCCGAGCCGGCTCTTGAGCGATTGAGGTTGGCCGGTGATCAGTGCCGCGTAGTTGGTGGTGTTCGACAGCACCTTTTTGACGTAGTCGCGCGTTTCTGCAAAGGGAATATTTTCTGCCCAAATGGCGGCATCGAGGGTGGGGCTGCCGCTGCTGCCGCGCCAGTTGCGCGGCCGGCTAGGCCCCGCGTTGTAAGCGGCGGCGGCCATGGGCATGGAGCCGGCAAAGTCGTCCAGCACCAGCTTGAGGTAGCCGGTGCCAATCGCAATATTGGTGTCGCGGTCGGTGATCTGGTGCGGTTTGAAATCGGTCAGGCCGATTTTCTTGGCAGTCCAGCGTGCGGTGGGCGGCATCACCTGCATCAGGCCGGCGGCGCCTACGTGGGACTGGGCGTCCATGATGAATCGGCTTTCCTGCCGGATCAGGCCATACACATAAGCCGGGTCCAGCCCGATCTGGTTGGCGCGTGCCAGCACGGCGTCCTTGAAGGGCATGGGAAAGCGCTGCTGAAAATCGACGACTGCTTTGGTCCGCTCGCTGGTGTTGATGCAGCGGTCCCAGACCTCACGGCTACAGGCCAGGTCAGCCGCGGCCAGCAGCTCGCGGTCGCTCATGCCGCCGCGTTGGTGCAAATTGGTGCTGTAGTTCCACTCGCGCACCCCGTCGCTGCGCAGGCCGATTTGGATCGCGTACAGACCGCGTTGCAGCCCCGGGTTTTGCTTGGCAGCATCTTTCTCCAGCTCGGTCAGGGCGTCGGGTCGAGGTGGGGCTGTCACCCGCTGGCCCAACTCGTCCATGGCCAGTTGTTCGTAAAAGCCGCGCACCCCTGCGATGCTTTCAAACAGGCGTGTGGCCTCGCCTCGCTCGCCCTCGGTTTTCGCCAATTGCAGCAGGGCGCGAGCGCGCCAGTAGACCCAGATCGACTCCTGACGCGCCTCTGGGCTCATGGCCAGGGTGGCCGCGAGCACGTCTTTCCATCGCGCAAAGCGCATGGCGGCGCGCACTTTCCAGCCCAGGTGCTCGTCGCTGAGATCGCTGTCACGCGCCTTGGCAAAGTGCTCGTTAGCTTGGTCAGATAGCTTTTGCGCTGAATGCTTGCCAATGACGCCCCAGGCCCAGGAGCGTTGCTCCGGCGTCAGGTGCACGCTCCAGTGGTTCTCAAGCAGGCTGGCCGCTGCTTCCGGCTCTGTCGAGGCTAGCCGGATCAGGGCCAGCACCACCCATTCCTTGGCATTGCGGCTGTTGGCGCCGACGCGCTTGGCCAGAAAACGTGCCGGGCCACTGCTGAGCTCATCCAGGGGTTTGCCAGCTTCCGCAGAGATGATCTCCGCCGCTTGCCGAGCCGCGCGCGGCCGGTTGTTCTCCATGGCCAGTCGGGCTTTGCGCCAGATGTCGCTGTCGGTGAGCTTTTTGGCGCTGTGCAGCTGGCCTGCGGTCTGGGTGCAGCCGTCGTCGGCCTCTTTTTGGGCATACCACTGCCGCTTGACGTCTTGTGCCACCTCTTCGGCGGGGCGGGTGGTGTCCAGGCCGAGGGCATAGCAACGCACTTCACGGTCGTCATTCATGCGGTAATGCGGCAACTCGGCGGCAAAGTTGGCCCAGTCACGACGCTGGCCCAGCACCAGCAGCCAGTCGTTGCGCAGGCGGTCTTCTTGGTAGGTACCGGCAAAACGGCTGAAAAACCCCTGGACCTCGCTGGCCGGTGCCACGTCCAGGCGGGCTCGCAGTTCCCAATACGCGGCCCAGGGCTCCAGGGCATGGCCGCGCGCCTGCGGCAGCAACACAGCCAAGCGCTTTCGGTCCCCCTGTTTGAAGGCCTGGCTCATCTCGACGATGGCATCGTCTGTGCTTGCTTTGACCTGGGTCTTGCTTTGTGTCTGTGCCGCGATGGCCGACGGGCCCAGCGAGCCGGTCAGCAGCGCGATCGATGTCAAAATAGTGGTGAACTGCATGGGGGGATTATGGATAACTCTGGTCGAGACAAGGCCTTGGACAAAAAAGCACTGCGCAAGCTTTTGATTGAACAACGTTTGAGCCTGCCAGACCGCCTGCAGCGATCTGATTTGTTACAACGCGCCATGCGCATCTGGCTGGTGGGTCGCCCGGACGTGGTGATTGGCGCCTACTGGCCCATCAAGGGCGAGTTCGATCCCTTGCCGGCGCTGCACCGGTGGAAAGAAGACGGCGAGTTGATCGAGCAACCGCAGCAGCGCCGCATCGGCTTGCCGGTGGTCGACAAGGTGCACAAGACCATGCGCTTTCACGCCTGGTACCCGGGCTGCCCGATGGAAGAAGACGCCTACGGCATCCCTAAGCCCAAGGACACCGAGGTGATCGTGCCCACCCTGCTGTTTGTGGCCTGCGTCGGCTACGCGCCAGGCGGTTACCGGTTGGGCTACGGCGGTGGTTTTTACGACCGCATGCTGGCCACCCTGACGCCTAGGCCCTTCACCGTTGGCCTTGGATTCGCCAACGCGTATGTGCCCGATTTCGAGCCTGAAGCCCACGACCTGCCGCTGGACGCCATCCTGAACGACAACGGGGTGGTTTGGCCAGTGTGACGGTAGCTTGTGGCGCCCCAGCCGTCATCCCCGTGGCTACTGCCGTCATCCCCATGCCCCCGCCGTCATCCCCGACCTGATCGGGGATCCATGGATGCCCGTTGACACGGGCATGACGACGCCAAGGGCATGGACCACCCGTTGACATGGGCATCATCCGAACTGCATGCGTATGCAAAACGGCTTGCTATAGTGGCGCCCTGATGCCAGCGGCAATGGCTGCGGCTGATCCATCATTTTCCGGGGAACCCCAAGCCATGATCACCGACGCCTTGAATCTCGCCAACAAACGGGCAGTCCACAGCCTGATGAGTGCCTTGGTGCAAGCGACGCCGGCTACGGTCGAGCGCCATTTGGCACAGGCCTACCACCCGGATGCGACGTGGCGTGGGTCGCACCCCTGGAACGAAGCGCAGGGCGTGCAAGCCATCGGTGCTGTGTTTTGGCAACCGTTGTTGCAAGCGTTCCCGGATCTGGAGCGGCGCGACAGCCTGCTGCTTGGCGGGCACTACCAGGGGCGCGATTATGTGGGTGCCGTCGGCCACCTTTGTGGTCGTTTTCAGGGCGACTGGCTGGGCTTGCCGGCCACCGGTCAGTTGCTGTATTTGCGTTATGGCGAGTTTCACCAGATGGTCGACGGCCGCATTGTGCAAAGCACGGTGCTGCTCGATGTGCTCGACGCGGTTCGCCAGATGGGCTTCTGGCCCTTGCCGCCCAGCCCGGGTTTTGAGGGCATGTGGCCTGGCCCACTGGCGGGTGACGGCCTGGTGCTGGCTGCCCAGGACCCGGCGCAAACTGCTGCCAGCCTGGCGTTGACGCTGGCCATGCAGGGCTCGCTGGGCACGTATGACGACACGCTCAATTTGGGGCGCGAAGGCCTGCTGGCGATGCCGCAGCGTGATTTTTGGCACCCGCACATGATGTGGTTTGGCCCCAGCGGCATTGGCACCTCGCGCGGGCTTGATGGCTTTGTCGATGTGCACCAGCTGCCTTTTCGCACCGCCTTCCCGCGCGACCCCAAGTTGCCCCAGCCCTCAGGTATGGGCCAGCACGGGGGCAGCCACTACGTGCGCATTGGCGACGGTCGTTTCTCGGCCACCGGCGGCTGGCCGAGCCGGCACATGATGCACCAGGGCGGTGGTTGGCTGGGCCTGCCGACCACCGGGCGCGCCATCACCATGCGGGTGATGGATTTTTACAGCGCCGAGCAGGGCCTCATCCGGGAAAACTGGGTGCCGATCGACCTGATCAACGTGCTGCTGCAGCTCGAGGTCGACGTGCTGACCCGGGTGCGCAGCCAGTTTGCCCGGCGCGGCTAGTCTGGCCCCGCCTATTACGGGAAACTACGGATAGCCACGCTCATTTTCTCAGTTACATTGCATACGTATGCAAAAAAATCTTTGGGCTAAATCAAACAAGGTGCAATTGCCATGATTCGATATCTCAAACGCGGCAAAGACGCTCAGGGCCGGGCCGACGACGACGCGCAGGTGCGCGCCACGGTGGAAGGCATCCTGAAAGACATTGAGCAACGCGGCGACGCCGCTGTGCGCGATTACAGCCGTAAATTCGACGGCTGGGACCCGGCCAGCTTTGCCCTGTCGCAGGGGCAAATTGAGGCGGCGGTGGGCCAGCTCTCAGCCCGGGAAATTGAAGACATCCGGTTCGCGCAAACGCAGATCCGCAATTTTGCGCAGATCCAGCGCGACAGCATGCGCGATGTCGAGGTGGAAACCCTGCCCGGCGTGATCCTGGGGCACCGGCATATTCCGGTCAACGCGGCGGGCTGCTACGTGCCGGGGGGCAAGTACCCTCTGATTGCTTCGGCCCACATGAGCGTTTTGACCGCCAAGGTGGCTGGCGTACCCCGCGTGGTGGCTACGGCGCCACCTTACCAGGGCGCACCGCACCCGGCCATCGTGGCGGCCATGCACTTTGCCGGCGCTGACCAGATTCTGGTGCTGGGCGGCGTGCAGGCGGTGGCGGCCATGGCCATTGGCACGGAGTCGGTGGCGGCAGTGGACATGCTGGTCGGGCCGGGCAATATGTTCGTGGCCGAGGCCAAGCGCCAGTTGTACGGCCGGGTCGGCATCGACCTGTTCGCCGGGCCGACCGAGACGCTGATCATCGCGGACGAATCGGTCGATGGCGAAATGTGCGCAGTCGACCTGCTGGGCCAGGCCGAGCACGGCCCCACCTCGCCGGCAGTGCTGCTGACCACGTCCAAGAAGCTGGCGCGCGACACGATGGCCGAGGTCGAACGCCAACTCAAGATCCTGCCGACCGCCGCCATTGCCGGCAAGGCCTGGGAGATCTACGGCGAGGTGATCGTCTGCGACAGCGACGAGGAAATGCTGGCCAAGGCCGACGAACTGGCCTCCGAGCATGTGCAGGTCATGACGCGCGACCCGGACTACTTTCTTAAAGGCATGACCAACTATGGCGCGTTGTTCCTCGGGCCGCGCACCAACGTCAGCTTTGGCGACAAGGTGATCGGCACCAACCACACGCTGCCCACCAACAAGAACGCCCGCTACACCGGCGGCCTGTGGGTCGGTAAGTTTCTGAAAACCTGCACCTACCAGCGGGTGCTCACCGATGCGGCCAGTGCCAGCATCGGTGAGGTCTGCTCGCGCCTGTGCCACATGGAGAACTTTGCCGGCCATGGTGAGCAGGCCAACCTGCGGGTGCGCCGTTACGGCCAGCGCGCCGAGGTGCCCTGGTACCAACCGGTACCCGCGCTGGACGGACACGCATGAAAGGGGCCCGCCCCGAGCAGGCAGCGCTCACGCGCGACAACGACCTGTCGCAGACCGAGGCCACGCGGCAAGTGGTGGAGGGCATGGTGGACGGCCTGAACGACCACACCATCGACGGCATTGAGGCGTTTTTTGCCAAAGACTTTCGCTGGATGGGCAACGCTGGCTGCGGCACCAAACTGGGTGTCAAGGCGTTCCAGGACAACTGGCAGCGCCCGTTCCAGGCGGCGTTCTCTGACAAGGTCTGCATTGACGAGGCCCGCATCGTCCAAGGCGAGTGGATGGCCGCCTTTGGGCGCCAAGAGGCCACGCACTCAGGCACTTTCATGGGCATTGCGCCCACGGGCAAACGTATCGAGATCCGCTACATGGATTTCTGGAAGGTGCAGGACGGCAAGATTGTGGACAACTGGGTGTCGGTGGATTTTCCGCACGTGATGCAGCAACTGGGCGTCGACCCGTTCCAGGGCGAGGGCTGGGAGGCCTTTGACCGTGGCGAGCGCGCCCCGCCGCGCCCAGGTCTGGCGCCATGAGCCAGCCTGCGCTGGCCGTGCTCAACCCGGTCACGCCCTCGTTCCGGCTGGATGGCCGCAGCGCCCTGGTGACAGGGGCTGGGCGAGGTATTGGCCTGGCCGCGGCCCATGCGCTGGCACAAGCCGGGGCGGTGGTCACGCTGGCAGCCCGTACGGGCGCCGAGCTGCATGCTGCCGCTGCCGCCCTGCGGGCCTATGGCGCCAGGGCCGAGGTGATGGTGCTGGATGTCACCGACCCTGTGGCCGTGAAACAGGCTGTGGCCGACGCCGGGCCGTTTCAGATCTTGGTCAACAGCGCCGGCACCAACCGCCCCGCGCTGATCACCGAGACCCTGGACGCCGACTTTGACGCTGTGGTGGACCTCAACCTCAAGGCCGCCTTTTACCTGGCCCGCGAAGTGGCGCGTGGGCTGATCGATGCGGGCCTGCCGGGCTCGCTGATCCAGATTTCCTCTCAAATGGGCCATGTGGGTGGCCCGAAGCGCGCGGTGTACTGCGCCACCAAGCATGCGGTGGAGGGCATGACCCGGGCGCTCGCCTGGGAGCTTGGGCCGCACCAGATTCGTGCCAACACCGTCTGCCCGACCTTCATCGAGACCGCGATGACGCGTCCGGCCCTGGCTGACCCGGAGTTTCGCCAGTTTGTGACCTCCCGCATTGCGCTGGGCCGGCTGGGCCAGTTGGAGGACATCATGGGTGCGGTGGTGTTCCTGGCCAGTGATGCCTCGGCCATGGTGACGGGCAGCGCGCTGATGGTTGATGGCGGCTGGACGGCGCAATGAAGACACAGGCCACTTCGCTCGACGTGGCGCGCCTGGCCGGCGTGTCGCAGTCGGCGGTGAGCCGCTGCTTTACGGCAGGTGCCAGTGTCTCGGAGGCCATGCGCGACAAGGTGCAAGAGGCCGCGCGCAAGCTGGGTTACCAGCCCAACGCCCATGCCCGCAGCCTGATCACCGGGCGCTCTCGCATCATTGGCCTGGTGCTGTCGGCCCTTGAAAACCTGTATTACCCGGCGGTGCTGGAGCGGCTGGCCAAGCGGCTGCAGCAAGATGGTTATCACCTGCTGATTTTCATTGGCGACAACGCCAACTCCGACGACCTGGTGGAAGAAATTTTGCAGTACAACGTCGACGGCATTGTGCTGGGCGCCACCACCCTGTCCTCCGCCCTGGCGCAGCGCTGCGCCGATGCCAGTATTCCCGTGGTGCTGTTCAACCGCATCATGGCCTCGGGCAGCGCGGGCGCGGTCAGCTCGGTGCGTTCCGACAACCTGGGCGGCGGCCGCGACATTGCACGCTTTTTAGTGGCCGGCGGTCACCAACGCATTGCTTATATTGCCGGGCGCGAAGACTCGTCGACCAACCTGGAGCGGGAGCGCGGCTTTCGCGACGGCCTGGCTGAATTGGGGCAACGCATTTATGCCCGGGCCATCGGCAATTACGACGTGGCGCAGGCCCGGCAGGCGGCTCGTGATTTGTTTGGCGATGCGGCCGACCGGCCCGACGCGGTGTTTGTGGCGGGCGACCAGATGGCCATTGCCGTGCTTGATACCCTGCGCCATGAGCTAGGACTGGCCGTGCCACATGACGTGTCGGTGGTAGGCTTTGACAACGTGCCACAAGCTGGCTGGGCCTCGTATGAGTTGACCACTTTCGAGCAACCGGTGGAGCCGATGGTGGAGGCCACGGTGGCTTTGTTGCAGGGTTATTTGCGTGAGGCCCAGACACCGCCGAGCCGGAACCTGGTGGTGCCCGGGCAATTGATCATCCGCCAGTCGGCGCGCCAGTCTGTGCGAAGGAGTTCCGTCCAATGAAGGGTTTTGACGCCGAGTTCAGCAACCTGGACCACTACATCCGGGTGATCACCGCGCGCATCTGGGAGGGCCGCCGTATTGACGATATCCGGCTGTATTACAGCGACCCCTGCGTGGTGGAGACGCCCATGTCGGTCAGCAGCCCGGTCGAAGATGTGATCACCGGCACACGCGCCACCCTGGCCATGTTCCCTGACCGTCGCTTGCTGGCTGAAGACGTGATCCAGTCGGGCGACGATGAAGGCGGGTTCCTGAGCTCACACCGCATCATTTCGCCCATGACCCATTTGGGCGACGGCAGCTTTGGCCCGGCCAGTGGTGCCCGGGTGCACGCGCGCACCATTGCGGATTGCCTGTGCAAAGACAACCGCATTATTCATGAGTGGCTGGTGCGTGACCAGGCCGCTATTGCCTTGCAGATCGGCAGCACGCCGCAGGCGCTGGCGCAGAGTTGGTTGAACCAGCGCGGTGGCTGGCACAAGCCGGTGGCCCCACCGGCGCCGGCTGCTTATGTGTCGCACATCAGCCAGCACCCGTTGGCTCAAGCCTACGCCGGTGCCATTGAGGCGCTGGCGCAGGGCGAGGGCGATGTCACGGCGATCTACGACGAGGCGGCCCAGCAGATCAGCCCGGGGGAACACACCAGCTATGGCCATGACGAGATCGCCGGCTTCTGGCACAGCGTGTTCGGCGCCCTGCGGGTGCAGCAGTTCACGGTGGAGCACCTGGCCTGGCAGCAAGACCAGGCCCAGAGCGGCCGCAGCGACCGCCTGAGCCTGCGATTTAGAGCCAAAACAGTCCATAGCCCGCGTGATAGCTCACTTCTTCGCTATGGAAAAGAGAGCGGCCGCGAGGTGGAGGTGATGGGCATTGTGCACGCCGAGCTGGTGCAGGGCCGGGTCCTGCGCGAGTGGGTTTTGATCGATGACGTGGCGCTGTGGATGCAAGTCCTGGTGCCGCAGGCCTGAGGCTTTGACATGGCGCGCGTGCAGCTGAACAATATTTCCAAGTCCTGGGGCAGCGCCGTGGGCGTGAAGCAGATGTCGCTCGACATTGCCGATGGCGAATTTTTGGTGCTGCTCGGCCCCAGTGGTTGTGGCAAAACCACCACCATGCGCATGGTGGCCGGGCTGGAAGACCCCAGCACCGGCGAGGTCTGGATTGGCGACCGCTGCGTCAACGGTCTGGAGCCCAAGGACCGCGATGTGGCCATGGTGTTCCAGAGCTACGGCCTGTACCCCAACATGACGGTGGCCGAGAACATCAGTTTTCCGCTGCGCATCCGCGGCATGCCGGCAGCGCAGATCAAGCCGGCCATGCTAAAGGCGGCCGCGCAGGTTGAGCTCACCGACTTCCTGGACCGCCGGCCCAAAGAGCTGTCGGGCGGCCAGCGCCAGCGCGTGGCGCTGGCCCGCGCCATCGTGCGCCAGCCCAAGGTGTTTTTGATGGATGAGCCGCTGTCCAACCTGGACGCCAAGCTGCGCGTCACCATGCGCTCGCACATCAAGCACCTGCACCACTCGCTCGGGGTGACCACCATTTACGTGACGCACGACCAGATCGAGGCCATGACGCTGGCCGACCGGGTGGTGGTGATGAGCCGGGCCGAGATCCAGCAGATTGGCACGCCCGAGGTCATCTACAACCAGCCCGCCAACCTGTTTGTGGCCGGCTTCATTGGCTCGCCCTCGATGAACCTGATCACCGGGGCGCTGCGCGACGGCGTGTTTGAGGCACCCGGTGTGTCGGTGCCGGGTTTTGGCACGCTCAGCCTGCCCGATGTGGTGCTGGGCGTGCGCGCCGAGGACATGGCGGTCACGGCACCTGAGCTGGCCCAGATTCGCGCCGAGGTGTTCAGCTTTGAGCTGACCGGCGACTCGACCCTGGTGATGGTGCGCATCGGCGAGCAGGTGGTCACCGCGCGTGCCGGCAAGGACTATCGCGCCCGCATTGGCGACCCGGCAGGCTTTGCCGTGAGCGCCCAACAATGTCATATTTTTGATGGCCAGACGCAGAACCGGCTGCGTCTAGAAGCCAATTAACCCCCCCCCGGCCTTTTTGGAGAATGTCATGACATCACGTACCCTGCGTCGATCCCTGCTGGCAACAGCGGTTCTGCTGGCCACCCTGCCCGGCGTTTCAATGGCCCGCTGCGACAACCTGTCCGACGCCAAGCCAGGGCAAATCAACATCGTTGGCAATACCTTTCCGGCGCTGACCCACATCGCCAAGGAAATGGAGTCCTGCACCCGCGGCGGTCTGAAGGTGCAGTACAAGCTGGTGCCCTCGCCACAAAACGAGACTGAAACCCTGCAGGCCTTCGGCTCCAGCGGCAAGTCGGCGTTTGATGGCGCCGTGGTGTCCATGGGCACCTTCACCAAGCTGCAAAGTGCCGGCCAGCTGCAATCTATGACCGATCTGGTCAACAAGTACAAGGCCAAGTACAAGATTGAAGACAACATGCTGGTCAAGGTCAATGGCGAGGTGATGGCCATTGCCTTCATGCAAAACGCTCAAAACCTGTTCTACCGCAAGGACCTGTTTGACAAGCACGGCATCAAGGTGCCCGCCACCTATGCCGACATGATGGCCGCGGCCAAGACCCTCAAAGAGAAAGAGTCGAGCATCGAGTTCCCCATTGCCCAAACCTTTGCCAAGGGCTGGGACAGCGCCACCGAGTTCAGTAATATTTTTGCCGGCTACGGCGGTCGCTTCTTCAAAGCCGGCTCGGCCGCGCCTGATTTCAACAGCGACGCTGGCGTCAAAGCGCTGGAAACCATGAAGGCCATGACCGCCTACATGACGCCCAACTACCTGGCATCAGGCTCGGACGACGTGATGAACCAGTACCAGCAGGGCAAGGCCGCCATGGGCGTGCTCTGGGCCAGCCGTGCCTCGCGCATGGATGATGCCGCTGCCTCCAAGATTGTGGGCAAGATGGAGTTCACCGCTGCCCCTGCCGTGATGGCGGGCGGCAAGTCGGCCACCCACCTGTGGTGGGACGGCGTGGTGATGCCCAAGAACCTGGGCGGCGACCGCGAGACGGTGTTCCAGGTGCTGATGGAGGCGCTGGACGAGGAAACCACCGCCAAGGGCAATGACCTGACCATCTGGGTGCGTTCGAGCTACAAGCCTACGCGCTTTGCGAACGGTGTGGCAGCTTCGGCCAAGGCCGGTGCGCCGCAGTGGCCCTCGGAGCCTTACTTTGGCTTGGCTCACGGTGAGATTGGCAAGATCATCCCCGACGTGATGACCGGTGCCATGACACCCAAAGCCGCCCTGGATGCGGCCGCCGTGGCCTATTCCAAGTCCGCCGCTGAAAAAGGCTTCCTGAAGTAAGACCAGCCGCGTGCGCTTCTCCACCTTTCTTCGTTTCGTCGGGCCGTCGGCAGCGCTGATGCTGCTGCTGCTGGCGCTGCCACTGGCGGTCACCTTTTACCTGTCGGTGCGCAGCTGTGCACTGCAGATGGAGGTGGTCACGGTGACGGAAAGCAGCCCGTTTGGCACGAAGGAGGTGGTGACGCAGCGTGCGGTGATGGGGCCTGATGGCCGCGCACTGAGGGTGTGTCGTTTTGTCGGGCTGGAGTACTTCCGCAAGGTGCTGGGGCTGGACGTCGGCGACGGCGACCAGGCCGGCAGCAGCGCCCCGCCCGATGCCAGTGGCGCAGGCGCAGCACCGGCAGCGGCCTCGCCCCAGCGGGCCACCGAATTCATGGGTGCGCTGCACTTTACCCTGCTGTATACCTTTGCCACCACCCCCTTTGTTCTGCTCCTGGGCTTTGCCTTGGCGCTGGGCGTGAACCAGGTCGGACAACGCTGGCGACCGATCTATATCAGTGCCTCGCTCCTGCCCTTCATCATCACGCCGGTGGTGGGTGCCTTGGCGATCAAGTGGCTGTTTCGCGACAACGGCCTGGTGCCGTATTTCTTGTCGCAGTTCGGTATTTCGCTGTTCTGGATGGCGCAGGCCTGGTCGGCCCGGCTGCTGATCATCCTGTACGGCATCTGGCACGTGGTGCCATTCGCCTTTATTGTGTTTTATGCTGGCTTGCAGTCGGTGCCGCAGGACAGCCTGGAGGCGGCCCGCATCGATGGCGCTAACGCCTGGCAGCGCCTGCGCTATGTCACGCTGCCGCATCTGGCGCCGCTGTTTGTGTTTGTGACGCTGATCCACCTGATGGACGCCTACCGGGTGTTTGAACCTGTGATGGTGCTGACGCAGGGCGCCTTCACCACCAGCGTGCAGTACCTCACCTACTACATCCTGCTGCAGGAAAACAACCCCTACAAAGCCAGTGCGGCCGCCGTGCTCACCACCGCTGGCATCGCCGTGCTGCTCATTCCCCTGCTGGTGCGCACCTGGAAAGAACAAAGGCGCGGAGGATGACACCATGAAACGACCTGCCCGCGTCTGGAGCCTGATGCTGCACCTGGCCTTATTCGCCTGGCTGGTGGTGGCTTGCCTGCCGATTGTCTGGACCGCCATCATCTCGCTGCGCCAGTATGTGGATGCGTTCTCGGTACCGGTCAAGTGGCTGGCACCGGTGACCTTTGAGAACTACAGCCGGTTGTGGATCGACAAGGCTTTTTACCGTAACTTTCTCAACACCGCCATCGTCACCGTTGGCACCGTGAGCGTCTCGCTCACCGTGGGTTGCCTGGCCGGCTACGCGCTGTCGCGCTACCGGGGTGCGGTGGGTTTCTGGCTGCTGATCACGGCGCTGGTGTTCCGCTCGCTGCCACATTCCACACTGCTGCCCTCGTTCTACGTGATGTTTGATGCGCTGGGCGTGCGCAACGAATACTTCACGCTGATCCTGGTGCTGGTGGCGATCAACCAGCCCTTCACGATCTGGATGCTGCGCTCGTTCTTTGTCAACATCCCGCAGGAGCTGGACGAGGCGGCGCTGGTGGATGGCTGCAGCCGCTTCCAGGCGTTCCGCCGCGTCATCATCCCGGTGATGTGGCCCGGCGTGGTCACCACCGGCCTGTTCAGCTTCTTGCTGGCCTACAACGACTTTCTGCTCAGCTCATCCCTGGTCAACGCCGAGCGCATGACCATGCCGGCCGCGATTGCAAACGCCATATCGGCCGACAGCGAGGCGTTTTTGATGCAGGGCGTGGCCGGCGCGGTCAGCATCACCATCCCGCTGATCATTTTGGTGCTGCTGTTCCAGCGGCAAATTGTCTCTGGGTTGACCCAGGGCGCGGTCAAGGGCTAAGAACATGAGCACACACGATGCCCATGCCCGCAACAAAGCGGCCCTGGCGCCCTTGCGCGCCGCCCAATACAACTATGAAGCCGATGCGGTGCGCGCAGCGCTGGGCCAGGTGTTCCGGCCTGACGCAGTGGTGCACCTGGCTACACCTTTCGAGGACCTGGACGGGCCCGAAGGCCTGTACCAACAAGCCTACCTGCCCTTGCAGCAGGCCATTCCAGATCTGGAGCGGCGCGACACCATTGTGATGGCTGGCGCCAGCCCGCAGGGGCACGACTGGGTGGGCTGCTGCGGCTACTACACCGGCACCTTTGTGCGTCCCTGGTTGGGCATCCCACCTACCGGGCACCAGGTGGCGATGCGCTTTCATGAGTTTTACCGCATGGTGGACGGCCGGGTGGTGGAGATGCAGGCCCTGTGGGACATCCCTGAACTGATGCTGCAAGCCGGCGCCTGGCCGATGGCGCCCAGCCTGGGCCGCGAGTGGCAGGTGCCGGGGCCGGCAACCCAAGATGGTTTGGTGGCGGGCCCGCGTGATGCCGCCCGTGCTGAGCGCAGTTTGCAGCTGGTGCTAGACATGTTGGCGGGTCTGTCCCTGTATGCCACCGGCGGTGTAGCCGCCATGCGGCTGGAGCAGTATTGGCATCCGCGCATGAGCTGGTACGGCCCCTCGGGCATCGGCACCGGCCGTGGTGTTGCCGGCTTTCGACATTGGCACCAAATCCCGTTTCTGAACGGCATGCCCAACCGCCAAGGCACTGGCGGCAAGGGCGAATTTTTTGCTGAAGGCGATTACGTGGCGGTCAGCGGCTGGCCCAATATGCGAGCCACGATCACCGGCGACGGCTGGCTTGGCATTGCCCCGGCGGGCCAGCAAATCACCATGCGCAGCCTGGATTTCTGGCGCTGCGAAAACGGCCTGATTCGTGAAAATTGGGTGTTGGTGGACCTGCTGCATGTGTACCGGCAGGTTGGTGTCGATGTGCTGGCGCGCTTGCGCGAGTTCAACAAAGCCCGTGCGCCACTGACCCTGCAGGACTGGGGATGAAACCAACGCTGCTGCTGCTGCCCGGTACCCTGTGCGATGCGCGGATTTTCCGGCACCAGTGCCGCGCGCTGCGCGACGTGGCAGACCTGCGTGCACTTGACTATGCCGGGCTGGACCGGTCGGGCGCCTGGCTCGATCGCCTGCTGGGCGAGCTACCCGAACAATTCTCTATTGCCGGCTTTTCTCTGGGCGGCCTGTGGGCGCTGGAGCTGCTGCGCCGCGCGCCGCAGCGGGTGCAGCGGCTGGCTCTGATCGCCAGCAATGCCCGGCCCGCCAGTGGGCGTGCCCGCCGCCGCAGCGCCAGCCAATGGCGCGTGTTGCAGCGCGAGGGCCCGGCGGCCGTAGCGCGCGGCGCCAAGCCAGCGTACTTTCACCACCCGAGCCAGCGCCAGCGCCATGGGCCGCTGGTGCGGGCCATGGCCGATGCCACGCCGCGTCAAGTGGCCCGCGCCGAGTTCGCGTGGGCAGCCGCACGCCCCGACAGTCTGCCGGCGCTGCACCGCTTTGGCGGCCCGCTGCTGCTCGTCAGCGGCGAACATGACCGGCTGTGCCCCGCGGCTTGGCAGCGCGAAATGCAGCAGGCCCAACCGGCCGCGCGCTGGCTGGAACTGCCCCGCGTCGGACATTTTGTGCCGCTCGAAGCCCCCGGGCGCTTGAGCCTGGCCCTGCGGCAATGGCTGCAAGCCTGACCCAGCCGCGCCCGTCACCAACCCTATTTACTCAAGGCATCACCATGTGGACCGACGACCAGATCAAAGACCGTTTCATCCCCTTCAGCGGCCTGCGCTACAGCACCGAGGCTTTTATTGACTACCGCATTCCGGGCTGCGCGCCGAAGAAGAACTACGCGCTGATCGGCCCCGGCGTGTCGCAAAACCCGAATCAGCCGGTCAGCCTGCGCGAGAAGCACGGCTTCCAGGTGGGTGGTGTGGCCATGCCACCGGGCAAGATCAACCCGCCGCACATGCACTTCACGGCTGAAGTCTTCATCTGCACCAAGGGCCGCTGGGATCTGCACTGGGGCTTCAACCCCGAGCCACTCAAAGCCGAGGTCGGCGCAGGCGACATCGCCAGCATGCCGACCTGGATCTACCGCGGCTTTCAGAACGTGGGCGACGACGAAGGCTTCATGTTCACCGCACTCGGCCAGGACGACACCGGTGGCATTCTCTGGGGCCCGCAAACCCTGCAGGCAGCCCAGGAGCAGGGCGTGCACCTGACTGAGGACTACCAGATCATCGACGAGCAGCTTGGCCAGACCTGGGACGAGCAGACCATGCGCCGGCTGCAACCCATGACGCCACAGGAGATCGCCCAGCTGCGCCGCTGGACGCCCGAGCAGATGGGCCAGCGCGTGGTGCGCCATGCCGACCTGCAGTGGTCCGGCCGGGCGCTGCTTGACGCCGCGCTGCCCGGTTGCGGCGCCCAAATGGCCCCGGTGATCGGCTTGGGGCTGAGCCAAGACCGTAACCACCAAGCGCCCATCGGCAACGCGCACGGTTTCTCGATCGAGTGGCTCAAGATCCCGGTGGGCGGACAGGTCTCGCTGCACCGTCTGGCCTGCCAGCAGGTGCTCACCGTGCACCGGGGTGCGGTGGCTATTTCGGTATCAAATCAGGCTCTAGCCCCCGTGGATATTGACGGTAATGCTATTATATCAATAGCAAATGGCCACGCTGAGGGCTGGGACAGCTTTGCCATGCCGCCCGAGGTTTGGCGCAGTTACCGCAACATCGGTGACACTGAGGCACTGCTGCTGCTGATGACACCGGGCGACGGCCGCAAAACCATCGACTGGGCGCCGGCGGTGGTTAGCGCTGCTGCCGAAGCCGGTGACGCCATCGACGCCAACGGTTACCTTGCCCTCAAACGTTTCACTGACAGGTCTCAACGATGAACACCTCGCCGCACCCCACTTCGCCACAACGTATCCTCACCACCCACGTGGGCAGCCTGCCCCGGCCGGAGCACGTCGTCACCCAGCTGTTTGCCCAGGACAGCGGCCTCAATTACGTGGAAGCCGAGTTCGACACCATCATGGCGGCCGAGGTCAGCGGTGTGGTGGCCCGGCAGGCGGCGTCCCGCGTTGACGTGGTCAGTGACGGCGAGATGAGCAAAATCTCTTACGCCACCTACATCCGGCATCGCCTGACCGGCTTTGAGTTGGGCGAAATGCCCCGCGCCACGCCGCGCGACCTGGACGATTTTCCTGATTTCAAGGAGCGCCTGGCCAAGCTCGGCGCCACACCCAAATACCAGCGCCCGATCTGCACCGGCCCGATTGCGGTCAAAGACCTGGCTGGCTTGCACAAGGACATTGCCAACCTGCAGACGGCGGTGGCCGCTGCTGGCAGCACGGCCACACCGCCGGTGCGCGCTTTCATGAACAGCGCCTCGCCTGGCGTGATTGCGGTATTTCAGCCCAACCGCTATTACGCCAGCACCGAGCAGTACCTGCAGGCGCTGGCCGAGGCCATGGCCACCGAGTACGAGGCCATTGTGGCCGCCGGGCTGGACCTGCAGATTGACGCGCCCGACCTGGCCATGGGTCGGCACATCAAGTTCCGGGACGTGGACGACAACGAGTTTTTGCGAAACGCCCATTTGCAGGTAGAGGCACTCAACCACGCGCTGCGCAACATTCCCGCCGAGCGCATCCGCATGCATGTGTGCTGGGGCAACTATGAGGGGCCGCACCACTTTGACATCGGGCTGGAGAAGATCCTCGACGTGGTGCTGAAGGCCAAGCCTGCCACGGTGCTGTTCGAGGGCGCCAACCCGCGCCACGCCCATGAATGGGAGGTTTGGGCCAAGGCCGGCCGCGAGGGCAAAATAGCCGACCACAAAGTGCTGGCGCCCGGTGTACTGGACACGGTCAACAACTTCATCGAGCACCCGCGACTGGTGGCGCAGCGCCTGCTGACCTACGCCAACATCGTCGGCCGCGAGCGCGTGATGGCCGCCACCGACTGCGGCTTCGGCACCTTTGCCGGTTTTGGCGCCATCCACCCGCCGATCTGCTTTGCCAAACTCGCCAGCATGGCCGAAGGCGCCAAAATGGCCAGCGACGAACTGTGGGGCCGGGCATGAGCGCCGCGCACATGCCGCTGGACACCCGTCTGCCCGAACTGCTGCGCAGCGGTCGGCGCTTGCGCGGCATCTTCAATGGCATTCCCTCACCGGCGCTGGTCGAGATGTGCGCCTTCGCTGGCTTTGATTTCCTCATCATCGACAACGAGCACGGCAGCGCCGGCATCGAAACCACCGAACACATGCTGCGTGCGGCCCGCGCCAGCGGCCTGCCCACGCTGGTGCGCTGCCTGGAGCACGACATTGCCCGCACGCTGGACATTGGCGCCGGTGGTGTGCAGATCCCGATGGTCAACACCGCCGCCCATGCCGCCGCCCTGGTGCAGCGCGTCAAGTACCCCTTGCCGCCCGGCGCGGCCGGCATCAGCGGCCAGCGCGGCAGTGCGTTTTCGACCCGCGCCGCCGGCTACGGCGCCTTTGGCGGGCCGGCGCACACCCAGCGCAGCAACGAGGGTGTGGTACTAGTGGTGATGGTGGAAACGCCTGAGGGTGTGGCCAATGCCGCTGCCATTGCCGCCGTGCCGGGGGTAGACGCGGTGTTTGTCGGCCCGAACGACCTGGCGCACAGCATGGGCCATGAAAACCGCTTCCACGATGCGCCGGTGCAGGCCGCCATCGAGCGCACGGTCAAGGCCGTGGCCGCCGCCGGCAAGTGCCCGGGTGTGCTGGCGCTGACCCACGAGGACGAAGATCGCTACGCCAGTTGGGGCGCGCGCTATTTTGCCACCGTGACCACGGGTGTGATCAGCAAGGCGTTCAAGGAGGCGGCGCAGGGCGGCCGCGCCGCGCTCAACTACTGAGCCGCCAGAAAATCGCCGGTCTGGCGTTGCCACAGGTCGGCGTACAGGCCGCCCTGCGCCAGCAGCTCGGCGTGGCTGCCGGCCTCCACAATACGGCCCTGGTCCAGCACCAGCAGCCGGTCCATGCGAGCGATGGTGGACAGCCGGTGGGCGATGGCGATCACGGTCTTGCCCTGCATCAGATCCAACAGCTGGGCCTGGATAGCCTGCTCGACCTCGCTGTCGAGCGCCGAAGTGGCTTCGTCCAGCACCAGAATCGGTGCGTCCTTCAGCACGACCCGGGCAATCGCAATGCGCTGGCGCTGACCGCCCGAGAGCTTGACGCCGCGCTCGCCGACGCGGGCGTCCAGCCCGGTGCGGCCGTCGGGGTCGCGCAGGCCCTGCACAAAGCCCAGCGCCTGTGCTTTGGCGGCGGCCGCTGTCACCTGCTCACGGCTGGCCCCTGGACGGCCGTAGGCGATGTTCTCGGCCACCGAGCGGTGCAGCAGCGAGGTGTCCTGCGTCACCATGCCGATCTGGGCGCGCACGCTGTCTTGGCTGCAGGCGGCGGTGTCCTGTCCATCGATCAGGATGCGGCCGTTGCCGGGCTCAAAAAAGCGCAGTAGCAGGTGAACCAGTGTGGACTTGCCGGCCCCCGAGCGGCCGACCAGCCCGATGCGCTCGCCCGGCCGGATGGTGAGCTTGATGTCCTGCAGCACCGGGCGGCCAGCCGAGTAGGCAAAGCTGAGCTGCTCAAAGCGGATTTCGCCCTGGGTCACCTGCAGCGGCAGTGCGCCTGGGCGGTCGGGCTGGCCCAGCGGGCGGGCGATGCTGTCCATGCCCTCCTGCACCACGCCGACGTTCTCAAAAATGCCGGCCACCTCCCACGACACCCAGCCCGCCGTGCTGGTGATTTGCCAGGCCAGTGGTAGCGCCATGGCAAACACGCCCACCTCCAGCCGCTGGGCCTGCCAAAGCCACAGGCCCACTGCGGCGGTGGCCACCAGCAACAGCGCATTCATCAGCCACAGCGTCCAGATGAAGCGCGTCACCATCCGCATGTGGCCGGCCATTGAGCCCTGGTGCGCCGTGATCACCTCGCGTACATGCTGGTCCTCGTCGCTGGGGCGAGCAAACAGCTTGACCGTCAGGATGTTGCTGTAGCTGTCCACCACGCGGGCCATCACGCGCGAGCGGTCGGCCGAACTGGCGCGGGCCAGGTCGCGCAACCGGGGCACGAAATAGCGCAGAAACAGCACGTAGCCGGCAAACCAGGCCAATGTGGGCAGCGCCAGCCGCCAGTCGGCCTGGGCCAGTAGCACCAGGCTGGCCAGCCCGTAGATGAGGATGTACCAGACCGAGCGCACACCCTGCACCGCGCTCTCGCGCAGGGCGTTGCCGGTCTGCATCACCCGGTTGGCGATGCGCCCGGCAAAGTCATCCTGAAAAAACGGCCAGCTTTGCCGCACCACGTGCCAGTGGTTCTGCCAGCGCACCAGGCTGGTGAAACCCGGCATCACCGCATTGAAGCGCAGCAGGCTGTCCAGCAGCAAAATCAGTGGACGCACCACCAGCATGAAGAACAGCATGGCCAGCAGCATTGGCCAAGCCTGCGCCAGGGCGGCCTGCCGGTCGCTGGCGGCCATCAGCGCCACCAAGCGGCCCATCAGCACCGGCAGCACGGTGTCGCTCAGGGCTACCAGCAGGCAGCTCAGCAGCATGGCGGCAAACAGGCCGCGTGCCTGGCGCACAAAATGCCAGTAAAAGGCCAGCAGCCCCGGCGGCGGCGCCTCGGGCGGTGGGGTGGCCGTGGCCTGGATGCCGGCTTCGAAGCGGCGAAACAGCGCGCTGAACATCGGCGCTCAGCGCCGCTGCGCCATCAAGGCTCGCAGGTCGGCCTCATAGCCTTTGAGGGTCTCCAGCGCCTTGCTGCGCTGGCCGGGGCTGGTGCTGTTGTGCAGTGCAGCGTATGTGCGACAGTTTTCTTGAATGAGTTTGCTTTGGTGGCTGCGGAAGATGGGGTCTGGTGAGCTCACGGCGCGATCGAGCAGGCCACGCGCCTCCAAGCGGTTGCGCTCGGCGCCAAGCCCGCCGCTCTGGATCAGGCGCAGGGTTTGCAGCGTGTCGGTATGGCGCCGCTGAGATTCGCGGTAGCTCATGTCGGCGTCATACCGGGATGCGGCCACGGCCTCGCGCACGATGACACGCTGCGCCGCATCGAGCCGGCCATACAGGCCCTCAGCTCGGTCTACCAGCCGCTTGATATACCGCGCGCGCCGCTCTCCCGGCGTACCGTCCAGCCATTCCTCGCGCCAGGTTTCGCTGCGTTTGTCGAGCTGACGCGCCAGCTGCGCCAGCTGCTCGGGCTTGAGCAATAGGGTCACCGCGCTCAGGGTCGGCTCTGCCTGCTCGGCGGCCGCATTGATCCGAGGCAGAAATTCGTTGTACAACTCGCACAGTTGTTCGGGCGTCACGTTCCCTGGCGTCAGGCGTTGCAGCTTGTCGAGCAAACCCAGGTAGATGGGCAGCTCGTTGTTGCGGTGCCAGGCGTGCAAAGCGACCAGGTCCGACCTGACCCGAGTGGTTTGTGCCTCAGAGAAATCAAAGTAGCTGTCTAGCCACCAGTAAGCCAGCTCTGGGGCCTGGCTGTAGCCGAGCCGTACTGCACTGCATCCGGACAGCAGCAGCGCCAGCAGCAGGCCGATAATGCGGAAAAAGCGGACACTGAAAAGGGTGGCATTCATGGAGAGAAGCATTTCAGACATAGGCACAGGGCAAGGTCCCGTGGATGTGGTCATTATGGCCGCGGGCAAAGGTACCCGCATGAAGAGCCGCCTGCCCAAGGTCTTGCACCGTTTGGCGGGGCGCTCTCTGGTGCAGCATGTGGTGGACACGGCGGCTGAGTTGCAGGCCCGGCAGGTGGTGTTGGTCACCGGCCACGGTGCTATGGAAGTTGAAGCGCACTTGGCCCAATCCACGCGGTCTGGCGCCCTATTTAATCCCCAATTTGTACGCCAGGAACCGCAGCTGGGCACGGGTCACGCGGTGATGCAGGCCGTGCCCTGCCTGGCCGATGACGGCACAGTAGTGGTCTTGTCGGGTGACGTACCGCTGACACGTGCCGACACCTTGCGCCAGCTGCTGGCCGCCAGTGGCGGCACCCGGCTGGCGCTGCTGACCATCGACTTCGCCGAGCCAGCTGGCTACGGCCGTATCGTGCGGCAAGGTGACGTGGTGCAAGCTATCGTCGAGCACAAGGATGCCAGCCCCGCGCAACGCCAGATCACCGAGGTGTACAGCGGCATCATGGCGGTGCCGGCCCGCATGCTCAAAGGCTGGTTGGGTCGGCTAGACACCCACAACGCCCAGGGCGAGTACTACCTGACCGACATCGTCAAGTTTGCTGTGGCCGATGGCGTGCCGGTGGTGGCGCACCGTATTGACGATGCGCTGGAGGTGGCCGGCGTCAACAGCCCGGTGCAATTGGCTGAGCTGGAACGGGCCTGGCAAAAGCAGGTGGCGCTGCAGCTGATGACCGAGGGCGTACGCCTGGCCGACCCGTCGCGGCTGGACGTCCGCGGCACCCTGACGTGCGGCCAGGATGTGGCTATTGATGTGAATTGCGTGTTCGAGGGAGAGGTGACATTGGGCGAGGGGGTGAGCATCGGCGCCAATTGCGTGATCATCAACGCCCGCATTGCCGCTGGCGCGGTGATCCACCCGTTCACGCACATTGAAGGCGGTGCGCCTGGTAGCAAGGACGCTGTTGAGGTCGGCACCGGTGCGCTGGTCGGCCCCTTTGCGCGGCTGCGCCCGGGCGCCCGCCTTGGCGAGCAGGTGCACATCGGCAACTTTGTAGAGGTCAAAAATTCCACTCTGGCCAAGGGTGCCAAGGCCAATCACCTGGCCTACCTGGGTGACGCGGTGGTGGGCGAACGGGTTAACTTTGGCGCGGGCAGCATCACCGCCAACTACGACGGCGCTTACAAGCACCGCACCACCATCGATGCCGATGTGCATGTGGGCAGCAACTGTGTGCTGATTGCACCGGTCACCATCGGCGCCGGCGGTACGGTAGGCGGTGGCTCCACCGTCACCAAAGACACGCCGCCCGGCGCGCTGACGGTGGCCCGTGGCAAGCAGGTCAGCATCCCCAACTGGCAGCGCCCCAGCAAATGAGCCAGGCCGCAGAGCCGCCCGATCAGCGTATTGAACGGCTGGAGCGCGAGTTGCGCCTGGCCCGTGCCGAACTGGACGACTTCACCCGCGCCGTCTCGCACGACCTGCGAGCCCCCTTGCGCCACCTGGGTGCCTACACCCAGATTCTGCGCGAAGACCTGCCGGAACCCCAATTGGCGCAGGCACTGCCGCACCTGGACCGCATCAGCGAGGCGGCCCGACTGATGGGGCAACAGATTGACGGGTTGATGCGGCTGGCCCAATGCGGGCAAGCCCCCTTGCAGCCCGAGCCAGTGGATGTCGGAGCCCTGGCGCAGGCGGTTTATACCGCGCTTAGGCGTGAGCCCGGGCCAGATGCCGCCGACGGGCCTGCCGCGCGGCCGATTGATTGGCAGGTGGCGCCAGACATACCGCCACTGTCGGCCGATGTCACCCTGCTGCGCGAGGCCCTGACCCAGTTGCTGGCCAACGCGCTCAAGTTCACCCGGCCACGTCCGCAGGCGCGCATCAGTCTGACGGGTCGCCAAGAGATTGGTCAGTGTGTACTCACAGTTGCGGACAACGGCGTCGGCTTTAACCCAGCCTACCAGGCCCGGCTGTTCCAGCCCTTTTCTAGGCTGCACAGTCCCAAAGCCTTTGAAGGCCTGGGCCTGGGTCTGGCCATCAGCCGCAAGATCATCGAGCGCCACGGCGGCCACATTGAAGCCAGCGGCGTGCCCGACGGCGGCTGCCGGGTCAGCGTCAGGTTGCCGCTGGCCTGAGTGACCGCTGCTCAGGCCTTGGGCAGCGGTAAGGCCGCGCCAAACTTGCTGCGCTTGACGCTGAAAAACGCCTTGACGTTGCGCACATTGGCATTTGCAGTGAACAGTCGCTGCGTCAGCGCCAGGTAGGCGGGCATATTGGCGGTATGCACCACCAGGCAAAAATCCGGTCCGGGTGAGACACGGTAGCACTGTTGCACCGAGTCGTCGGGTGCCACCTTGGCCTCAAAGGCCTCCAGCGCAGCCTGGTCTTGTCGGTCCAGCGTCACCTCCACCACGGCGCACAAGCCGTGGCCGGCCACGCTGGCCAGTTTGTCCACACTGAGCACGGCCACCTGACGCTCGATCCAGCCGGCTTCAAGCAGACGCTTGACCCGCCGCAGGCAGGTGGGGGGGTGACACATGCACCAGCTCGGCCAGCGCCAGATTGCTCAGTGAGGCATCTTGCTGCAGCTGCGCGAGCAGCGCTAGGTCAATGGTATCGAGTGTGATTTGTTCCATATAAACCATGCATTGGAAATAATTGTGCTAATTCATAAGTCTATGAAATTATTAATCAAAAAAATATAAATTTAGATAATTTATTTCATAAGTGTGTGGCTAACATCGACTCAAATTTCAAGGAGGATGACTGATGTGTGGCATTGTTGCTGCGGTCTCGACCCGCAATATCGTTCCGATTCTGGTGCAGGGCTTGCAGCGGCTGGAGTACCGGGGTTATGACTCCTGTGGCGTGGCGGTGCACGCCGGCGGCCTGCAGCGGGCGCGCAGCACCGAGCGGGTGGCCGAGCTGCTGACGCAGGTGACGCAGAGCCACCTCGAAGGCGCCACCGGCATTGCCCACACGCGCTGGGCCACCCACGGCGCCCCGGTGGTGCACAACGCCCACCCGCACTTCAGCCACGGGCCGGGGCCAGACGCCGCCAGCCGCCCCGGCCGGGTGGCGCTGGTGCACAACGGCATCATCGAAAACCATGATGAACTGCGTGCTAGCCTGCAGGCACGCGGCTATGTGTTCCAGAGCCAGACCGACACCGAGGTCATCGCCCATCTGGTGGACAGTCTGTACGACGGCGATTTGTTTGAAGCGGTCAAGACCGCCGTGGGCCAGTTGCAGGGGGCTTACGCGATTGCGGTGTTTTGCAAAGACGAGCCACACCGGTTGATCGGCGCGCGCGCCGGTTCTCCGTTGATCCTGGGCGTGGGGCAGGGCGGCACTGAACATTTTCTGGCCAGCGACGCCATGGCCCTGGCCGGCGTGACTGACCAGATCGTCTACCTGGAAGAGGGCGACGTGGTCGACCTGCAGCTAGGCAAATATTGGCTGGTGGACCGGGCGCACAAAGCCCTCACGCCGGCGCAGCGCCCGGTCAAGACGGTGCTGGCGCACAGTGGCGCGGCCGAGCTGGGCCCCTACCGGCACTACATGCAAAAAGAGATTTTTGAGCAGCCGCGCGCCATCGCCGACACGCTGGAGGGCGTGGAGGGCATTGCACCTGAGCTGTTCGACGGCAGCCAGACCAGCGCGGCGCGCGTGTTCAAGGGCATTGATTCGGTGCTGATCCTGGCCTGCGGCACCAGCTATTACAGCGGCTGCACCGCCAAATATTGGCTGGAGAGCATCGCCAAGATCCCGACCCAGGTGGAAGTGGCCAGCGAGTACCGCTACCGCGACTCGGTGCCCAACGCACGCACGCTGGTGGTCACCATCACCCAGTCGGGCGAAACCGCCGACACCCTGGCCGCGCTGCGCCACGCGCAAAGCCTGGGCATGACGCACACCCTGACCATCTGCAACGTGGCCACCAGCGCCATGGTGCGTGAATGTGAGCTGGCCTACATCACCCGTGCCGGGGTCGAAATCGGCGTGGCCAGCACCAAGGCCTTCACCGCCCAGCTGGCCGGCCTGTTCTTGCTGACGCTGGCGCTGGCCCAATCGCGCGGCCACTTGAGCGACGCCGAAGAGGCTCGCCACCTCAAGGCCATGCGCCACCTGCCGGCCGCGCTGCAGGCGGTGCTGGCGCTGGAGCCGCAGCTGATGGCCTGGGCTGACGACTTTGCCACCAAGGACAACGCGCTGTTTCTTGGCCGCGGCCTGCATTACCCGATTGCCTTGGAGGGTGCGCTCAAGCTCAAAGAAATCAGCTACATCCATGCCGAGGCCTACCCGGCCGGCGAGCTCAAACACGGCCCGCTGGCGCTGGTGACCGCTGCCATGCCGGTGGTGACTGTGGCGCCCAACGACGCACTGCTGGAAAAGCTCAAAAGCAATATGCACGAGGTGCGCGCCCGTGGTGGCGTGCTGTATGTGCTGGCCGATGCCGACACCCGGCTCGAGAGCAGCGAGGGCCTGCACGTGATCCGCATGCCCGAGCACTACGGCGAGCTGTCGCCCCTGCTGCACGTGGTGCCGCTGCAACTGCTGGCCTACCACACCGCCTGCGCGCGCGGCACCGATGTCGACAAGCCCCGGAACTTGGCTAAGAGTGTGACGGTGGAGTAAGCGCAACGGTTTGCGATCAGCAGCTGTTCCATTGATAATCCCCTGGCTTATGGCTACCTCCAGTTTTTTTGCCCTGCTTGACGATATTGCCACGCTGCTTGATGACGTGGCACTCATGACCAAGGTGGCGGCCAAGAAAACCGCAGGCGTGTTGGGCGACGACCTGGCGCTCAATGCCCAGCAGGTCGCCGGCGTCAACGCGGACCGCGAACTGCCAGTGGTGTGGGCAGTGGCCAAGGGCTCGCTGCGCAACAAGGCGATTCTGGTCCCGGCGGCCTTGCTGATCAGTGCCCTGTTGCCCGCGTTGATCACCCCGCTGCTCATGCTCGGTGGCCTGTTCCTGTGCTTTGAGGGCACCGAAAAAGTCTTGCATTTGCTGCTGCACCGCTCGGACGGTGACGCGAAACACAAAGACGAACTGCGGCAGGCCATCGCGGACGAGACCGTGGACATCGTCGCCTTTGAGCAGGGCAAGATCAAGGGCGCTGTGCGCACCGATTTCATCCTGTCGGCCGAAATCATCGTCATCACCCTGGGCACAGTGGCCAGCGCCAGCATGGCGCAGCGCGTCTCGGTGTTGGTGGGTATTTCGCTGTTGATGACAGTGGGCGTCTATGGGTTGGTGGCGGGCATCGTCAAGCTCGACGATGCCGGGCTTTACCTCAGCCGCCAGGCGGCACGCTGGCAGCAGGCCCTGGGCCGGGCGGTGGTGTGGACCGCGCCTTGGCTGATGAAGGCCTTGTCAACCCTGGGCACTGCGGCGATGTTCATGGTGGGTGGCGGCATTTTGGTGCATGGCGTGCCGGCCATTGGCCACGGTATCGACGATTTTGCTGCCAGCCTGGGCTGGGCTGCTCCTTTGGTGGCTAGCTTGGCGGGCGCACTGGTAGGGCTGGTCGCCGGCGGGGTGGTGCTGGGGTTGCTGCGCAGCGTGCAGCGCTTGTATCGCCGAGGCAAGCCTGAGGCGGTTTGACGCGCCAGCGGGCACGCAAATCGGCACCATGGGCCAGCCCAGCGGTAACTAAAAACAGTGCCATCCCCGGCCAAAAGCCCGGCGTCAGTGCACAGCGCAGAGCCAGCATCAAAGACAAGCCCGAGAGCACAGTGAGCCCGTAGTCACGCCATGCCAAGCCACGACCTGTTAGCCGGTGCAGCACAGACAGAGCCGCGGTTTCAAGAGTAATAAAGGCGATGGCAATGTCCACCACCAGCGGGGTTTGGTAAATCTGTTCGAGGTTCACACCTTGGCCAGACCGAGTAGATGGCCCATGTCTTTGAGGAAGATGCGCACATGGGCCATGGGCTTCTTGCGCACCAACTGCTTGTTCATGTACGACTCGAAGGTGAGTTGCTGCACGTCGCGGTCTTCGCAGATTTTGACGAAACGTTCGCGCCGCTTTTCGCTGCTGTACCAGAACCACTGCATGATGCCCAGCACGGTAAAAACGGTGCGGTGCGCCTTCATGAACTGCTTGCGGGCCAGGCGCAGGCTTTTCACCTCACCCGTTTTAAGCAGCGTCTCTACGGCATGCGCGGCCAGCTCGCCACCGTACATGGCGTAGTAAATACCTTCGCCTGAGGCGGGGGCTACCACGCCCGCGGCATCGCCGGCCAGCACCACGTCGCGGCCGTTGTCCCAGCGCTTGAGCGGTTTCATGGGCAGCGGCGCACCCTCGCGGCGCAGCACCTCGGCTTGGCCCAGGCCAGAGGCTTGGCGCAGTTGACCGACGGCATGGCGCAGTGAAAAGCCTTTGTCCGCGCTGCCGGTGCCAATGCTCAGGGTATCGCCATGGGGGAACACCCAGCCGTAAAAATCGGGCGATAGCTGGCCTTGGTAGTACACATCGCAGCGGCTAGCGTCATAACCGGTAGGCTTGATCGCCGGGGCTTTGACGATCTCATGGTAGGCGAACACGTACTGGGTGTCTGCCGCGCCATCGACCTCAGCTTGGCGGGCCACCTGTGACTTGGCCCCGTCGGCACCGATGATGGCCCGCGCCCTCACTTTGGCCGGCAAGCCCTCGGCGCGTTGCTGTCGTTCACGCGCCTGGTAGTGCACCACGCTGATGCCGTCGGCATCGCGCGTCAGCTTGTCAAAGGTGCCGATGCGCCGCACGGCGCCGGCACTGGCGGCGCGCTCGCGCAGCCATTCGTCAAATTCGGCGCGGTCCACCATGCCGACAAAACCGTTATCAATCGGGATATCCACGGTGTGGTTGCTGGGCGCAATCATGCGCGCAGACCTGGCCTTGGCAACCAGCAGGTGGTCAGGGATCTCGTAGTCCTTGATCAACCGGGGCGGGATGGCGCCGCCGCAGGGCTTCACGCGCCCGGCCCGGTCGAGCAGCAGCACTGAATAGCCGCGCTGGGCCAGCTTGTGGGCTGCAGTTGCGCCAGCCGGGCCACCGCCCACCACCACCACGTCAAATGTTTCTGTTGAGTTCATGGCATCACCTCGTTAAGGGTAAGGTTTTGGGAAAAAGTTGTTTGGGGTTCATTGACCGGCCACGATCAGGCCGCGCAGCGCAAAAGCGCTGACCATCATGCCGGCGACAAAAAATGGCACGCCAAAGCCGCTGTACCACAGCGCACGCTGCGTCACGCGGGTCAAAAAAAAGTCCATCATCAGCAGCTGTAGGCCCAGCAATAGGACGATGGCCAGCGCATGCCCCGGCTGCCCCCAGGCAAACAGCAAGACGATCACCACCACTTGCGACAAGCCCATGAACCAGCAGGCTACGCCCGCCGCCGACTGCACGCCGAGTTGCACCGGCAGCGAGCGTACACCCATCTCACGGTCACCTTGGACGGCCTTGAAATCGTTGAGCGTCATGATGCCGTGCGTGCCAACGCTGTACAGCAAGGCCAGCCAGAGCGAGCGCGGGTCAGGCATCTGGCCGCCAGCCATCACGGCTGCACCGGTGGTCCAGGCAATGCCTTCGTAACTGATGCCACAGGCGGCATTGCCCCACCAGCCGTTTTGCTTGAGCCGCAGGGGTGGCGCGCTGTAGGCCCAGGCCAGCAGCAGACCTACGACACAGGCCGCAAACCCCCAGGCGCCTAAAAAACTGGCTACGAAAAGGGACACCACGGTCCACAGCACGGCAATGTACAAGCCCCAGCGCCCTGGCATGCGGCCTGAGGGAATCGGCCGCTGTGGTTCATTGATGGCGTCAACATGGCGGTCGAACCAGTCGTTAACGGCCTGGCTGGTGGCGCAGACAAAGGGTCCGGCCAAGGCAATGCCGACCACGGCCAGCAGCCATCTGTTCTCCATGGGTAGGCCTGAAGCCACGATGCCACAGGCAAAGGCCCACATCGGTGGGAACCAGGTGATTGGCTTGAACAGCTCGGTAACAGCGGACAGTTGGGGCAATGCCATACCCCAAGTTTTGCACTTGACACATTGAAGTGTCAAGTGAAATTTACACTCCCTATGGTTTCCCCTAGTCTGAAGGTAAGCAAAGGCTAGTCAAAGTGGTCTCAGGCGTCCGTGTCGGACCCCGAATCACCCATGCCAAAGCGTCGCAGCTTCACATAAAGGCTTTGGCGCGACAGGCCAAGCATTTCAGCAGCGGATGCGCGGTTATCCCCCGTCAGCTCCAGGGCTGCCTCAATGCACAGTTGTTCAATCAGGTCGGTCGTGTCACGCACGATGTCTTTTAGCGGCACGCGTCCTACCAACTCGGTCATTTGGCTGGTCGAACGCGGTATGTCACGGCTGGGTTTCGTCTCTTTACCCATGCGCAGGCCAATATCGCGGATGGTGAAGCCCAGGCAGCGCTGTGCACCACTGGTGACCGCCACAGCCGAAATTTCTACCTCGGTGGTGGACCCGTAAGCGCCCCGCATGCGGGTGGCAAACAAGCGAACCACGTCGCGCTGGCGCAAATTGGAAATCAGGACGCTCATGTCCACCCCGGCCCGGCCAAGCCAGCGTTCCAGCGATTCACCTCGCACCAGGGCTTCGTTACTGACCTGAGCCAATTGCAAAAATGCCCGGTTGGCCGATAGCACTCGGCCACCGAGATCCGTGACGACCAGCGCATCAGGGGCGCTTTCCATGACGTCGGCCAGCATTTGCCTGGCTTGGTCGCCGGTCGACCTGTCGGCCGCAGCCCGCACAGGGATCAGGCGAACCAGGAAATGGGACGAGTGCTCTTGCCGGAACAGTGATACAGAGGCTGTGACTTCGGAGCCGTCCTGGGAGAGTCGAATGTCGACCGGTTGGGCCTGGCCACTGGCACGCAGGCCGGCGAACACCTGACTCAGACTGGCGAAGCTGCTTTTGTCCATGCTTTGGGCCAGGGTCCAACCGGTTCTGGACAGCGCCTCACCCAGCAAAGCCAATGCCGCCGGATTGCTGTCTTCGAGTTTCTCGCTGTCAGCATCGAGAATCAGCATGGCCTCTGACGACACCTGAAACAACAGGCGGTAACGGGTTTCGACATGCTTGAGCTGCCAGTAATCACGCTCCACGGAGCGTTGGGCGTTGAGCAACTTTTGCTGCAGGGCCGCTTGCGGCCTGAGGTCCCGCCCGAAAGCCAGCGCACTCGGTCGGCCATTGGCGACGCTAGAGGGGATCTGGATCAGCGAATACGACAGCGGTAACTCAGTGCCGCTTTGAGTTGACTGGTTCACGTGCCGCCAGCGGCCACTGCTGTCGCCGCCCATGTCCTTCAACATCGCGGTGATCTTGGGGATGCTTTCCTCAGTAACCGTTTGCCCCCAATGCTTACCCAGCCAATCCAAGCACCCGTAATTGAGCAATTCCTGGCTGCCAAAGGCGGCGTCTTGGATCACCCCCGATTCATCCATGACCAGCACAACATCAGCTGCTGCTGTGACCAAGGTGGACACGACGCCGGCATCCATATTGGCAAAAATACGTTGTGCATTTTCAAAACGTCCGGGAATAGGCTCCCGTGCTGTCTGAAGAGTTTGGTTCATGTAGTCTCAGTCAATGGTTGAAGACGCGGGCTTTTTGGTTCCCATAGCTCGCCCCAATATGCAACTGCGCTAATTCAGGCGCCGAGCTTGCGTTTTGGACGAGGAGATCCGCACCCACATGCGTAACCTGATCCGGGTGGGCTGAAAAGTACGGCCCACCCACGATGATGCACACGGGTGATGGTGCAGCGGCAGCACGCACAGCGGTGATGCATTCTTTGAGACGGTTTAAGCCCATCGAGGTGGCGAGGGAGAACCCGACAGCGTCGTAGGCTCGTTTTTTGACCAACACGACCGGATCGTCGCTGGCGGCGTAGGGCCCCCCAGCCACCTCCCAGCCCGCGCGCTGGAAAAAATCGGAGACCATGGTCAGCCCCAGGGTGTGTTGTTCGCCGGGCGCGGGCATCAACAGCACGCTAAGCCCATTTGGCACAGGGTATTGTTGCCGGTCGTGCTTGTCGTGAAGAAGGTGCAAGATTTTGTGCAACTGCCCCAGCCCAATGGTGACATCGGTGAAGTCACACAAATCCTCATTCCACATGTCGCCCAGGTGTCGAGCCACTGGCGCAAGCAGATCAAGGTAAATGGTCTCTATGCTGCTGCCTTTGTGGCGCAGATCTTCGATCCACTGTAGGGCATTGGCCTCGGACCCTTTCAAGAGCACCTGGGCAAAATCACTCACATCCGCCGGACTGATGGCCTCTGCGATGTTGTCGTAAGGGGCTGAGCACTCCACGGGTGTGCGATGTGCCAGCATCAGGCGTGGAATGATTTCGTGCTGAATGGCTTGTGCCAGCACAGACACCACGCTGTCAGGGGCCGTGGTTTCACCGGGTGCCGTGCTCGCAGCATCCGGCCCACTCTTCCCTGGGCGGCGCTCGGTCTGTCCGTTGTCGCTTGATCCTGTGTCGCGGACCAGCGAGATGTGATTTGAAGGACCCATTTTTGTCTCCACTTAAAGGAACCCTTTTTCCTGATTCAGGCGCCGGGCCTATGCCGGTCAGCATTCATTATTGGGGATTTACCCCTGGCATACGTCAACTGTCGCAACTCGACTCCATCAGTCATTCGACCTGCGAACGTATCCTAGTCCCTTTTAGGCGTCAATTAAATCTAAGTCAAAGCATTTCTGATTTCCTTGAAGTTTAGTCAAGAATGCTGCGATGTGTCAAATAAAAATGACGTAACAAAAAGTTGACATTTCCAGCCAAGGCGGATAAATTGAGGGCTATGTCAGACAAAAGATCTTCAGCTGCCGCCCCTGTTGCTGCTGCCAGAAAAGCCCGTGCACCGTTGTACACGCCCGAGGAACGGGTGCGCCGAGACAAAACTTACTGGACGTTTGTCCAGGGGTTGCTGGCGCCGATTCAGTTCATTATTTTCCTGGGGAGCCTGGGCTTTGTGCTGCGTTACCTCCTGACCGGCGAAGGTCTGCAAGTTGCTAACAACTCGGTGGTTGCCAAGACCCTGACGCTCTACACCATCATGATCACCGGCTGCATTTGGGAAAAAGTGGTGTTTGGCCGCTACCTGTTTGCCCCGTCATTTTTTTGGGAAGACGTGTTCAGCATGCTGGTGCTGGCCTTGCACACCAGCTACTTGGTGGCCATGTACACCGGCCGCCTGAGTGGCGCCGAGTTGATGTACCTCGCGCTGGCGGCCTACGCCACCTATGTGGTCAACGCCGGTCAGTTCATCCTGAAACTGCGTGCGGCACGCCTGGATCACGAAGCCCGCCAGCGAGAACTGGTGCGTTTTAGCAGCGCACCAAGTTTGGCCGCGGCATGAGCACCGTGACTTTCCCTGTACCCGTTGTTGCCGCAGGTGGTTGCAGCGATGCGCCGGTGCTGCGAGAGCGCGGACAGCACGAGGTGTTTTGCGGTTTGACCGGCATCATCTGGTTGCACCGCAAAATCCAGGATGCGTTTTTCTTGGTGGTTGGCTCGCGCACCTGCGCCCACTTGATTCAGTCTGCCGCCGGTGTCATGATTTTTGCAGAACCCCGTTTTGCCACAGCCATCATTGACGAACGGGACCTGGCCGGCCTGGCCGACGCCAATGTCGAACTCGACCGCGTTGTGACCCAACTGCTGGCGCGTCGCCCCGAGATCAAATTGCTTTTTCTGGTGGGTTCCTGCCCGTCAGAGGTGATCAAGCTGGATCTGTCGCGGGCAGCCTCACGGCTGTCGGCCCAGCACTCACCTGCGGTCCGCGTGCTCAACTACTCGGGCAGCGGTATTGAAACCACCTTCACCCAGGGGGAGGACGCCTGCCTGACGTCCATGGTGCCCGGGCTGCCAGCCCAGGCAGCACAGGCGCCGCTGGAACTGCTGGTGGTTGGCACCTTGGCCGATGTGGTTGAAGACCAGTTCATGCGCCTGTTCAGCAGCATGGGCATTGAGCGTGTGCGGTTTTTCCCACCACGCAGGGCCTCTGACCAGGCCCCGGTGGGACCTCAAACCCGCATGCTGCTGGCCCAGCCTTTTCTGGCCGAAACGGCACGCGTGCTGCAGGCGCGGGGCGCTGTCCTGCTGTCAGCGCCTTTCCCACTTGGCGTCGAGGGGACCAGCGCTTGGCTGCAGGCCGCAGCAACAGCTTTTGCCGTGCCTCCCCAGCGTTTTGAAGCAGCGGTGTCGGCTCCGACAGCGCGCGCTAAGGCAGCGCTGGCCCGGGCGAAAGTGCATCTGGCTGGCAAAAGCATCTTTTTCTTCCCCGACTCCCAGCTTGAAATCCCGCTGGCGCGATTTCTGTCGCGTGAGTTGGACATGCGCTTGACAGAAGTTGGAACGCCCTATCTTCACCACCAACACATGGCGTCTGAATTGGCCCTGTTGCCTGCCGGCACCTTCCTGTCCGAAGGCCAGCATGTGGAAAACCAGTTGGACCGTTGCCGCGCTGCGCAGCCGGACATCGTGGTCTGTGGCTTGGGGCTGGCGAACCCCTTGGAGTCTGAGGGAATGACGACCAAATGGGCCATTGAATTGGTCTTTACCCCAATTCAGGGCTTTGACCAAGCCGGCGATCTGGCGGAACTGTTCACCCGGCCGCTGGTTCGCCGTATGCGGCTGGCCGCCTGAGACAAACAATATGCAACTCACGCTCTGGACTTACGAAGGACCGCCGCACGTGGGGGCGATGCGCATTGCCACGGCGATGGAAGACGTGCACTATGTGTTGCATGCACCCCAGGGCGACACCTATGCCGACCTGCTTTTTACCATGATCGAACGCTTGCAAAAGCGCCCGCCCGTGACTTACACCACCTTTCAGGCGCGGGACCTCGGGGGCGACACCGCAGAGCTTTTCAAGACTGCGGCCAGGCAGGCTTTCGAGCGTTTTGCCCCCAAAGCCATGCTGGTGGGCTCCTCCTGTACGGCCGAACTGATTCAAGATGACCCAGGCGGTTTGTGCAAAGCACTACAACTGCCCATCCCGGTGGTGGCACTGGAACTCCCGTCTTACCAGCGCAAGGAAAACTGGGGTGCGTCAGAGACCTTTTATCAACTGGTCCGCCACCTGGCACTGCCAGCCCAGCGCACTGGGGAAAACACCGAGTCCAAAAAACAACGCTGCAACATCCTTGGCCCCACGGCCTTGGGCTTCAGGCACCGCGACGACCTGACCGAAATCCGCAAGCTGTTGACCGACATGGGGATTGACATCAACGTGGTCGCCCCATTGACGGCGACACCCGCTGACCTGGCCCGGTTGGCTGATGCGGACTTCAACGTGGTGCTGTACCCCGAAATTGCCAACTTGTCGGCACAGTGGCTACAACGCAATTTTGGTCAGCCTTTCACCAAAGTTATTCCAATTGGTCGCGGTGCCACGCGTGCCTTCATTCGGGAAGTAGCGCAACTGGCCGGGCTCGACGCCGATGCAGCTCTGGCCAAAGCTGACTCCCGTGCCGCATGGTACGCACGCTCGGTCGACTCCACTTACCTCACGGGAAAACGTGTTTTTGTGTTTGGTGACGCGACGCATGCCGTTGCCGCCGCCAAAGTGGCCACCGAGGAAATGGGCTTTACCGTCGTTGGCATAGGTACCTACAGCCGTGAGTTTGCGCGTGAAGTGCGTGAAGCAGCCAAACTTTACGGCGTCGAACCGCTGATCAGCGACGACTATCTGGAAATCGAAGCGCGCATTGCCGAATTGCAGCCCGAACTGGTCTTGGGCACGCAGATGGAGCGCCACATCGCCAAACGCCTCGGCGTGCCCTGCGCGGTGATTTCAGCACCGGTCCATGTGCAGGACTTTCCGGCCCGCTATTCGCCGCAAATGGGCTTTGAAGGTGCCAGTGTGCTGTTTGACACCTGGGTGCACCCGCTCATGATGGGCTTGGAAGAGCACCTGATCGGCATGTTTAGGGGTGACGCTGAATTCCATGAAGATGCGGCACCGTCTCACCTGGGCGGCGCGGCGCGCATGCAGTCGGCGCCATCGCCGGCACCAGAGCCCGTTTTGAAGCATGAAATATACCAACAGACCGAACAGACCGAACAGCCCGTGCAGCCAGCGGCCACACCCGTAGCGGTTAGCGCAGCAACTGCCAGTGTTGTGACCTCGGCATGGGATCTAGACGCAGAAAAAGAACTGAGAAAAATACCTTTTTTCGTCCGTGGCAAAGCCAGGCGAAATACCGAGCGTTACGCCTCTGAGCGTGGCCTCTCGGTGATCACGACGGAGACTCTGTATGACGCTAAAGCTTACTTCGCTCGGTAGGGCGCAAGTCGCTCGCCAAACCACCCCGATCAAGGTGGTGGTCGTGACCATGGACACGCACTTGGCCAGTTCGATCCATCGCGCCAGCCAAACTCTGCGCCGCGAGTTTCCTGGCTTGTCGCTGAGCTTGCACGCCGCGTCGGAATATGCGGGTAACGATGCATTGATTGCTCGTTGCAAAGCGGACATTGCCTCGGCCGACATCGTCGTGGCGGGCATGCTGTTTTTGGAAGATCATTTCTTGCCCATCCTGGATGATCTGCGTGCCCGTCGCATGCATTGCGATGCCATGATTTGCATGGCCAGCGCGACAGAAGTGGTGCAACTGACTCGCTTGGGGCAGTTCGACATGGGTAAGCCCGCCAGCGGCCCGATGGCGCTCTTGAAAAAGCTGCGCGGTAACAAAGAGAAAGCGGCCACTGGCGGCGCAGCGCAAATGAAAATGTTGCGCCGCTTGCCGCAGATGTTACGCTTTATCCCCGGCACGGCGCAGGATGTCCGGTCTTACTTCCTGACCCTGCAGTACTGGCTGGGTGGCTCCGACGATAACGTGCTAAATCTGGTGCGCCATGTGATTGACCGTGGTGCTGATGGCGCGCGCAAGTCATTGCGTGGGTCGGTCAAGGTAGCACCCCCTGTCGACTACCCGGAAGTCGGGGTTTACCACCCGCGCATGGCCGGGCGTTACAGCGAAGACGCCCATGCTCTGCCGATGCCGCCATCGGGTGAGGTAAAAGGTACGGTCGGCATTTTGCTGCTTCGCTCCTACTTGCTGTCGGGCAACGCAGCGCACTATGACGGCGTGATTGCAGCGCTGGAGGCGCGTGGTCTGCGTGTTATTCCTGCGTTTGCCTCCGGCCTTGACTCGCGTCCGGCCATCGATGCGTTTTTCATAAAGAATAGCCAGGTCACCGTGGATGCGGTGGTGTCGCTGAGCGGATTCTCACTGGTGGGGGGTCCCGCCTACAACGACGCCAAGGCTGCTGAAGAGGTACTGGCCAAGCTCGATGTGCCTTATGTGGCGGCGCACCCGGTTGAGTTTCAAACCCTGGACCAGTGGGGTGCTTCGGACCGGGGCCTGTTGCCAGTGGAGAGCACCATCATGGTGGCCATTCCCGAGTTGGACGGTTCGACCGGCCCGATTGTTTTTGGCGGCCGCCCTGGTGCCGCTGGCGTCACTTGCACCGGTTGCCACCATGCCTGTACCTTTGGCGATAGCAATAACGCGCAAGACATGCATTCCTGCCCTGAGCGGGCCATCATGCTGGCCGCTCGGGTCAGCAAATTGGTAGCCTTGAAACGGAGCCAGCGGCAGGATCGAAAAGTCGCGATTGTGCTGTTCAATTTCCCGCCCAACGCAGGCAATATTGGCAGCGCAGCTTACCTGTCGGTTTTCGAGTCGCTGTGGCACACCATGAGTGCGATGCGTGTGCAGGGTTACCAGGTGGAATTGCCTGCCAGTGTGGATGATTTGCGCGACGCATTGCTGCAGGGCAATGCCTCGCAGCACGGTGCCGACGCCAATGTGCACGTGCTCATCAGCGCCGACGAGCATGTCAAACGTGAGCGTTGGCTCAAAGAGATCGAGGCCCAATGGGGCCCCGCGCCCGGACGTCAGCTCAGCAATGGCAGCGCCATATTTGTTTTGGGTAAGCAGTTTGGCAACGTGTTGATCAGCGTTCAACCTTCGTTCGGCTACGAAGGCGACCCAATGCGCCTCTTGTTTGAAAAAGGATTAGCGCCCACGCATGCGTTCTCTGCGTTTTATCGCTACCTGCGCGAGGACTTCAAGGCCCACGCGGTCTTGCATTTCGGTACCCACGGCGCGCTTGAATTCATGCCCGGCAAGCAGTCTGGCATGGGCGGTACCTGCTGGCCCGACCGCCTGATTGACGACTTGCCCAATGTGTACCTGTACGCATCGAACAACCCCTCTGAAGGGGCTATCGCCAAGCGCCGCTCGGGCGCAACCCTGATCAGTTACCTGACTCCGCCGATCGCCCAAGCCGGTTTGTACAAGGGCTTGAATGACCTCAAGTCATCCCTGCAGCGCTGGCGCGGCTTGGAGCGTGGCAACAGCGAGCGCCCGGCCCTGGCGGTCATCATCCAGGCGCAAGCTGCAGAGCTCGATCTTGTCCCTGCCGAACCGGTATGGGTCACCGCGATGGGGGAGGTCTTAGACCAGCAGATGGTGCGTCTGTCCAAAGAAATGCTGGAGCTTGAGTACACCCTCATCCCGCACGGTCTGCATGTGACAGGCCGCGCCCCCAGCCCTGCACAGCGCGTCGACATGCTGCTGGCCATGGCGGAGGCCAACCACGGCGTGAATCTGGAACGCATGGCGGTCGAAGCGCTGGTCCAGGGTCAAACGCCTGAGCGCGCGCTGAGTGCTGCCGGGCTGCCCGCCAACCATGCTTCGCTGAGCGTGTTGCGTGAGCTGGTCGAGCCCCAGGCTTTGTTGGCGGTGGATACCGAGGTGCCTGCTCTGCTGCGAGCCTTGGACGCTTGCTACATTCGCCCGGCACCTGGTGGCGACATACTGCGCACGCCGGCGGTCCTGCCCACCGGTCGCAATATCCACGGTTTTGACCCCTTCAGAATCCCCAGCGCCATGGCTGTGCGTGACGGCAAGGCGCAAGCCGAACTGCTGATTGAGCGCTACTGCGCTGATGGCAACCCGCTGCCCGAATCCATCGCCATGGTGCTGTGGGGCAGTGACAACTTGAAAAACGAAGGGGCTCCCATCGCTCAGGCTCTGGCCCTGATGGGGGCTCTGCCCCGGTTTGACAGCTACGGCCGCATTGCCGGCGCCAGCCTGATTCCACTGGCCGAACTCGGTCGCCCCCGTATCGATGTGGTGATCACCCTGTCTGGCATTTTCCGTGACCTGATGCCCTTGCAAATCAAGCTTCTGGCTGAGGCCGCTTTTCTGGCCGCCTCAGCGGACGAGCCTCTTGAGATGAACTGGATCCGCAAGCACTCGCTGACATATCAGCAAGAGCATGGCTGCACCTTGGAGATTGCCTCTTTGCGCGTCTATGGGAATGCCGAAGGCGCCTACGGCTCCAACGTGAACAACCTCGTGGAAAGCAGCCGCTGGACGGACGAGGGCGAGTTGGCAGAAACCTACAAGCGCCGCAAGGGCTTTGCCTACGGCCGAACCGGCCGTGCGGTCCAGCAAACGGCGCTGTTGCAAACGGCTTTGGCTGACGTGCAGCTGACCTATCAAAATCTGGATTCGGTGGAGTTGGGCGTCACCACGGTGGACAACTACTTTGACACGCTGGGCGGCATCACCCAAGCCGTCAAAGTGGCAAAGGGTGGCAAAACCCCGCCGGTTTACATTGGAGACCAAACCAAGGGCAATGCGGCAGTCCGCTCGCTTCAGGAACAGGTGTCCATCGAAACCCGCACACGCATGCTCAACCCCAAGTGGTACGAAGGCATGCTCGAACACGGTTACGAAGGCGTGCGCCAGATCGAGGTGCATGTCACCAACACCATGGGCTGGTCCGCGACGACCGGGCAAGTTCAGCCGTGGGTGTACAAGCAATTGTCGGAGACCTTTATGCTGGATCCCGAGATGCGAGAGCGCCTGGCCAAACTCAATCCAACGGCCTCCGCCCGTGTGGCAAACCGGTTGCTGGAAGCATCCGAACGTAATTACTGGCAACCCGATCAAGAGACGCTTCAAGCGCTTCGCCAGGCCAGTGAAGAACTGGAAGATCGCCTTGAGGGTGTCTACGAAGGAGCTATCGCATGACTATTGAAACTTTGCCATTCCCGACGGTCAAACGCAACAAGCGGCTTGATGGTGAGGGTAGCGTACAGGTTGAACTTGACCCACAAGTCAAGATTGGGAATGCCAAGGTGTTTGCCATCTATGGCAAGGGAGGCATTGGAAAAAGTACCACCTCGTCTAACTTGTCCGCCGCCTTCTCGAAATTGGGAAAGAGGGTGTTGCAGATTGGCTGTGACCCCAAGCACGACAGCACATTCACCCTGACCAAGAAGATGTTGCCCACCGTGATCGATGTGCTCGAGACCGTGGATTTCCATGCCGAGGAGTTGCGGGTCGAAGACTTTGTGTTTGAAGGCTACAACGGCGTCAAGTGCGTGGAGGCCGGTGGTCCTCCGGCAGGCACCGGATGCGGCGGCTATGTGGTAGGGCAGACGGTTAAGCTGCTCAAAGAGCACCATTTGCTCGAAGACACCGATGTGGTGATTTTTGACGTGTTGGGCGACGTGGTTTGCGGCGGATTTGCGGCACCCTTGCAGCACGCAGACCGCGCCCTGATCGTCACTGCCAATGACTTTGACTCGATCTTCGCCATGAACCGCATTGTGCAAGCCATTGGCGCCAAGGCCAAAAATTACAACGTCCGTTTGGGCGGGGTGATTGCCAATCGCAGCGCCGCGACGGATCAGATTGACAAGTACAACAACCGCATCGGCCTGGAACTGGCCGCGCACTTCCCGGATCTGGACGTCATACGTCGCAGCCGGCTCAAAAAGTCAACGCTCTTTGAGATGGAGTACTCCCCGGAGCTTGAAGCGGTGCAAAAAGAGTATTTGCGCCTGGCAGCCGACCTGTGGCTGGGCGGAAAAAGCTATTCCGCTGTGCCCATGAAAGACCGGGATATCTTCGATCTGTTGGGTTTCGACTGAGGCCTGCGACCATGAGTGAAGTGTCTTATCAAGAGCGACGTGGCCAGATCGAAAACTACTTCGATCGGACCGCCGCTGCAGCCTGGGCCAAACTGACTTCTGATGCGCCTGTGGGCCGTATTCGAGCCACCGTGCGTGCGGGGCGAGACAGCATGCGCAGCACGCTTCTGTCCTGGCTGGGTGAAGACTTGACGGGTCAGAGAATTTTGGATGCCGGCTGCGGCACCGGCGCGCTGGCTGTCGAAGCCGCCCGCCGCGGGGCTCATGTGGTGGCTATTGATTTGTCCCCGACGCTGGTTGACTTGGCGCGCGAACGGATCCCCCAAGAAGTTGCACACTTAGTCGAGTTTCACAGCGGCGACATGTTGGACCCGGCATTGGGTCATTTCGACCATGTCGTTGCGATGGATTCCATCATCCATTACCAGACCGACGACGCTGTTCACGCGCTGGCACAGTTGGCTGGCCGTACCCGTGGCTCAATTGTGTTTACGTTTGCGCCGCGAACGCCCATGCTGGCCGCCATGATTTCAATCGGCCGCTTGTTCCCGCAGCGTGACCGTGCGCCCTGGCTGGAGCCCATGGCCGAGCAGAGCATTGCGCGGCTGATGAAGGTGCATACCGAGCTTGATCCGTGGCGTTGCGCACGCACCCAGCGTATCTCCAGCGGCTTCTATAAATCCCAAGCGATGGAGTGGTTGCGCACATGAGGGTTAAGACCTTTACCAAATACGCCAAGCAGATGCCAGCCAGCTGGCTGCCGTTTGCTGACGTTGCCAGCGCCGGTTTGCCGCTGTCACGCCTGCTGCGTCTGACCCTGTTCAAGTTCACCATGGGTCTGACTACAGCCCTGATGATTGGTACTTTGAACCGGGTGATGATCGTCGAGTTGGGTGTTCAGGCTTGGCTGGTGTCGCTGATGCTCGCACTGCCTTTGCTGGTTGCGCCCTTTCGTGCAGTCACCGGCTTCCAATCCGACGTGCATGTTTCTGCCTTTGGGTGGCGCCGCGTGCCCTATATGTGGGGCGGTACCTTGATCCAATTCCTTGGGCTAGCTGTGATGCCGTTTGCGCTCTTGGTGTTGTCCGGCGGCGGCCAAGTCGCTGTCCCTGACTGGGTCGGGCAGGGTGCTGCGGCGATCGCCTTCCTGCTGGTTGGGGCCGGCTTGCAGACATCACAGACCGCCGGTCTGGCCCTGGCAACTGACCAAGCCAGTGAAGAAACCCGGCCGCGTGTCGTGGCCTTGCTATACACCATGTTGTTGGTCGGAGCGGTTAGCGGCAGTTTGATTTACAGTTTTCTGCTTGCTGATTTCACCCCTGAGCGCCTGGTTCAGGTGGTGCAGGGGACAGCGCTGGTGGTTCTTGCGCTTAACGGTATTGCCTTATGGAAGCAGGAGCCTCGCGACCCTAAGCGGGCGGCGGCTCTCAAGACGGCAGTGCAACCTCGCTTCAGAGAAGTTTGGGTCGAGTTTATTGCCTTGCCCCAGGCCCGTCGTTTTCTTTGGGTTACCGCTTTTGGGACCGCGGCCTTCAATATGCAGGACATTATCTTGGAGCCCTATGGTGGAGAAATCCTCAAACTCAGCGTTGGCGCCACCAGTGCGCTGACGGCGATGCTGGCTGCTGGCGGTCTGCTCGGGTTTTACGTTGCTGGCCGGCGCTTGGCCAAGGGTGTGGACCCGATGCGACTTGCGGCTTATGGCGCCCTGGCGGGCTTGCCTGCATTCTCGGCGGTCATTTTTTCGGCACCGCTTGAAGCTGGCTGGCTATTCCGGGCTGGCGCGCTGGGCATTGGTTTCGGCGGCGGCATGTTTGCGGTGGGAACCTTGTTCACTGCGATGCGTATGGAAGCAGGTTTTGTTGGACTAGCCCTCGGTGCCTGGGGCGCTGTTCAATCCGCTGCTACGGGTATCTCCATGTTTCTCGGCGGGGCTCTGCGCGACGCGATCACAGGCATTACTACACAGGGTTTGTGGGGCCCAGCCATGGCCGACCCATCGGTCGCTTACAGCATGGTTTACCACGTGGAAATGCTGCTTCTGTTTATCACCCTGATTGCCATCGGTCCGATGGTCAGTCGCCAACCCATTGTTTCACCCCTCGTTTCACCAACCCTCGGATTGACCGAGTCACATGCTTAGTTGTCATTAAGGAGAAGTCGCCATGCAAACTATTGGAAACATTACCGGCTACGTGGATCTTGCCCAAATACTCTTGTATGTGTTCTGGATCTTTTTCGCCGGACTCATCTACTACATTGCCCAGGAAAATCACCGTGAGGGTTATCCGATGGAATCGGATAACGGTGGCCGCGCCGTGGTCAAAGGTTTCCCGATACCCGCTCCCAAGACTTTTTTGTTGGAGGGTGGAAGAAGCGTCACCGTACCCGATCTGACTCGTAAAGAGCCACCGATCAATGCACTGCCTAAGGGTCCTACTTTGGGTATGCCCATCGTTCCTGTTGGTGACGCCATGCTTGCAGGCGTCGGCGCGGGTGCCTACGTCATGCGTGAAGATGTGCCTGAGCGCAGCCACTCAGGTGCACCCTTGCTGCAGCCGCTGCGCATTGCCAGCGACTACACAGTTGCTGCTCAGGATGTGGATCCTCGTGGCCTGCCGGTGATGGCCGGCGATGGCAAGCAAGGCGGTACGGTCAAAGACATCTGGATTGACTCGGCCGAAATGATGTTTCGCTACCTTGAGGTCGAAATCGCTGGTGGTAGGACGGTATTGCTGCCCATTCCATTTGCGTTGATCCGCCGTAACCAAGTGGAAGTGCATGCGATCTACGCACGCCATTTTGCGGCTGTGCCAGCATTGAGCCATCCTGACCAAGTGACTAAACTGGAAGAAGACAAGATCAGCGCCTACTACGGCGGTGGGACCTTATATGCTGATGCCAAACGCAGCGAGCCATTGATCTGACACAGCGGCTGAAACAAGCTCTTCTTTCCGACGAGAAATGACTATGACGATCCAAAATCAAGGCCACGAGTACGAGTTTGAACCCCAGTACGGCCTGCCCGAGCGCCTGCCCGCTGACGAGCGAATTTTGTGGCAGGGCTCACCGGATGCCAAAGCCTTGGCTGTGTCGGCCTTTCATATGCGCAAGCTGGTCGTTTATTTCGTACTTTTGACACTGGCCTGTGCCTGGCCGGCGTTTGAAGCCGGCGCGGAACCTTGGGCAATGCTGTTGGCCGTCAAATGGATCGCTCCCCTCACCGTGGTGGCTTTGGTCTCAGTCTGGTTATTGGCGCTCATGACGGCGCGCACCACCGTGTACACATTGACCAACAAGCGCGTGGTGATGCGGTTGGGCATCGTGTTGACAGTGACATTCAATCTGCCGTTAAAGCGCATGAGCGCAGCTGACGTCAGAGACATACCGGGTGGCTTTGGCGATATTTCACTGGCCCTCACTGGGGAGGACCGCATTGCTTGGGTACACCTTTGGCCCAGCGTGCGTCCATGGCGCATCAAAAAGACCGAACCCACTTTGCGGGCTGTACCTGATGCGCGCGCTGTCGCGGTTCATTTGCGGGACGCATGGTCTCAGGCAACTGGTTTGTCGGCAGTGGCCGTTGCGCCGGTAGAGGCTGGCCGCGACACGCGTGCGTTTCAAGTCAGCCCCACATGAGCAGCTTGAACTTGGCCGCCAAGCCTGCCAGCGCAGGCGCTGACACCTTCCCGAAGTGGGTGCTGTTATGCGCGGGCGGCATTATTGCTTTTTCGCTCATAGCCGTTGGCCTAGTCCGGATCACGGGCAATGGTCCAGACCAGCGGGCTGCGGCGCCAACAGTGCAGCGATCTTTGCTGTTCCAAGACCAGAAGGACGGCGGTGTCCTTGTGGCCGACGGCCGGACTGGCGAGACGCTGACAGTGCTGCACGGCGAGCAGGGCTTTGTGCGGGGCGCACTGCGTGCTCTGACGCGCGAACGTCATTCCCGTGGGCTTGGTTCGAACCTGCCCTTTGACTTGGTTGCTCGGGTGGACGGGCGCGTCACATTGATGGATCCAAGCACTGGGCATCGTGTGGACCTGGAGTCTTTCGGGCCAACCAATACAGCAGAATTTGCGCGCTTTTTGGCCATGCGGCCGGAATAGACCTAGAACTTCATCCGATTCCATTTACTGAGCAATTTTCCATGCAAGCCTCCTCGACCATTGATTCTGCCGAAAAAGCCTCTCAAAAGGCGGTAGAGAGCACCATGCTCAGCCCGCGCTTCTACACCACTGACTTTGCCGCAATGGATCGTCTTGACATCTCTTCGATGCGCAGTGAGTGGGACACCATGATGGCCGAGTACGAGGGGGACAACAACCATGACCACTTTCAGAGAACGCCTGAGTTCGCTAAGGAAGTGGCCGAACGTTTCTCTCAGGTCAGCCCGGAAATGCGCCAGGAATTTCTGGATTTCTTGATTTCCTCACTCACCTCGGAGTTCTCGGGTTGTATTTTGTACAACGAGATTTTCAAGAACGTGGAGAACCCAGACATCAAGCAATTGATGCGATACATGGCGCGGGACGAATCCCGTCACGCCAGCTTTATCAACCAGTCGCTCAAGGACTTTGGTCTGGGTATTGATCTGGGAGATCTCAAGCGCACCAAGGCTTATACCTATTTCAAGCCCAAGTACATTTTCTACGCGACCTACTTGTCCGAAAAAATCGGCTACGCGCGCTACATCACGATCTTTCGACAACTGGAAAAAAACCCGGACAAACGGTTCCATCCCATCTTCCGCTGGTTTGAGCGCTGGTGCAATGATGAGTTCCGCCATGGGGAGTCTTTCGCCCTGATCATGCGGGCCAACCCGCATCTGCTGCGCGGCGGAAACGTCTATTGGATCCGCTTCTTTTTGCTGGCGGTTTACGCCACCATGTACGTGCGCGACCATACCCGTCCTATGTTGCACCACGAGATGGGGCTTGAGTCAGACTCGTACGATTACGACGTATTTCGTATCACCAATGACATCACCCGCCAGGTGTTCCCGATCAGCCTTGATATCGATCATCCCGTGTTTCGCGAAGGCTTGGCCACGCTCTTCAAGGTGCAGACCGAGATGAACAAGGCCAAGAGCAGGGGTGGACTGGTCGGCAATTTGCAACGGGCTCGCTGGGCGATCACGGGCGCTGCAACTTTTGTGCGTTTGTACTTTTTACCTGTCCAAAGGCACGAGCTTCCGGCACAGGTCCGCATGCTTCCCGCTTGGTAAAGACGCTCTCTTGCCTACTGAAAGCAAAGGATGAACGATGCCGTCATTGCTCTGGGATTCGCAATATTTATCTGGTGGTTTAGCACCGGGATCGTGATTTTGCTCAATCGGATGTCGCGCTCGGCGGTTGTGTTGAGCTTGGTTCTGTCGTCTCTTCTAGGCGCTGCTGCGCTGTTTGGTCTAGCGCATACCGCGCAGCAATCGAGCATGACGGGTGCCTATTGCGCCTTCACTTGCGCGCTACTGGCATGGGGCTGGAATGAACTGAGCTTCCTGACCGGGTGGATCACCGGCCCGCGCACCACGGCCTTGCCCAAGGGCGCAAGTGGATGGCCTCGCTTTGTGGAGTCCCTACGCGCTGTGCTGTGGCATGAGCTCGCAATTTTGGTCGTTGGCGTGGTCATCTTGGTGATGACATGGGACGCACCCAACCAAGTCGGGACCGGTACCTATCTGGTGCTTTGGGTGATGCGTACCAGCGCCAAGCTCAATCTTTTCTTTGGTGTGCGCAATTTGAGTGAGGCGTTTCTACCTGCACATTTGGCGTATTTGGAAAGCTTCTTCCGCCGCCGGCCTATGAACGCCTTCTTTCCCTTTTCAGTAGCGGCTGCCAGTGTTGTCCTGCTGATGCTGGTCAATTATGCCTCTAGCCCCTTCACAAATTCAGCACAAGTGGTCGGGGCCACGTTGGTGGGTGCCCTGCTCGCGCTGGCCATTGTTGAACACCTGATGCTGGTTCTGCCGCTCGATACCACGGCACTATGGCGTTGGGCCATACGCAAACGGCAGGGCACAGTGGCCGATGACCCATTTGAAGCCAAGGGGCCTGCGTCCAATATGGAAAAACATGACAACTTACTTCAAATCCGTTGACGGGCTCGGTGGTGGTGGTGTTGTCATTGGCGGATCACACAGCGTGGGGCTGCGCGCCGGCGCCAAGGTGCCTACAGCGGTAGTTATAGGAACTGGCTTCGGGGGGCTCGCTGCGGCGATCAGGCTCAGTGTCAAGGGCTACCGTGTGCAAATGCTTGAGAAGCTGGATGCGCCCGGTGGTCGAGCTTATGTCCACAAGCAAGACGGCTTCACCTTTGATGCTGGCCCGACGATCATCACACTGCCCCACTTGATCGAGGAGCTGTTTACGCTATGCGGACGGCGCATGCAAGACCATGTCGACTTGAGGTTGATGGCGCCTTTCTATCGAATTCGCTTTGACGACGGGACACATTTTGATTACAGCAACAACGATGAGTTGATGCTGGACCAAATCGCCCGAATCAGTCCTGAGGACGTTCAAGGCTTCAAGGATCTGATGGTGGCCTCTGAGCGTTGTTTTCAGCTCGGGTTTCAGGAATTGGGCATGGTTGCTTTTGAGACGCTTGGCGACGTGGTCAAAGCTATGCCCAATCTCGCGCGCATGCAGGCCTGGCGTTCCATTTATAGTTTGGTGTCGCAACACATTCGGCATCCCAAGCTGCGAATCGTCATGAGCTTTCACCCGCTGCTGATCGGCGGGAACCCTTATTCGGTGACTTGTGTCTATGCGCTTATTCATGCGCTGGAGCGTCGTTGGGGCGTGCATTCGGCCATGGGTGGCACGGGCGCAATTGTCCGTGAACTGGTCCAGCTTTTGACCGACCGTGGGGTTCCGATCCGCTACAACGCGCCGGTGACGCGCATCCGCGTTGAACAAGGGCGGGCACGCGGTGTTGAATTGGCCGACGGAGAGTTCATCCCTGCCGACATCGTGGTCAGCAATGCCGACGCAGCCTGGACCTACCGCCACCTGATTGAGCCGCAGCACCGCAAGCACTGGACCGACAAGCGCATCGCCCGGGGTAAGTATTCCTCGGGCCTCTTCGTCTGGTATTTTGGTACTGACCGTCAATACCATGATGTCCCGCATCACATGATGGTGCTGGGCCCACGTTACAAGGGTTTGCTGCAGGACATCTTTAAGAATCACACCCTGTCCAAGGATTTCAGCCTCTACCTTTACCGGCCCACTGCGACAGACCCGTCGCTCGCGCCGGCCGGTTGCGACAGTTTTTATGTGCTGTCAGTGGTTCCCAACCTGAGCAGTGGCACCGATTGGCCTGCTGTGACTGAAGCTTATCGCGACGCAATCGCCACTGTTTTGCAGGAGTCCGTCTTGCCTGATTTGAAGCGGCATGTGGTGTCGTCAAAAGTCACCACGCCCCAGGATTTTCAGGACCGCTTGTGGTCCTACAAAGGCGCTGGTTTTGGCTTGGAGCCGATTCTGGTGCAAAGCGCCTGGTTTCGCCCACACAACCGCAGCCAGGATGTGGACGGGCTGTACCTGGTTGGGGCGAGTACACAACCGGGGGCGGGTGTACCTAGTGTCCTGATGTCCGCAAAAATTCTTGAAGAGGTGGTTCCCGATGTCAAATCCTTCGCTTGATCCAACCCCGGCCGCTGTGCCCAAGGCCTATGACCTGGAGGCCTGCCGCCAGCTGATGCGGGGCGGTTCCAAGTCTTTCTTTGCAGCGTCCAAGCTTCTGCCCGTGCGCCTGCGTCCACCGGCGACCGCCTTATACGCCTATTGCCGCCTTGCCGACGACGCGATTGACCTGGGCAGTGATCCCGTTGTGGCGATGAAGTGCCTTGAGCAACGGCTAGATGCCATTTACGATGGCCGTCCGAGTGAATTCGACGCGGACCGGGCGTTGGCGCATGTGGTGCACCACTACGGCATTCCGCGCGGGCTGCTCGACGCCCTGCTCGATGGCTTTATGTGGGATTCGCAAGGACGCCGTTACGAGACGCTGGCTGATGTTGAGGCCTATGGCGCACGCGTGGCAGGTGCCGTGGGCGCGATGATGTCGATCATTATGGGCGCCAGCAGCGACGCAGCCATCGCCCGCGCCTGCGAGCTGGGTGTTGCCATGCAGCTCACCAACATCGCTCGCGATATTGGTGAGGATGCCCGCAACGGACGGTTGTATATCCCGAGAGCATGGTTTAGAGAGATCGGCATGGACGCTGACCAATGGCTTGCGCAGCCCGTGTTTGACGCCCGTATTGCCGCCTTCACCCAGCGATTGCTGCTGCGCGCTGATGTGTTGTACCGCCGAGGTGAATTCGGTCTTTCGGAACTCCCGTGGGATTGCCGTCCCGCCATCCAAGCGGCTCGGTTGGTCTACGCTGAAATTGGCAAGCAGCTCGAACGCGAGGGGCTCAACTCGGTCGATCGGCGTACGGTAGTTTCTACCGCCCGTAAACTGACGCTGATCGCGCGTGCTGCGGCTGTTGCCGTCAAGGCCCCTGAAGCACCCGCCGTCAGGCTCAGTCCCGTTCCAGCGATTGACTTCTTGGTCGATGTGGTTAGGCGTGACCGCCGACCGGTGGCAAACCATAAGCCCTGGACCGTCCCCAACCGCAGCTTTGACCAACGGGTGGAGTGGATGGTCAATTTGTTCGGTCGGCTCGAGCAGCGCGAGCGGGCTGATCGCTGACCCCCTGTGTCACTCAAGTTTGTCGAGGTCCTGATTATTTTGGTTGCCGGGGCCCTGTTCGTTTGGTGGCAATTTCGTGATTTGCGGCTGTCACGTGAGAAGACGCGCAAACAGCGTGAGGCCTTAGACGCCGCACGACAGGTCAGTAAGTCGACTGATGGGTCTGGGCCGGAGGCTTCTCCCGGGAGCACCGATGGACCCTAGTGTGAAAGTCTTGCACCTGGTGTGCGCCTGCCTGTTCTTGGGCAATGTGATCGTCAGCGGCGTTTGGGCACTTCTGGCCGAGCGCACCAGAAACCACGCCATTGTCCAGTTCAGCAACCGTATGGTGCTCATCACCGACGCGACCTTTACTCTTTTTGGGGCAGTGGGGGTGGTTTGGACCGGCCACAGCATGGCTGCTCATCTCGGCGGCGGAGCCTCCCACCCCTGGATTCAGTGGTCCTACGGCTTGCTATCGTTCTCAGGGCTGATCTGGTTATGTGTGCTCGTGCCAATTCAGTTGAAACAACGAACGCTGCTGAAAAACAGCACCACACTGGGCGATGACTACTGGCGACTGTCTCGTATCTGGCAGGTCGCCGGTGCCATCGCCACTGTCTTGCCGCTGCCCATCGTCTACTTCATGGTGACCAAGTCAGTCTGACCGGTCCTGTTGAGCGCCGAAACCCCTGAAATGACCAGCGTGCAGCCACCTCGCTCGAAGCTCCACGGGAAAGTTGTGCTGATCACCGGCGCAGCATCCGGCATTGGTGCTGCCACGGCGCTCGAGGTTCGGGCGCGTGGTGCTATTGCTGTTCTGCTGGACTGCGATGCCGAGCCCTTGGCCCAGGTTGCCCTTCAATGTGGCGCCGATACTCTGGCGCTTGTCGCTGACGTTACCGATTTGACCGCCATGGAGGACGCGGTGGCCCAAGTGCTTGCTCGGTTTGGTCATATCGATATGGTGTTTGCCAATGCCGGGGTTGCGGCGTTTGGGCCACTGGCCTACGTCGATCCAGATGCCTGGAAGCGCTGTGTTGAGGTCAATGTGTTTGGCGTCTTCAACACAGTGCGGGCGGCACTGCCGTCCATCATGCGCCAGCGCGGCTATGTGCTGATCAATGCCTCGGTGTCTTCCTTTGCCCATCCACCCGTGATGTCGGCTTATGCCGCCAGTAAATCTGCGGTTGAGGCCATGGGTAATTCCTGGCGTATCGAGCTTGCCGCCCACCAGGTCGATGTTGGCCTGGTCCACGCCGGCTGGGTCAGTACGCCGCTGGTCACAGAAGGCGCTTTGCATCCGGGTTTTGTGCGCCTGCGCGCCACCATGCCCGGACCGCTCAATAGTGAAACGTCGCCACAAGCCGCTGCACGAGCGATTGCACAAGGTATGGAGCGCCGTCTGAGTCGAATTTGGGTACCGGGCTGGCTACGCCTTTTGTTTGCGCTGCGTGCGCTGCTGCATTTGCCATTTGCCGAACGCGAATTGCGACGGGCTGCGCCGGAGATTGAAGCCATTTACCTTGAAGGACTGGAAGCTGAAGGGGCTTTGGCTTCGTCTTTCGGCCCCCGTGAGCGGGAGCGAACACTGGCCAGGGCGCGCGGGCCCGGCTCAGCTTCTTCTTGGCATCCGCCAGGGTAGCATCAGGCGCACAGGCAGCGATACCAAGCGGGGAATATCCAGCGATTCGTGAATCGCAGTCACTTCTTCGCCCAGCAACTGCGTCTTCAGCAATGAGCGGACATAAAAAGGCGTGTCCTCCAGCGTACGGGTGATTTGCGGTGAGTGCTTGGGTTCGCTGCACATGCTTCGTGCGATGCGCCAGCCCGAAGCGGGTAAGCGGTGGCGCGGTGGTGCCTCAAAAGGCGTGGCCTGGCCCAGACGGTCAAAGCGCTGCGCCACCACGCGATCGGGGCCGTGTCGGGGGCGGACGTCATAGACCACGGCGGTGTCACCGTTGGACATGCCAGCGCGCGCCCAGTCCCAATCTCTAAACCCCTGGTCCACCGGCTCGTCGCCCTCGTTGGAGTCCAAATAGGCGTGGCCGCTCCAACTGGCAGCCGGGTGGTCTAATTCGACCTGCACCCGCGCGCAAGGGGCAATCGGTCCCCAGCGGTGCCTTCCGGCATGATCAAGGGCCGTCACGAAGCGGCTCAGGCCCTCCGGCCGAACTGTCACCCGGCCGCGCACCCGCATCGGGATCGGTACATTGATTTCGTCAAAGTCGATGGTCAGCGCGTGGCCGTCCCACTTCAGGCTGCTCGGGCCAATACGGCACTCGTGAGCGCTCCTCGTCAGCTGGCTGCGGCCACGTTCGGTCATGGTCCAGCGCTTGCCGGCCTTTCCATACAGAGCCACATTGATGGCGCAGTGGTTTTCCGGGTCAGCCACGCCGCCATTGCGGGCACGTGCCCAAGCATAGTAGGGCGAAAACACACTGCCCACAAAGGTGATGATGGACAGGCCATACTGCCCGTCATCGCTCAGCGCGTCGACATACCACCAGAGATAACCACCCGGCGGGACAGGCTGGTCGAATCGAGGTGCGCCATCAGCGTCGCGGCCGCCAGTCGCCCCGACATGGCCGCCATGGGTAAGCCTGGACCCGGGTGCACGCTCCCCCCCGCCAAGTACAGGCCCGGCACTTTGCTGCGCGCTGACGGCCGCGCAAATGCCGACATCCAGCCGTGTGTTGCTTGCCCATACAGGGCGCCGCCACTGCCGGGGAAAAGGCGGGCAAAGTCCTGCGGCAGGGTGCGCACCACTTGGTGTGGCATGGCTTGGAGTTCCAGACCACAATGACGCATGAGCGCCAGGCTGCTCGATTCGCATGCTGCTATCTCCGAGGCGTCAAAAGAGTGGGTGTCACCGTCGGCCGGCGCGTTGACAAGGCACAAAATCCGTTCTGGCCCTGGCGGCGCCAGACCATTGTCCTGCCGGTCTTGCGCGCAAAGGTAAACCGTCCCCTGGCGGGGCAAGCGGCGTTGGTGAAAGATATCGTCGAATTCGCCACGGTAGTCCTGGTTAAAAAAAACGTTGTGCCGCACCAGCGCAAAGCCACTGGCCTTGGCGTGCATGGACATGGTAAACGCGGACAGCGAACGCTCTTGCCTGCGTGGGCTGGGCGCAACTGCGCGTACCGATTCACCCAGCAAACCTTGACTCAAAGCGGCGACATCGCCGTTGAAAACCACATGGTCGGCTTCCAGGACTTCGCCTGAGGCCAGACGCACGCCAGAGACGCGCCCGGCGCGAAGAAGGATCTGGCTACAGGCGCTGCCGTAGCGCGAGGCCACACCATGTTTTTCGCCTAAGGTGGCGAGTGCGCGTGCGACCTGAAACATGCCGCCACGGACCGACCAGACGCCATCGAGTTCCACCTGTGCTACCAGCATCAGGGTTGCCGGCGCTGACCAGGGTGAGGAGCCGCAATAGGTGGCATACCGGCCAAACAGCTGTTGCAAGCGCGGATCGTGAAAATGCCGTCCAAGGCTGCGCCATAAAGTGGCAAAAGGCCCCAAGCCACTGAGGGTGGCCATGCCACCCAAGCCCAAGTCCTTGACCATGCTGAGCAGGTTTGGCCGTTCGCTGCGGATATAGGGCTTCTCCAGCTCGTCATAGAGCGCCCGGGTTTGCTGGCAAAAGCCCAAAAAGCGGCGGGCTTCAGCGGGGCTGCTGAACTGCGCGATGGCATCGGCCGACCGTGCCGTGTCTGACAAGAGATCAAGCACCTGCGCTTGGCCCGCCCAGGCGTGGCGTGCCAAAACACCGATGGGCTCGAGCGTCAGGATGTCCTCCAGAGCAGTGCCAAGCTCGGCCAGCATTTGCTCCAGCACCCAGCGCATGGTGAACACGGTGGGTCCGGAATCCACGCCCACGCCGTCGACCTGCACCTGCCGAATCTTGCCCCCTGGGGTGTCGGCAGCTTCGACCAGCGTGACCGCTAGGCCACGATGGGCCAGCACCAGGGCGCTGCACAAGCCGCCAATGCCCGCGCCCACCACGATCACGCGGCCCGAGCGGACACCCTCAGCCATAGTGTCGATCTTGCCACTGGCCCTGTATGCGCAGCGGTACAAAGCGGGCGAACATGGATTCTGAAAAGTACTGATGCTGCGCGGCGGACTTGATCGCCTCCCAATGCGGTCCAGTGCGCGCGTAAGCATCCATCGCTGCGAGACTATCCCAAATGGTAAATGTGGCCTGGCGCAGAAATGGCGCTTCTCCCAGCCCCACGGCGAGTTGAATCCCGGTGGTGCTGTCCAAAGCGCTTTGAGCGGGCGGGGCATGCTGCCAGAAGGCGGCCGCCTTGCGCACATGAATCGATGCCCGTGTGAGGGCAGCAATCGGGCCCTCAGGCGGTTGCGCCAAAGTGACGTCGAGCGCCGTGCCATCCCAGCTGCCGCGGCAAGACCAACATGCCAGCTCGACGATACATAGTTCTCGCGCGCGCTGTTGGTAGGCCTGGACGATCTCGGATTTTTCAATGAAGTTATGGGCCGCTCGAGCCGTGTGGAAGACCACGAACAAGCCTTGGCGAGAGCTGCTTGGGCGCAGCCCAAAACCGCCACCTTCGCCACTGCCCAGGACCTTGGCAAAGCGCACGCCATCGACCGCCATCAGTGACTGCGGCCCTTTGACAATCCGCGACCAACCCCACAAGCGCGATACCGACGCAATGTCCGCCAACACCAACACGATGGTTTGGCCGCTGTCAGTTGACTGTTGCGCTGCATCCATGTGGCATCTTAAATAAAAAAGGCCTCCACCGCCGCGAGTGGAGGCCTGTAGGCGAACTGGTTCTAGGGTTTTGCCAAAGCTTGCAACTCTGGGAAATTCTTGGCCATGGGCGCGCCATAGAGCGGTTTGTATGCGCCCTGGTGACAGGTGGTGCAATTCACTTTGGCGACGTCACCCTTCGGTCCGAGCCGCTCGGGCGGGAAGGTCTTGGTCAGGGGTGTCATGTAATCATTATTCAGATCACGCGCCATGCGAATCCCATACCATGACGTGACCCGCTGGGGCCGCGACTCCTCCCAAGACTGAAAGTTACGGGTGTTGTGGCAGTAGGTGCAGTTCACGCCCAGCGACTCTGACATGTGCAACATGAGAGAGTAAGTGTGCTCGGTTTGCTTGATTGACGCTCTATTGGCACTTTTCCCAATACCGGCCATAGCCTCATTGCCATTGACCCGGATCGCTGCAGCGTCCTTCAGGTAGGGGGTAAACGGATCAAAAGGTAGTGAACTCAGGCCAGCTTGCGTGCTTGCAATATTCTGCCCGGCCAGGTCCCCCAGTGCACCGCCTGCATACTCGCGGTCTTTAGGCGCAAACCAGACGTTGGTCGGAATATTGTTACCCCGGTGGCAGGTGTAGCAAGTGACACCCGTCTCGGCCACGTGAGTCTTCCAGTCCTGGTTGACCCGCTGTGTCATCTGGATCATGCGCCGCGCAACCACCTTGGTGTATTTGCCGTCATCTGCGAAATTCTGCACGTTATGGCAGTAGGCACAACCCGCGTCCGGCGAAACCCATTGGGTGATGGCAGCCATGTGTCGGTTGAACTGCGAGACGCTGAGGTCTCCCAGAACCTGAACATTTTTGTACACTTCGCTGGCTTTGGGGCCGTCACTTGAGGCGGCCTCGGCTGCCTCGGGAGCCTGGTTCAGAGCGGCTTGCTTGAGCAGGGTGCGTGGGTTGTAAATCTGTTCCATGCCGGTACCGCGGAAACCAGTTTGCACGGTTTCAATCGGCGGCCGCTCGCAGCCACTCAATAGGCCCAACACCATGGGCGCAATCAGCAGAAGGGGAACTTTGAAGAAGTTTTTCATGGCTTGACTCCCAAAATTGCCGGATCTATCACCGCAGGACTAACCAGGGGGTAAGCGGGAACGACATGGTGCTTGACCGACCACAGGTACCAGTTGTCCACCACAGTCCCGGTGAGCAGGATACCGATGCCGCCGACCAGCGGGCACAAGACCGCGAACCACCAAGCCCAACGGTGAATGGATTCCATGGTGGCGTTAAAGCCCATGGTCCAACGCCAGAACAAGGCCGCACGCTCGGACGCCGTGCCACGGTCAACAATTTGCTCGATTTCGCGTTCACCACCGTAACGGCTTACCGCCAGGATGGTCCCTCCGTGCATGGCAAACAAGAGCACTGAGCCATAGAGGAAGACGATGGACAGCGCGTGGAACGGGTTGTAGAAAAGATTGCCGTACCGAAGTGATATCGCAGATGTCCAGTCAAGGTGCGGGAATATGCCAAAAGGTACCGCTTCAGACCAGCTGCCCATCATGACGGGCCGGAAAAATCCACATACCAAAAACAGCCAAATCGCTGCGGCATAGGCCCAGGCCACATGGGTGCCCAGACCCAGCTGGCGCGCCCGCCGGTAAGTTCGGGTCCACCAGAGCAAAATAGATACAGTCAGCATGGAACCGGTGATCAACCACCAGCCACCTTGGTTGAGCGGTGGAATACTGAGTCCATAAGCTGGTGCCGGCGGCTCCAGCGCCAGCCAAAACAACTGGCGCAGCATCTGGATGGGGTTCCAGTCCACGGACGCCAGCATGTTCAGGCCGATGATGTTGAACGCCGCAATGCCGAAGATCAGTGACGCAACACCCAAGGTGCCCAAGTAGACCGGGCCAATCTGGGCATTACCGATACGCCCAAGCAGGTGGAACAAAAAGGGTGTGCCTAGGCGCTTTTCGTCGCCGCGTGGCAAGTCCACGCCATGGTGCAAGGGGCCGACCGGTTGCACCGAGGTAAACAAGTTTTGATATTGAGCCATGTCATTTACTCCGTCTTATCAGGTCCGCCAGATCGGCATGTTCAGCCACCAACCCCACCACTCGGGCCAGGCGCCGGTCCAAAAAGGACCACTCACCACAATGCAGACAATGCCGAACCAGACCCCGGCCAATGCCAGGAAAAGGCCGAGCCGGTGAATGCCCAGGGTGCCAACCGAGTAGCCGATCAGGTCGCGGAAAAAAGTGTCCTCATGTTCCGGTGACTTGACCACCTTGCCTTTGCCGGGGTTGGTCGCCGACAGCACCAAGCCGCCATGCATCGAAAGCGCGAGTACCGTGGCAAAGAACAGGGTGACCGCGATCATGTGCCAAGGGTTGTAGTGGAAATGGAGGTATTGGTAGGCCGTATTGCTGACCCAGTCAAGGTGGCTGTAGATACCGTACGGGAACGCATGTCCCCAAGCACCCATGAGCACCGGTCGGATCACTTGCAGGCTGACGTAGGCGAGGATCGCCATGCCAAAGGCGACCGGCACATGCAGTCCCATCCCCAGCTTACGGCAGATTTCAACCTCACGAAGCGCCCATGAAACAAATGAGCCGATCGCGCAGACCGTGATCAATTGCCATAAGCCACCCTCCATCATCGGCGCGAAGCGCAGCCCGTACGCGATATCGGGCGGGGCGATGTTAATTTGCCAGACGTTCCAGGTTGGGCCCATTGCCGCGCCCCAAAGAATCATCATGGTTCCAGAAAGTGCGAAAAACATCGTCGTGATTCCAAAGAATCCGACATAAAACGGGCCGACCCAAAAATCAAACAGGTCGCCGCCGAACAAAGTTCCACCGCGCACACGGTATTTACGTTCAAAACTCAGCATGGCCATAGTTACATCCTCCGACCGAGATTCGGTCTAACAGGTCCCAGCGCGGCGAGGGTCAATGGTTAAAAAAAGAGACAGACGCATCGTTGTTGTTGAGCAAGTTGCGTCTGCCGGAATAGCGGCCAATTAGCCGTTACTTTTGCGGCAAAGCCGCGTTTTGTGCAGCCTTCGCGGCCTTGACCGTGTCGGGATGCCAGCTGTTGATGTTGTAACGATCGCCACTGATTTGAATCAGGTGAATCGTTGTCGACACAAATGCAATCAGTAATCCGGTCAAAACGATTGCCTTGCGAGGGTCGATCGCACGCCAAATGCGCCACATAGGAGTTTCCTTTTACTTAGTTCAAATGAGAAATTACGGTATAGACGGCAGATTTCACGCCGACCAATACGGTCGTCGCTCCCTCCGCCCCGGGTAGCCAGGTGCGCCAATTCAGTGCCAGCAACTGTCCAACCACAGCGAGCGCCATGAATACAAAAAAGATCATGACGAACATCGTCCGACAGCCATTGAGGTGGTTGTCCGAGATGAACGACGGATCACTTTGGATTGTGTGGGCCATAAATACCTCCAGATCGGTTCTTTTTAGAACCAGGGACGCCATATCCACACCAGGCTGTGGGCGAAGAAAGCGCCTACAGCCCACAACAGGTAGCCCTGTACGAAGTACTTGTGGAACTCTTGGGCTTCTTCGTCTGATATCCCTGAGGGGTTAGCTGCATCAGTCATAGTTTGTGCCTCTCTCAAAATGCCTTGCGGCGACTGCCTGCACCTGGGTAGGCACAGGACGGGCTGCAGCAGCAGGAATGCCGCTGCAGGTAAACCCCCGGACAAGCCGGAGGATTGACCGGGCTAACGAAGGCTGCAGAGCCGCTCATGCGGTTACTCCAGCATTTGTCTTTCCGAACAATTCAATAAACCTTGTTGCTTCCACATGGGAGCGGCCAGATTCGCGCGCATCGCGTTCAGCTTGGTCACGCATGCGCTTGGCTGCCGAAATGCGCACCAGCACGGGTTGCTGCTCTAGCAGGTCCTCCATGTGGCGGTGTGCTTCCGGCTCCCATGGAATGGTGGATTCGGTCGCTGCGCGTCCCGGGCTGGCTTCGATCTTGTCCATCTCGGTGCCCAGGGGCAGGATGTGAAACAGCGCGTCAAACAGGGCGTTGCAAAATTCCTGGATGATGTAAGTGGCGCCTGCGTAGCCCATGAATGGCGTGCCGGTATGGCGCCGGATGATGGGCAGTGGGAAGCTCGCCGGGATAAAGCTGGTCTTCATCATCCCGCCACCACCACACTCGGCCAAGTAGATGCGTTCGTTGTAGCTGCCGTACAGCACCAGTGGTGTTTTCTCTGTGACCAGCCTGCGCACTTCGGCGTTGTCGGTCTTCGCGCCGGCCAGCCTGGCAATCGCAAAGCTGCAGGGCAGGCCCATTTCGTCTTCAAGGAAATGGCGGATGCCGCGGGTGTAGGTTTCGTTGGCGACCACGCCGAAGTTGGCCGTGCCGAAAAAATCCTGCGTGACTGAGCGCCAAAGGTCCCAGATCGGCTTGATCGTGCTGTGCTTTTCCCGCTCGATGAAGGGTTCTGGGTCCAGGCCCAGCAACTCTCCGAGCGAGCGCAAGAACTTGGTGGTGCTGTGCAGTCCGATCGGCGCTTGCAGATAGGGACGCTCCAGTGCCTCACACAGCATGCGGCCAAACTCGCGGTACATGCAAATATTCACATCGGCCTCGACCAGGCGAGACACATCGGCCAAGTGGCTGCCAAGTGGGAACACCATGTTCACTTCGGCACCAATACCCTGGACCAGTCGCCGAATTTCGGCCAGATCGCTGGGACTGTTGAAGGTGCCGTAGCTTGGGCCGATGATGTTCACCCGTGGCCGCTCGCCTTCCTTGCGCTCACGTTTCGGGACATGGCGCAGACCGTATTGCTGCCACAGCCAGAACATCGCGCGATTGGCGCATTGCCACTGGTCCTCGTCGATGGTGCGTGGCAAAAAGCGCTGAAGGTTAGTGCCTTCTGGCGTGACGCCGCCACCGATCATTTCGGCAATAGAGCCGGTGACCACGACGGAGGGCAAATCTGGGTCCAGGGCCGCGTGGGCTCGGCGCATGGCGCCTTCGGTTCCTTCGCGCCCAAGTTGCTCTTCGGCTAAGCCGGTCACGACGATGGGCAACTCGTGTGGCGGCAGCGCGTCGGTATAGTGCAGCACTGACGTGACCGGCAGGTTTTCGCAGCCAACTGGGCCATCGATAACCACCTGCAGGCCCTTGATGGCGGCGAACACGTACACCGCCCCCCAGTAGCCGCCAGCGCGATCGTGGTCAAGGACTAACATCAGATCATCGCCTCTGCTTTGCGTTTCTTGGCTTGCTTATCAAGCAGGCGACGTGTTTCAGCTTTGAATTCTGGGCGATCCTGCGGTATGCCTTGCGCGCTTTCCCAGACGCCGGCTGAAGGTCCGCTGCCTGTTTCGCCAAAGAAGGCCTTCATCTCGGCAAAGCGGAACTTATTGGCGATCGCGCCATTGATGACCTGCGCCAGTGATCCTGCGCCCGCCGGGCCCATCAGTGGGCGGGCTGAAATCAGGTTGGTGAAGTACAGGCTGGGGATACTGAGTTCTTTGGCAGCTTGAACTACGGGTGTAGTTCCAATGGCCAGGTCGGGTTGCCATTCATGCATGGCAGCCAGGTCTTGCTCCAACGAGGCACGGTATTGCACGTGGACGCCGTGGGATTGCAGCCATTCGCAATCGGACTTGCTCCAGGGCGTGTGTGGGCATGCCGTGCCCACGTAGCGGAGGTCGGCACCGCTCTCCACCAGCAGGCGCGCCACCAGCAGCTCAGAGCCTTCATAGCCACTCAGGGTAATGCGGCCCTTGATCGGCATGCGGGCGAGACCGCCCTTGATGGCCGGCAGCATGATGTTTTTCACCATGTCGATCTTGGCTTGCGGCACATTGGCCACAGTGCCAATGGCTTGCAGCCAGGCTTCGGTGCCATCGTGACCGACAGGGGCTGAACCGACAATGGGACGTCCTGCATGCTCAAACTCACGAATGCTGGCGGTGTAAAAGGGGTGGATGGCCGCCACTGCAGCGCAGTCCAGCGCCGCATACAGTTCTCGCCACTCACGGGTCGGCACCACTGGCCCGGCCGCGATGCCCATGGGCTCCAACATGCGCCCGATGATCACGGGGTCGGCTGGGAACATCTCGCCCAACAGCGTGATGGTGGGCTTGTCCGAACGACCGGTCCGCGGCGCCTGCACCGGGCCAGCCATGATTTCCTCACGGGCATATTTCAGCATCGCACCGGCCAGAACATCTTTGGCTTCGGCATGCGTTGGCACGCCAAATCCTGGGACATCAATGCCGATGATGCGCACCCCGTTGATGTCCTTGGGCAGCAGTTGCAGCGGGACGCCACTGGCAGTGGGTACGCACAGATTGATGATGACGATGGCGTCGTAGTTGGCCGGGTCGGCCTGGTTGTAGACCGACTCCCGAATGTCTTCAAACAGCTTGCCGGTCACCAGGCTTTCTGAGTTGAAGGGGACATAGCCGACGCTGCGCTTGGCACCGTAAAAATGTGAGGTGAATGTCAGGCCGTACACGCAGCAGGCTGAACCCGACAAAATGGTCGCAGTGCGGCGCATGCGCAGTCCCACCCGCAGGGCGCCGAAGGCGGGGCACATGCTTTGGGGCTGGTCGTGCGGTCCGGCCGAGGGTGATACCGGGTAGTCTTTGGCGTACTGAGCCAGAACCTCAGACTTGCCAGAGGCCTTGGCAGCGGCCAGCATTTTTTCGCCACCAGCATGGCATCCCATGCCATCACCCTCGATGGCGGTGCTCACGCCGGCAGGCGCTTGCGCCGCCGCACTGAGGATAGGGATGGTTTTGCTCATGGCTGCAGTTATTGCGGTTTCAGACTTCGTCGTACACGACTTCAAGCGTCGGCTTGTTGTTTTCGGTACGGCCGCACATGTCAAATTGCGTGGCCGGCTCAAGTACCACGTCGCGGCCGACAGCCGAGGCGGCGAACAGGCCGAGCAGCTGGTCTTGTGTCATGGGCTTGGGGCGAACCGGTTGCGAGGTGGCGACGTTGGCGGCCAACTCACTGAACATGGGACCCCAGACCGAGTCCGGGCGACCGATGATTTCGTAACTGGCACTTTTGCGCCGAATGTCTTCGTTGGCCGGAATGGTGGACAGCACCGGGATGCCGACGTGGGCGGCAAAGTTGGCGGCCTCGCCGGTTCCGTCGTCGCGGTTGATGACCATACCCGCCACGCCGACATTACCGCCGAGTTTGCGAAAGTACTCCACAGCCGAACAGACGTTGTTGGCCACATACAGTGACTGCAGGTCGTTGCTGGCCACCACAATCACTTTTTGGCACATGTCGCGGGCAATGGGCAAGCCGAAACCGCCGCATACCACGTCGCCCAGAAAGTCCAGCAAGACATAGTCGAAGCCCCACTCATGGAAGCCGAGTTTTTCGAGCAGCTCAAACCCGTGAATGATGCCGCGCCCACCGCAGCCGCGCCCAACCTCTGGGCCGCCGAGTTCCATGGCGTAGACGCCATCGCGCTTGAAGCAGACATCGCCGATGGCGACAGCTTCGCCCGCGAGCTTCTTTTTGGATGATGTTTCGATGATGGTGGGGCAGGCCCGTCCACCAAACAACAGGCTGGTGGTGTCGCTCTTCGGGTCGCAGCCGATCAGCAACACCTTCTTGCCCTGTTGCGCCATCATGTAACTCAGGTTGGCCAGCGTGAAGCTTTTACCAATGCCGCCTTTGCCATAAATGGCAATGATCTGGGTTTCTTTAGTGACCTCGGATGTGGACACAGGTGAAGGTTCTATGGCCGCTTCAGTGCGCAAGATATCGCGCATGAAATTGACGGTTGCTTGTGCGGGTATTGTGCTGGCGCTCATACGGTGTGTTTCCAATCAAGAACCATCTTCAAACAATCGGCATCGCCAAAGGCCGTGCGGTAAGCTGTATCGGCCTGTGTGGCGTCGTGGTGGTGTGTGATCAGGCCGTCAAGCGACAGGCGACCCTCGCCAGCAAGTGCAATTACAGCGGCAAGGTCTGGTGGCGACCATTGAGCGGCGATGCGGATGCGTGCTTCACGCATAAAGGCCGGAGGGAAGACAAATGACAGCGGTGCGTCGTAGAAACCAGCCAGCACCACCTCGCCACCGGGTGCAAGGCGGCTGATCAGGTCATCGAGCAGGGCGCCAACGCCGCTGACATCGCAAATGCATTTGTAGTTGCGCCGGCTGTCGTCGGACGGGTCAATCACGTCGTAGCCCAACGCGCCTGTGCGCCGTGCCGGGTTGGTGTCCCAAACCACTGGCTTTGTGCCAGCCAATACCGCCAGGCGGGCAATCATGCGGCCCAGCACGCCGTGTCCCACGATCAGGTCAGGCTGCTGTGTGCCTGGCGCGCTGTGCGCGTGGTAGGCGGTGGCAGCCAGCGCAAACAGCACACCCCGTTCGGCCAGGGATTCCTTAATGGGCATGGCGCGTGCTGATGGAATGATCAGCCGTGACGCCGAACCGCCAAACAAATTGCGTGCCTCTTGGAAGCATTGCGAGCCTGGGACGTAGACCCGGGTGCCAACAGTAACCGAGGCCTGGTCCCCGGCAGCGACGACGCGGCCAACGGTTTCATAGCCTGGGACCAAGGGATAGCCCATACCGGGGAATGCGGGCATGCTGCCATCCCACAACAGACGCTCGGTACCGGTGCTGATACCGCTGAATTCCACCTGAACCTGCACGTCGTTTGCACCCATGTCGGGTAGAGCCAGCGCCTTGATCGCCAAGGATTGAGGTTGCTGAAAAACGATCGCGTTAGCTTGCATGGCTGTATGTTGACTCTGACACTTTTAGTTGTCAATAAATATTTACATCAATTGAGGTTTACGCGGGTAAACCCCGAGACTTGCGTCCCACCAGAATCTGGGTTTGCAAAGGCATGGGGTTAGGCACCACTTCGAGGTGGGAAAACCCGGCCTCGGCCATCAAGGCCATCAGTTCTCGCGATGTCCGCAGTCTGCCGGCGCCCATGGCCAGCAGGTAGAAATGGAAGTAGGCGTCGCCCTGGGGCGCGTGCTCAGGCTCCTGTGCCATGGGCTCGGCCAGCAACAGGGTGCCGCCTACTGGCAGGGCTTCAAAAATTGCGGCAAGCACCTTGCGCACATCGGCATCCGGGTGATCATGGGCGACGCGGATCAGCGTCACCAGATCAGCGCCTCGGGGCAGCCGATCCTGCAGAAAACTGCCCGGCGTTGCCTTGGCGCGTGACTGCAGCCCCTGGCGCTCAAAGTTGGCCTCGGCCAGCTTAGCCACATCGGGCAGGTCAAACAGGTGGACCTGCAATTGCGTCGCATGCTGTGCCAGTCGGCTGAGAAAGGTGCCCTGGCCTCCGCCCACGTCGAGCACGCAACGATGGTCGTCAAAGCGGTAGCTGGCCAGGATTTCGTCCACCACAAAGGGCTGCGACGCCGACATTAGGTTGGAATAGCGGGCATATTTGTCGGCCTGTGTCAGGCCAGCGCCGGCGGCTGCTTGTGCGCCTGGCTCAAGCGTGTAGGGCCAGTACTGCGCCATAGCGCCTGGCTGCCCCGGACCCTGCAGCATGGCCACCGGGTCTTGCATGTCTTGGTACAGCACGGCGTGGTGCTCGATCATGGCGCGTATGCCGGCGTAGCCGGCCACGGGCGCACCCAGCGGCCCCAGGCCATAGCGGCCCTGGCTGCGACGGTCGAGCAAACGCAAGGCCAATGCCGATTGCAGCAGCCTTTGCAAACCGGCCGCCGGCAGACGGGTCAATTGCGCCAACTCCTCCAGGCTGCGCGGCCTTTCGGCCACGGCTTCCAGGATGCGCAAGCGCACGCAGGCCAGCAAGACCTGTGAATAGACAAAACCGGCCATCAGATCGAACACCTGCCGGGCCCGCCTGCGCGTGACCCACCGGGTCAGCGGGTTGGTCAGAGTCCAGCGGTAGAGGCTCGCGCTGGTCATCCAGCGGTCGACCATGGCGCCGATTTGGTCGCGCAATGGCGTTGGCCCCCCGGGAGCCTGAGGCAGCGATGCCAAATCCAGCGTTTTCATGGCAGCTTTCGGTGGTGTTGTGTGGTTCTTGGTCGGTCTTGCGCGTCAAGGCCTCAGGCGCTGACCGCTTGCGCTGCGGCTTGGCGGTAGGCGTTGCAGGCGGCGCGTGGAACCAACCGTTCTGACTCCTGCCACACCAGTTCACGCATGGCTTGCGCACTGGGGCCCTCGGGGATGGCGTCTGCCGCGGCCTGAATCAAGGACTCAAAATGGCCAATGGCGCCGCTGAGGCCCAGATTGGCAATCGCGTTGGGGCGCATATGCTGGGCGTCCTGGCCTACGGGTTTGCCCAGCAAATCGGCCTGGCCCATCACGTCGCGAATGTCGTCTGCCACCTGGTAGGCCTCACCCAGGCAGTCGCCCAATGCCTTCCAGGCTTTAGGATCTGCCCCGGTGCTCAGGGCGCCAGCACAGGTGGCCGCCACGAACAAAGCCCCCGTTTTTGCGCGCTGGTATTGCATGAGCGAGACGCGGGACTCTGACTCCCAGGCCTGACCGGCGACTATGCCCGAGGGCATGCCAACACCGGCGGCAATGATTTGCAGCAAGCCCGCCAAACGCTTGGGCGATGTGCTGGCCGCCGCCGCCAGCGTTTGAAACGCCATCACGATCAGAGCGTCACCGGCCAAGACCGCCAATGGCTGGCCGAAGGCCCAGTGCACCGAGGCGCGGCCACGCCGGGTTGGGGCATCGTCAAAGCAGGGCAGATCGTCATGCACCAGCGAGGCGCAGTGCAAGAGTTCGATGGCGACGGCCGCGGCCTCGCTCAATGCCGGATCGTCTTGGCCGCAGGCTTGCGCGACCGCCAGGCAGAGCTGCGGACGGATGCGCGCGCCGCCAGGAAATACCGCGTGGTGCACAGCAGCGGCCAGCTTGGGCGGGCAGCTGTCGTCTTCTGCGGCGGCAAGCGCCAGGGCCAAGAGCTGTTCGATGCGGGTGATAGCCTTCATGTCGGAGTCTCCAAGGTTTCTGATGGGTCGCTATGTAAGTGACAATTTAAGTTGTCACATCAATGTGTAAACAAATGTAGACATAAATTATCCGGCTGTCAACTACTCTGTGGTTTACGCGATTTTTTTCGGACCGCGAAGTCCGACTTGTGGCGCAGGGATGGGTCGGCGGGGGTGCGACCCCGCCCTGGCCGTTGTGCCGGCGGTTTGCGCTAGGGCGCCAGGGCTTCGTGGGTCGGGCGCAGCAGCAAGTTGGCGACGGTGGCTGCCTGCTCTTCGTGGGCCAGGTGACCCAGCCCATTCAGGCGGATGACCGCCGGGGCCGGCTGCTGCCTGAGTGAAGCGGCGACACGGTCCGCCACTGAGGGTGGGACGATCCGGTCCTGCGTGCCCACGACCAGCGTCAGCGGCGTTTGTAGCGCCGGCAGCCGCGCCTGGAAGGTGTGTAAATCCCAGTGCGCCATCATGGCCAGAGCGCCCGCCCCGTGAGAAGGGTGGCTGATCAACTGACGGTACAGGGCCATACCCTCGGCATCCAGCCGGGAGCCGGTGCCATCCAACAATTTTTTCAAGACCGTAGGCTGTGCGGCCCGCCAGGAAAACAGCTCGGGCACCCAGGCCGAGTTCGCCAGCAGCTTGGCCATGGGTGAAAAAAATTGTCCGGCCAAGCCGTCAAGCGGCAGCAGCGCGCCATTGATCGACATCAGGCGCTGTGCTTGGAGGTGCCCGTCCAGTGCCAGCATACAAGCCACCGCAGCCCCGGCCGAATGGCCCACCACGGTGTCTGGTGAAATCTGCATCACGGTCAGCAGCTCGGCGACGCCCGCCGCCATGCCGGGCAAGGACAACATCGTCGGCACCGCTTGCCGTTCGGGCATCGCGGTGAAGGCATGGCCGGGAAAGTCCAGCGCCAGGACGTTGTACTGTGTGCTGAGCAAGGGAATCAAGGCACGCCAGGAATGGGTTGACGCCCCTGTGCCGTGCAGCAACAGCACGGTAGGTGCGCGCGGATCGCGGTGGACTGCGTATTGCACATGCCAGCGCAGCCGTGGCGTTTGGACAAAGCGAGAGAGATGGCGCAGCGGCCACTGGCTACCGTCGCGCGCCCAGTCCAGGCCGTTGCGCTGGGTCATGCGGTCCGCCGTCTCAACCGCGCCCGGCCACGGCGCGCACCGCCTGGTTCAGCGACTGCGCTCCGGCATAAGGCAGCGCCAGGTATTGCGCACCCATGGCCGCAGCCAGTTGCTGTGCCCCCAGTTGGGGCTTTGGCGATGCGTCCACCAGCAAGGCGCTGTAGCCACTCAGACGCAACTGGCTGGCCGCTGCCAGGGCGTCGCTGGCTGCCCGGATGCGGCCGGGGCTGCCGTCGCGCGCAATATTGGCTTTGGCATCGGTGAGCAGCACCAAGATCGGGGTTTCGCCCTTGCGCCTTATTTGGTCGGCCATCGCGCCGGCTGCGTCAATGGCATTGGCCAGCGGCGTGCCCCCGCCGCCGGGCAGGCCAGCCAGGCTGCGCTTGGCGCGAGCCAGCGAGCGCGTGGGCGGCAACAGCACCTCGGCGGTTTTGCCGCGAAAGGCCAGCACCGCCACGCTGTCACGGCGTACGTAACAGTCTGCCAGCAAGAGTTCGACCGCGCCTTTGGTTTCTGCCAATCGGTTGAGCGCCAGCGAGCCCGAGGCATCGACCACAAACACGGTGGTGGTCTGCCCCAATTGCCTGAACCGGGCCACATGAAAGTCTTCTTTGCGAACCACGATACGTGGCCGCTGCGTCGTGGTAGCGGGTAGCGCGGCGTGCCGCAGCCGTTGCCAGGGTGCGGCCGCGCGCAGGGTCTCCAACACATTGAGGCGCTGGCCGGCGCGTGGTTCGCCTTTGCGGGCACCCACGGGTCGGCCGCGCAAGGCGTTTTTTTGCATGGCACCTGCGCTGCCGGAGCTCGGTGTCTTGGCCCGTTGCAACTGCGAGATTTTGAGCCGAGCCAACAAGCCCGCCGGAATGGCTGCCTGCGCCGCTTCCAGCACCCGCTCGCCCAGCGTCTGCCCCGCCTGTGGATCTCCATCGGGCGCTTCATCGTTGTCACCGTCTTCGTCGTCTTGCGCCTGGTCTGGTTCAGAATCCGGCGGTGGGCTGGAAGGTGGCTCGGCTTGGCTTTCCGGGCTTTCTGGTGATTCGCTTGGTGGCTCTTGCGCCTCGGCTGAGTCCGGGGGCGGCGGTGGCGGTGGTGGCAATCGGGTGGCTCGAGGTGCCAGCACCAGCCGGGCGGCAACCGCAGTGTGCTCTTCCTCGACGCTGTCGCAGCCGGCCAGTGCCGCCGCGGCCCGTGCCGCCCTGGCTGCGAACACACTGGCCCGCAATGAATCAATACCAAGTGCCAGCGCTGCCGCACACAAGGCGCTGGCCTCATCGGGCGGCAAGTTCACCCGCGCCAATCGTGCCCGTGCAGCCAGAACTTCCTGGGCCGTCCATTGGGGGCCTTCTTCCTCTTCAGCCCGCTCGCCCATCAGCAGGCGAAAAGCCAGGCGGTCGGCCAAGCTGGCAGGCATGTGTTCGTCGTCGCTGGCACCTTCATCCAGCGCGACCAAGGCGAGCCGAGAGGTGTAGACGCTGTCAAGGCCGTCGCGTTGCAGGTGCACGCTGCGGGTGTCCAGCACGCTGCCAAATCGCGCTGCCGCGGCGGCTGTCATCCGCTCGGCCATGGCCAGCAGCAGCACGCCGCCATCGGCCTGCGCCAACAGCCCTTGCAGCGCCACCGGGCGCCCGGCTTGCAGCGTTGCCCCGAGATCCAGTCCGCCGAGCAAAGCGGTGTCGCTGATGTTGAGAGGAACCCGCCGCAGTGGCGTGCCACGCGGCAGCAGATCACGCAGCAGCGCCAGCCAGGCGTCCCGCTCCGCACAGGCCGGGGCACGCAGCGCCACACCACCCAGGCCGACCGGGTCAACGGCCAAGAGTGCGGCAATGGTGGCGGCCTCGCCTTGCATCTCAGGGTTTCGCTTTGGCCACTGAAGCGCTCAACTCGGCCAGTGCCCGCTCCACGCGCGTGGATGAGCCTGAGTCGTCCAGGGGGTTGCGCCGCAGCCGGTGGCGCAAGGATGCCGCCGCGACGCGTTGTAAATGGGTCTGTTCTACCGCGCCGTCGCCCTGCAAGGCTGCGAGTGCCCGGGCCGCACGCACCAGGGTCAAATCGCCGCGCAAACCGTCAGTGCCCAGGGTCATGCACAGCTGTGCCGCGAATGTCCGGGCCGTGTCAGGGATTTGCACAGCAGCCAGTCGCTTGCGCCCGGCCACGATGCTGCGGCGCACCCGGTCGTCCTCTTTGGTCCAGGCCTCGCAAAAAGCCTCGGGCGCCTGCTCAAAGGCGTCGCGGCGCTTCACCACCTCGACCCGCTCGTCCAATGTGCCGGGGGTTTTGACCTCAACGGACAGGCCGAAGCGATCCAGCAGTTGGGGCCGCAACTCACCTTCCTCGGGATTGCCGCTGCCGACCAGCACAAAGCGCGCCGGGTGGCGCACGCTCAGACCCTCGCGCTCGACCACGTTTTCCCCGGATGCGGCCACGTCAATCAGCAAATCAACCAGGTGGTCCTCCAGCAGATTGACCTCGTCGATGTACAGGTAACCCCGATTGGCGCGGGCCAGCAAGCCCGGCTCAAACGCTTTGACGCCTTGCGATAAGGCGCGCTCCAGGTCCAGCGCACCGACCACGCGGTCTTCAGTGGCACCCAAGGGCAGGTCGACCACCGGAACGCTGACCAGTTGGCTCGGCGGCGCCTTGCCACTGGCCTTGGCCAGACAATCGGGGCAGCGTGCCGCAGCGGGGTCGCAACCGTATCGGCAGCCCGTAACCACGCGCATTTTGGGCAGCAGTGCAGCCAGCGCCCGCACGGCGGTCGACTTGCCGGTGCCGCGGTCGCCGAGCACCAGCACGCCGCCGATGCTGGGGTCGATGGCGGTCAGAACAATGGCCAGTTTCATGTCGTCCTGGCCGACGATGGCGGAAAAGGGAAAGGTCAAACCCATGGCGTCGTTCGTGAAAAGTATTTTGAAAGCTGCGGTGGTTTCAGATCGATTCGCTGTTCGTCAATTGCTCGCTCAGCGTCCACAGTGTGGCTGCCCGCTCTAGGCTGATGGCCTGATCTGACAAAGGCTGGGCGAATGGGGCCCGGCCTGCGCGCTGACGGTTGCCCCAGCTCCAGTGCAGACCCGACTGGCTGAACTCTGGGTCAACCACCACTTGTGCCACCCGGTCGCCGGCCAGTTCCTGGCTGACATAACCTTTGGTGATGTTTTTCTGGAACCAGGGAAAGATGGTACGGAACAAAGCGGGAGTGTCCCGAAACAAGGCGGTGTCGGCGACGCAGCCCGGGTAAAGCGTGTTGAACACAATCCCGGTCCTGTCGTGGTAGCGGCGGTGGAACTCACGGCTCATCATCATGTTGCAGAGCTTGCTGTCTTTGTAGGCCTTGCCGGGTTTGAAGGGCCGGCCGTCGATCATCGCCACAGGCGCCAGAAAGCCGGCTTTCAGGCCTGATAAGTCACCCAAGTTGGCGGGCGCCGGGATCGGCACCTTACCACCAAACTCCTCCGAATTGGCGGTGACCGTACCCAGCGTGATCAGCCGGGGCTGGGCATGCTTCGAGCGCTGCAGAGTCGGCAACAGCAATTTGCAGAGTAAAAAATGACCAAAGTGGTTGGTGGCAACGCTGATTTCAAAGCCTTCAGGGGAGCGCTGGGGTTGTTGCAGACGCGGTAAATAGACCGCCGCGTTGCACACCAGCGCGTCGAGTGGCAGGCCAGTCGCCGAAAAGTCTGCTGCAAAACTGCGCACCGCGGCCAGCGAGCCCAAGTCCAGCCTGAGCAGCGTCACCTGGTGTGGCGCGATACCCAATGTTTCGCAGGCGCTGCGGGTTTTGTCCAGGTCGCGGCAGGCCATGACCACATGCCAGCCCCGCGCCACCAGGGACTGGGTGGCATACAGGCCCACCCCCGAGGACGCGCCGGTGACGATCACAGTGGGGAAATCAGTCTTAATCATCGGTCTACTTCGTCAAAAATTGCAGCACTGCCGGCAGGGCTTGTTCCGGGTTTTCTTCCATGGGCAGGTGGCCCATGGCCTCCAGCGGCACCAGGGTCGGCTGGGCCAGGGCGCGTTGGTAGTCGGCCGCGTTGCTGAAAGGGATCATGGCATCGTCTCGCCCCCAGACCAGCAGGGTGGGCGCTGTGATGCGTTTGAGCAGCGGTACCGGATCGACCAGTATTGTCTGCTGCAGGCGCAAGAGCATCGCCTGGCGTGCGCCGGGCGCGCGCATCAAATCGTGGTAACGCTGGAGCGCATCGTCGCTCAAGGCCTTGGGCTCGGCGTAGCCGGCGGCCAGGTTCATGCGCAGCAGCCAGCGCGGCAAGGTCCAGCGCATCAGGCCCAGCGTGGCGGGCACCTCGGGCGCAGCCCCATAGGCAAAACCCGGGCTGGCAAACCCGTCTGGGGCCAGCAGCACGAGCTTGTCCACCCGTTGCGGTTCGGAGGCTGCAAAAGTCCAGGCGATGCGCCCGCCGATCGAGTGACCGAGCACATGGGTTTTCTGGATGCCCCGCGCGTCCAGCAGGGCGCTGATCAGGGCGATGCTGCGTGTGTCGCTGTAGTCCTGGCGGCTGTCTGGCGGGCTCAGGCCGCTGCCCGGCAGGTCCACGCGCAGTACGCGCAAGCCGGCTGACAGCGCTGGGGTCCAAGTCTCCCAGGTCTCCAGGCTGGAACCAAAACCATGCAGCAACAGCACGGCAGGCGCGTCCTTGGGGCCACTCTCACGCACATGCAAAGTGGTGCCCAGCACTTGCACCAGGTCGCTGGGGGACCGCAAGTAGCGTTGCTCCAGCGCGGTGCGGTCCAGGTCTGGGGTCCATAGGGCCCAGGCGGACAGCGCCAACAGCGTCAGGGCGATCACGAGTGCGGCTTTCAAGGCTGGTTTTGACATTCGGTCATCCCCACATCCTAACCAATCCGGCGCAGCCAGGAACGACGTGTCCGATTTTGATGACGACCTACCTTGTCAACTGAAACCCAGCTCTTGGCGCTGGGCGGCTGACCCAAGGGCAGGGTTCGCTGCGCAGGATGATTGGATTTTTGCTATCAAAAACCATAGCAAACTATTCAATAACCACAAGGCCTAAAGGCGTATTTAACCCATATTTTCTAGCGCAACAGCCGTAGCTTAAGGTTCATCGACAATCGGCGGGCGGCCAAATTGGCGATACCAGGCCCCGCCCCGAACTCTCATCACGGTAAACCCGAACCCCCCCATGGACACCTTGCAGGCTTACCAGGTCTTAGGCCTGGACCCCGGCGCCAGCGATGCACAGCTTAAAGCCGCGTGGCGCCGCCTGGTTGCGGCCTGGCACCCTGACCGTAATGCGGCGCAGGATGCGGGCAGCCGCATGCAAGGCATCAACAAGGCCTACCAGCACCTGCGGCAACTGCGCCAGGATGAAGGCGAGACCGAGGACGACGCCGATGACGACGCTAAGGCTGCTCCAGCAACGCCGTCTTCGGCTGAAGCGACGGCCACGGCTGGCGCCGGACCTGCCGGCGCCCCCGGCCCGACCCATGCGCGTAAGGTACGCCTGTCACTGGAGGACGCGGTGCGGGGCTGCACCCGCACGCTACGCGGCCATTTCACCCAGGCCTGCGACAGCTGCGCGGCCCAGGGGCAGCGGGTGTTGGCGCAGGCCTGCAGCGCCTGCCGAGGCAGCGGCGCCGTCAGCACGCCGGCGCTGTTCAGCTGGCTGTGGAACCAAAGCGCCTGTCCCGATTGCGGCGGTGACGGGCGTCAGCGAGCCACTTGTGACGCCTGCGACGGCAGCGGTGAGCGTGCTGTTCCCTACCGGCGCCAGGTGCGGTTTCCGGCGGGTGTCCGCGCAGGCGACGTGCTGAGCCTGCCCAGCTCGCGCCATGGCAGCATGAAGATCGGCCTGGACCTGCAGGTGGAGATCGAATCCCACCCTTTCTTTATGTTGGATGACGACGGCGTGCTCCGCTGTGACATGCCAGTGAACGGCTACGCTTGGATGGCCGGGCGCTGGGTCGAGGTGCCCACCCCGGACGGCTTGCAGCAAATGCGACTGAACCGTGAGGCCTTGGTTTACCGGCTGCGCGGCCAGGGCTTCCCGGCCGTGCCGCGCGGCCCCAGGGGGGATTACCTGGTGCGGGTGACGCCGGTTTTCCCCAACCACGACGACCCGGTACAAGAGGCTCTGCTGGACCAGTTGATCGCCCGCGCCAACCAGAGTGCCGGGGGCGCCGCCGGCCCGCTGGGGCAGTGGACGCAGCGCATGGGCGCCTGGACCGCAGGCCAGCAGGCGGCCGCGTCAGACGCCTGAAGACCCAGCGGAGTCGTTAGCCCGGATCACAGCCAGCGACGCACCCGCTTGCAGTAGGCGGCATAGCGTTCGCTGTGCAGCCCTGACAAGTGCAGCTCTTCCAGCCGGACTTGCACCTGCACCAACAGCTCGCCGGCGACCAACAGCACCAGCGCGGCGGCCGAGGGGGCCACCAGCACCAGGCCCAGTAGCGCCACCCGCATGGACAGGAAGATCGGGTTGCGCGAGCGTGAAAACAGGCCGTGCTGCACGAGCGGCGTTGGCTGGCGCGCGTCAATACCGACCCGCCAGGCGACCCCCATCTGGGCCTGGGCGACCAACAGCCAGCCCAGCGCCAGCAGCAGCAGGCCCCAGCCGGTCAGGCGCAGCGTCGGTGGCCGGTAGGACGATGGGGTTGATGCCTGTCTGGCGAAAGACCAGGATGGAGCGCCAGACAAATCCAAAAAAGAAGTACAGGGCGAAGTAGCCCAGCAGGCCGTAGCGGTGCCAAGTTTCCATTAATCGGTTCTGGTTCTTATGGGCCGCGTCAGCCCCAGACCTCTTGCGCGGTCTCGATCACCATGCGCAATTTGTTGCGCTGGTCTTCCACGGCGATGTTGTTGCCGTGCACCGTGGAGCTGAAGCCGCATTGCGGTGACAGCGCCAGCTGCTCCAGCGGTGCGTATTTGGCGGCTTCGTCAATGCGGCGCTTGAGGGCGTCCTTGTTTTCCATCTGGCCAAACTTGGTGGTCACCAGCCCCAGCACCACGGTCTTGCCTTTTTTCAGGAAGCGCAGCGGGCGGAAGTCGCCCGAGCGGTCGTCGTCATACTCCAGAAAATAGGCGTCGATGTCCATCTCGGTCAACAGCGCCTCGGCCACCGGCTCGTAGTCGCCACTGGCGGCAAAGGTGCTCTTGAAGTTACCGCGGCACAGGTGCATGCCCAGCAGCATGTCTTTGGGTTTGTAGGCCACCACCTTGTTGATGAAGGCCGCGTAGCGGCGCGGCAGTTCATTGGGGTCGTCGCCACGCTGGCGAGCCGCTTCGCGCATTTTGGGGTCGCAGAGGTAGGCCAGGTTGGTGTCGTCCATCTGCACATAGCGGCAGCCGGCGTCATGCAGCGATTGCAGCTCAGCCCCGTAGGCGCGGGCCACATCGTCATAGAACACCGGGTCAAGCTCTGGGTAGGCCTGGCGGCTGATGCCGGCGCGCCCGCCGCGGAAATGCAGCATGGTGGGCGAGGGAATCGTCACCTTGGGCATGCTGCCCGGGCCGACCTGGGATTTGAGGTACTCAAAATCGGCGCGCTGGATGTCGCGCACATGCCGGACCTGGTCTACCACCTTGATCACTGGCGGCGCCAGCTCCTGCGAGCCGTCGGGCTTGATGAAGGTCATGGGGATGTCGGTTTTGACGCCGCCCAGCTGGTCCAGAAAATCGATGTGAAAGTAGGTGCGCCGGAACTCGCCGTCGGTGATGCTCTTCAGGCCCACGTCTTCTTGAAACTTGACGATTTCGGCAATGGCCCGGTCCTCCACCTCGCGCAGGCCTTCGGCAGACAACTGGCCGGCGGCCTTTTGTTGCCGGGCTTCGAGCAGGTAGGCGGGGCGCAGAAAACTGCCGACGTGGTCGTAGCGGGCGGGGAGGTGCAACATGGTGAGTGTCCTTTCAGGCTTGGGCAAACAAACATCATAAGAGATCGAATCCACTATTTCATGTATACCAAAAATTGGTACTTACCCTAGTATTCGGGTCTAAAGTGTCTGTTTCAGGCATTAATGTATACACTGGGGTTGCATAGTTCCGGCTTAGACGGTTGCCTAGATTTGTCTTATGCTCGGCATGTTTTTGACCAATATCACAGGAGATCTCGCATGAACATCGTTCGGCAAATTCAGCGTAGCGGCCTTGCCCTGGCCTTTGGGGGCCTGTTGGCCATCAGCGCGCAAGCGCAAGAGGTGGTGCTCAAGTTGCACCACATTTGGCCCACCGTGGCCATGGGGCACACCCGGGTGGCGGTACCTTGGTGCGAGGACATCGCCAAAGAAAGCAACAACCGCATGCGTTGCCAGCTTTTACCCGCGATGTCGGGTGGCGGCACACCCGGGCAACTGGTGGATCGGGTGAAAGACGGGGTGGACGACCTGGTCATGACGCTGCCGGGTTACACCCCGGGGCGATTCCCGATCATGGAGGCGCTGGAGCTCCCGTTCATGACCAATACCGCCGAAGTGGCCTCGGCGGCAGCCTGGGACTACTACAGCAAATACGCCACCAAGGAGTTCACCGGCACCAAGATTCTGGCGACCTGGGTGCACGACGAGGGGTTTATCAGCACCTCTGGCAAGCCGGTGCGTAATCTCGACGATTTCAAGGGTTTGAAGATTCGGGCCGCCAGCCGTCAGTCCACCAAATTGCTCGCCAAATTGGGCTCCACGCCAGTGGGTATGCCGATTCCCGGGGTGGCTGACGCCATGACCAAGGGCACCATCGACGGATTCTTGACCGCCTGGGAAATCATCCCTTCGTTCAAGCTGCAGGAAGTCAGCAAGTTCCACACCGAGATCGAAGCCAGTCGCCCCTCGATGTTCACGGCCGGTTTTGTGTTTGCCATGAACCAGGCCAAGTACGACAGCCTGCCAGCCGACCTTAAGCGCATCATTGACAAGCACAGCGGTGCCGCCCTCTCGCGCACCATCGGTCGCTACTGGGACGAGGCCACAGCCGTGGGCCGTAAGGCGGCGCAGGACCGTGGCAACAGCTTCATCAAGGTCAGTGCCGCCGAGACCGACCGCTGGATGCAGGTGTCCGCGCCGCTGTACGACGAGTGGGTCAGTGACATGGACAAAAAGGGCCTGCCGGGCAAGCAAATGCTGCAAGACGCCCAGGATCTGATCAAGAAATACAGTGCGGCCAAGTGATCGCCTGAACCAACTGGGCTGCCCGGGTTCGTTGCGGCGATGAGCGGGGCTTTGCGCCGTCTGAGCCTGTGGTTTGGCCTGTTGGGCGCTGGTGTGGCGTTGCTCACCGGCTTCATGACTTTCGTCAGTGTCATGTTACGGTCACTGTTCCAGTGGCCGATTCCGGGTGATGTCGAACTGACCCAAATGGGGATCGCACTGGCGATTTCGCTGTGCCTGCCCTGGTGTCAGAGCGAGCGGGCCCATATCTTGGTCGATTTTTTCACCCAGCGCAGCCAGGAGAGCACCGTGCGCCGACTGGATGCCATCGGCAGCCTGGCGCTGGCCCTGATGTACGCCCTGCTGGCCTGGCGCACCTCAGCCGGCGCGTTGGCGGTGCGTGAGGCGGGCGAGACCACCATGATCATCAGCTTGCCGGTGTGGTGGGTCTATGCGGCGCTGGCACCGGGCTTGGCGCTCAGCGCCCTGCTGGCCGGGATGCAGGCCCTGCAGCTTGGGCGCCAAGCGCCTGCCGGAGACGCCGCATGACCGGCTCGGCCAGCACCATTGGGGTGGTGATGTTCATCGGCATGATGGTCCTCATGGCCCTGCGCATGCCGATCGCAGCGGCCATGTTCATCCCTGGCGCAGCCGGTTACTGGCTGATGACCGACACCGGCACCCTGCTCAACCTGCTCAAAGGGAATGCGGTGGCACGCCTGACGGTGTATGAGCTCAGCGTCATTCCCCTGTTTCTGTTGATGGGCCAGTTTGCGTCGCAAGGGGGCCTCAGTCGTGACCTGTTTCGTGCAGCCACGGCCTTGGTGGGTCATGTTCGCGGCGGCCTGGCGATGGCCTCGCTGTTGTCTTCTGGCGCATTTGGCGCGGTTTGCGGCTCGTCGGTGGCCACCTCGGCCACGATCACGCAGGTGGCTTACCCGCACATGCGGGGTCAGGGCTACAGCGGGCGCCTCTCCACCGCCACGCTGGCGGCCGGCGGCACCTTGGGGATCCTGATTCCGCCGTCGGTACCGCTGGTGGTGTACGCCATCCTGACCGAGCAAAACATCGCCAAGCTGTTCGCCGCCGCCATGGTGCCCGGCATCCTGGCCATGCTGGGCTACATGGTGGTGGTGTGGCTCAGCGTCTACTTCAAGCCCGCGCTGGCGCCTGCCACCACCGCCACCACGGGCCGGGCCAAATGGCAGGCACTGGGCTCGGTTTGGCCGATTGCCTTCATCTTTGTGGTGGTGTTCGGCGGTATTTACGGCGGCCTGTTTTCGCCGACCGAGGGGGCGGCGGTGGGCGCCGCGCTCACCCTGCTGGTTGGCCTGCTCAAGCGTGAACTGTCACCGCAGGGCATGCGCTCTGCCTTATTGGGCACGGCCGAAACCACCGCCATGGTGTTCATGATTTTTCTCGGCGCCGACATGATGAACGCCACGCTGGCCCTGACCGAAATGCCCAAACTGGTGGCCCAGTGGGTCACCCACCTGCCGATCCCGGGGATTGCTGTGGTGCTGGCGGTCTTGCTGCTGTATGTGCTGCTGGGTTGCGTGATGGACGAGCTGTCCATGCTGCTGCTGACCATCCCGGTGATCTTTCCGGCCATCATGGCGCTGGACCTGTGGGGCCTGAAGTACGAGGCCAAGGCGCTATGGTTCGGTATTTTGGTGCTGATGACGGTGGGCATCGGCATGATCGCACCACCGATCGGTCTCAATGTCTACGTGGTCAACAGCATGGCCAAGGATGTGCCTATGGCCGAAACTTACAAGGGTGTCATGCCCTTTCTGGTTTGGGACGCCCTGCGGGTGCTGGCGCTACTTTGCTTTCCGGTGCTGGCCCTGGGCCTGGTCAAACTGCTGTTCCCCTGACGCCCAGACGCACCAGTCGCCCCGGCCGGGCGGATTGGACAACGCCATCACGGGCCACGGCCTGCCCGGCGACCCAAGTGCCGACATAGCCCTGGGCGGTTTGTAAAAAGCGCTTGCCGCCAGCGGGCAGATCGCGCACCAGCTGCGGAAGGTTCAGCCGCAGGCGCGCCGGGTCAATCACGTTCAAGTCGGCGCGCAGCCCCGGCGCCAGCCGGCCTCGGTCGTGCAGGCCCAGGTACTGGGCGTTGCGCAAGCTCATCATTTCCACCGCTTGCGCCAGCGGCAACCGGTCATCGGTGCGGCCCAGCACCCAATGGCTGAGCATGAAAGTAGAGAAGCTCGCGTCGCAGATGGTGCCCACATGGGCGCCGGCGTCGCCCAGGCCGAACAGGGCGCGTGGGTGCATCAGCATCTGGCGCACGGTGTCGAGCGAGCCCTGGTTGTAATTGAAGATCGGGAAGTACACCAGGCCGCCACCGTCGCCCGCGCTGAAGTGGTCGTACAGCGCCTCCAGCGCGCTGCAGCCACGCTGTTTGGCTCGGACCAAAAAGCTTTGCATCACATCGGGCTCGTAATTCAGCGTGGCGTCCAGCGGGAACATGCGCCCGGCAATCTGCTCGATGCGCGCCAGCAGCAGGTCCACCAGCGGCGGGATCGGCGTGCCGTCACCTGCCAGACGATCAGATTTTTCTCCAAGAATTTGGTCTTTTCGTGCTGTAACCCGCATGGCTGCTGCTCGTTCTGCTATCGGAAGTGAAGCAATCTCCTTGTAACCCGGGAAGCCCATGAAGGGGTGAAAGCTGGCCTCCAGCCCGATGATGACGCCGATGCCGCGCGCCGCGGTTTGCAGGTACAGCGGCAGCCCCTGGGCCACGGCGGCTTCGACCCGCGCCTGTATGGCCAGGTACTGATCGCCGCCCGGGTCGCGCTGCAGCCAGGTCATGGACAGGGGCCGACTGCTGGCGCGGGCCAGTTGCTCTACCAATTCAAACTCGGCGTCAAAGCCCTCGGGGCCTTGCATCAGGTCAAAGTCGCTCACCACCTGCACCACGCCATGTTGGCGGCCTTCAAAGGCCTGGGCCAGGCCGCAGAGTTCGGCCGCGTTGGCTATCGAGGCTGGCGTGTCGTGCCCTTCCGCCGTGCGGTGGTTGTCTGAGCGGCCGGTGGAGAAGCCGGCTGCTCCGGCGTCCAGCGCGGCACCCAGCAGCTCGCGCATGGCGGCGATGTCGTCGGCCGTGGCGGCCTCCCGCGCCTCGGCTCGCGCGCCCATCACGCGCATGCGCAGCGGGTCGTGCGGCACCATGGCCAGGTAATCCAGGCTGTGCGGCGTGGCGTCGAGCGCATTCATGTACTCGCCAAAGCTGTCCCAGGCGAAGCGCACACCTTCTTTCAGGGCCGCGCCAGGGATGTCTTCCACCCCCTCCATCAGCTTGATCAGCCGGTCCTCACTGCCAGGGCGCAGTGGTGCAAAGCCGACGCCGCAATTGCCCATCACCACTGTGGTCACGCCATGGTGAATGCTGGGGCTGAAGGTGGCGTCCCAGGTGGCCTGGCCGTCGTAATGGGTGTGGATGTCGACAAAGCCCGGCGTGACCCAGGCGCCGCTGGCGTCCACCGTCTCGCGCGCCGCCTGCGTGATGCTGCCGATCTCGACGATGCGGCCATTCACCACGCCCAGGTCGGCGCAGTAGGGCGCCGCGCCGCTGCCATCCACCAGCGTGCCGCCCCGGATCAACAGGTCAAGCATGTTGTGCTCCTTGCCCTAGCAGGCGGTCGCTCCGGCGCCAAAACAGGGCCAGCCCCATGCCGCTGACGATGTGCCAGATGCCCCACAGGCTGGCGATCACCACCATCCCTAGGTCTGAATTGAATTGCACCGCGATGATGCCCAGCGCCAGGCCGGCGTTTTGCATGCCACCTTCGATCATCACGGCGCGGCGGTCGGCCACGCTCAGGCCCATGGCGCGGCTGGTGGCCCAGCCAAACAACAGGCCACTGGCGTTGTGAGCGACCACCAGCGCCAGCGTGGGCAGCAGACCCAGCGTCAGAAGCTGGCGCTCCTTAATCAGCCCGAGAACGATGAAAGCGAGCAGTGCCAAGAGTGAAAAATGCCCCAGGGGTTTGCGGATGCGCGCCGTGAGCGCCGGCTGGCTGTGGCCCAGCGCCAGGCCCGCCGCCATAGGCAGCGCCAGCAGCAGAAACAGGCTGACCCAAATGCCCGATGGGTCAATGGCCAGCACTTTCAGCCAGCTCGCGGTGGCCGGGTTGTTGGCCACCATCCAGCTGAAGTTGAAGGGTGTGGCCACCAGCGCAATCAGGCTGGCCACGGCCGAGACGCTGACCGACAGCGCCGTGTTACCCCGCCCAAAGTGCGTCACCACATTACTCAAACTGCCCCCGGGGCAGGCCGCCACCAGGATCATGGCCACCTCGATGTTGGGTGGCAGGTCCAGTATCAGCGTGGCCAACCAGGTGCCGACCGGCAGCAAAATGAATTGTGGGATCAGCCCGGCGATCACCGCCTTGGGGCTTTTGGCAACCCGCCGAAAATCATCTGGTTTGAGCTCCAGGGCCACGGCAAACACCATGGTGGCCAGCACCAGGCTCAGGATCAGCTGTTGTGAGGTCATGGGCGTTTGGCCTTGGGCGTGATGGGCGAGAGGGGTGAGCGGCAGTATCGCACTGGCTTATTCCTGCCAATTGAGGCGGCCGCGACAATACCCCTCATGAAAACCATTCGTCTGCGCCCTGGCAAGGAGCGCTCCCTGCTGCGCCGCCACCCCTGGATTTTTGAATCGGCCATCGCCCGTGGCGGGGCGGACGCTGGGGAGACGGTCCGGGTGGAGTCGGATGCGGGGGAGTTTTTGGCCTGGGCGGCGTTCAGCCCGGCCTCCAAAATTCGCGCCCGGGTCTGGAGTTTCGATCCGGCAGAGCGCATCGATGCTTCTTTTTTCATAGCAACAGTATCAGCATCCATAAGGGCTAGAGCCCGATTTGATATCAATAGTGACGCCTGTCGGCTGGTCCACGGTGAGTCTGACGGGCTGCCTGGCCTGATCGTGGACCGCTATGGCGACACCTTGGTGGCGCAGTTCCTTTCCAGCGGCGCCGAGCGCTGGAAAGCGGTGCTGGTCGACGCCTTGCTGGCTGAGACTGGGCTCACCCGGCTGTACGAGCGCTCGGATGCCAGCAGCCGGGCCCTGGAAGGACTGCCTGAGGTGACGGGCTGGTTGCGCGGCGCCGGACCGGTTGGCGCCCCTGAGCCCCCGGTCGAGCTGGTGTTGCGCGAGCATGACTGGCGCTTGGCGCTCAACATTGCCACGGGTCATAAGACCGGCTTTTACCTGGACCAGCGCGACAGTCGGCGCAAGTTTGCCGACGATACCCGCCGACTTGGCTTTGAGCGCGTGCTCAATTGTTTTTGCTACACCGGCGGTTTCACGGTAGCGGCCCTGACGGGCGGCGCTGGCCATGTGACCTCGATAGATTCCTCGGGGTCGGCGCTGGCCCAGGCCGCGGCCAATGTCGCCTTGAACGGTTTTGATGCGCAGCGCGCCAGTTTTCTGGATGCGGACGTTAATGCGTCCTTGCGCCAGTTTGACCGCGAGGGCCAGCGTTTTGATGCGATCGTGCTCGACCCGCCCAAGTTTGCCCCCACGGTGGCCCACGCCGAGCGCGCAGCGCGGGCCTACAAGGACATCAACCGGCTGGCCTTCAAGCTACTGGCGCCCGACGGCGTGCTGTTCACCTATTCCTGCTCGGGCGGCATCAGCGCTGACCTGTTTCACAAGATCGTGGCGTCGGCCGGCAGCGACGCCGGGGTTGACGGCTTTATCACCGAACGCCTGGGTGGCGCCCCGGATCACCCCATGACCCTCAACTTTCCAGAAGGAGAGTACTTGAAGGGCCTGGTCGTGATGCGCCGCTGAGCACCCTCAAATTCCCCGCTAAACTCAAAGCCTCTGATAAGCGCTTACTCGTCATTACCGCCCTGTTTCGTCATTCCCGCCCTTACTCGTCATTCCCGCGCAGGCGGGAATCCAGGACTTCATAGATTCCCGCCTGCGCGGGAATGACGGTTTGGTAGGCCCACCGCTTGATCCAAACGCACCACCCAGGATTGCCATGTCACTCATTCCCGCCACCATACTCACCGGTTTCCTCGGCTCAGGCAAAACCACGCTGCTCAAGCGCGTGCTGTCCGAGGCCCATGGACAGAAAATCGCGGTGATTGAAAACGAGTTTGGTGAAGAAAACATCGACAGCGACATCCTGGTGTCGGACACTCAGGAACAGATCATCCAGATGAGCAATGGCTGCATCTGCTGCACCATCCGCGAAGACCTGCGTGGCGCCCTGCGCGATCTGGCCGAGAAAAAGCGCACGGGCGAGCTGGTGTTTGACCGGGTGGTGATTGAGACCACTGGCCTGGCGGACCCTGGCCCGGTGGCGCAGACCTTTTTCATGGACGACGAAATCGCTGAAAGCTACCTGCTGGACTCGATTTTGACGCTGGTCGACGCCAAGCACGCCGCCACGCAGCTCAACGACCGTCAGGAGGCGCGCCGGCAGGTGGGTTTTGCCGACCAGATCTTCATCAGCAAGACCGATCTGGTGGCGCCAGCCGAGGTGGACGCGCTGATGCACCGGCTCAAGCACATGAACCCGAGGGCCCCGCAAAAAGCCGTGCATTTTGGCGAAGTCAGCCTGGCCGAGGTGTTCGACTTGCGCGGCTTCAACCTCAACGCCAAGCTCGACATTGATCCTGATTTTCTGAAGGACGAGGTCCATGATCATGGTCATGACCACGCCCACGACCACGCTCATGGTCACGAAGGCCACGATGACCATGTCCACGGCGAGCACTGCGACCATCCCTCGCACCAGGATGAGCCTGCTGGCCACGGTCACCACCATCACCATGACGATGATGTCAAGAGTTTTGTTTTCAGGTCCGACAAGCCGTTTGACCCAGCCCGCCTCGAAGACTTTTTGGGTGCCGTGGTGAAAATCTATGGCCCCCGCATGTTGCGTTACAAAGGTGTTCTGCACATGAAAGGCACTGATCGCAAAGTGATTTTCCAGGGCGTGCACCAGCTCATGGGCAGTGATCTTGGTCCAGCCTGGGGCGCCGACGAGGCGCGCGGCAGCAAAATGGTGTTTATTGGCATCGATTTACCACGCGATATCTTCCTGCAGGGCCTGACGCAGTGCCTGGTCGTGTGAGTGGTGTTCATGCCCGACGCACAGGGCCAGGATTGTTTCGATTTCTCAATTGACGGTATTTGCTTTGCCGAAACCTGTACACTCGCGCGCCGAAGAAGATCATAAAAAGCAGCCTGACACAGTCTGTGCTGAAGATTTACAGGCGAGGGTGGGTCGAGTGGGGAGTAGCAGGCATCGAGCCACCAGCGAATTGCATATGCAGGCGCATTCTGCGAGGAGATAAGACGTGAAAGCTGAGTCCGGAAAAGCCAAGGCAGCGTCCGCCACGCCTGCCCAGCCCGCCAAGGGCAAGCCCGCTGCCAAGGCGGCCGTGAAGGTCGCTCCGGCGACTGTGAAGCCCGTCAAAAAAGACCCGGCGCCGGCCAAGACGTCTGTCAAGCCTGCGCCGAGTAAACCCGTGCCGGTCAAGGCTGCCGTCTCGGCCAAGTCTGTTCAAGCGCCAGTGAAAGCCCAAACCAAGGAATCCGTGAAAGTTACATCAGACAAAGTGGCTGCCGTCCAGGCGCCAGTGCCAGTTTCAATCCCTTCGCCGATGGCGGCGGTGCCTCCCCGCGCGGGACGACCGTCATCGCGCCTGGCGCAACTGACCGTGCCTTCGATGGCGCAGTCGGTGGCGTCGACTGCCGCCAAAGCCAGTTACACCCAGACCATACCGGCGCCGCTGATCGTGCCACCGCTGGCCTCCGCCATCAAAAAAGACCCGAAGCTCGCCAACAACTGGAAAACCAAGCCGCTGGCCCAACTGACAGACGCTGACCTGATGGCCATGCCCGACGAGGCCTATATGAACGCCGTGCAGTTGGCCTATTTCCGGAACAAACTGGTCGGTCTCAAGCTGGAAATCCAGAGCAATGCGGTCGACACCACGGAGCATCTGCGCGAAGACACAGTCGTCGTGCCCGATCCGGCCGACCGTGCCACCATTGAAGAAGAACACGCGTTGGAGCTGCGTACGCGTGACCGTGAACGCAAGCTTCTGAAGAAAATTGAGCAGTCCATCATGCGCATCGACACGGGTGACTACGGTTACTGTGACGAAACCGGTGAATCGATCGGCGTTGGCCGCCTGCTGGCACGTCCCACGGCGACCCTGTCGCTAGAGGCGCAGCAGCGTCGCGAGCTCAAACAAAAAATGTTTGGCGACTGACCCGGCGCGGGCGTCCTGAGCACTCACGGCGGCTTGCATGTCCAAACCAGGCGGCAACGCGGGCTGGCTTGACCGGCTGTCAGGTCTGTTGCACCGGGTCGGCGCGGTTGGCCAACCCCACCACGCCCTGGCCGGATCCGCCGAAAGCAGCTTTGGCAAGCGAGCGCTCAAGGAAACCATCGAGCGCAAACGCAAAAACGACCAGGCCCGGCGAGAGGAGCTAGATCGTCTGCGCCAGCTGAGGCGTCAGGGGCCAGCCGTGGAGCCCGATGCTGCTGACACGGCCGCTGCGGCCTACTTTCACAGCAGCGTCATGCCCTACCCCGACGCACAATCGCTCACCATCCGGAAAATTGACGCGATCGAGGCTCAGATGTCTCGTCATTGGTGGAAGGGGAGGGTCGGCGGCGGTAAGGTCGACATGCGTCCCTTGCCGCTGCCCGTCACCCCCAGCACGACGCCCGATACCGCTACTCGTGACTTGGCCTACGCATCAACCCGCCTCAGCACCCGCAGCCCGGGGGCGGACGCCTGGGAGGCCACCGGGTTTGAAGCCACCCAGCTGGCGATTGCCATGGTTGACCCGCTGTCTCCAGCTGACGCTTGGCGGCCGCCCGAGGTCGATTCCAGGGCGAGTGAGTTCATGGCCTCCGGCCTGTTGACCATCGAACCCTCAGTCCCGGCCCCTGATATCGAGATGGAGCAGGCGGCCCTGCGCTTTGCCAACGGCGACCTGGCGGGTGCCCAACTGGCCCTTCAAACAGCCTTGCTGGCAGCGCCGACCGGGTCTGGCGCTGCGCCGCGCTGGGCCGCAGCCCTGCTGGATTTGGGTCGAACCACCGGTCAACGGGCACTGTTTGATGCTACAGCCAGCGAGTATGGCCGGCACTTTGAGCGGGGTGTGCCGGGCTGGTTCTCGGTGCCGGACGCCCTGGCGCCGTTGGTGCCACAGAGCGATGCGGTGGTAGCGCCAGCGGCGAACCCGGTCAGCAGTTGGACCTGTCCCAGCCTGTTGGCGCCTGAGGCCGTGGCGCACCTGCGCGCCAGTTTGCTGCCAGGCGTCTCGCCATGGCGGCTGGACTGGTCACAGCTCGAGGCCATCAGCAATGAGGCGGTGACCGATTTGCAGGCCCTCTTTGCCCTTTGGTGTACTGAGCCGGTGGCTTTGCAGTTTGTCGGCGCCGAACGCCTGGAGCAAGCCCTGCGCCAGCTCACGGCCTCGGGCGACCCAGCCTTGCCCGTGGCCTGCTGGCGGTTGCGCCTCGACGCCCTGCGCCTGCTGCAGCAGCGTGATGAATTCGAGCTGACAGCCCTGGACTTCTGCGTGACCCACGAAACCGCCCCGCCAATCTGGGCGGCGCCGCTCTGCCGGCTGACGCCGGTCGCCCCCTCGCCCTTGCCTGGGAGTGCTGCCTACCCACAGCCGCCAAGCGGCGCTGCTGGGGCTGCCCCCGCATTGGCCTTGTGCGGTGAGTTGCGGGGGGACATGCCGGTGACACTGGCTGAACTGCAGCGTCCGCTGCTCCCGGGCGTGCCGGTCGAGGTGTCATGTGCACAGTTGGTTCGGGTTGATTTTTCAGCTGCCGGAACCCTGCTGACCTGGGCCATGGCGCGCCAGCAAGCTGGCTGTACCGTTCGGTTTGACGATGTGCCCCACCTGGTGGCCACGTTTTTTCAGGTGATCGGCATCGACCAGCACGCCGAAGTGGTGCTGCGCACGCGTTAAGCTGGGTATTTTGTGAACTGTAGACGGCGCGTGCCTTGTTTTTGCCCGCGCCAACCTGACTTGAGACCCTCATGGAACAATTTCACGGCACCACCATCATCAGCGTGCGGCGTAACACGCCCGACGGACCGCAGGTCGCCATCGGCGGCGACGGCCAGGTGACGCTCGGCAACATCGTGGTCAAGGGCACAGCGCGCAAGGTGCGCAAGCTCTACCACGGCAAAGTGTTAGCCGGTTTTGCCGGCGCCACTGCCGATGCATTCACCCTGTTCGAGCGCTTCGAGGCCAAACTCGAGAAGCACCAAGGCCACTTGGTGCGTGCCGCCATCGAGCTGACCAAAGACTGGCGTACCGACCGGGTGCTGCGTCGCCTGGAGGCCATGCTGGCGGTGGCCGACCGCGAGGCCTCGTTGATCATCACGGGTAACGGCGATGTGCTGGAGCCTGAGCACGGCGTGGTCACCATTGGCTCGGGCGGTGCGTATGCCCAGGCCGCCGCCCTGGCCCTGCTGAACCACACCGAGCTGTCGGCCCAGGACATCGTGCGCCGTTCGCTGGAGATTGCCGGCGAGCTGTGCATCTACACCAATATGAACCACACCATCGAGACCCTGCCATGACGCCCCAGGACATCGTCGCCGAATTGGACCGGCACATCGTCGGCCAGTCCCAGGCCAAGCGCGCCGTGGCCATTGCCCTGCGCAACCGCTGGCGCCGCCAGCAGGTCGAGCCCGGCCTGCGCGCTGAGATCACGCCCAAGAACATCCTGATGATCGGCCCCACCGGGGTCGGCAAGACCGAGATCGCGCGGCGGCTGGCGCGGCTGGCGGATGCGCCTTTCATCAAGGTTGAGGCCACCAAATTTACCGAAGTCGGCTACGTCGGCAAGGACGTGGATGCCATCATCCGCGACCTGGCCGAGATTGCGGTCAAGCAGACCCGCAGCAGCGAAATGGCCAAGGTGCGCGAGCGGGCCCTGGACGCGGCCGAAGACCGGGTGCTCGACATCCTGGTGCCGCCGCCGCGCGGCGAGTTCGGCTTTCAGCCCGGCGGCGAGCCTGAAAGTGCCACCCGCCAGAGCTTTCGCAAGAAGCTGCGCGAAGGCCAATTGGCCGATCGCAGCATTGAAGTCGATGTGGCGCGGGCGGCCCCGGCGCTTGAAGTCATGGGCCCGGCCGGCATGGAGGAGATGACCGAGCAGCTGCGCGGCCTGTTTGGCCAGATGGGGCAGGGCAAGCGGCAGACGCGCAAGCTGCCGATCGGCGAGGCGCTCAAGGTGCTGGCCGACGAAGAAGCCGCCAAACTGATCAACGAGGACGAGATTCGCACCCAAGCGCTGCAGATGCTGGAGCAGAACGGCATTGTGTTCATCGACGAAATCGACAAGGTCACCTCGCGCAGCGAGGGGCAGGGCGCCGAGGTGTCACGACAGGGCGTACAGCGCGACCTGCTGCCGCTGGTGGAGGGCACCACAGTCTCGACCAAGTACGGCCCGGTCAAGACCGACCACATTCTGTTCATTGCCTCGGGTGCCTTTCACCTGAGCAAGCCGAGCGACCTGATCCCCGAGCTTCAGGGGCGCTTTCCGATCCGGGTCGAACTGCAATCGCTCTCGGTGCAGGATTTTGTGGCCATCTTGACGCAAACCCATGCCTCTTTGGTGCGCCAGTACCAGGCGCTGCTCGCGACCGAAGAAGTGCACATCGACTTCACCGAGGCCGGTATCGCGCGGCTAGCGCAGACCGCATTTGATGTTAACGAGCGCACCGAAAACATCGGCGCGCGGCGCCTCTCCACGGTGATGGAGCGCTTGCTCGACGAAGTCAGCTTCAACGCCACCACCCTGGCCGGCCAGACCGTGACGGTGGACGCCGCCTACGTGGACGCTCGGCTGGGCGAACTCAGCCGCGACGAGGACCTGTCCCGCTACATTTTGTGAGCGTCACGGCGGCCGGTGCTTGGCATTGGCTTCACCCTTCACTTTCACAACCAGTGCTAAGTGCTTAATTTAGAACAGATTTCTGCCGGTTTTTACCGGCAGAGTCGCTTCTAAGTCCTTGATTTCATTGGAAAAAATTAGCGCGAACGGTCGCCAGACCATCGCTTTTGCGAGCATTTGCTGATACAGTGCAAAAAAGTGCAATTAAGTGGTGAAAAGTGCCTCTTAGCTCTCTTTTCTTGAACCCATATCAAAGGTAGGTGGATCGTCGTGTTTCAAGGGGCTTCATCATTGAGTCTGGATGCCAAGGGGCGACTGTCGGTGCCAACTCGGCATCGTGACGTCCTGAGCGCCACGGCAGGTGGCCAGCTGTCCTTGACCAAACACCCGCACGGCTGCCTGATGGTGTTTCCGCGCCCTGAGTGGGAGAAATTCCGCGAACGGGTGGCCACCTTGCCGATGTCCGCTCAGTGGTGGAAGCGCATCTTTCTGGGCAATGCGATGGACGTCGAGATGGACGGCACAGGCCGCGTGCTGGTGTCGCCCGAACTGCGCGCCGCTGCCGGCATCAGTCGCGACACCATGCTGCTGGGCATGGGTAACCACTTCGAATTGTGGGACAAGGCCACCTACGAGGCGCAGGAGGCTCAGGCGATGCAGGGCGCGATGCCCGACGTCTTCAAGGACTTTTCTTTCTAGGACCGGCGGTGAACACAGCATGGTCACACACCACAGTTTTGTTGAACGAAGCCGTGGACGCGTTGCTGGGCGCCCCCGGCTCGGCGGCCGGGACCTATGTGGACGCCACCTTTGGGCGCGGCGGTCACTCGCGTTTGATCTTGTCGCGCTTGGACGCGGCCGGCCGACTGGTGGCCTTCGACAAGGACCCGGAGGCGCTGGCCGCAGCGGCTGCGCTGCAGGACCCGCGCTTTTCAATTCGGCACCAGGCGTTTGGCCAGTTGGGCGACATGCCGGTGGCGAGTTTGGCCGGGGTGTTGCTGGATCTGGGCATCAGCTCGCCGCAGATCGACAACCCGGCGCGCGGCTTCAGTTTTCGCTTCGAGGGCCCGTTGGACATGCGCATGGACACCACACGCGGCCAGAGCGTGGCGCAGTGGCTGCATACGGCCGAACTGGATCAAATAACAGAGGTGATACGTGACTTCGGTGAAGAACGGTTTGCTGGCGCCATTGCAAAGGCGATTGTTGCTCGCCGGCAGGAACGGGGCCCAATGTCAAGCACTACCGAATTGGCCCAACTCGTGGCTGACACGGTCAAAACCCGCGAGCCGGGTCAGAACCCTGCAACGCGCACATTTCAGGCTTTTCGGATTTTCATCAACGCTGAGCTTGAAGAATTGCAACAGGCTCTAGCTGCCAGTTTGAATGTTCTTGCGCCTGGTGGACGCTTGGTGGTGATCAGTTTTCATTCGCTCGAGGATCGTATTGTTAAGCAGTTCATTGCCCGCCACGCCAGCGATCCCTACGACCGCCGAGACCCGTTTGCCGCACCCCGCGTCATGAAGCTCAAGGCCTTGGACCGCATCAAACCCGGCGCCGCCGAGGTGGCCGCCAACCCGCGAGCCCGAAGCGCCATCATGCGCGTGGCCGAACGGAGCGCCGCCTGAGGCTATGGCAATGATCCGGCTTAATTTGCTCCTGTTGTTGGCCGTAATGGCCAGCGCGCTGTACCTGGTGAATGTGCAGTACGAGTCGCGCCGCCTGTTCTCGGCCATGGACAAGGCCCTCAGCGAGGCCCGCCTGCTGGAAACCGAAAACGAACGCATGCAGGTGGAGAAACGCGCCCAGGCCACACCGCTGCGGGTGGAAAAGCTCGCCCGAGAGCGCTTGCAGATGCGCGCGGCAACGCCGGCGATCACCCACTACGTGAGCGCCAGTGCTGGTGCCACTGCTGGCGCAGCCAGCGCGCCACCGCCAGAGCTTGTGAAGCCATGAGCCGCAGCATCGCCTACACCTCCAGCCCGCTGTTGACCAGCCGGGCACCGGTCTGGCGCAGCAAATTGATCGTGGCGATGATTGCCCTTTGCTTTGGTGTGCTGGCGGCGCGTGCCGTCTACATTCAGGTGATTGAAAATGAATTTTTTAAGCAAAAGGGGGCCGTGCGCTTTGGCCGCACGCTCGACCTGCCGGCCAACCGTGGCCGGGTGCTGGACCGTAACGGCCTGATTTTGGCGTCCAGCGTTCCCGCACCCAGCATTTGGGCCGTGCCTGAAGACGTCGAGCGAGACCCGGTCCGGCTCAAGCAACTCGCGCAGTTGCTCCAACTGCCTGTGACCGAGCTGGACAAGCGACTGGCCAACGAAGACAAGGGCTTTGTCTGGCTCAAGCGGCAGGTCGATCTCAGTGTGGCCAAGGAAGTCATGGCCCTGGGGATCAAGGGCATTCATCAGAGGGAAGAGTACAAACGGCAGTACCCCGAAGGCGAGGCCGCATCCCATGTGGTGGGTTTCACGAATGTTGAGGACATCGGCCAGGAAGGCATTGAGCTGGCCTTCAACAAAGACCTGGCTGGCCGCGCGGGCTCGCGCAGGGTCATCAAGGACGGCCGGGGCCGGGTGGTGGAGGCGGTTGGTGAGCAGGTGTCGCCGGTCGACGGGCGCGACCTGCAGCTCAGCATCGACAGCAAAGTGCAGTTCTTTGCCTATCAGAAGCTGCGCGACGCGGTGCTGCTTCACAAGGCCAAAGCCGGCAGCGTGGTGGTGCTGGATGTCCAGAGTGGTGAGGTCTTGGCACTGGCCAACTACCCCAGCTATTCGCCGGCCTCGCGTCAAAACATGAGTGGCGAACAGTTGCGTAACCGCGCCCTGACCGACACCTTCGAGCCCGGCTCCACCATGAAACCTTTTGTCATCGGTTTGGCGCTGGACAAAGGCCTGGTCACGCCGACCACCATGATCCAAACCGCACCCGGGCGGTTCAACATCGGCAACGCCACCATCAGCGATGCTCATCCGCACGCAATGCTGAGCGTCAATGAGGTGATCCAGAAATCGAGCAACGTCGGCACGGTCAAGATTGCCATGCAAATGCAGCCGCGCGACATGTGGACCATGTTCAGCCAAGTTGGCCTGGGTCAAAAGCCGCAATTGCCTTTCCCCGGCTCGGTCAGTGGCAAGCTGCGCGCTTACAAGACTTGGAAGCCGATCGAACAGGCCACCATGAGTTACGGCTATGGCCTGTCCACCAGCTTGTTCCAGCTGGCGCACGCCTACAGCGTATTTGGCCGTGACGGCGAACTGGTGCCCGTCACCATGCTCAAGACAACTCAGCCCGCTGCCGGCGTGCGGGTGATGGAGGCGGGGCACGCGAATGCTGTACTCAATATGCTGCACATGGTCACCGGCCCCGGCGGCACCGCAACCAAGGCGCAGACCATGGGCTACTCGGTGGGCGGCAAGACCGGCACCGCACACAAGGTTGAGGGTCGTGGCTACGCTGATAAAAAATACCGTGGCTTCTTTGTCGGCCTGGCGCCGATCGACAAACCGCGCATTGTGGTGGCCGTGATGATTGACGAGCCCACCGGGGGCAAGTATTTTGGTGGCGACGTGGCCGCGCCGGTGTTCAGCGAAACCGTGCAGCAGACTCTGCGGCTGCTGGGCATCCAGCCCGACATGAACGTCAAGCCACAAATCGTGGCCCAAGCTGAGCCGGAGAGCTTCTGATGCAGTTGCTGCATTCACCCGTCGAAGCCGCCCGTTGGCTGCGCGCGCGCGTGGGCGGCACGCTGTGCACCGACAGCCGGCGGGTGCGCGCGGGCGACGGCTTCATCGCCTGGCCGGGCGCCGCGACGGATGCCCGCCGCTTTGTACCCGAGGTGTTGGCGCGCGGCGCCGCCGCCTGCCTGGTGGAGTGGCAGGGGGTTGAGCCCTTTGGCTTTGACGATGCGAGGGTGGCGGCCTGTACCACCCTCAAGGCCAACAGCGGACCGATTGCCGCCGACTTCTTTGGCGAGCCGTCCCAACAGCTGGCGGTGTTGGCCGTGACGGGCACCAACGGCAAGACCTCCACCGCCTGGTGGTTGGCGCAAGCGCTATCAAATTTAAATCAAACTAAGCCCATCCCATGCGGGTTGATCGGTACTTTGGGTGTGGGTCGCGTGCCATTGCCCGGGGCCTCTGCGGGGCCTGACAGCATCGTCGCTACCGGTCTGACCACGCCCGACCCGGTGCTGCTGCAACAAACCCTGCGACACTTTGTCGACGCGGGGCTAAAGGCCTGTGCCATTGAAGCCTCGTCCATCGGACTGGCTGAGCAGCGGCTGGCCGGTACCCGGCTCCACACCGCCATCTTCACCAATTTCACCCAGGACCACCTCGACTACCACGGCAGCATGGCCGCTTACTGGGACGCCAAGGCCGCCCTGTTTCGCTGGCCCGGGCTAAGGGCGGCGGTGGTCAACATCGATGATCCCAAGGGCGCTGCGTTGGCGCTTGAGTTGGCCAGTCAGGGTCTGGCGCTCTGGACCGTGTCCTGCGTCAACGGCCCGGCCAGGCTGCGCGCCACGAACATCGAGCAGGGGACACAGGGCCTGTGCTTCACCGTGCGCGAAGGCGAGGCGCAACACCGATTGAGCACGGCGCTGATCGGCCACTACAACGTGGCCAACCTGCTTGGCGTGATGGCCACCCTGCGCTCCTTGGACGTGCCCCTGTCTGAAGTGGTGTCAGTCTGCGCCCGCCTGAGCCCGGTGCCTGGCCGCATGGAATGTCTGACCTTACCCGGTCAGCCGCTGGCGGTGGTGGACTATGCCCATACTCCGGATGCCTTGGCCAAGGCGCTGAAGGCATTGCGTCCCCTTGCCCGGACGCGCGGCGGACGGCTGTGGTGCCTGTTTGGCTGTGGCGGTGACCGCGATACCAGCAAACGCCCGCTCATGGGGGCCATGGCCGCCGCCCATGCCGACCGCATCGTGCTGACCAGCGACAACCCTCGCGGCGAGTCGCCGCAGGCCATCCTGGCGCAGATTTTGCCCGCGCTTTGCGGCCAGACCGGGGTGGTGGTTGAGCCGGAACGGGCGTTGGCGATCAAGCGTGCGCTGGCCTTGGCAGCACCCCAGGATGTGGTGCTGATCGCCGGCAAAGGCCATGAGGATTACCAAGAGGTGGCTGGTCAGCGTTTGCCGTTCTCCGATGCGGCCCAGGTGCGTGCCGCCTGGGCGGCAGCCGGCGTGGGGGCGCGCGAATGACCGCCATGTTCAGCCTGCAGCAAGCCATGGGCTGGCTGCCCGGTGCCCGCCTGGTCGGTGACGGCGCCATGACGGTGCAACGCGTGCACACCGACACCCGCAGCCTTCAGCCCGGCGACTTGTTTGTGGCATTGCGTGGCGAGCGCTTTGATGCCCATGACTTTTTAGCCCAGGCGCGCACGCAGGGTGCGGTGGCTGCCTTGTGCGATGCCGATGCGGCCGATCGGCTGGCAGCGGCGGGCCTGCCCGGGCTGCTGGTGCCAGACACCCGGCTGGCACTGGCGGCGCTGGCGAGCGCCTGGCGCTCCCAATTCAGCCTGCCATTGATCGCGGTGACGGGCAGCAACGGCAAGACCACGGTCACCCAGATGATTGCCGCCATTCTGCGCGCCTGGAAGCCGCAGGCCCATCTGGCCACCCAGGGCAACCTTAACAATGACATTGGCGTGCCGCTGACGCTGCTGCGCCTTCGCGCGCAGCATGAGGTGGCCGTGCTGGAACTGGGCATGAACCACCCCGGCGAGATCGCTGTCTTGGCGGATTTTGCCCGGCCCACAGTGGCAATGGTCAATAACGCGCAGCGCGAGCACCTCGAGTTCATGGCCACGGTGGCGGCGGTGGCCCAGGAAAATGGTTCAGTCATCAGCGCCCTGCCGGCTGACGGTGTGGCAGTGTTCCCGGCGCAGGACCCCTACAGCCCCCTGTGGACCGGCCTGGCCGGGGCGCGACCGATGCTGCGCTTTGACGGTCATGTTGCCGTCGATGGTACCAGCCCGGTTGGCGATGTGCGCTGCACCGGCGCGCAGTGGTCGGGTGCGGCCTGGCGGGTGTCGGTACACACGCCCGCCGGGCCATTGCAATACCCGTTACACATTGCCGGCCGCCATAACGTGACCAACTCATTGGCGGCCGTGGCCTGCGCCTGCGCGGTCGGCGTGCCATTGGCGGCTATCGCGCAGGGCCTGGCTGCCTTCGAGCCCGTCAAGGGCCGGTCGCGCGCTCGCCAACTCCGTGTGGCTGACCGTGCGGTAACGCTGGTGGACGACAGCTACAACGCCAACCCGGATTCGGTGCAGGCCGCGATTGAGGTGCTGACCGCACTGCCTGCGCCGCGACTGTTGGTGCTGGGCGACATGGGGGAGGTCGGTGACCAGGGCCCGCTGTTCCATGCCCAGGCCGGTGAGCTGGCACAGCAGTTGGGCATCGAGCAGGTGTTCACGCTGGGCACCCTGGCGCGCCACACCGCCGCCAGCACCAGTGTTGCCCGGCATTTTGATGACATGGCCAGCCTGCAGGTGGCCGTGCTGGCCGAGCTGCCGCGCTTGGGTAGTGTGCTGGTCAAAGGCGCTCGCTTCATGAAGATGGAGCAGGTGATCGTGGCGCTTGAGGCCTCTGTGCAACCCCAGGAGGCAGCGCACCATGCGGCCTAGCCACCTTACAAGGACCCTGTCATGCTTTTAAGCCTGGCCCAGTGGCTGCAGTCACTCTCGCCCGAGTTTGGTTTTTTCCGGGTATTCCAGTACCTGACCTTTCGCGCCGTGATGGCCGCCTTGACCGCGCTGCTGATGGGCCTGGCGGCCGGGCCCTGGGTGATCCGCCGTCTGACAGCGCTCAAAATCGGTCAGCCGATCCGGGGTTACGGTGTGGAATCTCATTTGAGCAAAAGTGGCACCCCCACCATGGGCGGCGTGCTGATCTTGTTGTGCATCGCGGTCTCAACCCTGCTTTGGTTCGACCTGAGCAACCGCTTTGTCTGGATCGTCCTGCTGGTCACGCTGGGTTTTGGCGCCATTGGCTGGGCCGACGACTGGCGCAAGGTGGTGCACAAGGACCCAGAGGGTATGCGTTCGCGTGACAAGTACCTGTGGCAGTCGCTGATCGGCCTGGTGGCGGCGCTGTACCTGGTGTTCAGCATCTCGGAGAACTCAAACCTGCGGGTGCTTGAGTTGTTTTTTCGGTGGGTTCAGTCAGGCTTTGACCTGGATCTGCCGCCTAAGGCCGGGTTGCTGTTGCCGTTTTTCAAGGAAATCAGCTATCCCCTGGGGGTACTGGGCTTTGTTGTCCTGACTTATTTGGTCATCGTCGGTTCCAGCAACGCCGTCAACCTGACCGACGGGCTGGATGGCCTGGCCATCATGCCGGTGGTGATGGTGGGCTCGGCGCTGGGGGTGTTCGCTTACGTGACCGGTAGCGCCGTTTACTCCAAATACCTGTTCTTCCCGCACATTCCGGGCGCGGGCGAACTGCTGATCTTCTGCGCCGCCATGGCTGGCGCCGGGCTGGCGTTTTTGTGGTTCAACACCCACCCGGCCCAGGTTTTTATGGGTGATGTCGGCGCCCTGGCGTTGGGCGCAGCCCTGGGCACCATTGCGGTCATCGTGCGCCAGGAGATTGTGCTGGCCATCATGGGTGGTATTTTTGTGGTCGAGGCCCTGTCGGTGATGCTGCAGGTGACTTACTTCAAGTACACCCGGCGCAAGTACGGCGAGGGTCGGCGCATCCTGAAGATGGCCCCTTTGCACCACCATTTCGAGAAAAGCGGCTGGAAAGAAACGCAGGTGGTGGTGCGCTTCTGGATCATCACCATGCTGCTGTGCCTGGTGGGCCTGTCCACCTTGAAGCTGAGGTAAGCGGTGCTGCAATTGCAAGACCAACATGTGCTGATCCTGGGGCTGGGTGCATCCGGCCTGGCGATGGCGCGTTGGTGCGCACGGGCGGGCGCGCAGTTGACCGTGGCCGACACCCGGGCTGAGCCACCGGGGCTGGCCGCTCTGCAGCAGGAGTGGCCGGGCGTGCACTTTGTCAGCGGACCGCTGAGCGCCGAGTTGGTGACGGGCACCCCGGTGCGCGCAGTGCTGCGCAGTCCCGGCCTGTCGCCGGCTGACATTGCTCCTTTTTTGGAAGCGGCTAAGTCAAGCGGGCTATGGCTTGGCGGCGAATTAGACCTATTTTCTCAGGCGCTGGCTAGCCTGCGGTCCGAGCGCGGCTATGCACCCCGGGTGCTGGCCGTGACGGGCACCAACGGCAAGACGACCGTGACCGCATTGACCGGGCAACTGGTGGCTCGGGCCGGTAAAATTGTGGCGGTGGCGGGCAACATCGGGCCGACGCTTTTGGACACACTGGGCCAACATCTGGCAGCCGACAGCCTGCCCGAGGTGTGGGTGCTGGAGCTCTCCAGCTTTCAATTAGACGGTGTCACGGGATTTGAACCAACCGCCGCCGTGGTGCTGAACCTGAGCCAAGACCACCTGGACTGGCACGGCAGCATGGCCGCCTACGCCAGCGCCAAGGCCCGGGTGTTTGGCCAGCAGGCCTTGATGGTCCTCAACCGCGACGATCCGCTGGTGATGAGCTTGCTGCCCGAACCCACCCGTGTCCGGCTGCAGCGCCCGCAGTGGCGCGAGCACATCACCTTTGGCGGCGACCTGCCGCAGCGCCCGGGCGACTTCGGTATCGAAGAGGTCAATGGCATGGTCTGGTTGGTTCGCGCGCTAGAAGCCGACGAGACCCTCAAGCCGCGTAAAGGCGAAGCGCTGGAGCTGCACCTGCAGCGGCTGATACCAGCCGATGCCCTTCGCATCCGTGGCCGGCACAATGCCATGAATGCCCTGGCAGCCTTGGCATTAAGCCAGGCCGCCGGGTGTGCCTTGGGACCCCTGTTGTATGGGCTGCGCGAGTACCGTGGCGAGCCGCACCGGGTCGAGGCGGTCGCCATCGTGCAAGAGGTCACGTATTTTGACGACAGCAAGGGCACCAACGTGGGCGCCACGGTGGCCGCCCTGAATGGGCTGGGTCAGGAGCAGCGCCTGATTGCGATTCTGGGCGGCGTCGGCAAGGGGCAGGACTTTGCCCCGCTGGCCGAGCCCGTGGCCCGCCATGCACGCGCGGTGGTCTTGATCGGTCGCGACGCGCCACTGATCCGTGCTGCCTTGGCGCAAACTGGCGTGCCTTTGCTCGAGGCAAGTTCCATGACTGATGCAGTGACCCGTGCGGCTGGCTTGGCCCATGCCGGCGACGCGGTCCTGATGTCGCCGGCCTGCGCCAGCTTTGACATGTTTGACAACTACGAGCACCGGGCCCATGCCTTTGTCGCTGCGGTGCAGGGCCTGGCCGACGAGTTCGGTCTCATCAGCCTGGGGGCAGCTGCATGAGCGCGCAGAACGGTCGGCTGCAGGGTTGGATTGGGCGGCTGCACAAACCGGCGGCTGATGTTTTGCCCGTGCGCCTGAGTGGCACGCGCCGCATCGACACCGTCAACCTGCCCAGCACGGTGAGCGGTGTCGACCAGGCCCTGGTCTGGGTCACGGTGACCCTCATGCTATGGGGCTTGGTGATGGTGTACTCGGCCTCGATTGCCATGCCGGATAACCCGCGTTTTGCCCGCTACACGCACAGCTATTTCTTGATTCGCCATGTGATGTGGCTGGCATTGGCCGTCATCGCCGCCTTGGTGGCGTTCCAGGTGCCGGTGGCGCACTGGGAAAAGTCGGCGCGCTGGCTGTTCGTGGCCTCACTGGTGCTGCTGGTGGTGGTGCTGATACCCAATGTCGGCAAGATGGTCTATGGTGCGCGGCGCTGGATCGCGCTGGGGCCGATCGGCTTTCAGCCGTCCGAACTGGCCAAATTTGCCGTGCTGCTGTATGCCGCCGACTATATGGTGCGCAAGATGGAGGTGAAAGACCGCTTCCTGCGCCATGTGACGCCCATGGGTGCTGCAGTAGTGCTGGTCGGGGCGCTGTTGCTGGCTGAGCCCGACATGGGGGCCTTCATGGTGATCGCCGTGATCGCCATGGGCATCCTGTTCCTGGGCGGCGTCAATGCCCGCATGTTTTTCGTGATCGCTTTGGGGCTGCTGGTGGCCTTTGGCCTGATGATCGCCTTGAGCGATTGGCGGCGCGAACGCATCTTTGCGTACCTGGACCCGTGGAGCGAGAAAAATGCCCTGGCCAAGGGCTATCAGCTGACGCATTCCTTGATTGCCATTGGTCGTGGCGAGATCTTTGGCGTGGGACTGGGCGGCAGCGTCGAGAAATTGCACTGGCTCCCAGAGGCGCATACCGACTTTCTGCTGGCGGTGATTGGCGAGGAGTTTGGCCTGGTAGGGGTGCTGTGCGTGATTGGGCTGTTCCTGTGGCTGACCCGGCGCATCATGCACATCGGTCGCCAGTCGATCGCGCTGGACCGGGTGTTTGCCGGGTTGGTGGCCCAGGGCGTGGGGATCTGGGTGGGTTTCCAGTCCTTCATCAATATGGGGGTGAACCTGGGTGCTCTGCCGACCAAGGGCCTGACGCTGCCGCTGATGAGTTACGGCGGCTCCGCTATTTTGGTCAACCTGATTGCCGTCGCCGTGGTGCTGCGCATTGACCACGAAAACCGCATCCTGATGCACGGGGGGCGGGTATGAAAAGCGCCTTGATCATGGCCGGCGGCACGGGTGGGCACATCTTCCCGGGGCTGGCGGTGGCGCAGGCCCTGCGCGAACGCGGCTGGCGCGTGCACTGGCTGGGTGGCACCGGCAGCCCAAGCCAACCCAGCATGGAAAGCCAGCTGGTCCCGCCGCAGGGCTTCGCTTTTGAGGCCATTGATTTCTCAGGCGTGCGCGGCAAAGGCTTGCTCACACTGGCTTTGTTGCCGCTGCGGCTGCTGCGCGCTTTCTGGCAGGCGCTGCAGGTGGTGCGCCGGGTCAAGCCTGACGTGGTGGTGGGGTTGGGCGGCTTCATCAGCTTTCCGGGCGGCATGATGGGGGTGCTGTGGGGCAAGCCGCTGGTCCTGCATGAGCAAAACTCGGTCGCGGGTTTGGCCAACAAGGTGTTGGCCGGTGTGGCCGATGCCATCTTCACAGCCTTTCCTCAGGTTCTTGCCAAGGGGTTATGGGTCGGTAATCCGCTGCGCAGTGCTTTTCTTGGGGTGGCCGAGCCTGCTCAGCGCTTTGCCGGGCGCAGCGGGCCGCTGCGGGTGCTGGTGCTGGGCGGCAGCCTGGGCGCGCGCGCCCTCAATGACATCGTGCCCCAGGCCCTCGCCCTGTTGCCGCCCGAGCAACAGCCGAAGGTCACGCACCAGAGCGGCCAGCGCCAGATCGACGACCTACGCGCCAACTACGCGGCCGCTGGCGTGCAGGCCGAGCTCACGCCCTTCATTGACAACACGGCGCAGGCCTTTGCGGAGGCTGACTTGGTGATCTGCCGCGCCGGCGCCAGCACCGTGACCGAGTTGGCCGCCGTTGGCGCGGCGGCGGTGTTCGTGCCGTTCCCGTCAGCGGTGGACGATCACCAGACCCACAACGCCCGATTTTTGGTCAGCCAGGGTGCGGGCTGGCTGCTGCCGCAACCGGGTTTGACGCCGCAACGGCTGGCCGCGATGCTGGCCACCTTGACCCGCGAAGAGTTGCTGGCCTGTGCCACGCGGGCCCGCCAGTTGGCCAAAACCGAGGCCACCACCGCGTTGGTGGCCGCCTGCGAGGCATTAACCCCATGAAGCACGCCGTGCGCCACATCCACTTTGTCGGCATTGGCGGCGCTGGCATGTCCGGCATTGCCGAGGTGCTGCTGAACCTGGGCTACCAGATCTCGGGCTCGGACCTGGCCGACAGCGCCACCCTGCGCCGGTTGGCCGGCCTGGGGATCCAGACCCAGGTGGGCCATCTGGCCAGCCACGTGGCCGGCGCCGACGCGGTCGTTACGTCAACCGCTGTGCAGGCCGACAACCCCGAGGTATTGGCCGCGCGGGAGCGGCGCATTCCAGTGGTGCCGCGCGCCCTGATGCTGGCCGAACTGATGCGCCTGAAGCGGGGTATTGCAATCGCCGGTACCCACGGCAAGACCACCACCACCAGCCTGGTGGCCAGTGTGCTGGCCGAGGCCGGCCTGGACCCCACCTTTGTCATTGGTGGCCGCCTTAACAGCGCCGGCGCCAATGCCCGCCTGGGCCAGGGTGATTACATCGTGGTCGAGGCCGATGAATCTGACGCCTCGTTCCTCAACCTGTTACCGGTCATGGCGGTGGTGACCAACATCGACGCTGACCACATGGAGACCTACGGCCACGACTTTGGCCGGCTCAAGCAGGCGTTTGTTGATTTTCTGCACCGCATGCCTTTTTACGGCACGGCGATCCTGTGCACTGACGACGCCGCCATCCGGGACATCGTGCCCCAGGTCACCTGCCCGGTGACCAGCTACGGCTTCGAAGAAGGCGCTCAGGTGCGGGCTGTTGAGGTGCAAGCGGTGGGTGGGCAGATGCAGTTCACCGTGCAGCGCCGCAACGGCGTGGTGCTGCCCGACCTCACGGTGGTGCTGAACCTGCCAGGCCGCCACAACGTGCTCAATGCGCTGGCGGCCATCGCGGTAGCGGTCGAACTCAATGTGCCAGATGACGCCGTTCAGCAGGCACTGGCTAATTTCAAGGGTGTGGGACGCCGCTTCCAACGTTACGGCGAGGTCGTGGCAAGCACTGGCGGAAGCTTTACGCTGGTCGATGACTATGGTCACCACCCGGTCGAGATGGCGGCCACGCTGGCGGCCGCGCGCGGCGCCTTCCCCGGGCGGCGCCTGCTGCTGGCGTTCCAGCCCCACCGCTACACCCGAACGCGCGATTGTTTTGAAGATTTCGTGCGGGTGATCGGTCTGGCCGACGCCGTTTTGCTGACCGAGGTCTACGCCGCCGGCGAAGCCCCGATCGTAGCGGCTGACGGCCGCAGCCTGGCGCGGGCGCTGCGTGTGGCGGGCCGGCTGGAACCCCAGTTTGTTAACGATATTTCCGATCTGCCGCAAGCCATTGCCGACCACGCCCGTGCCGGTGACGTGGTCTTGTGCATGGGCGCAGGGTCTATCGGCGGGGTACCAGCCCGTGTGTTAAGTTTGCTATCAATTAAAGAGCATAAAACCCAGGAGGGACAAGGGTTGTGAGTCAATTTGATGCTGGAAAAGTAGCGATTCTGATGGGCGGCACCTCGGCCGAGCGCGAGGTCTCGCTGATGTCGGGCCAAGGCGTGCTGCAGGCCTTGCGTTCCATCGGGGTCGACGCCCACGCTTTTGACCCGGCCGAGCGCGATCTGGCCGAGCTGCGGCGCGACGGTTTTGCCCGCTGCTTCATTGCCCTTCACGGCCGCTATGGCGAAGACGGCACGGTGCAGGGTGCGCTGGAACTGCTCGGCATGCCTTACACCGGCTCGGGCGTGATGGCGTCGAGCATCGCCATGGACAAGGTCATGACCAAGCGGCTCTGGCAGGCGCAAGGCCTGCCGACACCGGCCCATGTGCTGCTGCCAGGGGACGCTTTTCCGGCTGGCCAACTGACCGCCGTCTGCCAGCAGCTTGGCTTGCCGCTGATCGTCAAGCCGCCGCACGAGGGTTCGTCGATTGGTGTCAGCAAGGTCGCGCAGGCTGAGCAGTTGGCGCCCGCAGTTCAACTGGCCGCCCGTTACGACGCCGAGGTGCTGTGTGAGGCTTTCATTGAGGGCGAAGAGGTGACCTGCCCGGTGCTGGGCAGCGGGGCACAGGCGCACACCTTGCCGGTCGTGCGCATCCAGGCGCCGCAGGGAGCCTATGACTATCAAAACAAGTACTTTACCGATGTGGTGAAGTACCAATGCCCAAGTGGTCTGCCCGAGGCCGAGGAGGCTGAAATTTCCCGCATTGTGCTGGCGGCATACCGCGCGCTAGGTTGCCGTGGATGGGGCCGCGCCGATTTGATGATCCGGGCCAGCGACCGCCAGCCCTTTTTGCTGGAGATGAACACCTCGCCCGGCATGACAAGTCATTCGCTGGTGCCGATGTCGGCGCGGGCTGCCGGCATCGACTACCCGGCCCTGTGCCTCGCGGTTCTGAAGCAGGCCACCCTGGACTATGCGCGGCCTTCCGCCGCAGTTGGGACGCTGCCGTGAGCAAGCCACAGGTCCTGCCCACCGACATCCGGCTGATGCAACTCACGGCGCAAGCCTTGTGGGCTGTCCTCGCCGTGCTGGCGCTGGCGGGCATGGCCATCTTTGTGTCGCGGCACGGGGTGTTTGCGATCCGCAGCATCGCCGTGAGCGGCGATGTCACCCACAACAATGCCCTGACGCTGCGGGCCAACGTGGCGCCGCATTTGAGGGGGACATTTTTCACGCTCGACCTGGGCCGTGCCCGCGCCACCTTTGAGGCCGTGCCCTGGGTGCGCCAGGCGGTGGTGCGGCGTGAGTTCCCGAACCGCCTGCGGGTGCAATTGCAAGAGCACCGGGCCGTGGCGTATTGGGGGCCGGAAGGGGAGTCCCGCCTGGTCAACAGCTTTGGCGAGGTGTTTGAGGCCAACGTCGGCGAGGTCGAGCACGACGGCCTGCCCCGCTTGCAAGGGCCAGACGGCCAGTCGGCCCAGGTCTGGGAGGCGTTCCAGGCCTTGAAGCCCCTGTTTGACCCAATGGACCTGGCGCTGGAGCAGCTCGAACTCAGCGGCAGGGGCAGTTGGCGCGCACGGCTCGACACCGGTGCGGTGATCGAACTCGGCGCCGGCAGCTTGCCCGAGGTGCAGGCCCGCACCCAGGCTTTCTTGAAGACCCTGACCCAGGTGAGCGCACGTTACGGGCGCAAGCCTGAGGCGCTGGAAACGGCGGACTTGCGCCACCAGGACGGCTATGCCCTGCGTATGCGTGGTGTAACGACCCTGGCGCAGGATGGAGCGAAAAAGTAGTGGCAACCCCAACAACAGGTGACGACATATGGCAAAAGAATACAAAGACTTGGTCGTAGGCCTTGACATTGGCACCTCCAAGGTCATGGCCGTGGTGGCTGAAGTGCTGCCCAACGGCGAGCTCAAACTCGCTGGTCTTGGCATTGCCGCCAGCAATGGCCTCAAGCGCGGCGTGGTGGTCAACATCGACGCCACGGTGCAGAGCATCCAGCAGGCGCTCAAAGAGGCCGAGCTCATGGCCGACTGCAAGATCACCCGGGTCTACACCGGCATCACCGGCAGCCACATCCGGGGCATGAACTCCAGCGGCATGGTGGCCATCAAAGACCGCGAGGTAACCGCTGCCGATGTGGCCCGGGTGGTCGAAACCGCCAAGGCCATCAACATTTCGACCGACCAGCGGCTGCTGTTGGTCGAGCCGCAAGAGTTCATCATCGACGGTCAGGATGTGCGCGAACCCATTGGCATGAGCGGCATCCGGCTCGAAGCCAAGGTACACATCGTGACTGGCGCACAGAGCGCGGCCGAGAACATCATCAAGTGCGTGCGCCGTTGCGGTCTGGAGGTGGAGCAGCTGATGCTCAACCCGCTGGCCAGCAGCCTGTCGGTGCTGACCGAGGACGAACGCGAGCTCGGCGTGGCGCTGGTCGATATCGGCGCCGGCACCACCGACATTGCCATCTTCACCAACGGCGCCATCCGTCACACCGCCGTGATCCCGATTGCCGGCGACCTGATCACCAGCGACATTGCCATGGCTCTGCGCACTCCCACCAAAGACGCCGAGGACATCAAGGTCGAAAACGGCTACGCCAAGCAATTGCTGGCTGACCCGGACACGCAGGTCGAGGTACCCGGCCTGGGTGACCGCGCCCCGCGCATGCTCAGCCGCCAGGCCCTGGCCGGCGTGATCGAGCCGCGCGTTGAGGAGATTTTTCAGCTGGTGCACCAGGTGCTGCGCGACTCGGGCTTTGAGGAAATGCTTTCCAGCGGCATTGTGCTGACCGGCGGCAGCTGCATCATGCCGGGCATGGTCGAGTTGGGCGAGGACATTTTCCTCAAGCCGGTGCGCCGGGGCATTCCCAAGTACGCCAGCGCGCTGGCCGACATGGTGGCACAACCGCGCGCCGCCACCGTGATGGGGCTGCTTGAAGAGGCGCGCATGGCCCGTCTGCGCGGTTTCAAGGTGGCGCAAAAAAATGGTTCCATGAAAACAGCAGTCGGCCAGTTCAAAGACTGGTTCACCGGGATATTTTGATGGCCTGCCCGACCTACCAAGCCCTGTGGCGCCAGCGCGCCAGTCCCCCAGGGCGCTGGCGGTGCACCGGCCCGCCTTGGGGACGCGTAAGTCGAATTGAACAGAACAGAACAGAACAGACCACTTTTTTAGCAACTGCAACTTATTAACTTACCAGGAGAACAAAAATGCCTATCGAAATGATCGAAGAGGAAGCTTTCAACCAGGGCACCCGGATCAAGGTCATTGGCGTCGGCGGCGGCGGCGGTAACGCCGTCAGTCACATGATTGACAGCGCGGTGCAGGGCGTGGAGTTCATCTGCGCCAATACCGATGCCCAGGCTTTGGGCAGCAGCGACGCGCACCGCATCATCCAGCTTGGCCGCACCGGCCTGGGCGCCGGCAGCATCCCAGAGCGGGGCCGCGAAGCCGCAGAGTTGGCCATTGAGGACATCCGGGCGTCAATCGAAGGCGCCCACATGTTGTTCATCACCGCCGGCATGGGCGGTGGCACGGGCACAGGAGCCGCTCCGGTGATCGCCCGGGTGGCGCGCGAAATGGGCATCCTGACCGTGGGCGTGGTGACCAAACCCTTCGACTTTGAAGGCAACAAGCGCATGAGCAATGCCGAAGCCGGCCTGGCCGAGCTCGAAGCCAATGTCGACTCGCTGATTGTGGTGCTGAATGAAAAATTGATGGAAGTGCTGGGGGATGAGGCCACCGAGGACGAAGCCTTTGCCCGTGCCAACGACGTGCTCAAGAACGCGGTGGGCGGCATTGCCGAAATCATCAACGTCAAGGGCCATGTGAACGTCGACTTTGAAGACGTGCGCACCGTGATGGGCGAGCCGGGCAAGGCCATGATGGGGACCGCCCAAGCCGCAGGTCCGGACCGGGCCCGTATTGCAGCCGAGCAGGCCGTGGCCTGCCCATTGCTAGAGGGCATTGACCTGTCGGGCGCCAAAGGCGTGCTGGTGCTGATCACCGCCGCCAAGGGTTCGCTCAAGCTGCGCGAATCTGGCCTGGCGATGAACACCATCCGGGCTTTTGCTTCGCCCGATGCCCATGTGATTTACGGCACCGCCCACGACGACTCCTTGGGCGACAACATCCGGGTCACGGTGGTCGCCACCGGCTTGTCGCGCCAAGGCGCCAACCGCGCCAAGCCGCAGCTGCAAGTGCTGCGCACCGGCACCGACAACACGCCGTTCCATGTACCTACACTGAATACCAACGGAGCATCTGGCTCAACCGTGGCCTCCCTCGGCGGCGCAGGCTCGTCGGCACCCGGTGGCATGGGCATGGCTCAGCCCGACTACCACGACATGAAGCGGCCCAGCGTCTGGCGCCAGCGTGACCGTACCCAGGCCGCAGCCAAGGTGGACGCGCTGTCATCTGGTGGCATGGAGGACTTTGAAATCCCCGCATTCCTGCGCAAGCAGGCCGATTAGTAAAATCGACGGGTGTTGCAACAACGAACCCTCAAAACCCTGACGCGCGCCGTTGGCGTCGGGCTGCACAGCGGGCAGCGGGTGGAACTGACCCTGCGTCCGGCGCAGCCCGATACCGGCATTGTGTTTCGCCGCGTCGACCTGCCTGAGCCAGTGGACATCGTGGTGTCGGCAGCAGCTGTCTCCGATACCCGGCTGGCCAGCACCCTGTCCAATGGTAACGTCAAGGTTCACACCGTTGAGCACTTGATGTCGGCCTGCGCCGGGCTGGGGGTGGACAACCTGTACGTGGACATTACGGCCGAAGAGGTTCCCATCCTCGACGGCTCCGCGGCATCCTTTGTTTTTCTACTCCAAAGTGCGGGTATCGTGCTGCAAAATGCGCCGCGCCGCTTCATCCGGCTGCTGGCGCCGGTTGAGGTGCGGGAGGGCCAGGGCGCAGCAGAAAAATGGGCCCGGCTTGAACCCTTTCATGGCTACCGGCTGAGCTTTGAGATTGATTTTGCCCACCCGGCGGTGGACGCCACCGGCCAGCGTGTGGTGTTCGACATGAGTACCGACTCTTACTCGCGGGACATTGCCCGTGCCCGCACCTTCGGCTTCACAAAAGACGTCGAGATGATGCGCGCCAACGGCCTGGCCCTGGGTGGCGGGCTGGACAACGCGATTGTGATGGACGACTACAAGGTGCTCAATGCCGAAGGCCTGCGCTATGACGACGAGTTCGTTAAGCACAAAATCCTCGACGCCATGGGTGACCTGTACCTCGTGGGTAAGCCGCTGCTGGCCAGTTACAGCGCTCGCCGCTCCGGCCACGCGCTCAACAACCGCCTGCTGCATGAGCTGCTCAAGCACACCCAGGCCTGGGACGTGGTCAGTTTTTCTGACGACAAGCGGGCGCCGGCGGGCTTTGCCGAACCGGCACGCGCCTGGTAACTGGCGACCCCCTCACCGTCGTCAGAGAGGACGATTGCCCGTCATTCCCGGCTGCGACCGGGAATCCAGGGGGCATGGATCCCCGTGTTCACGAGGATGACGACTGCCCGTCATTCCCGGCTGTAACCGGGAATCCAGAGGCCATGGATCCCCGTGTTCACGAGGATGACGACTGCCCGTCATTCCCGGCTGCGACCAATGGGATGGACGCTCCCACCTAAGCGGCATCGTAATGTGCCAAAGTGGAGGTGTTTACCAACCCACTTAAATAGACAGGAGCGTCCGACATGAAGATTACTACAGTAGGCATCGATCTGGCAAAAAATGTGTTTCAACTGCACGGAGTCAATGAGTTTGGCAAGACCGTCATTAAGAAGCAGATCCG
>Ga0247831_1000285_pt1 | contig 113789 bp, 114 predicted proteins | sample LaCruzMarch2015__9_FD_192406 | JGI IMG/M metagenome (GOLD analysis project Ga0247831, IMG submission 192406) | Freshwater microbial communities from meromictic Lake La Cruz, Castile-La Mancha, Spain - LaCruzMarch2015_1m | ecosystem: Environmental > Aquatic > Freshwater > Lake | place: Spain...
TGCTTGGCCCCATCGGCTACATCCCGCCAGCAGAAGCAGAGGAGGCGTTCTATGCAAACATGAACACATTCGATATGGTCGCCTAGTCGTTGAACAAACCACCCTCCGGTAAACCCGGGGCGGTTCATGGCTTGTCTCCTTTTGATTTCTGGTTCAATCCTTAGAATCAACGGCAGCCCATGGGCCGCTAGCGAGTTGACCCATCATTGCCGATTATGCACCGCAGAGGGTCATGAATTATGCTCAGTTTATGGCAACAAAGCTTCTGACGGGTGCTACCTGTAACCGCGCCCGCCCGATCCTTTTGGGATCCTGCCTGCTGGGTGGCAAAGACGTGGCGATGAGGAAACCTTGCAAGGGCGCGGAATAAGGCGTACCCGCCGGCCTTCAGTTGAGATTGGCCTCTGCGGATGCTAGTCTCGTCACCATGGCCCAGCGCGGGGGCCAGGCAGTCCGCGTTTCCCCGAGGAGGACCAGGTCCTGTCCCATTCTGACCCCACCACCGGCCTGCCGATCGGTCCGCGCCCGAAACCTGCCGAGGCCGAACCCGGCAGCCGCGAGAACCCCAGCGCGCCGTCGCTTCTGGCGCTGGTCCTGAAATCCGTAGATGACGACAAGGCCGAGGATATTGTCCAAATCGACCTGCGGGGCAAATCCGATGTGGCCGACTACATGGTCATCTGTTCGGGCCGATCGTCGCGACAGGTGGCCTCGATCTCGGAAAAGCTTGCCGACCGGCTGAAGCAGGAACTGCGGTTGTCCGTCCGCATGGAAGGCAAAGAGACCGGCGACTGGGTGCTGATCGACGCGGGCGATGTGATCGTCCATGTCTTCCGCCCGGAAGTGCGCGAGTTTTATCAGCTGGAAAAGATGTGGCTGCCAGCGGGCGCGGTCCGCGCGACACCGCTCTGACCGGGCGCTTTGGATGCGGCTCCACCTTTGCGCTGTCGGGCGTTTGCGGTCCGGACCAGAGCGGGTGCTGGTCGACGACTACCTGTTCCGGCTTGAACGTGCCGGGCGGCCCTTGGGTCTTGGTCCCGCCGAGGAACACGAGGTCGAGGATAAGCGCGGCAGCGGCATGGCGGCCGAGGCGGCGCTGCTGACCAAGGTCGTGCCACAGGGCGCTGCTGTATGCGTGCTGGATGAACGGGGCAAGGTGCTGTCCAGCCCCGACTTCGCCCAGGCGATTGCCGGGTGGCGGGACGCGGGACGGCAGGATGCGGCTTTCGTGATCGGCGGGGCAGACGGGTTGGATCCCGGCCTTCGGGCCCGCGCCGATCTGGTGCTGGGCTTTGGGGCGATGGTCTGGCCGCATATGCTGGTGCGGGTGATGCTGGCAGAACAGTTGTACCGGGCGGTCACGATCCTGTCAGGCAGTCCCTATCACCGGGTGTGACCGACAGCTAGGGTGGGCAATATTGCCCACCCTACTTGCCCCGCGTCAGCGCAAAGATACCCGAACCGACGACCAGCGCCGCGCCGATCCAGGTGGCAGGACCCGGACGCTCGCCAAACAGAACCATCGCCAGAGCCAGCGCAAAGATCAGGCGCGTGTAGCGAAACGGGGTCACCGCCGACACCTCGCCCGTCCGCATCGCGATGGTCAGCGCGTGATAGCCTGACATTGCGAACAGGCTGGCGAAAGCCAGAAGCGTAAGGTCCCGGCCCCCCGGCAAAACCGCCCCGCCGCTGACCGCCAGGACGCCACATCCGGCCAGCGCCAGCATCGCAAAGCCAAGTGCCCCAAGCTGGGCGTTCGACACCCCCCTGGGAGCAGCCCGTGTCGCCAGATCACGGCCTGCAAATCCCATCAGCCCAACCACCGCCAGCAGCGACAGCGCCGCGAAATCCGCCCCCGGCTGCAGGATGATCAGCACTCCGGCAAATCCGGCCAGCACCGCCAGCCAGCGCTGCCAGCCGACCTTTTCACAAAAAATCAGCGCCGCCCCTGCGACCACCACGAGGGGCGTGGCTTGCAGGATGGCCGAGGTTGTCGACAAGGCCGTAAGGGTGATCGCAAGGCCATAGAACAGCCGCCCCGTCACCTCGAAGGCTGATCGGATCAGCATTGCCGGGGACAGGAAGGCGGGGGGGAACCAAGCCTCTCCCCGCGAGAGCGCCAGGGTGGCAAAGCCGATCATGCCAATGAGGCCGATTGTGAGCAGGACCTGACCGAGGGGCAGGCTTTCTGCGGCGGCCTTGACCAGCACATCCTCGACCGCGAAACCAGCCATCGAGGCGGTCATGAAGACCGCTCCGCGCTGATTGTCGGTTAGGCGGGCGCTTTGGGGCATCATCGCCCGGAAGCCGAAACCGCCAGCCCCTGGCACCAACCAGCGATTTCCGAACGGAAATCGTCACGGAGCCCGTTCGGGCTCCGGTTCGGAGTTTCGCGAAACTCCGGTTGGGCCCACGGACAGAGCATGGCTCAGATCAGACCGGCGTGCTGCATCGCGGCCTTGATCCGCGCCTTGGTGCCATCGGTCAGCCCGACCAGCGGCAGGCGCACCTCTTCGCTACAAAGGCCCAGCAGCGACAGGCCATATTTGGCCCCAACAAGGCCCGGCTCAATGAAAATCGCCTCATGGAGCGGCATCAGGCGGTCTTGATAGTCCAGCGCCTTTGCATAATCGCCCGCCAGCGTCGCAGCCTGAAACTCGGCGCAAAGCCGCGGGGCGACGTTCGCGGTCACCGAAATGCAGCCCACCCCGCCATGCGCGTTGAAGCCAAGGGCCGTCGCATCCTCACCCGACAGCTGGATGAAATCCGCCCCGCAGGTGGCGCGTTGCTGGGGCACGCGCTCGATCTTGCCGGTGGCGTCCTTGACGCCGATGATCCGGGGCAGCTTGGCAAGCGTGCCCATCGTTTCCGGCGTCATGTCCACCACCGACCGGCCGGGGATGTTGTAAATGATGATCGGCAGGCTGCAGCAGTCATGAAGCGCGGTGTAATGCGCGATCAGCCCGGCTTGGGTCGGCTTGTTGTAATAGGGCGTCACGACCAGCGCGGAATTGGCGCCCACCGCCTCGGCGTGGCGCATCAGGCTGATGCCCTCGACCGTGTTGTTGGACCCTGCGCCCGCGATCACCGGCACCCGGCCTGCGGCGGCGGCGACCACCTCTTCGATGACGCGCTGATGTTCGGCGTGGCTGAGGGTCGGGCTTTCGCCGGTGGTGCCAACGGGAACCAGGCCGTGGCTGCCTTCGGCGATATGCCAGTCAACCAGCGTCTTCAGCGTGGCAAGATCCAGCTCACCGTTCTTGAACGGGGTCACCAGGGCTGGCAAGGACCCTTTGATCATGACGCATCTCCCTATCCTTGAGGCCAGGCAGCCCGGCGTTGCCCCGGTCTTAACGGCTGGGCCGATCAATGCCAAGTCTTGGCCTGCTGACGCAGTCGTGGGTTGTGGCGGCAGGGCGGCTGGGGCAGATTCTTCCCATGATTGGAAAAATGCATCTTCGCGCGCTGGTCGTGGCGCTTTTCACCCTTGGGGGGGCAGCCTTGGCCGATACGGGCCAGGCGATGCGCACGGCGCTGGACCTCGCTGCGGGCAAGGATTGGGACGGGGCAAAGGCGGTGGCCCCGGCAGGGGTCGGCGTGGCGATCATCGACTGGCAGCGCCTGCGCGCAGGCGAGGGCACGCTGGGGGAATATGAGGCCTTTCTGGCCGCGTATCCCGATTGGCCCGGCCTGCCGCTGCTTCTTGAAAAGGCCGAACTGGCGGTGGCCGCCGCCGGGGATGGCCCCCGCGCGATCCAGTGGTTTGCCGCCCATCCCCCCGAAACCGGCACCGGCGCGCTAACCCATGTCAAGGCGCTGATCGCCGCCGACCGCCTGGCCGAGGCTGAAACCGCAGCGATCCGCGCCTGGGCCAGCCTGAGCTTTTCCGCCAGCGATGAGGCCGCGTTGCTGGCGCTTTTGCCCGAAGCGGCGGCGCTGGCGGTTGAGGCGCGGCTTGACACCCTGTTGTGGGAAGGGCGCACCGACGAGGCCGCGCGCCTGATCAACCGGCTGGAGAAGGATCTGGGTGCCCTTACCCGCGCCCGCATCGCGCTTCAGACCGGGGCCAAGGGCGTCAACGCGCTGATCGATCTGGTGCCAGAGGCGCGCGCCGGGGATGCGGGCCTTGCGCATGACCGCTTTATCTGGCGCATGCAGCGCGACCTTTACGATGACGCGCTGGCACTGCTCTTGGAACGCTCGGGCGGCGCCGAAAGCCTGGGCCGACCCCAGGCCTGGGCCGAGCGCCGCGCGATCCTGGCGCGCTGGCTCTTGCGGCAGGGCCGCCCCGCCGAGGCCTATGAGGTTGCCGCCCGGCATCACCTGACCGAAGGCGCCGACTTTGCCGATCTGGAGTTTCTCGCCGGTTTTGCCGCCCTGCGCCGCTTGGACGACCCAGTGACGGCCAAACCGCATTTCGAGCGGCTTCTGGCTGCTGTCTCGACCCCGATCAGCCTGGCGCGCGGGCATTACTGGATCGCGCGCGCGACCGAGGCTGCGGGTCAGGACGCCACCGCCAGTTACAAGTCGGCAGCCCGGTTCCAGACCGCCTTCTACGGCCTTTTGGCGGCGGAAAAGCTGGGGCTGGCGCTGGACGAAAGCCTGCTCTCCACTGCCCGCGCGCCGGACTGGACCGGGGCGGGTTTTGCCAAATCCTCGGTGCTGGAGGCGGCAGTGCTCTTGCGCGCGGCGGGCGATCCGGTGCTGGCCAAGCGCTTCGTGCTGCACCTGGCCGAGGGGTTGGACAGCGCCGGTCTGGCGCAACTGGCCGATATGACGCTCGACTGGCAGGACCCGAACCTTGCCGTCCTGATCGGCAAGGCGGCGGCGGAACGCGGGCTGATCCTGCCGGCTGTCTATTACCCGGTGACCGACATCGTCCCCGACGGGCTGGCGGTGAGCCGGGCCCTCGCCCTGGCCATCGCGCGGCGGGAAAGCGAATTTGACCCCGCCGCCCGGTCCAGTGCCGATGCGCGCGGGCTGATGCAGGTCCTGCCCGGCACCGCCAAGTTGATGGCCAAAAAGCTGGACCTGGCGTTTGACGAGGGCAAACTGACCACCGACCCAGCCTATAACGTCACGCTTGGCGCTGCCTATCTGGCCGAAATGGCCGAGGAATTCGGCCCCTCGGTCGCCCTGATTGCCGCCGGCTACAACGCGGGCCCCGGCCGCCCGCGCCGCTGGATCGAGGAATTCGGCGACCCCAGGCTGCCCGATGTCGATGTGGTCGACTGGATCGAGTCGATCCCCTTTACCGAGACGCGGACCTATATCATGCGGGTGGCCGAGGGGGTGGTGATCTACCGCGCGAAACTGAAAGGCGCGGTCGGGCCAGTGCGGATTTCTGCCGAGTTGAAGGGTTGAGCCGCGCCAAAATTTTTCGGCGAAAAATTTTGGCGCGGCTTAACTCTGATGGCGCAGTTCCAACTGGGCAAGGCGCACCTGGCGCAACGCCTCGACCAACAGCGCCGTCAGCAAACCAAAGCTGAGGAACCCGTTCACCGCCGCCATCACCGACAGGATGCGCCATTCCTGCGGGGGCACCACGTCGCCAAGGCCAAGCGTGGTAAAGGCCACCAGCGCGAAATAGACCGATGCCTCCAACGTCGGGAAGGCCCCCAGCGCGTTCAGCGCCAAGGCCCAGATCCAGACGCCAGTGGTCACCACCGCCAGCACCCACAGACAGACCGCGACCAACATCAAGAGAAGCTTCGGGCGCTGCGGCGGGCGAACGAGCCAGGGATGCGCGCGGCGAAAGGCGACCTCTAACAGAAACGCCGCCAGTGCCATGACCAGCACGTTGATCAGCAACAGCCCGGACCCAAGCGCAATCTGTACCAGCATCGCAACCCTTCTGGACTATGCCCGCCGCAAACCTTATCTCACGGCGATCATGATTATCAAATCCGATCCCAATTCCAAGCTGATCGCCGAAAACCGGCGGGCGCGTTTCGATTACCATATCGAAAGCGATCTTGAGGCTGGCATCATGCTCTTGGGCTCCGAGGTGAAAAGCCTGCGCCAGGGCGGGTCGAACATCGCCGAGAGCTATGCAAGCGTCGAAGGTGGCGAGCTTTGGCTGATCAACGGCTATATCGCGCCCTACCTGCAGGCCAAGACCTGGGGCCATGAGGAACGCCGTCGCCGCAAGCTTTTGGTGTCGCGCAAGGAGCTGAGCCGCCTTTGGAACGCCGTCGGGCGCGAAGGCATGACGATCGTGCCGATGAAGATGTACTTCAACGACAAAGGTGTGGTGAAGCTGAAGCTGGGCGTGGCCAAGGGCAAGAAACTGGCCGACAAGCGCGAAACCAGCGCCAAGCGCGACTGGGATCGCGACAAGGCGCGGCTCTTGAAGCAGAACAGCCGGGGGTAGGGAGCCCTCCTCGTGCGACTTCGTCTTCTCGTCGTGAAGTTTCGCGAGGAGTGACGAAGTCAACGACGAGCATCCCCGCAACCGTCTTGCGCCCGCAGCATCGGCGCGGATATATCGCAAAAACCCGTGGGAGGCCCCAAGATGACCCCATCACCGCAGGACGATCCGACAACGCTGGTGTCCACCGACTGGCTGGCCCGCCATCTGCGCGACCCCGATCTGCGGGTGCTGGACGCCAGCTGGTACCTGCCCGGCTCGGCTCGTGACGCAAAGGCCGAATATGAGGCCGCCCATATCCCCGGCGCCCGCTTCTTCGACATCGACGAGATTTCCGACCAACGCTCCAGCCTGCCGCACATGGCCCCGCCGCCGGAAAAGTTCATCAGCCGGATGCGCGGGATGGGGGTGGGAGACGGGCATCAGGTGGTGGTCTATGACGGCTCGGGCCTCTTTTCCGCCGCGCGGGTCTGGTGGACCTTTCGCCTGATGGGCAAGATGGATGTCGCGGTGCTGGATGGCGGCTTGCCGAAATGGCAGGCCGAGGGTCGCGAGGTCGAGGACATGCCGCCCATCCCGCGTGACCGCCACATGACCGTCAGCCGCCAGAACCATCTGGTCAAGGACGTGACGCAAGTCGCCCATGCCGCCAAGCTGGCCGAGGCCGAGATCATCGACGCCCGTTCCGCCGCGCGGTTCAAGGGTGAGGTTGCCGAACCCCGCCCCGGCCTGCGCTCAGGTCATATTCCGGGATCGAAGAACCTGCCTTACGGCGACCTTCTTCGCCCGGATGGAACGCTGAAGTCGCCCGCCGCCCTAAAGGCCGCGTTTGAGGCGGCCGGTGTCGATCTGACCCGGCCCGCGATCACCACCTGCGGATCGGGGGTGACGGCGGCGATCCTGTCCTTGGCGCTGGAACGGATCGGCCACCGCAACCACGCGCTTTATGACGGCTCCTGGGCGGAATGGGGCATGTACGACGATCTGCGGGTGGAAACCGGCTGATCCATTGCCGGGACACCAGCGGAATAAATGCCCCAGCCAATCCGTTCACCGGGGGCGGACCTGACCGCGAGGCCCCCCCCCTCCCCGTCCCTCCCCCACCAGGGGAGGGGGGCACCCTTCCCCAGCGATTGCTCTGAACCGGAGACTGCGATGCTTGAAACCCTTGCCCCCCAACCCCAGGACAAGATCCTGGCCCTGATCGCGGCCTACCGCGACGATCCGCGCGCCGCCAAGATCGACCTGGGCGTGGGCGTCTACAAGGATGCGACTGGCCTGACCCCAGTGATGCGCGCTGTAAAGGCGGCCGAGCGCAAGCTGTGGGAGAGCGAGACGACCAAGACCTATACCGGTCTGGCCGGTGAGCCTGCCTTCAACGCCGCCATGGTCAACCTGATCCTGGGCCCCGGCTTTGCCGACCGTGCCGCGAGCGTGGCGACCCCCGGCGGCACAGGTGCTATCCGCCAGGCTTTGGAACTGATCCGGATGGCGAACCCCTCGGCCAAGGTCTGGCTGTCGGCACCGACTTGGCCGAACCACCCCTCGATCATCAGATACCTTGGCATGCCGATGGCCGAATACCGGTATTTCGACGCCGCCACCTCGGGCATCGATTTCGCCGGGCTGATGGCCGATCTGGAGGGCGTTGCGGCGGGGGATGCGGTCCTATTGCATGGCTGCTGCCACAACCCGACCGGGGCCAACCTGGATGCCGCCCAATGGGACGCCGTGATCGCCCTTTTGCAGCGCAAGGGCGCCGTGCCCTTTGTTGACCTTGCCTATCAGGGCTTTGGCGACGGGCTGGAAGCCGATGCCGAGGCAACGCGCAAGGTGGCTGCCGCCTTTCCCGAGGTGCTGATCGCGGCCTCATGCTCCAAGAACTTCGGGATCTACCGCGAACGGACCGGCGTGCTGATCGCGCTGACCGCGCCCGACCGCAAGGCGGTGGTGCAAGGCAACCTTGCCTTCCTCAACCGGCAGAACTTCAGCTTTCCGCCTGACCATGGCGCGCGGCTGGTGACGATGATCCTGGAGGATGCCACATTGCGCGCCGATTGGCAGGCAGAGTTGGAGGAGGTGCGGCAAAACATGCTGGGCTTGCGGACAGCGCTTGCCGCAGCGCTGCGCCGCGCCACCAACAGCGACCGGTTCGATTTCGTCGGTCAGCACCGCGGCATGTTCAGCCGCCTTGGCCTGACCGAAGCGCAGGTAAACCGCCTGCGCGACGACCACGGCATCTACATGGTGGGCGACAGCCGGATCAATATTGCCGGCCTGAACGCGGCGACGGTGCCGGTGTTGGCAGCCGCCATCGCCCAGGTAATCTGACCAGCCCCCCCAAGAGCCAGGCCCCAGGACCCTGCCCCCCAGAAGTTTCGCCGAAACCTCTGGGGGGTCAGCACCGTCATTGCAAACGGCCCGCAGGGGGAGGAACCTGCGGGCCGTTGCCGTTCTGCCAGACAAGGGGGGAGGAGACCCCTGGGGCAGGTGTACCTGGGGCAGCCTTGGCCGCCCCCGGGATTGGTCAAAGGTTATAGGCGCTTTCGCCATGCGAAGTCTGGTCCAGACCCTGCCGCTCGTCATCGACCGATGGCCGCAGACCGAACACCAGCTTGATGACGTAGAACAACACCAGCGACACCAAGCCAGACCAGACCAGCGTCAGCCCGACGGCCTTCAGCTGGGTGATCACTTGACCAGCCATGTCATAGGTCCCCGCAACCGCCGGGAACACCGTGTAGTCGACCCAGCCCTGACCGCCCAAGCTTGGGTCAGCCACGATGCCGGTACCGATCGCCCCGATGATGCCACCGATGCAGTGCACGCCAAACACGTCCAGACTGTCGTCATAGCCGAGGCTTTTCTTCACCGTCGAGACGAAGATGTAGCAGACCGGCGACACGATCAGGCCCAGCACCAGCGCCCCGCCGGGGGAGGCAAAGCCGCAAGCCGGGGTGATCGCCACCAGACCGGCAACGGCACCGGTCACCGCCCCCAGAAGCGACGGACGGCCATGGCGCAACTGCTCCACCAGGCTCCAGGCCAGCGTGGCTGCGGCCGTGGCGACAAAGGTGTTGAGGAAGGCCAGCGCCGTGATCCCGTTCGATTCAAGGTTGGACCCGGCGTTGAAGCCGAACCAGCCGACCCACAGCAGCGAGGCCCCGATCATCGTCATCGTCAGGCTGTGGGGTGGCATCGGCTCCTTGTTGAACCCGACCCGCGGCCCGATCACCAGACAGCCGATCAGACCCGCGATCCCGGCGTTGATGTGAACCACCGTACCACCGGCAAAGTCCAATGCGCCCTTGGCCCAGAGGTAGCCCATGTCAGTCGGGAAATCGACCAAGAAGTCCGGGCCAGCCCAGAACCAGACCATGTGCGCGATCGGATAATAGGCCAGAAGTGACCAGCCGATGCAGAACAGCATCAGCGGCCAGAACTTGACCCTCTCGGCAAAGGCCCCGATGATCAGCGCCGGCGTGATGCAGGCAAAGGTCATCTGGAAGATGACGAAGGCATATTCCGGGATGTAGACGTTGTTGGAGAAAGTGGCGGCATAGGTGCCGGTCGTCACACCTGCCAGCATCGCCTTGGAGAAGCCGCCGATAAAGGGCGATCCTGCTGTGAAGGCAAGGCTGTAACCCACCGCGACCCAAAGGACCGCGCCGATCGACACCATCATGAAGACCTGCATCAGAAGGCTCAGCATGTTCTTGGTCCGCACCAGACCGCCGTAAAACAGCGCCAGTGCGGGGATAGCCATCATCAGCACCAGGGCCGAGGAAATCAGCATCCACGTCGTGTCGCCCTTGTCCACCATGGTGGCCATCTGTTCAACGCTCGGGTTCTGGATCGGCCCGGCGGCAACGGCTTCCTCGACAACGTCCTGCGCCCAGGCGGGCAGACTGGCAAGCAGCGCGCCAAGCGCGCCGAGGCCAGATATTTTCTTCAGAGTGTTCATTTTGATGATTTCCCCTTCCGCGCGCGCATCACAGCGCATCGTCATCGGTTTCGCCGGTGCGGACCCGCACGGCATGCTCTACGTCCAGGACGAAAATCTTGCCGTCGCCGATCTTGTCGGTCTTGGCGGTGGTCTGGATCGTGGTCACCACCTGGTCGGCCAAGGCATCCGCCACGACCATCTCTAGCCGCAGTTTCGGCACGAAGTTCACGGCGTATTCTGCGCCCCGGTAAATCTCGGTGTGGCCCGACTGACTGCCGAACCCCTTGATCTCGGTCACCATCATGCCGCGCACGCCGACAGCGGTCAGCGCCTCGCGGACCTCGTCAAGCTTGAACGGCTTGATTGCTGCAATGATCAGCTTCACATTTTTCCCCTTTCATCCCCGGTGCGGGCAAAGTGCCCCTCACGCTGATGACGCCCGGCTTTGCAGGTGCAGCACAAGACTTTGCCCTGGGAACAGCGGGGCGTTTGCGTCGGTTTTGCACAATATTTAATCTTCTTGGCGATATTGATGCAAAATTAGGCGTATCAACAAGCCGAATCGGATGCGCGCCGCCTTCGCTTTCCGCAGAATCCAAGGTATCGTGACCCCAATCGGGTCGGGAACCGACCTTTGTCCCCAGTGACAGGCAGCAGGCATGGCAGCAGAAAAACCAGGGCAAAAACCCCTAGTGGCGGATCGGCGCTATCCCGCGTCGGGCAGCAGGTCGGCGGCCGAGCCCCCCATGGGTCGCGGACCGGGCAACGGCGGCGGCCCGCGCAAACCGGCCCCGCCGAAACAACCCACGCCCCGCAAAACCCCCAGCCGCCGCCCCCGCCGCCAGCATGGGATGATCCTGGGCAGCCTGTTGTTTGTTTGGCGCCTGATCTGGGCGATTGCCTGGCGGTCAACGCTGGTCGGGGCGCTGATCCTGGCGGGTTTCGTCACCTATTTTTACGCCCAGCTGCCGCCTGTTTCGGATCTGGTGGATGGCCGCGCCCGCGGGTCGGTCACGATGCAGGACCGCCACGGCGAGGTATTCGCCTGGCGCGGGGAAACCTTTGGCGTGATCAATGCCGCCAACGTCGCCCCCGACCTGCATGATGCCGTGGTCGCGACCGAGGACAAGCGGTTCTACTGGCATTTCGGCATCAGCCCGCGCGGCATCGCCAGCGCCATCCGCATCAACCTGTCCGAAGGGCGCGGCCCCTTGGAGGGCAACGGCGGATCGACCATCACCCAGCAGGTCGCCAAGCTGTTGTGCCTAGGCGTCGCCTATGACGCAACCCAGTGGAAGTCGGAGAGTGATTACGAAAAGGACTGCCGGTCGGGCGGCATGTGGCGCAAGCTGAAGGAAGTCCCCTACTCCATGGCGATGGAGGTGAAATACACCAAGGAAGAGATCCTGACGATCTACTTCAACCGCGCCTATCTTGGGGCGGGTGCCCGTGGTTTTGAGGCCGCCGCCCAGCGCTATTTCGGAAAATCCGCAACGGATGTCACCGCAGCCGAGGCTGCGATGCTGGCGGGGCTTCTCAAGGCCCCTTCGACCTTTGCGCCCACCGCCAGCCTTGACCGCGCCCGCGACCGCGCTGCCGTGGTGATTGGCCTGATGGAGGATCAGGGCTATCTGACCAAGGCCGAGGCTGACGAGGCCCGTGCCAACCCGGCCACCCTTTCCAAGGCGGCGAAACAGAAATCGGGCGGCTACTTTGCCGACTGGGTGATGGAAACAACGCCCGACTACCTGGCCCGCGACACGACCGAAGACGTGATCATCGAGACCACGCTGGACCAGGAGATGCAGAAAAAGGCCGAAGAGGCGCTGGCCTTCATCTTCGAGACCAAGGTCAAGGAAGGCTCGAAAGCCCAGGCCGCGATTGTGGTGATGAGTGCCGATGGCGCGGTGCGGGCCATGGTCGGCGGGCGTGACATCCCCAATGCCGGCGATTTCAACCGCGCGACCCAGGCGCTGCGGCAGACCGGATCGACCTTCAAGCCCTTCATCTATGCCGCCGCGATGGACCTGGGCTACAGCCCCTTTGATCTGGTGGAGGATACCCCCCTCTGTCTTTACACCCCCGGGTCCGGCGACTGGTGCCCCGAAAATTACGACCGCGAATACAAGGGCACGATCACCCTGACCCAGGCGCTGGCCGAAAGCCGCAACATCCCGGCGGTGCGGATCAGTGAGGCGGTGGGCCGGGATATCGTCAAGAAAGTGGTGACCGATTTTGGCGTGGCGCAGAACCTTGCCGATGGTCCGGCGATTGCGCTGGGCGTGTCGGAATCGACGCTGATCGAGATGACCGGGGCCTTTGCCGGCATCCTGAACGGCGGCTCGTCGGTGACGCCTTACGGGTTGGCCGCCCTGAAACTGAAGGGCGATGATGAGGAGTTGTTCGGTGCCGGTGGCGGTATTGGAGAGCGGGTGATTTCTGAAAACGCCGCCCATGCGCTGACCTACATGATGGCTCAGGTGCTGAATTCGGGCACCGGTGGCCGGGCGCGGCTGGATGACCGCGAGGCCGCTGGCAAGACCGGGACCACGGACTCGGCCGTGGATGCCTGGTTCGTTGGCTTCACGGCGGATTATGTGGTCGGGGTCTGGATGGGGCACGACACGCCCACACCGATGACCAAAGTCACCGGCGGCGGCTTGCCCGCAGAGATTTGGCACGAGGTGATGGTGCGGATCAACGAGGGCCAGCCCGCGCATCCCCTGAACATGACCTTCGACGATGCCGTCTATCCACCTATCCCAGGTGGCAACGGCGAAGGCTGGGTCGAAGGCATGGGCGATGGCAGAGGTGATGGAACCGGGGCCATTGCCCCTGAAGACGTGCCCTATTTCGACGGATCGAACCCCGCGCCCGCCGAGGTTTACGACACCACCCCCCTGCCCGAGGCCTATACCGCGCCCCTGCCCTTCCCGGTCGAACCGCAAGAGGATTTTATCGGCCAGATCCTGGAAGAAGAACTGGGCGCGGTGGGGAACTGAACGGGGGACGCTAGTAATGATACCGCAACTGCGCGATCTCCAGCGCCTGGGCGTCGGCCTTGCCGCTGACCCGGTAGACAAACCGATGCTCACCCGTGATGCGCCGCGACCACCAGCCCGTCAGATCGCCGCGTAACGGTTCAGGCTTGCCCAACCCCTGAAAGGGCGTCCGGCGGGTGGCGAGGATAAGGGCATTGACCCGCTCCAGCCCCTTGGCATTGCCTGCCGACTGCCACCAAAGGTAATCCTCCCAGGCCTGATCCGAAAAGACCAGCTTCACGCCGGAAAGTCGCGCTCGACACCTTCGCCCGCGTCCAACTGCGCGATGGCGGCCTGCAGGCGGCGGGCGTTCGCCGGGCTTTTCTGCAGATGCAGGGTTTCCTGGATGGCGTTGTATTCTTCCAGCGACATGACCACCACAGCCTCACGCTTTTTGCGGGTCACGATGACCTCGACGTGGTCGTTGATCACGCGGTCCATGACATCCTTAAGCGAGGCCCGGGCATCGGTATAGGTCAGAACGTCCATGGCAGCCCCCTTCGTCAGGGTTCCACTGTGCACAGAATTCTGTACAGGTCAACCGGACGGGCCCTTACAGCCCCGCCATATCCGCGATCAACTTGTCCACATCGCCGCCGCGCTGGTCCAAGAGCGCGCCAATCTCGGTACGTTCCGAGGCCAGCATGTTCACGCCTTCGATGATGATGTTGAAAAACAGGCTTTTGCCTGCGTTGTCGCTGACGTGCCAGCGCACCTCAAACGGCGAGGAGCCTTGCAGATAGGCGGTCGAGACCACCTCGAAATAGCTTTTCAGCGGCTTGGCCTCAGCCACTTCGATCCGACCACCGATGAACTCGCGGAAGCGGCGGCCGTATTTGCGGCTGATATAGCCCTGGAACGCCTTGGCGAACCCCTTGAGCTGCGCGTCCGAGGCCTGACGCGCCGCCGGACCAAGCGCCGATCGGGCAATGGTGGGAACATCGGCATAAGCGGCAAACAGCTTTTCAAAACGCCTGAGCATCGCGGCTTCGTCGTTGCCCGACCCGATGATGGCGTTGATGTCGGCCACCACCTTGTCCACAAGAATCTTTGCCTCATCCGCCGTCAAGGCGGCGGCAGGGTTGGGCAGTGCCAGCAGGGCCAGACCGGCACCAAGGGAAAGCGCAAAGCTGCGACGAGTCAGGGCAAGATCATTCGCCATAGGGATCCTCATAGGGGTCGATAAAGCCATCATCGGCGGTCTCTGCGTCCGGGGGGGCGGCCTGTCCCAGAGCAAAGCGGCGGTTCTGCAGATACAACAGCCGCGATTGCGCATAGCTGTCGGCGCTGTCGTAAAGCACCGAATCGACGGTCTGCGAGAACCGGTCCCGCGTTCCAAGCACCGACAGGACCTGAACTGCAGTGGCGGCAATCGCCCCACGCTCGGGCAGGGCAAGGCGCACCGGGTTCAGCACCAGATCGACGACGCCCCCGACCGAATCGCGCGCGGTGGTCGGGCCGGTGAAGGGACGCTCTAGATAGGCCCCCTCGCCGACGCCCCAGACGTGCAAGGTTTCACCGAAATCGGTTTGGGCTTCGTCCAGACCGATCGCCCCGGCCACATCCACCAGCCCGCCAATTCCCACCGTCAGGTTCAGCGCCAGCCGAAGGGTGTTGTTCGCGGCGTTTTCAACCCGTGCCTGCAAGATATTGTTCAAGATGTCGCCGGGCAGATCGAGGGTGTCAGCCACATTGTCCACCGCCCGCCGGGCAGGACCGGGCACCACGGCACCATAGGCCTTGGCCACCGGGCGCAGCACGGCGCGGTCCAGCCCCTTGTTGAAACCGTGGATCTTGCGGTTGGTCAGCTCATAGGGGTCGTTGATCCCCTGGGTCACGGGTACGGCAGCGCATCCTGCCAACAGGCCTGCCGCCAGAACCAGGCCAAGGCGCGGCAGACGGCCCGGCATCGATGGTTTCTTCAGACCCATGCTTTACGCTTTCCCACAGAACCGGCGCTTTGCTGGACGGCTCCGCGCAGGCCAAGACATAGGGGCATCTCTGACAAGCGACAACGACAAACCGCCGCCCGACTATCACGAATGGCGGCACAACGCGCAAGGGACCCGGATGGCGGGATCCCTTACCCGCATTGCCTGGCTGGAGGTCGATCCGTGCTGCCCGGGCATGGCCCCTTGCCCCGAACCCCGCCGCCGCGTTACCCTTTGGCAGACCCATCGAAGGACCACCCGCATGCACCCGATCGAAGACCGCCTTGCCAGTCTTGGCGTCAGCCTGCCCGACGCCCCCGCTCCTGCGGCGAACTATGTGCCTTTCGTTCGGGTGGGCGATCTGTTGCATGTGTCGGGCCAGATCAGCCAGAATGAGGCTGGCTTGATCCTTGGTCGTCTGGGCGAGGATATGGCCGTCGAACAGGGGGCCGAGGCGGCGCGGCGCTGCGCGATCTCACTTCTTGCGCAGGTCAAGCGGGCTTGCGACGGCGACTGGAACCGGCTGGCACGGGCGGTCAAGCTGATGGGCTTCGTCAATTCCACCGCCGATTTCATCGACCAACCCAAGGTGATCAATGGCGCATCGGACCTGATGGTGGCGGTTCTGGGCGATGCGGGCCGGCATGCAAGATCGGCGGTGTCGGCAGCCTCGCTGCCGCTTGGCGTCGCGGTCGAGATCGAAGCGATCTTTCAGCTGAAATGATCCCGGCACCGTTGCACCCGGCCTTCCTGCGCCTGCCCATCGCGCACCGGGCGCTGCATGACCGCGCGCTTGGCCGGATCGAGAACTCGATCTCGGCGGTGCGGGCGGCAGTTGCGGCGGGCTATGCGATCGAGATCGACCTGCAACTGTCATCCGATGGCGTGGCGATGGTGTTTCACGACGACGGGCTTGACCGCTTGACCCAGGAAACCGGTCCGGTCAGCGCCAGGACCGCCGCCGCCCTGGGCGACATCCCCCTGCGCGACAGCCGGGACACGATCCCCACCCTTGCCCGTATCCTGGACGAGGTTGCCGGCCGCGTCCCCCTGCTGATCGAGATCAAGGATCAGTCGCTTGCCATGGCCGATACCGACGCCCGGCTGGAAACCGCCACAGCCACAGCCCTTGCCAGCTACGGCGGGCCGGTCGCAGTGATGTCGTTCAACCCGGCCTCGGTCGCGCATATGGCCCGCCTTGCCCCCGGCGTGGCACGCGGGATCACCACCTCGGCCTATGACCCTGCCGATTGGGCCCCGCTGCCTGCAAGCCTTTGTGACCGGTTGCGCGCGGTGCCCGATTACGACAAGACCGGGGCCAGTTTCATCAGCCATGAGGCCGCCGATCTTGACCGGGACCGCGTGGCCGAGTTGAAGGCCAAAGGTGCCGCGATCCTGTGCTGGACCATCCGCTCGCCCCAGGATGAGGCGTCGGCCCGCCGGATCGCCGAGAACATCACCTTCGAGGGCTACGCGGCGGCGCTGCCCGCTTGACCTCTGGACCTGCCACTCCAGCTTGCTCTTTGACAATTACTCTGCGGGGGTGCGGGGGTGCAAAACCCCCGCGCAACGCCCGCCACGGGGAGCTGCCATGGCCGACCTGACACTTTTGGAAACCCTGGCCGACATCGCCGCGCCCGATTGGGATGCAGTTGCCGCGCCCGAGCAGGCGACAGGCCGGCCGCTGGACCCTTTTACCACGCACCGGTTTCTGGCGGCGCTGGAAACCTCGGGCTCGACCGGGGCAGGCAGCGGCTGGCAGCCCCGACCGCTTGTCCTGATGGATGGCGGTCGCCCGGTCGCCGCCACGCCGATTTATGTCAAAAGCCACAGCCAGGGCGAATACATCTTTGACCACGGCTGGGCCGATGCCCTGCAGCGCGCGGGCGGGCGGTATTACCCCAAGCTGCAGATCGCTGTGCCATTCACCCCCGCCACCGGCCGCCGGTTTCTGGGCCCTGAGGTGCTGCGCGAGACCCTCTGGCGCGTGGCCATCGGGGTTGCGGCGCAGAATCGGCTGTCCTCACTGCACGCGACCTTCTGCACCGCCGATGAGGCCGCGGCGCTGGCAGGCGTCGATGGCACGCTGCACCGCATCACCCAGCAGTTTCACTGGCAGAACCGCAGCTACGCGAGTTTTGACGACTTCCTTGCCGACCTCTCCAGCCGCAAGCGCAAGATGATCCGCAAGGAACGCGAGACCGCATCCGCCTCGGGACTGACGATCCGCGCCCTTACGGGTGACGCGATCGAACCCCGGCACTGGGATGCGTTCTGGGCCTTCTATCAGGACACCGGCAGCCGCAAATGGGGCACGCCCTACCTGACCCGCAAGGCGTTTGATCAGTTCCACGCCACGATGCGGGGCGACATGCTGCTGGTGCTGGCGTTCAAAGGCGACCGTCCCGTGGCGGGGGCGCTGAACTTTATCGGCCGCGACACGCTTTATGGCCGCTATTGGGGCTGCACCGAGGATCACCCCTGCCTGCATTTCGAACTGTGCTATTATCAGGCCATCGACTGGGCCATCGCAAACGGCCTGCAACGGGTCGAGGCCGGGGCGCAGGGCGAACACAAGCTGGCGCGCGGCTATCTGCCGGTGGAAACCCACTCGCTCCACTGGATCGCCGAACCGGCGTTTCGGACCGCCGTGGCACGCTATTTGGAGGCCGAACGCGCGGCTGTCGGACAAGAAATCGAAGTGCTGACCGCCTATGGCCCCTTTCGCCGGTCCGAGGCACAGGACCCCCATTGAAGGAAACACCCATGTCTGAACTCTTGTCCATCGCAGACCGCCAAACCCACCTGCCCCCCTTGGGCGAAACCGGCTGGCTTGCCGTGGCGGACCGCGACGCTATTCGCAAAGTGCTGAAATTCCGCAACTTCTCGGAAGCTTGGGGGTTCATGACCCGCGCAGCCCTGGTGGCGGAAAAGCTGAACCACCACCCGGAATGGCGAAATGTCTACAATACCGTCGATGTGACCCTGACCACGCATGACTGCCACGGGCTAAGCCGGTTGGACATCGACCTGGCCCAGGCGATGGACCGGCTGGCCGGAGGGGCCGAGGTGCAGCGCGACCATGGCGCGCCGGTCCTGTCCTTGTGCGAGATCCGCGCCAGCAGAGCCTGAAGGCTCGTCGATGACTGCGTCACTCCTCGCCGGGCTCAACCGACGAGGAGACGCAGTCGAACGAGGAGGCGCGTCGGTCAGATCTGCGCCAAAAGATATTCCCCGGCCGAGATTTCGCAGCCCGGACCGACCTCGGGATAAAACCGCGTGACCACCCCATCCTCGACCAGCGCCGAATAGCGCTTGGACCGGGCAAAGAAGCCCAAGGGCGGTACATCAAAGGTCATGCCGATCGCCTTGGTAAAGCTCGCATCAGCGTCGCCCAGCATGATGATGCCGGCGGCGGTGGCCCCGGTCGCCTCGCCCCAGGCTTTCAACACGAAGGGGTCGTTCACGGAAATGCAGATGATCTCGTCCACGCCCTTGTCGGCAAATCGCTTGGCGGTGCGGATGAAGCTGGGGACATGCGCGGTCGAACAGGTGCCGGTATAGGCCCACGGCAGCCCGAAGATCACGACCTTGCGGCCCTTCAGCTTGGCGGCCAGGCTTACGCCCTCGGCCCCGGTGTCGCCCATCCGCAGCAGGGTCGCCTCTGGCAAACGAAAGCCGGTCTCGATCGTCATGGTTCGGTTCCGTTTTCAATCCGGCGCGCGTTGCGCCACCCTGCCATGGGTTATAGGATCGCCCCGGATGCTGGCCAGAGGAGAGTGTGCAATGCGGGTGGTGATTGTCGGGGCCGGCCAGACCGGGGCAGCCCTTGCCGCCAAATTGCGCGCCCTTGGCCATCAGGGCGAAATCGTCATGCTGGGGGATGAGCCAAGCCCCCCCTATCAGCGCCCGCCCCTGTCCAAGGGGTATCTCATGGGCGACATGGCGGCAGACCGGCTATGGCTGCGCGCGCCGGATTTCTGGGCCGAAAACCGGATCGACCTGCGGCTTGGCCAGCCAGTGACCGCGATTGATGCCGCCGCGCAGACCGTGACTGTGGGCGGCGCGGCTTTGGGTTATGACGCGCTGGCACTGGCCACCGGTTCAACCCCGCGCCGTCTGCCTGGGGCAATCGGCGGCGATCTGGGCGGCGTCTACACCGTCCGCACCCTGGCCGATGTCGATGCGATGCGGGAGGAATTTCAACCCGGCCGCCGGTTGGTCATCGTCGGTGGCGGCTATATCGGGCTAGAGGCTGCCGCGGTTGCCGCCAAGCTGGGGCTTGAGGTGACCGTGCTGGAGATGGCGCCGCGCATCCTGCAGCGTGTCGCAGCGGTGGAAACCGCCGACCATATCCGGGCCTTGCACCAGGCGCACGGGGTGACCGTGCTGGAGGCGACGGGTCTTGACCGGCTGGAAGGCGGGCCGCGCGTGACAGAGGCGGTCTTGCAGGATGGTCGCCGCCTGCCTGCCGATTTCGTGATTGTCGGCGTCGGGATCACGCCGAACACCGCGCTGGCCGAGGCGGCGGGTTTGACCCTTGCAAACGGCATTGCCACCGATGCCTTTGGCCGCACCTCAGACCCGGGCATCTGGGCGGCGGGGGATTGTGCGTCGTTTCCCCATGGCGAAGGGCGGCTGCGGCTGGAATCGGTCGGCAATGCCATCGACATGGCTGAGGCGGTGGCCGCGAATATCCTGGGCGCCGCCCAGCCCTATCACGCCAAGCCCTGGTTCTGGTCGGACCAGTATGACCTGAAACTGCAGATCGCCGGGCTGAATACGGGCTTTGACCATGTGATGCGGCGCGAGGGCGATACAGGGACCAGCGTCTGGTATTACCGGGGCGACACCCTTTTGGCGGTCGATGCAATGAACGACCCCCGCGCCTATATGGTCGGCAAGCGCCTGATCGAGGCTGGACGCTCGCCCAGGCCCGATGCGGTTCGCGATGCGCCAGACCTCAAGACTCTTCTGACCGCATGAGGATTATCGGCGGCAGTCGTCGCGGCCTGCGTCTGGCCGATGTGGGCGCAGGGGATACGGCTGCCCATCTGCGCCCAACCTCGGACCGGGTACGTGAGGCGATCTTCAACCTCTTGATCAACGGCGCTCTTGGCGACACGGTCCAGGGTGCCCGGGTGCTTGACCTTTTTGCCGGCACTGGGGCACTGGGGCTAGAGGCGCTTAGCCGGGGTGCCGTCGAGGTAAGCTTTGTCGATGACGGGGTCAGGGCGCTGGCCCTGCTGCGCACCAACATTGCCAAGATGCGCGCAGAGGCGGAAACCCACGTCTTGCGCCTGGATGCCACAAGGCTGAGCAAGGCCCCGGGGCTGCCCTTTACGCTGGTCTTTCTCGACCCGCCCTACGGCAAGGCCTTGGGCGAGGCCGCGCTGATCGCCGCCGTGGCCGGGGGCTGGCTGGCCCCCAAGGCGCTGATCGTCTGGGAGGAAAACACCCCCCCGATCCTGCCGCCGGCGTTTCGCGCGGTCGATCAACGCAAGTATGGCGATACTCTGGTCACGCTGGCGCGCGCGCCCGGCCCTGATGTGTGACGCCGCGTTCAGGGTGACAAAGCCGCATCCGACCCCCATTCTGACCGCAAGGAAAGGCCGCGCATGACCCAGTATCCGCATCTTCTGCAGCCGATCACGCTTGGCGGCGTCGCGTTGCGCAACCGCGCCCTGATGGGGTCGATGCACACCGGGCTGGAAGAAACCGGTGACTGGTCCCGCGTCGCCGCCTTTTACGCCGCCCGCGCGCGCGGGGGGGCCGGGCTGATCGTCACCGGCGGCATGGCCCCGAACCCGGAGGGCGGGGTTTTCCCCGGTGCCGCAGGACTTTACACCGACCGGGACATCGCCAACCACCGGCGCGCGACCGATGCCGTTCACGACCAAGGCGGCCATATCGCGATGCAGATCCTGCATGCCGGGCGCTATGCCTATTCCAAGGATTGTGTCGCACCCTCGGCGGTGAAGTCGCCGATCTCGCCCTTTGCCCCGCGCGAGTTGGACGAGGCCGGCATCGAAAAGCAGATCGCCGACATGGCCACCGCCGCCGCCCGCGCCCGCGAGGCCGGTTATGACGGGGTCGAGGTGATGGGCTCGGAGGGCTATTTCCTCAACCAGTTCCTGGTCACCCACACCAATCGGCGCACCGACCGTTGGGGCGGGGATTATGCCAACCGCATGCGCCTTGCGGTCGAGGTGGTCCGCCGGGTGCGCGCGGCGTTGGGGGCGGGGGCAATCCTGATTTATCGGATCTCGCTGATCGATCTGATCCCGCAGGGGTCAAGCTGGGACGAGGTGATCACCCTGGCCCGCGCGATCGAAGCGGCGGGGGCGGACGTGCTGAACACCGGGATCGGCTGGCATGAGGCGCGGGTACCGACCATCGCGACCTCTGTCCCCCGTGCTGCCTTTGCCGACCTGACCGCGCGGCTGCGGCCCGAGGTGGCCATTCCGGTCATCACCTCGAACCGGATCAACACGCCCGAACTGGCCGAAAGCCTGCTGGCCCAAGGCATGGCCGACATGGTGTCGATGGCCCGGCCTTGGCTGGCGGATGAGGCGTTCATCGCCAAGGCTGCCGCCGGTCGCGCCGCCGAGATTGCGCCCTGTATCGCCTGCAACCAGGCCTGTCTGGACCATACGTTTTCCGGCAAGCTGACCTCTTGCCTGATGAACCCGCGCGCCTGTCATGAGACGCTGCTGACCTATGACCCCGCCCCGGTGCCACGGCGAATTGCCGTGGTGGGGGCGGGACCTGCCGGGATGATGGCGGCAATCGTGGCCGCTGGGCGGGGCCACAAGGTCATGCTGTTTGACAAGGCGGCAGGGATCGGCGGGCAGTTGAATCTGGCCAAACTGGTCCCCGGCAAGGAAGAGTTTCACAGCCTTGTCGCCTGGTTCGCCACCCAGCTCACCCATCCGGGCATCGACCAGCGGCTGGGGACTGTGGTCGGGCCGGGGGACCTTGTGGGCTTTGACGAGGTGATCATCGCCACCGGCACCACCCCGCGCGATCCCGCCATTCCCACTGACCCCGACGCGCGGGTGTTCAGCTATGCCGAGGCGCTTACGGGCGCGGCAATCGGTGCGCGCGTGGCCGTGGTGGGGGCTGGCGGTATCGGCTTTGATGTGGCCGAAACGCTGGTGCATCAGGGTGTCAGCCCGACCCTGCACGCTGACCTTTGGCGCGCGGAATGGGGCGTTTCCCCCCCCTGGGACCACCGCGGCGGGCTGGCCCCGGCAGGGCCCGCCCCGGTGCCGGCGGCCCGCGAGGTGCATCTTTTGCAGCGCAAGACGGAAAAGCCCGGTCGCAACCTGGGCAAGACCACCGGCTGGATCCACCGCGCCAGTCTGGCGATGAAGGGGGTTCGGATGGTTGGCGGGGTCAACTACGACCGGATCACGACCAAGGGGCTCATGATCAGCCACGGTCCGAACCATGAGCGGCCCGAACTTCTGGCCGTCGATGCGGTGGTGCTGTGCGCCGGGCAGCTGCCCAACCGCGACCTGTCAGCGGCGCTGGACCAGGCCGGGATCGCACATCACCGGATCGGCGGGGCGGATGTCGCCGCCGAACTGGACGCCAAACGCGCCATCGACCAGGCTGCGCGGCTGGCGGCAACGCTTTAACGCCAGCCCGGGGTTTGGCCCGCCTGCGTTTCCCCCGACGGAACGATCCTGCAGAATTCCCCGGATAGGTCGCGCGCTTGCCACCATCCTGCCCGAATTGCCCGTGACACAGATCGTCAAAACGGCGTGCTTGCGGCCACAACGAGGGCAAAATGGATCGACTGACCGAGATGGAGGCCTTTGCCACCGTTGTGGATCAAGGCGGCTTCACCGATGCTGCCAAGAAGATGGGCATTTCCAAATCTGCGGTGTCGAAACATGTCTCGGCGCTGGAGGCCCGTCTTGGTGCGCGCCTTTTGAACCGCACCACCCGCCGCGTCAGCCCGACCGAGATCGGCCTTGCCTATTACGACCGCGCCCGCCGGGTCCTGAACGACGCGGGCGAGGCGGATGCGCTGGTCACCTCCATGCAATCCGCGCCCTCGGGTTTGCTAAGGGTCAGCGTGGCCACCGATTTCGGGGTAAAGCTTCTGTCGCCGATCCTGGGGGATTTCCTGCTGGAATATCCCGATATCACCGTGAACATGGTCCTGAACAACCGCTATGTCGAATTGATCAGCGAAGGGTTCGACCTTGCGATCCGGGTGGGCGACATGGAGGACAGCTCCCTCCGTGCGCGCAAGCTGACCGAGACGACCAGGCGGATGATCGGCGCGCCGGGCTATTTCCAGAAATATGGGCGTCCGCAAAAGATCGACGATCTGAACGACCACAAGCTTCTGCATTATTCCAACCAGGCCAACGGCAATGTCTGGAAGATCACCGCGCCCTCGGGCGAAAAGCGGCAGGTCCGTTCGGTCGGCTGGTTGACGGTCAACGACGGTCAAAGCCTGCTGAACGCCGCGATCTCGGGCCTGGGCATCGCCTATCTGCCCAGCTTTCTGTACGCCGACGCCCTGCGCCAGGGCCAGGTCGAAGAGGCGATTCCAGGTTTGCCGGTCGAAACGCTGGGCATCTACGCGGTCTATCCGCCGGGGCGCTTTACCCAGCCCAAGGTGCGGGCCTTCATCGATTTTCTGGCCAAACGCTATCTGGAAAAAGGCCCCGATAACTGGTGAGTCAGGGAACCGAGGTCACGATGACCTCGACCCTGCGGTTCAACTGCCGTCCTGCATCGGTCTGGTTGGTGGCACGCGGGGCGAGAAAGCCGACGCCCTCGGCGGCAATTCTTGCCCGTTCAACACCAAGCGTCGCCACCAGCGCCTCGGCAACCGCCTCGGCCCGGCGTTTGGAAAGCGCTACATTCGCGGCCAGGCTGCCAGAGGCGTCGGTATGGCCAACCAAAGCAATCGTGGCACCGGGGTTTGCCTCCAGCCAAGCCGCGACGGCGGCAAGCGACGGGTATTCCCCCGCGGTCAGCGCAGCCGAGCCGCTGGCAAAAACCAGATCGTCCAGAACTGCGCTGCCCCGGCCATCCAGCGCCGCATCGACTGCAGCGGTTTCAGGATCAGCCAACAGGACCGGTTCGACGTTGCTTTGCGACAGGTCGACCACTTCGGTCGTGGCAAGGTTGGGCAAAGGGGCATCGGTCACCCGGGTCACCTGCAAGAAGGTCGATGCCTGACTGCGGCTGACCAGGATCGACATCACCTCACCATCGCGCTCTGCCGACAGAAAACGGAAATCGCCGATGTCTACATGCATCTTCGGTTCGGGAATCACCTCGATGCCAAAGCGGAAATCAAAGCCACCGCAAACCTGGGTCTGACATTCAAACAGGACCTGATACCCAGCCGCCAGCACCTGCGCCCGCAAGGGGTCGAAGGCCGCAAGCGTGGTCAGCCCGGGGGCCTCAAGCTCATACGCCCGCTGATCGATCGCGCCTTCGGTCGCGCGGGACGGCACGCCGGTTCCGTCAAACGGCGCGATTGGCAGGGCATAGCTGCCGGGCACTTCGCTGCGTTGTTCTTCGCCGATGACCTTGCCCGGAAGCTCCAGCGTCAGGGCCAGGGCCTGTGTGGCCATCAGCCATAGAGCTGACGCCCAAGAAAGTGGCCCAAGGCACGCAGGAAGGATGAATTTGGACCGCTGCACCACCCGAGACGCTTTCCGCGATCATTTCATTCGGTAGTGGTACTGTCCCACAACCTGCAGCGCAAGGCGAGCATAGAGCGCGCGGGCAGCGCTGTTCTCGGCGGTTACCAGCAGCGACAGCTGCGTTGCACCCAGACCGGCGGCCCAGTTGGCCGCCGCCGTGATCAGCACCCGGCCAACGCCTTGGCGACGAAAGGCGGGCCGAACCTCCAGCGCGTGCAGCATCGCATCCTTGCCGTCGCGCGCGACAAAGGCCACGCCAGCTGGCCGGTCGCCGAGCCGCGCCAGAAGCGCCACCTTGTCACCGGTCACCCGCTCCATCACCGCGATCCGCGCGGGGCCGATGCCGCCCTCAGCCCAGATTTCCTGCGCGATCTGCAGGGGGGGCCAATGCGCAAAGGCGGCAAGCGGCGGCAGATCGGCCGTCAGATCGGTGGTGGCGGCGGCATAGGCCAGCACCGGATCGACGATCCGCCAGCCGCGCCGGTCAAGGGCGGCGTCAAGCTCGGCGTCGGCGGCGGTGATCAGGACCAGGGGCGCGGCCAGGCGGTCAAGATCGGCTTCGGTCCAGGGGCCGGTCAAGCTGGCCGCCGACACCCGCTTGCCCCCCCCGGCACCGTCGCGCAGCTGAAACGGACCCTCGGCCCAGGACCGCGCTGCGGGCCAGGTGGCATCAAGCACGCGGCGCAGTCGGTCGGGCGTCATCCGAACAGCCGGGCCAGGCGCAGCATCGCCGCATCCACCCGGGCCGGATCAGTGCCCCGGATCACCAGATTGGCCCCATGCGCGCCGTTTTGCAGGAACGGATAGGACCCCATCGACAAATCCGGAAACTCGGCCGCAAGCGCGCCGAAGGGGCCTGCAATATCCCCCTCACCCAGATTGACACGCACGGATTGCGACAAGAGGGGCGGCCCCCCGGTCAGCTTTGGCAGCACGCTGGCGACCATGGCCTGAAAGATGTTCGGCACCCCCGCCATCACATGCACGTTGCCAAGCGTAAAGCCTGGCGCGGTCGATACCGGATTGTCGATCAGCGCCGCCCCGTCGGGGATGCGCGCCATGCGCTGGCGGGCCTCGTTAAAGGGAAGTCCCGCCCGGTCGTAATGCGCTTGCAGCAGGGCCATCGCATCGGCGCGGTGGCTGATGGCGGCCCCCATCGCCTCGGCCACGGCATCGGCGGTGATGTCGTCATGGGTCGGACCGATGCCACCACTGGTGAAGACATGGGTATGGCTGCCCGACAAGGCGCGCACTGCCGCCACGATCTCGGCATGGACATCGGCCACGACGCGCGCTTCGCGCAAGGTGATGCCGATGCGCGTCAACTCACCCGCAAGGTAGTGCAGGTTCGATTCGCGGGTGCGGCCCGAAAGGATCTCGTCGCCGATCACAAGGATTGCAGCTGTGGGGTTGGTCATGCAGCACTTTCTGGTCTGGGAGAGGCCGGTATAGCCCGAGCCTATCGTCTTTCAAACCCCGCTGCTCTGGCCATTTGCGGCGGGCGCGCTTACATAGGCCCTGCAAGCACAGGCGGAACGGCGCACTTGGACGAGATGCGAGCCCGAATCACCAAGGATGGCATCCGCATCTACGAGGACGCGGATTTTGCCGGCATGCGCGCTGCAGGTCGGGTGGCTGCCGAGATCCTCGATGCTGTCGCCCCCCTGGTCGCCCCGGAGGTCACGACCGCCGCGTTGGATGATTTCATCACCGCCGAGATCAGGCGGCTGGGCGTCACCTCGGCCACGATCGGTTACAAGGGGTACCGCCATGCATCCTGCATCAGCGTGAACCACGTCGTCTGCCACGGGATTCCTGGACCAAAGGTGCTGGCCGATGGCGATATCCTGAACATCGACGTCACGGTGATCGTCGATGGCTGGTTCGGCGACACCAGCCGGATGTATGTGGCCGGTCAATTGCCACGGAAATCGGCCCGTCTGATCGAGGTGACGCATGAAGGGCTGATGCGGGGCATCGCGGCGGTCAAGCCCGGCAACAGCTTTGGTGACATCGGGCACGCGATCCAGACCTATGTCGAGGCGCAGCGCATGTCGGTCGTGCGCGATTTTTGTGGCCACGGCCTGGGCCGGGTGTTCCATGCGCCGCCCAATGTGCTGCACTATGGCCGCCCCGGCAGCGGCCCGGTGCTGGAAGAGGGCATGTTCTTCACGATCGAGCCGATGGTCAATCTGGGCCGACCCGAGACCAAGGTGCTGGCAGATGACTGGACCGCCGTCACCCGCGACCGGTCGCTTTCGGCGCAGTTCGAACATTCGGTCGGCGTGACGGCCACCGGATGCGAGATCTTCACGCTGTCCCCTGCGGGCAAGTTCTTCCCGACCTCGGGTCAGTAAGCGTGCTTTTGACCCGCTAGATCGGCTGCCCGATCATCAGTTTCGGCACCGTCCCAGTCAGCCCGGCAGCCTGACGGATAAAGCTGCGCCTGAGGTCCGGCAGGGCCGAGATCACGCCCATGCCAAGGTCCCGGCCCAGTCTCAGCAACGGGTTGTCGTTGGAAAAGAGCCGGTTGACGGCGTCCATGCTCAGCGCCAGCCCGGTTGCGTCAAAGCGCCGCCAGCGCTGATAGCTTTCCAGCACGGTCGGGTTGCCCGGATCTTCGCCGCGCCGCCGGGCCAGCACCAAGACCTCGGCGAGTGCAGCCACGTCGCGAAGCCCAAGGTTGAGGCCCTGCCCGGCAATCGGATGCACGCCATGCGCCGCATCGCCCACCAGCGCCAGCCGGGGGGCCACATAGTCCTGTGCAAGGGACAGGGACAACGGATAGGTAAAGCGGGTGCCCGCCAGGCTGATCTTTCCCAGAAAATCGCCAAAGCGGGGGCGCAGCACCTCAAGATAGGCGTCGTCGTCCAGCGCCTGGATCGCCTGGGCGGTGGCGGTGGTCTCGCTCCAGACGATGTTGGAATGGTGCCCGCCGTGCAGCGGCAGGATCGCCAGCGGCCCTGAGGGCATGAAGAATTGATGCGCTATGCCGTGATGCGGCGCCTCATGGTGGATGGCCGCGACCAGCGCGGTCTGCCCGTAATCCCAGCCAACACGGCGGATGCCCGCACGACCGGCAACACCCGATCCACGGCCATCCGCACCAACCAGAAGTCGCGCCCGCAGCACCCGGCCCGAGGCCAGCGTCACCGCCACCCCGCCGGGCCCGCAGTCTTGCGCGACCACGGTTTCGCCCGGGATCAGGGTGATGTCCGCCCTGCTGGTCATCGCCTGCAGGAAGGCGCGGTACAGTCGGCGATCCTCCAACATGTAGCCCATCGGGCCTTCCTCGATCTCGGCATGGTCGAAATGCAGGAAGAAGGGGGCCGCACCCTGGCCAGCCCGTCCGTCGCTGGCCTTGATTTCCAGAATTGGCTGGGCATCGGCAACCACCGCAGGCCAGACCCCGATGGCCGTCAAAAGCCGCATCGACGCGATGGCCAGTGCATAGGATCGCCCGTCAAAGCCGGCCTCGGCGCGCGACGGGGCAGGGCGGGCATCGATCACCGTCACGCGAAAGCCGCCCTGCGCCAGGGCCAGGGCCAGGGCAGGCCCGTTCAGGCCGCCGCCCACGATCAGAATGTCGCTGTCCGTATCCATGCCGCATGGTTACCGCTTGGCACCGGATTGTCCATGCGTCCCCAAGCCGCTACCCTGCCCAAAAAGGGGGGGCATCCGATGACCGGAACCTGGGCATACATGACCGCCTGTGAGCTGGGGCGCGACATCGACCGTGGTCGCATCCATCCGGTGGAACTGGTCGAGGCATTTCTGGACAGTCTGGCAAGTCACCCGCTTGGCCCGCGCATTTACGCCCGCACCAGCCCGGCACGCGCGCGGGCCGAGGCGATGGCCGCAGCCGCCCGGGCCAAGACCGGCCTGCGCCGGGGCGTGCTTGATGGGGTGCCGGTCAGCTGGAAGGACCTTTTTGATACCGCCGGTCTCGCGACCGAGGCGGGCTCGGCATTGCTGCGCCACCGCACGCCTGCCCGGGACGCAGACGTGCTGCAAACGGCCACACAAGCGGGCCTTGTCTGCCTGGGCAAAACCCACATGTCCGAGCTTGCGTTCTCGGGCCTTGGGCTCAATCCGGTGACGGCCACGCCACCCTGCCTGAACGACGCTGCAGCAGTGGCGGGCGGGTCATCGTCGGGGGCGGCGACCTCGGTCGCGTTCGGTCTGGCCCCGGCGGCGATCGGGTCCGATACCGGCGGATCGGTGCGGATTCCGGCGGCCTGGAATGATCTTGTCGGGCTCAAGACCACTGCTGGCAGCCTGCCGATGGGCGGGGTGGTGCCGCTGTGCCAGGCCTTTGATACCATCGGCCCCCTCGCCCATTCGGTCGAGGATTGCGCCGGGCTTCTGGCTGCCCTGGCGGGGCAAGACCCGGTCGACCTTGTCGGCGCCAGCCTTGTCGGCGCGCGCCTTGCCGTCCTGGAAACCGTGGCGCTGGACGATCTGCGCCCGCGCCCGGCGGCAGGATTTGACGATGCGCTGGCCCGCCTGGCCCGGGCGGGGGCCAGGATCGAACGGCTGGGTGCCGCGCCCGAGGTGACCGAAGCAATGGGCTTGGCCGCGACCCTGTTTACCACCGAGGCCTACGGAACCTGGCGCGAGACCATCGAAGCCGCGCCCGAAAAGATGTTTCCCCGGATATTGGAGCGCTTCCGGTCCGGTGCCGACGTCACGGCGGCGGATTATGTGGCCGCATGGCGCAGGCTGAGGGTACTGCGCGGCATCTGGGCCGCGCGGGTTGCGGGATTTGACGCGGTCCTGCTGCCGACTTCGCCGATCCTGCCGCCAGATGCGGGTCGTCTGATGACCGATGATGCCTACTATGTGACCGAGAATTTGCTGGCCTTGCGCAATACGCGCATCGGCAACCTTTTTGGTTTGTGCGCCATGACCTTGCCCACATCGCAACCCTCGTGCGGGATCAGCCTGATGGCGGGCCCGGGCGAAGACCGGCGATTGTTGCGGCTGGCGGCAGCGGCAGAGCATGCCCTGAGGTAAGGTAGGCAGTCTTGCCAACACTACCCTGCGCCGCCAAAAAACCACACCCCACCGGGAAGCCCCCGCGAGGGCCCAGTTTTTCTGGACCTTAGGCCTTCGGGCGGCTATTCTTTCGCCAAATGGGGCGTATCAGACCCCGGACCTGAGGCAGCTATGGCGTTTCCTGAGCGGTTTTCGAACCTGCCGGACTATGCGTTTCCGCGTCTGCGGAAGCTTTTGGACGCGCATCCTCCCGGCGGCGACCCCATCGCCATGACCATCGGCGAGCCGCGCCACCCGATGCCCGATTTCGTCGGCCCGATCCTGGCTGCCAACCTCGCGGGTTTTGGCGTCTACCCTCCGAACGACGGTGCGCCCGAATTGCTTGCTGCCATCTCGGCCTGGATTGCCCGGCGCTACGCTGTGGCGATCCCCGAGGATTGCCTGATGGCGCTGAACGGCACGCGCGAAGGGTTGTTCAACGCCGCCATTGCCCTCTGCCCGGAAACCAAGAACGGCCAGAAGCCCGTCATCCTGATGCCGAACCCGTTCTATCAGGTTTATGCTCTGGCCGCGTTGGCCGTGGGGGCGGAACCCGTTTATGTGCCCGCCACCGCAGCCACCGGCCATCTGCCGGATTATGCCAGCCTGCCGCCCGAGGTGCTGGACCGGGTGGCGCTTGTCTATATCTGCTCGCCTGCGAACCCGCAGGGTGCTGTCGCCTCGACCGAATATCTTGCCGACCTGCTGGCCTTGGCCGAAAAGCATGATTTCAAGGTGCTGGCCGACGAATGTTACAGCGAAATCTGGCGCTTGGCCCCGCCACCCGGCCTGTTGCAGGTTGCCGCCCGGGTGCGCGCTGACGCCGAACGGGTGGTGGTGTTTCACTCTCTGTCCAAGCGGTCGAACATGCCCGGCCTCAGGTCCGGCTTCGTCGCCTCGGGGCCCGAGACGATGCTGCGGCTGCGCCAGTTGCGCACCTTTGCCGGTGCCCCCCTGCCCCTGCCCTTGCAAAAAGTGGCCGAGGCCTGCTGGCAGGATGAGGCGCATGTGATCGCGTCGCGCGCGCTTTATCAGGCCAAGTTCGCGGCAGCCGACGGGCTGTTTTCCGGGCTGCAGGGCTATCGGTCGCCCGAGGGCGGCTTTTTCCTTTGGCTGCCGGTCGAGGATGGCGAGGCGGCAACCATCAAACTTTGGCGCGAAACCGGGGTCAAGGTCCTGCCCGGCGCGTACCTGTCGCGCGATGTCGGCGGGGACAACCCCGGCAAAGGATACATCCGGGTCGCCCTGGTGGCCCCGATGGATGAAACGTTCCGCGGGCTGACCCAGCTGCGCGATTGTCTTTACGGGTGAGGTGAGCATGGCTTCCTATCAGGCGCGGCAACGCGACCCGCTGTTGGATCAGGGCACGCAAGCAGTCCTGGAACGCCGCGGGCGCGAGCTTTTGGGGCTGGTGCTCGTGCTTCTGGCGCTGGCCTTTGCCCTGGCGATCGGCAGCTATTCCCCGGACGATCCGGGCTGGATGGTCAGCTCGGACGAGCCGGCGCAGAACCTGCTGGGCCGGTTCGGCGCTGCGGTCACCTCGACCCTGATGATCCTGATCGGACGTGGGTCCTGGGCACTGCCGGTCATCCTGGGCGTCTGGGGCGTGCGGTTCCTGTTGCATCTGGGCGGTGAGCGGGCGCTGGCCCGGCTGGTCTTTGCGGTGATCGCGGTCGCCATGGCAGCCGTATATTGCGCGACCATTGTACCCGGCGAGACCTGGGCGCACGGTTTTGGCCTGGGCGGGTTGTTCGGGGATACGATCCTTGGTTCGTTGATCGGGGTCATGCCGGGCACGGCGGGGGTCGGGCTTTCGGTCTTGTCGATGCTCAGCTTTGTCTGCCTCGTGGCGCTGATGCTTTATGTCACCGGATTTGACCGGGACGAACTGCAACGCATCGGTCAGAAACTGATGCTTGGCAGCGTCATGGGCTATGCGGCGGTGGTGTCAGGTCTTGGACAGGGCACCCGGGCCTTGCAAGACCGCGCGCGCAGCCGGGCCGGGGCCACCCCTTTGGGCAGCGCCCAGCGCCGGACGATGCCGCCGGTCACCGGCCACATGACCCCCGAGCCGCTGCAAGCCGGCAAATTCCGCGCGCGGCCCGGGGCGGGCGGAACCGAAACCGATCTGACCGCCGCCGAGGTTTTGCGGGACAGACCAGGCTTTCTGGCGCGGTTGCGCCGGTCAGCCGGGTCAGAGCCTGACCTTATCGACGCAGCGCACCTTGATGCAGCCTGGGACGAAGACCTGCCGCCCGAGGACCGCATCAAGGCGCGCATCTCGGACGTGGTTCGCAACCGGGCAAAGCGCGATGCGCTGTCCGCACCGATGCCGGGGACCAAACCTGTGGGCGGGCAGGCACTGGCGCCCGCGGCGATGCGGGCCGAGCCGCCCGTGATCCGCCAGCGCGGCGATCTTGCCCCGGCCGCCGCCCTGCCCTTGCCGCCGGTAACGGCACCTGCGGCCCCTGCGCCCTGGGACGGGTCTGCCGACAGCGATCTGGACGATGCGCTGCCGATCAACCTTTTCGCCGACACGGCCCCTTGGGAGGACGTGGACCGAGGTGATGACGACACTCCACCCGCGCGCGTGATCGCGGTGGCCGTTGATCGTCGGGCTGTGGTCCGGCACGCGGCCAAGAAGCCCGCCCCGTCGCGCCAGGCCCTGGCTGAAACGCAGCCCGCGCTTCGGTTTGACGACGCTGCCATGGCCTATGAACTGCCACCGCTTGGCCTGCTGTCGGCCCCGGTCGCGATCCAGCGCGGCCAGCTTTCCGACGAGGCGTTGGAAGAAAACGCCCGGATGCTGGAATCGGTCCTCGATGATTACGGCGTCAAGGGCGAGATCACTGCCGTCCGCCCCGGCCCGGTCGTGACCATGTACGAACTTGAACCAGCGCCAGGCCTCAAGGCCAGCCGGGTGATTGGGTTGGCCGATGACATCGCGCGGTCGATGTCGGCGCTGTCTGCCCGCGTGTCCACTGTGCCCGGCCGCACGGTCATCGGGATAGAATTGCCGAACGCGATCCGGGAAAAGGTGGTCTTGCGCGAAATCATCAGCTCGCGCGATTTCGGCGACAGCCAGATGCGCCTGCCGCTGGCGCTGGGCAAGGATATCGGCGGCGATCCGATTGTCGCCAACCTCGCCAAGATGCCGCATCTCTTGATTGCCGGGACCACGGGTTCGGGCAAGTCGGTGGCGATCAACACGATGATCCTGTCGCTTCTTTACAAGCTGACGCCGGACGAGTGCCGCCTGATCATGATCGACCCCAAGATGCTGGAACTGTCGGTCTATGACGGCATCCCGCACCTTCTGTCCCCCGTTGTGACCGACCCGAAAAAGGCCGTGGTCGCGCTGAAATGGGTGGTCTCCGAGATGGAGGAACGCTACCGCAAGATGTCCAAGATGGGCGTGCGCAACATCGAGGGCTTCAACAGCCGCGTCCGCGAGGCCCTGGCCAAGGGTGAGCAGTTCCGCCGCACCATCCAGACCGGCTTTGACGATGAAACCGGCGATCCGGTGTTCGAGACCGAGGAATTTCAGCCCGTCACCATCCCCTACATCGTCGTCGTGGTCGACGAGATGGCCGACCTGATGATGGTCGCGGGCAAAGAGATTGAGGCTTGCATCCAGCGTCTGGCCCAAATGGCGCGGGCAAGCGGCATCCACCTTATCATGGCGACACAGCGCCCTTCGGTCGATGTGATCACCGGAACGATCAAGGCGAACTTCCCGACCCGGATTTCCTTCCAGGTGACCAGCAAGATCGACAGCCGCACCATCCTTGGCGAACAGGGGGCGGAACAACTCCTCGGCATGGGCGACATGCTTTACATGGGCAACGGTGCCAAGATCACCCGCATCCACGGGCCTTTTGTGTCGGATGAAGAGGTTGAGGAGATCGTGAACCACCTGAAATCCTTCGGGCCGCCCAGCTATATGTCGGGCGTCGTCGAAGGGCCCGAGGATGACGTGGCGTCGGACATCGATCTGGTCCTGGGTCTGGGGTCAGGCGACGCCGCTGACGACACGCTTTACGATCAGGCCGTGGCGATCGTGGCGCGCGACCGCAAATGCTCTACCTCTTACATTCAGCGCAAGCTTGGCATCGGCTACAACAAGGCCGCCCGCCTGGTTGAGCAGATGGAGGATCAGGGTGTGGTTAGCCGCGCCAACCACGTCGGCAAGCGCGAGATCCTGGTGGAAGAGCGCTAGCCCCAGGCTTTGGCGGCCGGGGCCGACCCCTTCGCGATCACCAAAACGTGTTCATACGACTCGGCCCCAGGGATGAGGCCTGTCGTATCGGTGTTATCGTGTTCTGTTGCTCTATTCGCCGCCGTCAAATACGGCACCGCCAAGACCAAAGCGCCGCATTTTACCCAAAGCTGCCACAATGCTGCCTGATTTCGTTTGCAGGCGCAGGATGAATATTGTACCTTCAATCTGCCGGGGGTTGCATTTCCTTCCACGAAGTCCGGCAAGATCGCTGATGGGGTGCAAAAGCGCGATGGCTCTGGACAGTGTGACAGACATGTATGCCAAGGCAGTTTGCGGGCCCGAGCTTCCGGCTGGGACCAGCCTGTTGGACGGCGCCAACCGGATCACCGGCATGCTGAACAGCGGCGGATTTGGCATCATCTACAGCGCCCGGGACAGTCGCGGCCAGACTGTGGTGCTGAAAGAGTGTTTTCCCGCAACGTTGTGTCGGCGCGACGGGACGTCGGTGTGCCCGCAATCAGCCGACAAGCACGACCGATTCGCCGCGGTGCTGGCTGCCTTCGTCACGGAAGCTCGGGTTCTGACCGGCCTTGCCTATCCCGGCATCGTGCGCGCACACCGGCTTTTTCACGCGAACGGCACCGCCTATCTGGCAATGGACCATTTGCCGGGCCGGGATATTCTGGACATCTTGGACCAAAGGGCGCGCAGCTTTGCCCCGGCCGAAATCGTCACGCTGGCGCGCAAGCTGATCGCCACGGTCGGCCATCTGCACAGCAAGGGGCTGGTGCATTGCGACATTGCGCTCGACAACATCATCCTGACGCAGCGGGACGGACCGGTGCTGATCGACTTTGGTGCGGTCCGCCCAGCGGTGGCGCAGCCGGACCAGGCGTTTTGCGGCCCGCGCGTGGTAAAGGACGGCTATTCGCCGCCCGAACAATATATGCCCGGCGCGCCCCTTGGCCCGGCAAGCGACCTTTATGCGCTGGCAGCATCGCTTTATCACCTGATCAGCGGGGTTTTGCCCGCGAATGGCGATGCGCGTCTTGCCGCCCGCGACCAGAATCAGGCCGATCCCTGCGCCCCGCTTGCCGGCACCATTGCGGGCTATCCCGCTGGATTTCTGGCAAGCATCGACCGGGCCATGGCGGTCCACCCCGACGATCGCATTGCAAGCGCCGGGGCGTGGCTGTCGCTTGTGCAGCCGCGACCGGAAAAACCGGTCCTTTTGCTGCGCCGAAGCGTTGCCGACGCGCACCTGCCCAAGTCGGTCGGCGGCAATGGCCTGCAGTTGACCCTAGGGGCGGTCGGTGCCGTTGCGGCACGGGCGGCGGGCGGTCTGTTGGATCAACCGGCCCTGGGGTGATCCTGGTCGCCCTCGCACACGGCCAGTCACCTTGTCGACACATCGCCGCGAGGAGCGGGGGAGCGGGGGGTGCATTCTGACCGTGCGGTCGCTATACTTTGTCCATGCTGTATCGCATCGCCCTTTTGGCCCCGCTTTTGTTCGGCCTCGCCCAACCGCTGCGGGCCGAGATTTTGGCGCTTGACGCGCTGTCGGCCTACCTGAACAGCCTGACCACCGTCGCGACCGATTTTACCCAGATCAACGCGGATGGCTCGATCTCGACCGGCAAGATCTTTATCGAACGGCCTGGCCGGGTGCGCTTTGAATATGCGCCGCCCGACCGCAGCCTGGTGATCTCAGAAGCGCAGACGGTGGCGATCTTTGACGCCAAGTCGAACCAGGGGCCCGAAATTTATCCGCTGCGGCGCACGCCCCTTAACCTTATCCTCTCGGACGAGATCGACCTTGGCCTTGCGGACATGGTGATCGGGCATGTCGAGGACGGCCCCTCGACCAGGGTGCTGGCCCAAGACCCGGAATACCCGGAATATGGCTCGATCGAGTTGGTGTTTACCGCGGATCCGGTGGAACTGCGGCAATGGGTGATCATCGACGATCTGGGCACCGCAACCACCGTCATCCTGGGCGAGATGATCAAGGGCGAAGAGCTGGAGCCAGGCCTTTTCGACATCGACGCCGAAACCGCCCGCCGCGCCAACGGTGCCCTGCCGCGTTAACGGCAAACGGAGCCTTCCGGCGTTGGTGGCGAACGGGCCCCTGCCCGGTTAGCGGCAGTAGGACAGCTGGTCGCGGTACATCTCGGACCGCGCGGCCACCGCTGCGGCCACGTCCAAAAGCCAGGGCTTGCCCAGATAGCTCTGGTTGACATAGCCGGTCCGGCCTTCGTGATAGGCCAGGTACTGCCCCCCGGCATCGGTCTTGGCGATCCCCAGCGACTGCGCCGACTGGTCAATGTACCAGCCCATGAAATCGGTCGCATCGGCGATGTCGTCACGCTTGGACCGGCGGCTGCCCTCGCTGGCCTGATATTCCTCCCAGGTGGCATTCAGAGCCTGGCTGTAGCCGTAGGCCGTGCTTTGCCGCCCCATCGGGATGACCCCAAGCGCAAAGGTATGCGGGGTACGGGCATTGCCGACAAATTTCGATTCCTGATAGATCATCGCCATCAACACATGCACCGGCACATCCCAGCGCCGCTCTGTCATCTGCATGGCCCGTAGGTATTGCGGACGCTCGCGAATGATCGCGCAGGCGTCGTCCAACTGCCTTGGCGCCGCATAATTGCTGCTGCCCCCCCCGCAAGAGGCCAGAAACACCAGCAAGAACGACGCACGGAGAAACCTGCTCATTTGCCCCTCGTGCCTTTTTTTGTTCTTCAATACCGCAAGTTGTGCCGCAATGGAATGGTCAACTCGGCCCCGGGCGATCAGAAACGCGCAAAAACGGCAAAGGTGCCGTGCAAGGGATGGCAATGCGTGACCAAAGCTCACAAATTGTTTCCCGACGCCGTCGCCTTGGCGCTGGACAACTTTTCTTGCCCAAGACTATACGACACTCTGGAAAAGCCATGATGCAGACAACCCGCGCGAAGTATAATCTTGGTCAGGTGCTTCGCCATCGCAAGCACCCATTTCGCGGTGTCGTGTTCGATGTCGATGCGATCTTTTCCAACACCGAAGAATGGTACGACAACATCCCGGCGGACAGTCGCCCGTCGAAGGATCAGCCGTTTTACCATCTGCTCGCGGAAAACGACCAAAGCTACTACGTCGCTTATGTGTCCGAGCAGAACCTTGTCCCGGATGAAACCGGAGAGCCAGTCGATCACCCTGACCTGTCGGAAATGTTCGGTGATTTTGCCGATGGCCGCTATCCGCTTGGCTTTCATCTGAACTGACACTTACCGGTTGCTAACGGTTTGCGGCTAGCCTTGCTGGGAAAGCAGCAAAGGACAGCGCGATGCAGTTGCAGACCCAGACCCGACCGAAGATTCTGTCGGTGATCGTGATGGAAGACCGGATCGACGCGGCGTCAGCCATCCAGTTCAAGGAAAAGATGCGCGATCTGACCCAGACCGGCGATCAGCGGGTCGTGCTGGATCTGTCGCGGGTCATGTTCCTTGATTCCAGCGGGCTGGGTGCGATCGTCGCGGTGAAAAAGCTGCTGGGGCCGGACCGGATGCTGGAACTTGCCGGACTGACCCCGACGGTCAAGAAGGTTTTCCGATTGACGCGCATGGATACGATCTTCACCATCCATTCGACCCATTCTGACGCCCTGTCGCATGATACCGCCAGCTAAGCATGACCCGCCGCGGATGACCTTTCAGTGCAGGGTTGGCACTAATGTGTTTGCGGTCCGGGAAGCATTGCTTGCCATGACCAGAACCGCCCCCCTTGCCGACCTGCACCCAGACCGCCGCGACCTGGCCGAGATCGTGCTTGCAGAGGTGCTGAACAACGTGGCCGAGCATGCCTACGCCGGCGGCCCGGGGGATATCACGGTGACCCTTTCGCAGGTTCGGGACAGGCTTTGGTGCGTGGTCACCGATCGGGGCCGTGTCATGCCGCAAGGGCAGTTGCCGCCGGGCACGCTGCCTGCAACCGCCGGGGTCCAGCTTGCCGATCTGCCCGAGGGCGGCTTTGGCTGGCATGTCATTCGCAGCCTGACCGCCGACCTGAACTATACCCGTGACCAGGATCAGAACCGGCTCAGCTTTCTGATCTAGGGGCCGGCGCGCGCCCCTTGGCATTGCCCGAACTTGCCCATAGGTTTCGGCCCAACAGGGGGGCTACATGCGTGATCTTCATCTGCCGGGCCGTTCGGCCGTCTATGCACAGAACGGCCTGTGCGCCACGTCACATCCGATTGCCGCCGGGGTGGCGATCGACATCCTGAAATCCGGCGGCAATGCGGTGGACGCAGCCCTTGCCGGGGCGCTGGTGCTGGGTATCGCCGAACCGCAAATGACCGGGATCGGCGGCGATTGTTTTGCGCTGGTCAAACCGGCGGGGTCCGACACGATTCTGGCGCTGAACGGGTCGGGGCGGGCACCGGCGGGCCTTGATGCGGCGGCCATGCGGGCGCAGGGCCTGACCGCGATCCCGACCCAAGGGATCGAGGCGGTTACCCTGCCCGGCGCGGTCGATGCCTTTTGCCGCCTGAACGCCGACCACGGCCGCCTGCCCCTTGAGCAGGTGCTGGCCCCCGCCATCCGCTATGCTGACGAAGGCATCCCCGTCGCCCCCCGCGTCGCCTTTGACTGGGCCGGGGATCTTGGGTGTCTGAAGGGTGCCGCCCGCGACGTCTACAGCTTTGGCGGCCAGGCCCCGCGTCCTGGCCAGATCTTCCGTGCCCCCGGTCAGGCCGAGGTTTTCCGCCGCATCGCCCGCGACGGTCGTGCCGGGTTCTATGAGGGTGAGGTGGCCGAGGATATGATCACCTCGCTGCAGGCCCTTGGTGGCTGCCATACCCTGGACGATCTTGCCGCCACCGCCTGCGACTATACCACCCCCGTCGCCGGCCCCTACCGCGATGTCACGCTCGTTGAACATCCGCCGAACGGTCAGGGCGCGACGGCGATCCTGCTCCTCAACATCCTGTCCCATTTCGACATTGCCGCAATGGACCCGTTCGGTGCCCCCCGCGCCCATATCGAGGCCGAGGCGACCAAGCTCGCCTATGACGCCCGCAATCGCTTTATCGCCGACCCGGGCCACACCACGCGGCTGGGCCATATGCTGGCCCCGGAAACCGCCACCAGGCTGGCGGCGCTGATCGACCCCAACCGCGCCATGCCCAGCGCCGCCCCCCTGACCGAGGCGGTGCACCGCGATACCATCTACATCACCGTGGTTGACCGCGACCGGATGGCGGTGTCCTTGATCTATTCGGTGTTCTGGGGCTTTGGCTCTGGCCTCGCCTCCAGCCGCTTTGGCATCAATTTCCAGAACCGGGGCGCGGGTTTTACCCTGGCCGAGGGCCACCCGAATGAGGCGGGCGGCGGCAAACGCCCGATGCACACGATCATCCCCGGCATGCTGCAGCGCGCAGGGCGGACGGTGCTCCCGTTTGGGGTGATGGGCGGGGCTTACCAATCGACAGGGCACGCCCGCTTTGTCACGAATCTCACCGATTTCGGCATGGAGCTGCAAGAGGCCATCGACGCGCCAAGGTGCTTCAGCGGGGCCGAGGGGATGGAGGTTGAGCGTGGCTATGCCCCCGCCGTCCACACCCGCCTGGCCGAAATGGGTCACAAGGTCGTGGTGCCCGACACCCCCATCGGCGGCGCGCAGGCGATCATGATCGACGATGGGCTGCTGATCGGCGCCTCGGACCCCAGAAAGGATGGCTGCGCCCTTGGGTACTGACATTGACCGCCCCGCAATCACCGAAGCGATCCGCGCCCTGACGGCGGGTGAGACGGACACGGTCGCCCTGATGGCCACCGTGGTTTGTGAGCTGCATCACCACCACCCTTTCGCAGACTGGACGGGATTCTACCGCGTCGTGGCCCCGGAGCTTCTGAAGATCGGCCCCTATCAGGGCGGGCATGGCTGTCTTGTCATCCCCTTCAACCGTGGCGTTTGCGGGGCTTCGGCCCGGACCGGCAAGGTGCTGAATGTGCCCGATGTCGAGGATTTTCCCGACCACATCGCCTGTTCGTCCACCACCCGGTCCGAACTTGTGCTGCCGGTCTGGAACGGGGCTGGTACCCTTCTGGGGGTGCTGGACCTGGACAGCAACACCGAAGCCGCCTTCACGGTTGCGGATGAGGCCTGGCTCGTGCCCCTTCTGGCCGAGGTGTTCCGGGACGCAAACTAGCCGAAGGGGTCATATCCGCCGGCTTGGCACAAAGGCATAGCCCGAGGGTGACAGGATCACCGCCTCGCGCAGGCCATGCGCGGGTTTGTCGGTGGGGGCTTGCAGAACCACGCCGCCAGCCGCCTCGGCCCGCAGCGCCGCCCGATCGGGGTCGGCTTCGTGCAGTCTGATTTCAATCCCCGCGCCGCGCGGCCCTGCCTCGGGCAGCAGGCTTGGCAACGGGTGGCTGGCATAGGTCGCGTCAGAATGCAGCTGCAAGGGCTGGCCCGCGTGCAGAAGGATCGCGAAATCGGCGCTGACCCGGTGCGCGGTCATCCCGAACACTGCGGTCAGAAAGGCCACCTCACCCGGCACATCGCGGCAAAGAAGGTTGACCGAGACCGCACGCAAGGCGTGACCGAACTCTGCCGCCGGAACCGTTTCATAGTCCATAAAGCGCCCCTTTCCGGCAGCCTGACTTGTGCCGCGTCAAAGGTCAAACGACCTCTCTTGATCTTCGCCCGCGCGGGGCGGATGGTCCGGGCAAAAGGCAGGGGGCAGCATGGCACGGATCACGCTTCTGGACGGCGGCATGGGGCAAGAGCTGATCGCGCGGGCGGGGGCCGATCCCGGCGCACTTTGGGCGACGCGGGTCATGCTGGACCATCCGGGCCTGGTGCGCGCGGTGCATGAGGATTACTTTGCCGCCGGGGCGAGCCTTGCCACCACCAACACCTACAACATCCTGCATGACCGGCTTACGCCGCACGGCCTTGACCCGCTTTACCACGCGCTCCACCTGCGCGCTTTGGCCGAGGTGCATGAGGCCCGCGCCACCGCTGGTCGTGGCCTGATCGCGGGGTCGATGGGGCCTTTGGGCGAAAGCTACCGCCCCGATCTGACCCCGCCGATTGCCGTGTCTGCCGCCCTTTACGCCGAGAAAGCCCGCCTCCTCGCCCCGCATGTCGATCTGATCCTGATCGAGACGATCTCCTCCCTCGATCTGGCGCGCGGGGCCTTGCAGGGCGCGCGGGCGGCGGATCGCCCGGTCTGGCTGGCGGTTTCGGTGCAGGACCGCGACGGCACCCGCCTGCGATCGGGCGAGCCGGTGGCGGCCCTTGCTGGCGTTCTTGCCGAAACGCCTGCCGATGCGGTGCTGGCCAATTGCTCCATGCCCGAGGCGATGGCGGCGGCCCTGGCCGAGCTTGGCCGGTTGGGCCTGCCCTTTGGTGCCTATGCCAACGGATTCTCCGAAATCACGCCGCATACCCACGGCACCGACGCGCCCGACTATGCCGCCCGCCACGACCTGACGCCAAAGGCCTACAGCGACTTTGCCATGGCTTGGGTGGCGCAAGGGGCGACCCTGATCGGCGGCTGTTGCGAGGTGGGTCCGGCCCATATCCGCCACCTCTACGCCCGCCTGCTGGCCGAGGGACACACGGTTGTCTGACCCCTCGCTGATCCCCGATTTCGACTATGACCCGCCCGACACGCCGTTGCGGTTCCTGCACGAGGATGCGGCCCTTTTGGTCATGGACAAACCCGCTGGGCTTCTGTCCGTGCCGGGCAAGCTGGAGGGGCGGCAGGATTGTCTGATCACCCGCCTGCAGGCCGCGCGCTGGGATGCGCTGTTGGTGCACCGGCTGGACTGCGACACTTCGGGCGTGATCCTGTTCGCCCGGACCAAGACCGCGCAGGGCTTTCTGGGGCAGGAATTTGAGCATCGCCGGGCGGAAAAGACCTATATCGCCCGGGTGCGCGGCCAGATTGCCGGGGACAGCGGCACCATCGACCTGCCGCTGGCCAGCGATTGGGAGTATCGGCCACGTCAGAAGGTGGACCCCAATGGCCGCGCCGCGCGGACCGACTGGCAGGTGCTGTCGCGCAGTGACACGGAAACGCGGGTGCTTCTGACCCCGCTGACCGGCCGCAGTCACCAGCTGCGGGTGCATATGCTGGCCCTGGGCCACCCGATCCTGGGCGACCAGATCTATGCGCCGGAAACCTCACGCCGATACCCCCGGCTGATGCTGCATGCCTCGACACTGTCGCTGCACCACCCTGCCACCGGTGAGCGGATGCGCTTCGCCGCGCCCGACCCGTTTTGAAATCGTTTACCCAAACGTCACGGTCCATGCTTTAACCTCTCCCGGATCAAACCCGGGGGGGACCATGCTGACCACCATCTTCACCTTGCGCTATGCCTTCATCACCTGGCCCGCGATCCTGCTGGTCGCACTCCTTGGGCTGACGGCAGCGTTTCCGGGGCAGATCTGGTGGCTGGCGCCGGTGGCGCTGTTGTGCGCGGCCTCGGTCCTGCAGGGGTTGCGCGACCTCACGCAGACCCGCCATGCGGTCTTGCGCAACTATCCGGTGGCGGCACACCTCCGGTTCATCCTGGAATCGATCCGCCCGGAAATGCGGCAGTATTTCTTTGAAGGCGACAAGGACGGCATGCCCTTTGCGCGCGACAAGCGGGCCATCGTCTATCAGCGCGCGAAAAAGGACCTCGACAAGCGGCCCTTCGGCACCCAGTACGACGTTTATCAGGAACAGTACGAATGGCTGCACCATTCGATCGCGCCACGGGAAACCCAACCGCATGCGGCCCTGCGCACGCTGATCGGATCGACCTGCGCGAAGCCCTATTCTGCGAGCCTCCTCAACATCTCCGCGATGAGCTATGGGGCGCTGTCGGCCAATGCGATCCGGGCGTTGAACAAGGGGGCCAAGGCAGGCGGGTTTTTCCACGACACCGGGGAAGGCGGGGTGTCGCCCTATCACCGCGAACATGGCGGTGACCTCGTGTGGGAGCTTGGGTCGGGCTATTTCGGGGCGCGCGCGGCAGATGGCGGCTTTGACCCGGCGAAATTCGCCGAGGCCGCCAGCGACCCGCAGATCAAGATGGTCGAGCTAAAGCTAAGCCAGGGGGCCAAGCCCGGCCACGGCGGCGTGCTGCCTGCCGCCAAGGTAACCGCGGAAATCGCCGGGATCCGGGGCGTGCCGATGGGGCAGGATTGCGTGTCCCCCGCCAGCCACCGGGTCTTTTCCACCCCCACCGGCCTTTTGGAGTTTGTGGCCCGGATGCGTGAGCTTTCGGGCGGCAAACCCGCCGGGTTCAAGCTTTGCATCGGCCACCCGTGGGAGTTCATGGCGATCTGCAAGGCGATGCTTGCCACTGGCATCACCCCCGATTTCATCGTCGTTGACGGCAAGGAAGGCGGCACCGGCGCCGCACCCCTGGAGTTCATGGACCATGTCGGCATGCCCCTGCGCGACGGCCTTAGCCTGGTCCACAACGCGCTGGTCGGCATCGGCGTGCGCGACCGGGTGCGGCTCGGCGCGTCTGGCAAGATCACCTCGGCTTTTGATATGGCTCGGGTGATGGCGCTGGGGGCCGATTGGTGCAACTCGGCCCGCGGCTTCATGTTCGCGGTCGGCTGCATCCAGGCGCAATCCTGCCATACCGGCGAATGTCCGACCGGCGTCGCCACCCAAGACCCTTTGCGCCAGCGCGCCATCGTGGTGCCGGACAAGGCCGAACGGGTGGCGAGCTATCAGCGCAACACCTTGCACGCGCTGGCAGAACTCGTCGCGGCGGCGGGGCTTTCGCATCCTTCGGACCTCAGGCCGCACCACTTTCTGCGCCGGGCGTCGTCGGACAAGGTGATCTCTCTGGCCGAGCAGTATGAGCTTTTGCGCCCCGGCCAGTTGATCGCGGACCCAAAATCCTCACCACGGTTCGCCGAAAGCTGGGATCTGGCCAGCGCCGACAGCTTTGCGCGGGCAGGTTAAGCCAGATCTAATCCACGGGGCCTAAAATTTTTCGCCGAAAAATTTTAGGCTGGGTCAGGTCAAAGGGTCATGCCAGCCTTGCGCCCCTCATGGAACGCATAGGCCGCAAGGCGCGGGGCTGCGCAATCGCCGATCCGGTGCAGGACCTTGCCAGGGATCGCCTCTGGGAAAGGATCAAACGCCCGATTCGTGGTCGCCATCACCAGGGCCGAGGCGGCGATGACCTCGTCCTTGCCGGTCAGGAACGACCGGACCGTGACCCCGTTGCCATGCCAGCGCACCAGCCGGTGCTCCGTCAGCATCCGCACGCCCAAGGCCCCCATGCGCCGCCGTGCCGGCCCATCGGCGGCCGTCCGGGCGATTTCTTTGCCGACAAAGGCATCCGGCGTCACGATGGTCACTTGTTTGCCTTGCTCCGCCAGCGCCCAGGCGGTGCCGACCCCGCGCCAATTGCCGCCCTCGTCATAGACCACCACGGCATCGCCAAGCTGCGCCTCGCGCCGCAGGACGGCTTCGGGCGACCAGACCCTGCCTGCCTCGATGCCCGGCAGGGTCGGCTCTTCCGGGACCCACCGCTGAAAGCCGGTTTCATCCGGCAAGGACCCGGTGGCCAGCACCACCACCCCCGCGACGTGATCCGCGATGTCGGCGGTGTCGAGGTAGCTGTTCAGCCTAAGCCGCACGCCCAGCCGCTGAAACTCACGCTCGTACCAGTCCATCAGGTCAAGGATCTGGGCGCGGCGGGGCTGCATCCCTGCCAGCCGGAACTGCCCGCCGATCATGGCCGCAGCCTCGACGATTTCCACCCGGTGACCCCGTTCGGCGGCCACCCGCGCCGCCTCTAGCCCGGCAGGGCCGGCGCCCACCACCAGCACATCCCTCGGCTCGCCAGCGGGGGTGAACCGGTCACCGCCCCATTCGAACTCCCGCCCGGCCGAAGGATTGATCAGGCAGGAAATCCAGTAGTCCCGGCTGCGCCTGCCCCAGCACATCTGGTTGCAACTGATGCAACCCCGCACTTCGCCAGCCCGCCCCTCGGCCACCTTGCGCGCCAGATGCGGGTCGGCGATCTGACCCCGCACGATGCTGACAAGATCCGCCTGCCCCGAGGCAATGATCGCCTCGCCGTTCTCGGGCGTCCTGACCCCGGCTTCCGAGGTTACAACCGCATGGCGCAGCAGCGATTTCAGTTGGGCTGTCAGGGGCGTGGTCAGCTTTTCACCATGGGTAAAGGGCGGGATGATCGCCTCAAACTCCAGGTACGACCCCGAACCGACGGTTACATAATCCAGATGCCCGCTGCGGTCATGGAGATCGACGATCTCGCACAGGGCCTCGGCCCCCAGGGTAACCGTGTAGGCCGGGGAATAACTGATCGCGAGGCCGATGATGAAATCCTCGCCACAGGTACGGCGGATGCGTTGGATAAGATCGCGCGAAAAGCGGGTGCGGTTTTCCAGCGTCCCGCCCCATTGGTCGGTGCGCTGGTTCGACCAGGGGGTCCAGAACTGATCGAGGAGGGAATGATAGGCCGCCCAGACCTCTACCCCCTGAAAGCCCGAAGCCTTGGCGCGAAGGGCGGCGGCAACATGCGCCTCCAGCAGCTCTTCGACCTCGGCTTCGGTCATGGCATGGCTGCCGTCGCTGTCGTGATAGGACGGCCCACCCGAAGGCGACCAGTGCGGCGCGAAGCTAAGGTCGGCATCGCCATGCGCGCCAATGTGGTAAAGCTGCTGCACTATCACCGACCCGGCCGCCTTTACCGCGTCGGTGATCGGCCGGAATGCGGGAATCACCGCATCATCCGCGTGCAGAAAATTGCCCCGCGTCAGAACGCCGGTTCGGTGTACCGGCACCGGCTCGGCAACAATCATCGCCGCCCCGCCCAGGGCGCGCTCCAAGAGGTACTTGCCGAATCGCGGGCCTGGCAGGCCCTGGTCCGACATGTTGGCGGTATGGGCCCCAAAAACGATGCGGTTGCGCAGCGTGTGATCGCGCAATTTCAACGGCGAGCTCAGGCGAGGATGCTGGGTCATCGAAACCTCCGTAGGACACAGAGATCAGAAATCGACACAGGTGTCCAGTTTCAACCGACACGACCAAAGAACCGGAATTTTGAAAATTCCGGGACGGAGCCTGACAGGCTCCGACACGATTTCTGCAAGAAATCGGTTTACCCGGCGGCCACGTCCTGTGCCGGGTCCCAGCCCGAGATTGCCTTGACCTCCAGGAATTCCTCGATCCCCCAGACGCCACCTTCCCGCGCCCGACCCGAGGACTTCACTCCGCCAAAGGGTGACCCTGCGCCGCGTGGTTTATGGTTCATCTCGATCATTCCAGCCCGCAGCTGCAGCGCTAGCCGGTTGCGGCGGGCCCCATCCTGGGATTGCACGAAATTGGTCAGGCCGTAGGGTGTGTCATTGGCGATCGCCACAGCCTCGGCCTCGGTGTCGAAGGGGATCATGCACATCACCGGGCCGAAAATCTCTTCGCGTTCGATGGTCATGCCGGGTTTGACATCGGCAAAGATCGTCGGGCGGACATAATAGCCCTTGTTCATCCCCTCGGGCAGGCCAAGTCCCCCGGCGACCAGACGTGCGCCCTCGTCGATGCCTTTCTGGATGTAGCCTTGGATCTGGTCCCACTGGCGCTTGTTGACCACCGGGCCGATGTGGTCGCCGGGCAGACTTGCCGGGCCGACCTTGATCGCGTTCGCCGCCGCCACCGCGATGTCCACCGCGCGGTCATAAAACGACCGCTCGACCAACATCCGGCTAGGAGCATTGCACGACTGGCCCGAGTTGTTCATCATCCGCTGCACGCTGCGTTCGACGGCCCGCGCCTCGGCGTCGGCAAAGACCAGATTGGCCCCCTTGCCGCCCAGTTCCAGCGTTACCCGCTTCAATGTCTCGGCTGCGGCAAGAGAGATCGCGCGGCCCGCCCGGGTGCTGCCGGTGAAGCTGATCATTTCGACATCGGGATGGCTGGACAGACGACTGCCAACCCCCACACCGTCGCCGTTCACCAGGTTGAAGACACCGGCCGGTACGCCCGCGTCATGGCAAAGTTCGGCAAAGACGATGCCCGACAAGGGCGATTCTTCCGAGGGCTTCAGCACGCAGGTGCAGCCCGCCAGCAACGCCGGGATGACCTTTAGCGTCAACTGGTTGACCGGCCAGTTCCACGGCGAGATCAGACCCACCACTCCGATCGGTTCCAGCGCGATTCGGCTTTGCGGGGCATGGGGGCCCAGCGGGCGGATCCACTCGATATGATCGAAGGCGGTCAGAAAGTTCTGCAGATGCCAGGGCAGGCATTCGGCCTGGTCATCGCGGCTCATGTCGATGGGCGCGCCCATTTCCAGGCTGATGGCCTGGGCAAGATCTTCCTTGCGCAGCGTATACTGTTCAAGGATCCGCGCCACCACCTTGCGGCGTTCTGCCGGAGGGGTTGCAGCCCAGGCCGGGAAGGCGGCCTTGGCCGCAGCAACGGCGGCGTCGGCATCTGCCGCACTGCCAAGCGAGATGACGGCACAGACCTCTTCGGTCGAGGGGTCGATGACCGGGCAATCGCGCGGCGTCAGCGGCGCAACCCAGGCACCATTGATGTAGAATTCGCGTTTGGTGATCATTTGCAATCCTCCCGGTTTTCGCCGGGCAACCTGACAGGCTAGGGACTTTTCGGCAAGGGCCGGACCATGGTGGTCGTGCTTTTGAAGCCGAACAGATGCCGCAGGGGCCCCAGCGTCTCGGTCCGGGTCACGACAAACCCGTGGCGCTGGTAAAGAGCCTGCGCGCGGTGGTTCTCGTCCACCACATCCAGGCGGATCGCCGGATAGCCACGCGACGTGGCCTCGGTGAACAGCGTCTTCAGAAGCAGGGTGCCGACCCCCTGGCCGCGCCAGTCTCGGGCCACGCAGATGCCGTCGATCAAGAACCAGTCCGGGTCAAACTCGCTGTGCAAAAGCCCCAGCGCGGTTGCCCGCCAGCGACCGCCCCAGCCACCATAGACCGCCAGGATGTCGGACCGACCACCCCCGGCAAAGCTGCCCGCCTCGGTTCGGAACCCGGCAAGACCAACCAACTTGCCGTCGGCGGACAGGGCGGTAAAGCAATGCTCTGACCGGATCACGCGCTGGAAGAACGCAAGCGCCAGCGGCTCCGGACCCAGCACCCGGCCCAGCTTGCCACCGAATGCGTCCCAATAGATTCGGGCCGCTTCGCCGCGCAGATGGTCGTGAAGGCCGTGATACACGGTTATGTCTTCCGTCATCGCCGCGCCTTGGCCTGGGCTGCGGGTGGCCTGGCCGGACTGTTCTGCCCCGCCAGGCCGGTCAGATCGCAAGGCCGACCTCGTGCAACACAAAGTGCGCGACGGCGGCGGTATCATTCAGGTCCAGGACCGGCACCGGCAGCGTCAGCGCCGCATCCGTCGCCACCGCCCGCACCAGCGGCTCATTCGGCTGGATCAGGGGCTGGCCGGTTGCGGCGCGCCAAACCTCGATCTTGGGATGTGCGTCGCGCTTGTAACCCTCGACCAGCACCAGATCAACCGGGGCCAACCGCGCCAGGACCCTGGCCAGTTCGGGCTCTGGTCCGCGATGTTCGACCATCAGGGCAAAACGGTCGGCCGAGGCAAGCACCACCTCGCGGGCACCCGCCGCCCGGTGGCGGAACGTGTCCTTGCCAGGCTGGTCCAGATCGACCGCATGATGGACATGTTTCACGGTCGACACGGAAAAGCCGCGACCGGTGATTTCGGCCACCAGCCGCTCCATCAGGCTGGTTTTGCCCGAGTTCTTCCAGCCGATGACGCCATAAACTTTCATGTGCGCCCCTGCAGCAGGGCCTCGGCCCGGGCAAGATCCTCGGGCCGGTTCAGGTTGAGAAAGGCATCGGGATCGCCAAAGCTGGCCCGGGCGGCATGATGGGCTTGGGTGAAACCGGTCACTTTGGCGCCCCCCGCCGCCAGGAACGCCGCAAGCGCCGGGGCCAGCGCCACGGGCCACAGCCCCGTTGCCGGGTGGTCGCCGTCGGCAGTCGTGGCAATGGCCAGACCCTGCGGCGCACCCTCAGCCGCCAGCAGCAGGCGGGGCACGAGGTCACCCGGCAGAAACGGCGTATCGACAGGACTGGAGACCAGGTGCGTGGCCCCCAGCCGTTCGGCCAGGACCATCGCAGCCAACACGCCGGACAGCGGACCTTGCGGAGAGGCATCGGCCACCACGTCGCAGCCAAACCCGGCAAACCGGGCAGGATCGCCGTTGGCCGAGATCAGCACCCGCGCCACCTGCGGTTCCAGCCGGTCGAGGACATGGGCCACCAACGGCCGCCCGGCAAGGCCAAGCAATGCCTTGTCTACACCGCCAAGCCGCGTGGCACGCCCGCCCGCAAGGATGACCCCAAAGATATGCAAGCCAGACGCCTTTCCGACCCTCAGACCGCAGGCCTAGACCGTGCCGCGACCGCAACCCGTGGCGGGCGGTCTATTCAAGCGGGTCGCCGTTGGCCTGCACCAGCAGGATGCCGTGGTTGGTTTCGTCGGTGTCATCGGTGATGTAGCGGGTGATGACGCCGGGCAGCTTGGCAAAATCCTTTGACAGCGCCTTGGGAAACCAGGTGCGGCCCAGCGATTCGAACCCCGGCAGTTCGCTCAGCACTGCCGAGGTGGCCGTTGTACACATCGACTTGGCCACCGGGCCATAGGCTTTCATCTTTTGGAACAGCAGTTCCGCCACTTCGGGCGTGACGTAGATCTTCTGCTCGATCACGTCATAGTTGGACCGGGCGTGATAATCGATGAAGAAGGACACCGCCTTGTCGGTCATGCCGTAATGCACTTCGTCCCGCTCGGGCAGGCGGGGGTGGTGCCAGCTTCCGGCGGGGTCAAAGATCACCCGCTGCGAGGCGTTGACCAGCACCGCCGAATGCGCGCCAGAGTTTGAGCCGTTGTTGATCACGGTATACAGCGTGATGTAATGCGGCGGACCTTCGACAAAGCTGATCGAGGCAACCTCGGCTTCCGAAGAGGCGCGGGTGTAACCGCTGCACGCCGACAGCGCAGCAAGGGCGACAAGGCAAAGGGCTAGGCGCAGCATGGTGACCCCCGGGGCGCGGCGTGACGATTCAGGAATTGGCAAGTGCCATGAAGATCAGGACCAGCGCCACGATCGCCACGGCCCAGACGGTGGTGCGAATGAAGCCCGCGAAGGTCTTTTCGTGATCGCGGATGTTCATCGAGCCGTGCTTGTGGTCAGGGTGATGGTCGGCCATGGCAGTGTTCCCGTTCGCTTGCGTTTCGCGACCCTTAGCCTATTCGCCCCGGCCTGTCACGGGGTGCCGACAGGTATCGCGGACGCTTAGGCCGAGCCATCCCCCGAATCGCCGCCCGTCCAGCCCGGGTGCAGCCGAAACCCGATCCGGCGGGCTGGCGCATCGGTTTCGCCCGCCCGCCGTACCGCGCGCAAGGTGACCGAAAGCTGGCTGACATGCTGGATCAGCTGGGTTTTAGCCCCGGTCACGTCACGGCCGTAAAATGCCAGGATGTCGGGGGGATTAAACCCGATTCCCTCGATCATCAGGACTCCGGCTGCGTCCCCGGCAAAGCCCATCGCGACCTCTTCGGCCGGGTCCAGGTCCTGTTCGAAGCTGCGAATATACGCAACCAACCGGTCATGCGCCGATTCTGCCGGGCTTTTGCGCGTCGCTGCCGGCTTTGCGGTCTTTGCCATCAGCGCCGCTCCCATATCCAGGCCCCGTCGGGCGACAAGGACCGCATGACCAGCCCGCGCTGCAAGAGACAATTCAGATGGGCAATCGTCTCGACCAGCGCCAGCGAGAAATCCGCCGGCCCGATCTCGCGGCGAAAGAGCGGCGCAAAGCAGTCGATGGCAGCGCGCGGAACGGCCAGATGCGCCAAGAGGCCCGCCAAGGCCTGCTCGTGCCGGTCGATCATCTGGGTCAGCCGCGCGGGCAGACCGGTAAAGGGCAACTGGTGGCCGGGCAGGACCAGCTGTGCGTCGCCGACCAGGGGCTGAAAATCGCGGCAGCTTTGCAGCCAGTCCGTCAGGGGATCAGCCTCGGGCTCGGTCGGGTAGACGCCGATATTGGCCGAAATGCCGGGCAGGAACTGGTCACCGCCCAGGACAAGGCCGTCATTGGACCACAGCGTGGCATGGTCGGGCGCATGGCCATGGCCAAGGCGCACCGTCCAGTCGCGCCCTGCGGCCTTCAGGCGGCTGCCCTCGACCAGACGGGTAAAGCCCGGCGGCATCGGGGCCACGATGTCGGCAAAGTTGAACGGCCTTTCGCTGGCCCGCTGGGCGAGATCGGCCTTGGCCAAACCGGCGCGGCGGTAAAACAGCATGGCCGCGTCGGTCGGGCGGTCCTGCACGTCCAGCGTCAGCATCCGCGCGAACAGCCAGGCGGTGCGGGTGGCCAAAAGCTCGGCGCCTTGCGCCTGAAACCAGCCAACAAGGCCGACGTGATCGGGATGGTGATGGGTCAGGACCACCCGATGCACCGGCCGCCCCCGAAGCGGCCCGGCCAGAAGCTGCCCCCAGATCGCCCGGGACCGCTGCGAGGCAATGCCCGTGTCGACGATCGTCCAGCCGGCGGCGTCGTCCAGCGCATAGACGTTCACATGGTTCAGTGTCATCGGCAGCGGCAGGCGCAGCCAAAGAATCCCGTCCTGCACCTCAATCGCCTTGCCCTCGGCCGGGGGCGAGGCAAAGGGGTGACGCACCGCTTCGCTCATCCGGCAAGGCTTTCGGGCGTCACGGCATAAAGCCCGGCAGCCCCCTCACGCGCTGCGGCCAGAAGGGCGGAGTATTCGGGCAGGATGCGGCGGATCATCACCCGCGCAAGGGGTTCGCGCGCGGGGTCGGCGGTGGCGGCGGTCAGATGCGCGTCGGCCCCCAGAACCCGGGCAAAAGCCCGCAGATAGGGCACCGCCCCGGCAAAGCGGTCATTCAGGGGTAGTGCCACCTGCGCCAGGGTCGCTTCGCGCAGGGCCTGCGATGCCTGCCGAACCTCGACCGCCAGATCGTGAAGCCCGGCCCGCGCGTCCTTGGTCCGGGCTGCAACCTCGTCGATCAGCGCCAAAGCGGCCAAGCCCCCGTCGGACAGCTTGCGTCCGACAAGGTCCATCGCCTGAATCCCGTTCGTGCCTTCATAGATCGCGGTGATGCGCACATCGCGCAAGAACTGCGCGGCCCCAGTGTCTTCGACAAAGCCCATGCCGCCAAAGACCTGCACCGCCTGGTGCGCCACCTCGCAGCCGATGTCGGTGCCATGCGCCTTAGCGATCGGGGTCAAGAGCGCCGCGCGTGCCTGCCAGTCGGCGCTGCCAGTGGCCGTGGCCATGTCGATCGCGACCGCGCAGGACAGGGCAATCGCGCGGGCGGCAAACACCTCGGCCCGCATGGTCGCCAGCATCCGCCGCACATCGGCATGGTCCAGGATCGGCCCGGTCGGACTAAAGGGAGTGGCCCCCTGCCTGCGGTCCGCAGCATAGGCCAGCGCGTGCTGCAAAGCCGCCTCGGCCACGCCCACCCCTTGCAGACCCACCGCTAGGCGCGCGTTGTTCATCATGGTGAACATCGCCGCCATCCCCTTGTGCGGCGCCCCCACCAGCCAGCCAGTGGCCGCGTCGAACTGCATGACGCAGGTCGGGCTGCCGTGGATGCCCAGCTTGTACTCCAGGCTGACGACCTTCAGCGTGTTGCGATGGCCGGGATTGCCGGCGGCATCGGGCAGGAATTTGGGCACCATGAAAAGACTGATGCCCTTGGTCCCCTCAGCCGCGTCGGGCAACCGGGCCAGAACCAGATGGCAGACATTCGACACCAGATCGCTGTCGCCCCAGGTGATGTAGATCTTCTGCCCGGTGATCGCATATGTGCCGTCGCCCATCGGCTCGGCCTTGCTGCGCAGGGCACCGACGTCGCTGTCGGCCTGGGGCTCGGTCAGGTTCATCGTGCCCGACCATTCGCCGGAAATCAGCTTGGGCAGGTAAAGGTCCTTGATCGCGTCCGAGGCGTGATGCTCCAGCGCCTCGATCTGGCCTTTGGTCAGCACGGGCTTTAGGTTCAGCGCCATGCAGGCCCCGGACATCATCTCGTCCACCGCCATGGCCAGCGCGTTCGGCAGGCCCATGCCGCCATAGGCCGGGCTGGCCGCCATGCCGACCCATCCGCCCGAGGCAAGCGCACGGTAACCTTGGGCAAAACCGGGCGAGGTGATCACCGCGCCGTTTTCCAGCCGGGCCGGATGGGTATCGCCGGCGCGGTTGATCGGTGCCAGGATATCCGTCGCCACGCGCCCCGCTTCGGACAGGATCGCGTCGGCCAGTTCGGGGGTCGCGTCGGCAAAACGGGCGGTGGCGGCAACCTGCGAGAAACCGACAACATGATCCAGAATAAAGCGGATATCGTTCACCGGGGCGCGATAGGGCATGATGATTCGTCCTTTGGGTGGCTTGGCAAAGCCCGGGGGCTGCCGTATCCACGTGGCCTAGCAGAGCTACGCGCTTTGTGCAGCCCTTCAAGCCGGACGCAGCGTCAGACGGATGACCCTTACCCTAAGCGCCGATGAAAGCGGGGTCGCGGACGCGGCCGGCGTCTTGCGGCAAGGCGGTCTTGTCGCCTTTCCGACCGAGACGGTCTATGGCCTTGGTGGCGATGCGCGGTCAGACCTGGCGGTGGCCGCCATCTATGCGGCAAAGGGCAGACCCAGCTTCAACCCCCTGATCGTGCATGTAGCCGACCTCGCGGCGGTCGAGGCCCTGGCTGTGGTCGGGCCGAACGCGCGGGCCCTGGCCCTGACGTTCTGGCCTGGTCCGCTGACCCTGGTCTTGCCGCTGCGGTCCGGGTCCGGGCTGTCGCCACTGGTCACTGCGGGGCAGGCCATGGTTGCGCTGCGGGTGCCGGCGCATCCGGTGGCGCAGGCGCTGTTGCGGGTGTTCGGCGGACCGGTTGCGGCACCTTCGGCCAACCCCTCGGGCCGGGTGTCACCGACCTCTGCCGCCCATGTGCTGGACGGGCTGGCCGGTCGCATCGACGCCGTGCTGGACGGCGGGCCCTGCGCGGTGGGGCTGGAATCGACCATCGTACTGCCCGACCCCGTGGCAAGGCTTTTGCGCCCCGGCGGCGTTCCGGTCGAGGCATTGGCGGCAGTGCTGGGCCAACCGCCCGTTGCGGGCAAGGACGGCGACAAGCCTACAGCACCAGGCCAGCTTGCGACGCATTACGCCCCGTCTGCCGGGGTTCGGCTGCAGGCGACCGTGGCGCGTCCGGGTGAAATTCTGGTCGGGTTCGGCGCGGTGCAGGGCAGCCTGACCCTTTCGGCCACCGGCGATCTGGTCGAGGCGGCCGCCCGCCTGTTCGGCATCCTGCGCCAAGCAGACGCGCTGGCCGGACCCGGCGGCCACATCGCCTTTGCGCCGGTCCCGGAAACCGGGCTTGGCCGCGCGATCAACGACCGGCTGCGCCGGGCGGCGGCACCGCGCGACGTGGCGGACTAGACACGCGCCGGCTGCACCAACCCGCGCTGCACCGCCGGACGTGCCAGAAACCGGTCCAGATAGGCCGGAACATGCCGAAGCTGGTCCCAGCCAACCAGATCGGCCGCCCGATAGAAATCGCGCAACGTGCGCAGCCAGGGGCAGATGGCGATATCGGCCAGCGAATAGGCCCCCACGATCCAGTCCTGACCGTGCAAGGCCGTATCCAGAACCTTCAAAAGCCGCTCCACCTCGGCACGATAGCGCTCCTTGGGGCGCGGGTCTTCGATCTCTTTGCCGGCAAAATGGTGGTAATAGCCAAGCTGGCCAAACATCGGCCCCAGCCCGCCCATCTGGAACATGAGCCACTGCACCGTCTGCCACCGCGCCCCGTCCGGGATGAGCCGCCCGGTCTTGTCGGCCAGGTAAAGCAGGATCGCGCCGCTTTCAAACAGCGCCAGCGGCCGCCCGTCCGGCCCAACCGGGTCGATGATGGCGGGGATCTTGGTGTTGGGATTGACGCTCAGGAATTCTGGGCTGGTCTGGTCGTTCTTGGCGAAATCCACCAAATGCGCGTCATAGGGCAGACCCAATTCCTCTAGCGCGATCGAGATCTTTACCCCGTTCGGGGTCGGAAGCGAATAAAGCTGGATCGCCCCGGTCGTGCGCGGCGGCCAGCGGCCGGTGATCGGAAAGTCGGCAAGCTGGGACAAGGGCGGCTCCTTTGCATCTGCACGGCAGCCTAGCGCAAATTTTCTGAATCGAAATGGTTTTCCCTGTGCAATAGTTGCCGCGCCGCCGTGCGCCGGTGCAACCCGAACCTTGCCGTTCATGACCGACCAGAACCAGGAACCCAGAAATGCTGAACGAATTCAAAGCCTTCATTGCCAAAGGAAACGTCGTCGACCTTGCAGTTGGCATCATCATCGGGGCGTCGTTTACCGCCATCGTCAATTCGCTGGTCGGTGATCTGATCAACCCGCTGATCGGCCTTGCGACCGGGGGGGTCGATTTCTCCAACCTCTTCATCGACCTTTCGGGGACCAATCCCACCTCGCTTGCCGCCGCAAAAGAGGCGGGGGCGCCGGTCTTTGCCTATGGCGCCTTCATCACCGCTGTCATCAACTTTCTGATTGTCGCCTGGGTGGTCTTTCTGCTCGTCAAGGCAGTCAACAAGCTGAAGAACGCGACTGTCCGCAAGGAGGAAGCAAAGGTTGCAGCCGCCGGACCAAGCGAGGTGGAACTGCTGCAGGACATCCTGGCCGCACTCAAGAAATAGGCTGCTGTCGTCGCCTGCCCCCCGCGAGAGACAGGGAATTCTCGCGGGGTCGTCTTGAGGTTACGCGGCCATGGGCCTTGGGCGCAGGTACCAGTACCAGCCGCGATAGGCCCAAAGCGCCAAGAGCGGGCCGAAATGCACCATGGCCGGGGGCCAGCTGCCCCACTCATGCAAGGCCGCCCAGTGAATCAGCACCAGAACTGCCGCCGGATAGGCAAGCCGCTGCAACGTCTTCCAGCCGGTACGCAGCCAGCGCTGCGATGCGTCGTTCGACGTGATGGCCAGCGGCACAAAGATCAGCATCGCGATCCAGCCAGTCCAGATCTCGATCCTGGGCAGGGCCTCGATGATCCGGCCCAGCGTGCCGCAGTCGATGACGTAGACGGTGGTATGAAGCGCCGCGTAGACGAAGGCCGCGACCTCGATATCGCGGCGGTGATGCAGCAGCCAACGGGGCCAGCTCTGCCCCTTGAACAAGAGCAAAAGGCCCGAAGCCATCATGCCAATGATCATAAACCGCGCGGCAAACTCTCCGGTCGGGTGCAAGAGCCCGTGGAACGCGCGCGGATCGTCGCCGAAAAGCGGGCCGATCATGCCCAGCGCGGGCAGCGATAGCACCACCCAAAGTATCAGGGTCGAGGGTCTGTAACCAAGGATTTTCATCATGCACCTTCTTGAATGAAGATGATACGCCCGGCGCAGCGCATTCCGTCGCGCCGGGCAGACCTTTATCAGGCCTGAAGGGCCTCGGCCCCGGTGATCGTCGGCAAGCCAAGTGCCGCGCCCACCGCCGCATAGGTCAGCTTGCCCGCATGCACGTTCAGCCCGGCCAACAGGTGCTTGTCCTCGGCGCAGGCTTTCTTCCAGCCCTTGTCGGCCAGGGCCAGCATGAAGGGCATCGTGGCGTTGCCCAAAGCCAGGGTAGAGGTGCGGGCAACCGCCCCCGGCATGTTGGCCACGCAGTAGTGCATGATCCCGTCCACCTCGTAGATCGGGTCCTGATGGGTTGTGGCGCGCGAGGTCTCAAAACAGCCGCCCTGATCGATGGCCACATCCACCAGCGCGGCACCGGGTTTAAGCTCGCTCAACTGTGCGCGGCTGATCAGTTTCGGCGCAGCGGCCCCCGGGATCAAGACAGCGCCGATGATCAGGTCAGCTTCACGCGCTAGGGAAATGGTGTTGCCCGCGCTGGCATAGGCGTTCTTGAACGCAGCCCCGAACACATCGTCCAGATAGCGCAGCCGGTTCACCGACCGGTCAAGGACCGTGACATCCGCGCCCATCCCGGCGGCGATCTTGGCGGCATGGGTGCCGACCACCCCGCCGCCGATCACCAGCACCTTGGCCGGCAGCACACCCGGCACGCCACCAAGGAGCACCCCACGCCCGCCATTCGCCTTCTGCAGCGTCCAGGCCCCGACCTGCGGCGCCAGACGGCCCGCAACCTCGGACATCGGGGCCAGAAGGGGCAGGCCGCCCCGGTCGTCGGTGACGGTTTCATAGGCGATGCAGGTCGCCCCCGAGGCCAGAAGATCCCGCGTCTGGTCCGGGTCGGGGGCCAGGTGCAGATAGGTGAACAGCACCTGACCCGGACGCAGGCGTTTGCGTTCCACAGGCTGCGGTTCCTTGACCTTCACGATCATGTCGGACTTGGCGAACACCTCGTCTGCGGTGCCCACGATCGTCGCACCGGCAGCCTGATAGTCGGCATCGGAAAATCCGGCCCCGATCCCGGCGGCGGTCTCGATCATCACGGCATGGCCGTGCGCCACCGCTTCACGCGCGGCGTCGGGCGTTATGCCGACGCGATATTCCTGCGGCTTGATTTCCTTTGGGCAACCGATCTGCATCTTCTCACTCCCCCTGTATCTGCGGTGATGCAGTATCCTGCCGACCCGCCGGAAAAGCTTTGATTTCTGGGTGGTGTCAGACCCGAATTGCGGTATGATCTTGCGCAGAAGTGGCAAATGATCGAAGAATCTTCTGACCCGATGGAAATTGACGCTACAGATCGACGGCTCTTGAAGGTGTTGCAGAAGACTGGTCGCATCACGAATGCCGATTTGTCAGAAGCGGTTAATCTGTCGCCGTCCGCCTGCCATCGCCGCGTGCAGCGGCTGGAGGACGACGGGGTCATCGCGGGCTATGTGGCCCTGCTGGACGCGCGCAAGATGGGACGGATGGCAACCGTCTTTGTCGAGATCACCTTGCAAAGCCAGGCAGAGGATCTGCTGGATGCGTTCGAGCGCGAGGTGGCCAAGGTCCCCGATCTTCTCGAATGCCATCTGATGGCCGGGACGGCAGATTATCTCTTGAAACTTATGGCCGAAGACACCGAGGATTTTGCCCGCATCCACCGCCAGCACCTTAGCCGCCTGCCCGGCGTGCGGCAGATGCAGTCCAGCTTTGCGCTGCGCACGGTGGTCAAGACCACGGCACTGGCGGTCTGACCGACGCGGCCAAGAATTTTCGCGGAATATTCTTGCGCTTACACCCGATAATAGTCGCGGTACCAGGCGACAAATGCTGCCACCCCGTCCCGCACGCTGGTTTCCGGCCGGTAGCCGGTCAGCGCCTGCAACAGGCTGCAATCGGCCCAGGTTTCCGGCACATCGCCCTTTTGCATCGGCATGAGCGTCTTTTCGATCGTCACGCCCAAAGCACGCTCCACCTCGGCGATGAACTCCAGCAGCGGGACGCGCTGGCTGTTGCCGATGTTGACGGTGCGGAAGGGGGCGGCGGGGCTAAGGCTGTCGCCGGGGATCGGCGTGCCACCCTGCTCCGGCGGGGTGTCGATCAAAAGGCGGATGCCGCGCACCAGGTCAGTGACATAGGTGAAATCCCGCGCCATCTGACCGTGGTTGTAAACCTCGATCGGCTCACCGGCCAGGGCGGCTTTCACAAAGCGAAACAGCGCCATGTCCGGCCGCCCCCAGGGCCCGTAGACGGTAAAGAACCGAAACATCGTGGTCGGGATCTGCCACAGATGCGCATAGCTGTGGGCCATCGCCTCATTCGCCAGTTTCGTCGCGGCGTATAGCGTCAGGGGATGCGCCACGCTTTGCACCTCGGCAAAGGGCATGTCGGTGTTGGCCCCGTAAACCGACGAGGTCGAAGCCATCAACAGATGCCCGACCCCAAGCGCGCGGGCACATTCCATCAGGTTGAACGTGCCAAGGATATTCGCCTGCACATAGTCGCGGGGGGCTTCCAGCGAATAGCGCACCCCGGCCTGGGCCGCGAGGTGAACGATCACATCGGGTCGGGCGGCCTGAACCAAAGCTTCCAGCCGGGGCATGTCTTCCAGCATCCCCTCGTCGCAGGAAAAGCCGGGCGATTGCAGCAGCGCCTGGTGCCGGGCGCGCTTCAACGCGACATCGTAATAGGGTGTCATCCCGTCATAGCCAACGACGCGGAACCCCTCGGCCAGCAAAAGCCGGGCGAGGTGAAAGCCGATGAACCCGGCGGTTCCGGTGACAAGCACTGTGCGCATCTTGGCCCTCCTGTCCGTGTCCGGCGGGGCAATGTCAATGAAAAACCCCCGAGCCTTGCGGACGGGGGTTGATCGGGCGGGGATCGCTCCCCCAGTGTCGCTGACGCCTTAAAGGCCGCCCTCGCGCTGAAGCTTCTTCCGGGCAAGTTTCCTTGCACGGCGGACGGCTTCGGCCTGTTCGCGGGCTTTCTTGACGGAGGGTTTCTCGAAATGCTGCTTGAGCTTCATTTCCCGAAACACCCCTTCGCGCTGAAGTTTCTTCTTCAGGGCACGGAGAGCCTGTTCGACGTTGTTGTCGCGGACGCTGACCTGCATGTGGTTGTCACCACCTTCCTAAGCTAGAGTTGCACTGTAATGTGCAGGCTGGCGGGCTATAACAAAGCTGGGGTGGCTTGTCCACCGCAGCACAAAACGGGGGCTTGGATGCGGGACGAAATCAAAGACCGGGTTTTGGATGCGGCCTTGCTGCATGTACCCTTCGACGGCTGGTCTGACCGCAGCCTGCGCGCAGCCTTGGCCGATGCGGGGGTCGCCGCCGGGCTGGCCAAGGCCTATTTCCCGCGCGGCGGGGTCGACCTGGCGCTGGCCTACCACGCGCGCGGCGACGCCCAGATGGCGGCCGGTCTCGCCGATGCCGACCTTACCAGCCTGCGCTTTCGTGAACGAATCGCGCTTGCGGTGCGCCTGCGGCTGGAAGGCGCGGACCCCGAACTGGTGCGCCGGGGCACCACGCTGTTTGCCCTGCCGCAACATGCCGCCGACGGGGCCAAGGCGATCTGGGGCACGGCGGACCGGATCTGGACCGCGCTCGGCGATGCCTCGGACGACATCAACTGGTACACCAAACGCGCGACGCTGTCGGCGGTTTATGCCGCGACGGTGCTTTACTGGCTGGGCGACACCTCACCCAACAATCAAGCCACCTGGGCGTTTCTGGACCGCCGCATCGATCAGGTGATGCAGTTTGAAAAGGTGAAAGCCGGGTTTGCCGAAAATCCGCTGGGAAAGGCGTTTTTTGCCGGGCCGGGAAAGCTGCTGGCAAGGATTCGCAAGCCAAGACTGCAAGATGACCTGCCTGGCCGCCAAGGCTGAACCCGCGTTGAAAGTCCTGCCATGACCCTGTCGCACAGCATGCTTGCCATCGAGATTTCAGCGCCCGGGGGCCCCGATGTGCTGCACCCCTGCTCGGTTCCCGTGCCGGTGCCGGGGCATGGCCAGATCATCATTCGCGTGGCCTATGCCGGGGTGAACCGCCCCGATGCCCTGCAGCGCGCCGGGCTTTATGCGCCGCCGCCCTCGGCCTCGCCGCTGCCGGGGCTGGAATGTTCCGGCACCGTGGTCGAGGTGGGGCCAGGGGTGACGCGCTGGCAGATCGGCGACCAGGTCTGCGCGCTGTTGCCGGGCGGTGGATACGCCGAATACGCCGTGACGCATGAGGCGCACGCCCTGCCAATCCCCCCCGGCCTCTCGCTGGCTGAGGCGGCCTGCCTGCCCGAAACCTGCTTTACCGTCTGGTCGAACGTGGTCATGCGCGGCGGCTTGCAGGCGGGTGAGCGTTTCTTGGTCCATGGCGGGGCCAGCGGCATCGGCACCACCGCGATCCAGATTGCCCATGCGCTTGGCGCGCGGGTGTTCACCACCGCCGGGTCGGATGAGAAATGCACCGTCTGCAAAAGCCTTGGCGCCGATGTCGCGATCAACTACCGGACCGAGGATTTTCTGCCCGCCCTGCGCGCGGCGGGGGGGGCAAACCTGATCCTCGACATGGTCGGCGGCGGCTATATCGAGCGTAACATCAAGGCCTTGGCCGATGACGGGCGGCTGGTGCAGATCGCGTTCCTGCAAGGGGCGAAGGTCACGCTTAACCTGGCCGAGGTGATGATGCGGCGGCTTACCCTGACCGGGTCAACCCTGCGCCCGCAATCGGACCTGGCCAAGGCCCGCATCGCCGCCGAGGTCGAGGCGCAGGTCTGGCCGATGATCGCGCGCGGGGCGGTCCGGGTGGTTATGGACAGCGAATTTGCTTTGGCCGATGCCGCCGCCGCGCATTGGCGGATCGAATCGGGCACCCATGTCGGCAAGATCGTGCTGCGAGTCGCCGATTAGCGCACGGGTTCCAGCACCGCGTCCTGCAGGCGGCAGTCGCGGATCACATCGTCACCGCAGCGACGCGGGGTAAGGTCGGGGGTCAGGCAAATACGGGCCTCGCGGATCAGGCCTTCGTCGCAGGTAATGGTGATCTGGTCGCTTTGAAGACCGGGGTTGGCCTCCAGAAACGCGGCTTCGATCACGCTGGCGGGCAGTTCCAGCGGCTCGTCAACCTGGGCGAACAACGCCGGAATCGTAACGGCAGCATAGGCCGCGCGGGCGGTCGCAAAATAAGCCTCGGCCGACAGACCCGAACAGCGGCCATGCTTTTTCCACTGGTAAAACGCCGGACCCGAGCTTCCCATGATGTCGGCCATCGCGGCGGTCGCGGCCCGGCTGGGGTCCCCTTGGCCGGTGCGGCAATACGACGGCCAGCCGTCCTCATACTGCGGCCAAAGCCCGTGCAACACAAAGGTCAGGCCCCGGCCTGCGTCGCATTGCGGATCGTCGCGGCCGTCGCCCTCCAGCGCGCACCAAGCGGCGGACCAGGACAGCGACAGTACATAATAGTCAAAGTCGCCGGCGCGTTCGCCCTCGGCCACGGCCGAGCCCGCCAGAAATATCGCGGCCATTGACAAAAGCATCCGGCGCATTTCCGCTTTTCCTTCCGAAGCCAAGGTCGTATACCCACGATGAATTCCCCAAACCTGTGGAACTCGCGGGCCAGCGCCCGCAGCCGTTTTCCCGGCCCGGGGAAGATTTGTAAAGGAGAGATCCGATGTCGATGTCAAAGCCTCTCATGGCAAAGGCCACTGCCGTCTGGCTGGTGGACAACACCACCCTCAGCTTTCCGCAGATCGCCGATTTCTGCGGCCTGCACGAGCTTGAGGTGCAGGGCATTGCCGACGGCGATGTGGCCACAGGCGTCAAGGGCTTTGACCCGGTCGCCAACAGCCAGCTTGACCCGATCGAGATCGAGCGCGCCCAGGCCGACCCGCTGTACCGCATGACGCTGAAATTCAACGCCGCCGCCCAGGGCGAGGAAAAGCGTCGCGGCCCGCGCTATACCCCCCTGTCCAAGCGTCAGGACCGCCCGGCCTCGATCCTGTGGCTGGTCAAGTTTCACCCGGAACTGTCGGATGGTGTGATTGGCAAGCTGGTTGGCACGACGAAGCCCACGATCCAGTCGATCCGCACCCGCAGCCACTGGAACATCAGCCAGATCCAGCCGATCGACCCGGTGGCGCTGGGCCTGTGCAAACAGTCCGAGCTTGACGCCGCCGTGCAGGCCGCCGCCAAGAAAAAGGCCGCTGGCATGCCAGTGATGTCGGATGACGAACGCCGCAAGCTGGTGTCGACCGAGCAATCGCTGGGCATGGCCCCGGAACCAAAGATGCCAGCGGCGCTGACCGGGCTTGAGGTCTTTGGCGACGAGGAAAAGGAAGCCGCCGGCGATTTTTCTGACGCGGAAAGCTTTTTCAACCTGCCCGGCGCCGGGCATGACGATGACGAGGATGAAGACGACGGCAAGGGGCGCCGCCGCTAAGGCGTGCGGCGGCCCTCAGGCGGCGGTCCAGCGGGCAGTTTGCAGGGCCACCCATCCCGGCGGCAGCGCCGGGGGCGGGGGGCCGTCCTGCCAGACCTGCAGGCGGATATGGTCAGGGTCGGTCGGGGTTTCGGCCAGCGCCACGATGGTCCAGGTCAGGTGAAAGCCGTCCTCCATCAGCCCTTCGGCGTAAAAGGTGATCTCTTCGGACTCCAGCGCCTCGGCCGGGGTGTGGGGCCAGCCCTCGGCGCTGCCCCAGAACACCAGCGCCTCGATATCGGGCTGCTTTCGGGCCAGCCGGGCCAGGGGGGCAAGGCAGGTCTCGATCGGGGTGGGGGGCGGTTTCGGCATGGGACCCTTCTGGCGTCAGCGGCGTGACATGGCGATGCGTCTAAGCGCGCGTTCCATCAGCGCCATCCCGGGCGCGCGGCTGGATGAGCGCAGCGTCAGATCGGTTTCAAGGAGCAGCGCAATCGCGGTTTCCAGCGCGCGCGTGCCCCACTGGCCCGCCTGACGGCCCATGGCGTCCCGTTGCTTGAAATTCACCCGCGCCTTCTGGATGCCAGCACCTAGCCCGGCAGGGTCAGTGGCGGCGGCGTGCAGGATGCGGAAATGCCGCAGCGCCCCGATGCAGATGGTGACCGGCAGCACTCCCTGCCCCTCCAGCCGGCGAAAAAGGGGGCCGACGGCCGGGGCGCGGGCCTCGGCGACGGCGTCGATCAGATCGTCAACCTCGGCCTCGATAGTGGCGGGGGCCATGGCCGCAACCTCGGCGGGGGTCAGGGGGGTGGAATCGCCGTACTTGTAAAGCGATATCTTTTCAAGAACTTGGCGAAAATCTCCGGGATCCAGCGCCTGCGCAAGGCTGGTGATTTCCGTCATCGCATCGCCCCCGACCTGGGCAATGCCCGCACGCTGCATCGCGCCGGCAATTTCTTCGCGGCTGGGCGGGTCGTCATATAGCCCGACTGAGACCACAGCAGGGTGCTTGTCAAACAGGCTGCGAAGCGCCGACTTGGGTTTCAGATCTGCGGCGGTGACCACAAGCACCGCATCGCCAGGCTGCCAGTCCTGCAAGGCCTGGCCGATCGCATCCGCCAGACCATCGGTTGCCTCCTCGACAAAGACGACACGCGGGCCGGGGAAGAAACCTGTGGCCTTGATCGCGTCCAGCACCAGGCTGCCATCCTTGCGCAGGTCGCCCCCCGACATCCGTGAGAGGCGCATTTCGCCCTCGCCCTCGGGGCCGATCAGCGCGGCGATGGCATCCTGACGCTTCAGCGCCACCCGCATCGGATCAGAGCCGAAGATCAGCATCCCGGCGCGTTTCGGGTCGGGCTTGGCAAGGTATCGCGCCGCTTCGACCCCTTTCAGGATCATGGAAAACTGGCCGCAGCCGCGATCAGGCGGGTGGTGATCTGGTCCGCAAGGATGTGCATGAGGCGGGTTGCGGCGTCTTCTTCGGCGGCCAGGCCGGCAACGGTCGAACCGGTGGCAGAATAGGCGGTAAAGCTGTTCACCCGCCCACCGGACACCAGCACCCCCGTGGCACGCTCGATCAGGCTGTATTCGACCACGCCCTTGAGGTTGTAGCGGGTGATTTCGTTGTCAACCGTGATGCCGACGCCGACGGCTTCGGTGGTGATGGTATAGGTCAGATCGTAAAGCTCGGTCTCGGGACGGCCGAAACGTTGTTCCAGCCGCTCGACCAGATCGAAAGCGTTCTTGTCGGTCGGGTCCTGCACCAGAATCGCGCCCAATAGCCGGGTAGCCGCCCCTTGTGGCGCATAGGCCGGGGCAAAGCCGCAGGCGGCCAGGGCGACAGGAACCAGAAGCACCGAGCGACGCGAGAGCGCCCTAAACGTGGCCGCCCCACCCCGATCCCACCCCACGCGGGGGGAGAGAGGCACGCGGCCTTCGGTGTCGGGAGCGTTGACGGGCATGGGTGCCCCCCTCCCCCCCTTGTGGGGGAGGGTCGGGGTGGGGGGGCACCCGGACATGAGTGACTTCTCAGATGACGACATTGATGATCCGCCCCGGCACAACGATGATCTTCCTGACCGGCTGACCGCCCAGAAACCTGACCACATCCTCATCCGCCAGCGCCAGCTTTTCAACCTCACTCGCGGGCATATCCACAGGCACGCTGATTTCCGCCCGCCGCTTGCCGTTGATCTGGATCGGCAGGGTCACGGTGTCATCGATCAGAAGGGCGGGGTCGGCCTTGGGCCAGGGGGCCAAAGCACAAAGCCCCATGCCGCCCTGATAGGTCCAGATCGATTCCGCGATATGGGGCGTCATCGGGCACATCAGTTGCGCTAGGGTCCGGATTGCCTCTTTCATCACCGTCGCCGAGGCGTTGGCCTTCGCCAGCGTGTTGGTAAAGCCGTACAGCGCCGCGATGGCCTTGTTGAAGGCAAAGCCCTCGATGCCCTTGGTGACCTCGTCGATGGCGCGGGCCGTGGCCCTTGCCAACTCCTCGTCACCCGTCCCCTTGTGATCCGCAGGCATCTCGCCGATGCGGCTGCACAACGTCCAGACGCGGGACAGATGCTTGAACGCAGCCTCGGCCCCACTGGCCGTCCATTCCACATCCCTCTCCGGGGGCGAGTCCGACAAGACGAACCAGCGCGCGGTATCGGCCCCGAAGGAGGCGATGATGTTCATCGGGTCGACGACGTTTTTCTTAGATTTCGACATTTTGGCCGAGGGGATGACCTCGACCAGCAGCCCCTCGTCGCTCAGGGCGCGGATGAAGGCGTCAACGTCGTCAATCATGTCGATCGGCGGCGGCTCGTTGCCCCGCACGACAATCCGTCGGTCAGCCACGTTGAAGGCGGTCACATCCTCGGGCAGATGATAGACCGGCCGACCCTGGTCGTCGCGGGTCTGGTAGATCTCGTGCGTCACCATGCCTTGGGTGAAGAGCGCGTTGAACGGCTCGATGGCACTCACCGGCAGATGACCGGTCTTGTGCATGGCCCGCGCAAAGAAGCGGGAATACAAAAGGTGCAGGATCGCGTGTTCGACCCCGCCGATATACTGGTCGACGTTCATCCAGTAGGCGGCGTCTTCCAGCACCGTGGGCGTGGTGGCGCGGGGGGCGGTAAAGCGGGCGTAGTACCAGCTTGAATCGACAAAGGTATCCATCGTGTCCGTCTCGCGCCGCGCTTTCGCCCCGCACTTCGGGCAGCTGCAATCGCGCCAGGTCGGGTGGCGGTCGAGGGGGTTGCCGGGGATGTCAAAGCTGACGTCGTAGGGCAGTTCGATCGGCAGGTTCGCCTTCGCCTCTGGCACCACGCCGCAGGTGGCGCAATGCACCACGGGAATCGGGCAGCCCCAATAGCGCTGGCGCGAAACACCCCAGTCGCGCAGGCGGTATTTGGTGACGCCTTTCCCATAGCCCTGCGCCTCGGCATGGGCGATGGCGGCATCTACCGCGTCCCCGCCGGTCTGGCACTCGGGACCGGCAAAGCCGAGGACGTATTGCACGAGAAGGTCCTTCGGGGCCACGAAAGCCGCCGTCAGCGGGTTGTAGGCGGCCTCTGCCGGCATCGTGTCCATCGGCACGAAGACCGCCTTGATCGGCAACCCGTATTTCGTCGCAAAGTCAAAGTCGCGCTGGTCATGCGCCGGGCAGCCGAAGATGGCCCCGGTGCCATAGTCCATCAGGATGAAATTCGCGATCCAGACGGGGAGCTCCCACGACGGATCAAGGGGATGCTTGACGCGGATGCCGGTGTCATAGCCGATCTTTTCAGCCGTCTCGATTTCTTCGGCAGAGGTCCCGCCCTTGCGGCATTCGGCGACGAAGGCGGCAACGGCGGGGTCACCCTCCAGCCCCTTGGCCAGCGGGTGATCGGCCGAGATCGCGGCGAAGGCAGCCCCCATCAACGTGTCGGGGCGGGTGGTGTAAACCTCCAGCCGGTCAAAGCCTTCGGGCGCGCCGACCGTGTCGAAGGCGAACTGCAACCCGCGCGACTTGCCGATCCAGTTCGCCTGCATCAGGCGCACCTTTTCCGGCCAGTCCTTCAAGCCGTCCAGCGCCGACAAAAGCTCTTCCGAGTAATCCGAGATCTTGAAGAACCACTGTGTGAGTTCCCGCCGCTCGACCGCCGCACCGGACCGCCAGCCCTTGCCGTCGATCACCTGTTCGTTGGCCAGCACGGTCATGTCGACCGGGTCCCAGTTCACGACGGCGGCCTTGCGGTAGACCAGACCGGCGACCAGCATGTCGATGAACATGGCCTGCTGCTGGCCGTAATATTCCGGGTCGCAGGTCGCAAGCTCGCGCGACCAGTCGATGGAAAGGCCCAAAGGCTGCATCTGCGCCTTCATGTCGGCGATGTTGCCGTAGGTCCAGTCCCTGGGGTGGCCGCCGCGTTCCATCGCAGCGTTCTCGGCGGGCATGCCAAAGGCGTCCCAGCCCATGGGGTGCAGAACGGCATGGCCCTGCGCCAGCTTGGTGCGCGCCACCACATCGCCCATGGTGTAATTGCGCACATGCCCCATGTGGATGCGCCCCGACGGATAGGGAAACATCTCCAGCACATAATACTTGGGATTGGCCGGATCGGCCTTGGCGGTGAAAGCCCCTGCGCTGTCCCAGGCTTTTTGCCAAAGGGGTTCGATTACCGAAGGGTCATAGCGCGACATCACCAGGCCTCACACAAGGGTCAAAGGCCGAAGTACAATGCCCCGACCGGCAAGGTCCAGCCCCATCATTTCGGCACAAATATCCCAAAGCGGTGGGCAGGGGCTTAGAATCGCCCTGCTCCGGTTTCTGGCGCCAGATTTCGGCCTTAGGGGGGCGCTATAGCCCGCTGTCGCGGACGCGAAGCTGACGGGCGCGGGTCAGAATCGCATCCTCGATCGCACGCACCGTGTCAGGGGCCACTGCACCGCCACCCGACCCTTGCAGCGCCACCTTCAGGCTGCGCGCGTCAAGCGCAGGGTCCTGCACATAGACCGTCGCGCGGTACGACCGGCCACCGCCGGGCGGGGTGCCATAGCCGGTCACGATCACGCCGGTAAAGGGATCAACCGTTTCAATCGGCAGGAAATTCAGCACTTCAAGGCTGGCCTGCCAGATATACTTGTTGACCTCGACCGTGATGTTGGGATCGGCCGAGGCACCCAGGATCTCGCTCAGGGTTGATCCGCCCTTTTGTTCAAGCGCCTGTTCGCGTGTGACGGCGGTACCGGTCTGGTCGTCGTCTTCGGCGCGCTTACCCTGGCCGCCGAACAGCCCGCCACCGCACCCCGACAATGCCATGACCAGAGCAAGGGAAAGCCCAAGGCCCGCCCTTTTGGCCAGCGCCGTCCGTCCACCATGCATTCCGATCATCAGGCCATCCCCAAGATTACGCCCCGCCTACGACTTTGGTGTCTAGCCCGCCGCTCCCAGCCTGCCAAGGGCTTTCGCGTCCGGCACCAGGCCCGGCGATCAAGCCGCCTTGACGCAAGCAGCCCGGACCGGACCTGTGGCTTTGCTGCACCAACTTGCCGACGTTTTGCCCCTTGGGTGCCGTTGGCGTTGCAATCCCGGAGCGGTGGAGTGAAATAGCGCCATGCCGATGCGGATTCCCCTGCGTTGGGCTTACCTTAAGAAAGAGGGAAAAGATGAAAAAGATTCTTCTCGCAACCACCGCCCTGGCGATGTCCAGCACGCTGGCTGCTGCCGAAATCAGCTTCTCGGGTGACGGCCGCTTCGGTCTGGAGTACGACGATGGCGCTGCCCCTGGCGTGCCCGAAACTACAATTGAGGCGCGTATGCGCGTCAATATCAACGCTTCGGTCGAAACCGACGCTGGCGTGAAGTTTGGTGGTCGTATTCGTATTCGGTCTGACAATGGTACCGGCGAATCGACCGCGAGCGCGGCATATGTCTATGCCGAGATGGCGGGCTTCACCATCCAGGTTGGTAATGCAAACACCGCTCTCGATTCGGCTGATCTCTACTTTGCCTCCGAAATCGGCTTTGTAGATAACAGCTTCGGCGACAACCAGGCGGGTATTACCGGCTACTCGAGCGGCCCTTACACCGGCACGCCCAACCGCATGGGTATCTTCGCGTCATATGAAGTTGGTGATTTCGTAGGCCGGATTTCGTATACTGACGAAAACCAGTCTATCGATACGGATGCTTCAGAGATCCAGATCTCGGCAGACTACACCTTCGGCGCGGTGAGCGTGTCGGCTGGCTATGCCGACAACGCAAAATTCGTTCAGACCAGCACCGTCACCTTCCTGGGTGCCCAGTACGCGTTCAACGACGCCGGTAACGTGGGCATTCTGTTCTACGACAACAATTTCGTCGGGACGGCGAGCGACTTTTCGCAAGTGACAGTCTATGGCGACTATACCTTTGGCGCGACTACCGTTAAGGCCTATGTCGCAAACAATGACAACGCGACTAACGTTACCGACAACGTTTACGGTTTGGGCGTGTCTTACGACCTGGGTGGCGCTACGGCTGCTTTCGATATCAACCAGGGCTACGACGAAGAAACCGTTGCTGCTCTCGGCGTGAGCTTCAAGTTCTAAGGTCGAAAACCTTACTGGAAAGAGCGGGCGAAAGCCCGCTCTTTTCATTTTCAAGGGGACCTTTCGGGGTTTTCACCAAACAGGGGGGCCAGCCCATGGGTTTGACCGACATCACCGCCCGCATGGCCGCTGCCCTTGACGCCGCCGGTCGCGCGCCGGATGCCGCCCGGCTGATCGCCGTGTCCAAGGTGCAGCCGCTTGACCGGGTAGAGGCCGTCCTCGCCGCCGGTCACCGCTGCTATGGTGAGAATTACGTGCAAGAGGCCGCCGCAAAGTGGCCCGCCCTGCGGGAGGCCTATGGTCCGGTGGACCTCCATATGATCGGCCCCTTGCAGACCAACAAGGCAAAACAGGCGGTTGAGCTGTTCGATGCCATCCACAGCCTTGACCGCCCCTCGCTGGCCGAAAAGCTGGCGAGCCTGGCCCAAAGCCGGGGGAAATGCCCTGCCCTGTTCATCCAGGTCAACACCGGAAGCGAGCCGCAAAAAGCCGGCATCCTGCCCGAGGCGTTGGATGCCTTTGTCGCCACCACCCGCGCCCTTGATCTTGCCCCGGTCGGGCTGATGTGTATCCCGCCCGAAGGCACCGACCCCGCCCCGCATTTCGCCCAACTGGCGACCATGGCAACGCGCAACGGCCTTGCTGGCCTTTCCATGGGGATGAGCAGCGATTTTGAAATCGCCATTGCCCATGGGGCGACCCATATCCGCGTCGGAAGCGCGATCTTCGGCGCGCGCAGCTATCCGGCCTAGGGTCGGCGCGGGCAGATTTCGTCTGGGCCTCGGGTCAGGTGGGGATGGGTGGGCATTGTGGACACGCTTACCGACGCGTGACCGAGAGTCCATGGCAGTTCCGCCCATATCTGCCCTTGGATCGCGCTGACCAAGGGCGGCTACCAGTTGATCGTTCTCGGCCCGGGGTCAATCACCGGCTTTGCGAGGGGATCGTTCCTAGCAAGGTCGTTCGGTTTGATCGCCGCGACGGGGACGGGATGCTTTGGTTGATCCGGATGTGCGCAGGCCGTGCCATCAGGGCCACATCGCGAGAAGGGAGATAGGACGAATAGGCGCGATCATTATCAATGACACGAGGGTGCCGGGCAAGACCCCCAACCGGCAGCTGAATACGCCGGAAGGCAATCTCGACGACTTCAACAAGCGAATCACGGAGTATCTTGAGAAGATCAGAAGCAGCGGGATTGATGCCAGCATGGCACTGCCTCCAGAAGTCTGGCAGGCGACAGTCGGATCAGGTCTTCCGAGGCCCCCGATCGATTTCATCGCCGATGTCCGCGCGCAGGTGCCGGAGGAGATGTATCCGCCGGTGCTGGTCGCCTCGAATAACGATAGCTTCACCGATTTCGAGGGCGGCTCAGGGGTCGGCTTTATCGTCAGCCAGGCGTTCCGCGACGCGGTCGAGAGCTTCGACAAGGGCGTGCATCAGTTCGTGCCCGTCGAAATCCGCCGCAAGGATGGCGGGCTGCATGACAAGCGGCCGTTCTACTATCTGCGGGTCACGCGGCTGCTGAACACGGTCAATGTCGAGGCCAGCCCGGACCTGCCGCGCGTCAGCGGCAAGGTGACCGATCCGGTGACTGAAACGACGTCGTTTCACCTAACCCGTGCCAATTTTGTTGTCCATGCTGACCGAACTGCGGGCACGGGCCTCTGGCGCGATATCAGAAGCCAGAACGATATCCTGGCCTCGCAGCGCCTGCTCGACCTGCTGCGGGAGCGCAACATCACCGGCTGGCGCATCAATTCCTCCTTCGACGAAATCTGAATTCCGGGGCGATCATGGCATTTGATAACATCACGAAGAATCCATTCGACCTGAAGGTTCAGACCGGGCTGCAAGACCCGCCGTCGAACCAGATCGCTTCTCAGGGCTGAACGATCAGCCGGGTCTGGTGGGTGATTCGGGGGGCAATCCAGCGCAGGTCGCGGCGGGCCAGGGCGATACAGCCTGCCGTGGCAGTTCCCGGACGGCGCCAGGCGTGGACAAAGATCGCCGAACCGCGACCGGGGTCGGCATGGGGCCAGTTCCAGTCAGTGATCAGGATCAGGTCATATTGCGGATCGGACCGGCGCAGCCGTTCGTGGCCAAAGCCATGCGGCGCGCGGACCATCAGGTTATAGTCCTCGTCCCGGGGATCGTCGGACCACAGGTCCGATGGCCCGATCGGGAGCGCCCAGTCGGCTGGACGGCTCAGGCGGTCCGGCCGATACAGCATCCCGACCAGGCGATGCGTGCCCGCCGGGGTGGCCCCGTCACCTTCACGCTTGGCCTCGGGTGCGACGATCCCGGCCCGTCCCACGGTGCAGGCAAAGCGTCGGTTCAGGAAACGTCCGCCCATCCGGGTGATGACGATGTCTTCGGCCTTCACGGCAGATGCCCCGATTTTGCCGCCTTGGTCGCCAGATAGGTCTGGTTCTGCGGCGTTTGTCCCACATGCAGCGGCACCCGTTCCACAACTGCAACGCCACAGGCCTCTAGCATCGCAAGCTTTCTGGGGTTGTTCGTCATCAGCCGCACGGACGAAAATCCCAGCTTGCGCAGGATCTGTGCGCCAAGCCGAAAGTCCCGCTCATCATCCTCGAACCCAAGGCGGTGGTTGGCCTCGACCGTATCAAACCCCTGGTCCTGCAAGGAATAGGCGCGCATCTTGTTGGCAAGGCCGATCCCGCGCCCCTCTTGATTGAGATACAGAAGCACCCCAGCCCCTTCTGCCCCCATCTGCGCCAATGCTGACCGCAATTGCGGGCCGCAGTCACATTTCAGGCTGCCAAGCACATCGCCGGTGAAACAGGCGGAATGAACCCGGGCAAGCACCGGTTGGCTGCGGTCGGGGCGACCGATTTCGATGGCATAATGCTCTTCGCCGCCGTCGTCAGGCCGAAAGACATGCACCCGACCCGCAGCCGAGGCAACCAGCGGCACCCTGGCCGAGACAACCTCGACCAAGACGGCAGGGCTGGCAAGCGCGGGGGCAATCGCAGCCAGATCAAGCAAGGTCAGGCCGTCGGCCGCCCAGGTCTTTGGGTCGGCGACCGGAACCACCAGCGCCGCCGGCAACAGATGCGCCGACTTGACCAATGCAATCGCGGCACGATGCTGATCGGCCGGGCCCTCGCGCAGCGATTTCAGCGGCCCCTTCATCGGCGAAATCAGATCATCCGCCGGGTCGGCGACCGCCCGCAGCCACCCCAGGTCAACCCCTTTCGGGGGCAAGATCCGGGCCAGGTCGCCATCGTAGGCGCGGGCTTTCAGCGTTTCGGCCCGCCGCGCGGTGATCGCAAGTTCGGGCTGGCCAAGGCTGTGCAGCGCGGTCAGTCGCAGCGCGTCCAGGCCTTCGATCGCCACCACCAGAGCGGCCCGTTCGCCGCCTGTCAACACCACGGGCACACCCATGCGCAAGTCACCCCGTGCCCGGGTCAGCCGTTCTGCTGTGCTGAGGGTCAATTTCATGCCGCCTGTCATAGCTGCGGGACAGCGAAATTGAAACATATCCCCGACAATCGACACGACCGCGTGAACGCTCGGTTGCAATTCTTGTCTTGCCGCTCGCGCTGCGCAGGTGTTCAGAGTCAGCGATGGAGGTGACAATGGCCGGTTTGCGGAAAATCCTGTTGGTGGACGACGACGACGACCTGCGCGAGGCGCTGGGCGAACAGCTGGTGATGACCGAGGACTTTGACGTGTTCGAAGCCCGCACCGGGGCCGAGGGTATGGAAAAGGCCAAAGCCGGTCTGTTCGACCTGGTGATTCTGGACGTGGGCCTGCCCGACACCGACGGGCGTGAGTTGTGTCGCCGGATGCGCAAGTCAGGCGTGAAATGTCCGATCCTGATGCTGACCGGGCATGACACCGACAGCGACACGATCCTTGGCCTTGATGCCGGGGCCAACGACTATGTGACCAAACCCTTCAAGTTTCCGGTCCTTCTGGCCCGAATCCGGTCGCAACTGCGCACGCATGAACAGTCGGAAGACGCGATCTTTCAGCTTGGCCCCTACACGTTCAAACCCGCGCAAAAGTTGTTGCTGGACGAAAAAGAGCGCAAGATCCGCTTGACCGAAAAAGAGACAAACATCCTGAAGTATCTTTACCGCGCCAGCCAGGGCGTCGTGGCGCGCGATGTTCTGCTGCACGAGGTCTGGGGCTACAATGCCGGGGTCACAACCCACACGCTGGAAACGCATATCTACCGGCTGCGCCAGAAAATCGAACCAGACCCGTCCAGCGCGCGCATTCTGGTGACCGAGAGCGGCGGATACAGATTGGTGTCGTAAGGAGTGCAAGGCCGCAACATACTGTGGCGTCTCTGCAATGGTTGCGAAATCTTGTGCCGGGCATCTTCTGACCGGGGACCGGATATCATATCCTTCAGAAACGGTATCCCTTGGTCGCGTCGGGGTTATGGCGCGGCACCTCCCTGTTGGACTGGGCCGGGCTTTCGTCCGGCCTTTTTTTGTCTTGCCGGTCCTGATGGCGCAGGATTGACCGCTCCGCGTCAATGAAACGCCTTTTCCTTTCCGTATTTTCTGCCGCATATGCCCAGTACCGCAGACAATCTGTGGAACAACCCGATCCGGAGACACCTCATGCGTACCCTACTTGCCGCGGCCATTGCGACCCTTGCCACGGCGCCGGCTTTTGCCCAGGACCTGGTTTTTACCTTGGTCAACGATAGCTCGCACAGCAGCGTCGAAATGTATGTCTCGCCCGTGGGCGAAGCCGAATGGGGCGAGAATATCCTGACCGTTGACGCGGTCGAATCCGGTGTGTCCGGCGAAGTGTCGATCGCCGACGGGCTGGATGTCTGCGAATACGACCTGCAGTTCATCACCGAAGAGGGGCTGGAGGCGACGCAGACCCAGGACCTTTGCGCCATCAGCACCTTTACTGTCACCGATTGACGCGGTCCCCGCCTCGCCGGGGATTGAGGGTTGGGGCGAGCGGCACTAGGCTTGCCCGTCCCCGCCGGATGGAGCCTGCCCATGTCCTTTACCCTTGCCACCTGGAACATCAATTCGGTCCGCTTGCGTGAAGGGCTGGTGGCCAGGCTGATGGCCGAAGAGGCACCCGACATCTTGTGCCTGCAGGAATGCAAAAGCCCGGTGGAAAGCATCCCGTTAGGCCAGTTTCAGGCGCTGGGGTACCACCACATGGTCGCGCGCGGGCAAAAGGGCTATAACGGCGTGGCGATCCTGTCGAAACTGCCGCTGGTAGATGCGGGTGACCAGGATTTCGCCCGGCTTGGCCATGCCCGCCACGTCGCGGCGCGGCTGGAAAACGGCGTCACGATCCACAATTGCTATGTTCCGGCCGGGGGCGACATTCCCGACCGCGCCCAGAATGAGAAATTCGGCCAGAAGCTGGACTACCTGACCGAACTGCGCGACTTTTTCCATGCGCAGCGGCCCGAGCGGTCAATTCTGGTCGGCGATCTCAACATCGCGCCGCGGCCGGATGATGTCTGGGACCACAAGGCGCTTTTGAAGATCGTCAGCCACACCCCGGTCGAGGTTGACCATCTGCAAGCGGCGATGGAGGCAGGGGGCTGGCAGGACGTCACCCGCAACGACCTGGCCGAGGGCAAGCTTTTCAGCTGGTGGAGCTACCGCTCGCCCGACTGGGACATCGCCGACAAGGGCCGACGACTGGACCACATCTGGGCGACCCCGGACATTGTGAACGCAAGCCACCAAAGCCGCATTCTGCGCGCGGTGCGGGGGTGGGACCAGCCGTCAGATCACGTTCCGGTCTTCGCGACCTTCGATCTGTAGCGCCAAATCTCTTCGAAGAGATTTGCAAATTCCTTCGAAGGAATTTGTCAGTTCCCCGCCACCAGCGCCGCCATGATCGCCTTGGCGCTGTCGCTGTCCCATTCGGCATCGCCGATCAAGCGGGCGACTTCCTGGCCCTCGGGGTTCAGGATCACGGTGATCGGCAGACCAAATACCCCCATCGCGCGGGACAGATCGGATTTGGGGTCGCGCAGAAGGGGCAAATTGGTCACCCCGGCTTCGGCAAAAAATCGCTCGATCCCGGCAACCGAATTGCGTCCCGTCGCCACGGGCACCACCGCGATTTCAGGCATCGCGACCTGCAACCGGTCGAGCGAGGGCATCTCTTGCCGGCAAGGGGCGCACCAGGTGGCCCAGAAGTTGAGGACCACCCACTTGCCGTGATACTCGGCCAGGGAGCGGGGGGCCTCGACCGCGTCGGTCAGGGCCGCATCGGGAACAGGGGCGGGCGACATGTGCAGGATCAGCTTTTGCATGTCGCCATCGCGCAGGGCGGCGACATCGGCGGCGGCCGCATTTGCACCAAGGATCAAGGCCGTGTAGAGGACCAACACCAGTTTCCGCATGATATCCCTTCCCAAAGGCCTGCCGATGACCGCTCCGCCCACATCTCCTGCCGCCAACCAGATGTGGGGCGGGCGCTTTGCCGCCGGGCCGGACGCGATCATGCAGGCGATCAACGCCTCGATCGGGTTCGACCAGCGGCTTTACGCGCAAGATATCGCGGGCAGCCGGGCCCATGCCGCAATGCTGGCGGCGACGGGCATCCTGAGTGATAGCGACGCCACCGCCATCGGGGAAGGCTTGCTCACGGTCTTGTCAGAGATCGAGGCGGGAAACTTCCCGTTCCAGGTCGCGCTCGAGGATATCCACCTCAATATCGAGAGCCGCCTGACCGAGATCGTGGGTGAGGCGGGCAAGCGCCTGCATACCGCGCGGTCACGCAATGATCAGGTTGCCGTCGATTTCCGGCTGTGGGTACGCGACCAATGCGATCAGGCCATCACCGGGCTGACCGGACTGATGCGCGCGTTTCTGGCCCAGGCCGAGGTTGGGGCCGATTGGGTGATGCCGGGCTTTACCCACCTGCAAACCGCGCAGCCGGTGACCTGGGGTCACCATATGCTGGCCTATGTGGAAATGTTCGCCCGCGACCGCAGCCGGTTTCAGGATGCCCGTCGGCGGATGAACGAATGTCCCCTGGGCGCGGCGGCGCTTGCCGGGACCAGCTTTCCGATAGACCGCGAAATGACCGCGAAAGCCTTGGGCTTTGACCGGCCCACCGCCAACAGCCTGGACAGCGTCAGCGACCGCGATTTCGCGCTGGAATTCCTGTCAGCGGCCAGCATCACCGCCATGCACCTGTCGCGCTTTTCGGAAGAGCTGGTCATCTGGTCCAGCGCCCAGTTCCGCTTTGTGCGGCTTTCCGACAAGTGGACCACCGGCAGCAGCATCATGCCGCAGAAAAAGAACCCCGACGCGGCAGAACTTCTGCGCGCCAAGCTGGGGCGGATTCTGGGGGCGACGGTGGCGCTGTTCACTGTCATGAAGGGCCTTGCGCTGACCTATTCCAAGGACATGCAGGAAGACAAGGAACAGGTCTTTGACGCCGCCGACACGCTGATGCTTGGCCTTGCTGCCATGACCGGCATGGTCGGCGACATGACCGCGCAGCGCGAGACGCTGAAAGCCGCCGCCGCCAGCGGCTTTTCCACCGCGACCGACCTTGCCGATTGGCTGGTGCGGACCCTGGGCCTGCCCTTCCGCGACGCGCATCATGTGACCGGCACCCTGGTGGCAAAGGCCGAGGCGCTGGGCGTCGATCTGCCCGACCTGACCTTGGCCCAGATGCAGGCCGTCCACCCCGGCATCACCGCTGCGGTGTTCGCGGTTCTGGGCGTTGAAAACTCGGTGCAAAGCCGCATGTCCTATGGCGGCACCGCACCCGAGCAGGTGCGCCGCCAGATTGCCCGCTGGACAAAGCTTTTGTCCGAAAACCCGGTGCCGGGTGCCTAAAATTTTCGGCGAAAAATTTAAGGCTTCGCAGGCCGCCCCTGAGATCGAGGAACCGATGCCACACATGACCCTTCACCGCGCCGTCGTCCTGGTAGCCCTGCTTGCCCTGTCCGGCTGCGGTGCCGACGGTGCCCCCGAAGCCCCTGCCAAGACCGGCCTTACCATCTCGGGCGATGTGGCGGTTGGGGTGACCGTTCAATGACCCGACTGCGCTGGGTCTATCTTGCGCTGGCGCTTTGGGGCGCGGTGCATCCGATGTATTGGTTCGCGACCTACATGCGCGAAACCGGCACCGGGCTGGGCGGGTTGATCGAGGCTTGGTCGGTCAATGCCTCGACCAAGGGACTGACCTGGGACCTGACCATCGCCGCTGTCGCGCTGACCGTCTGGATCATCGCGGAGACGATTCGCCGCCGCGACTGGGTAAACCTCGTGGCGATCCCGGCCACTTTCTGCATCGGCGTCAGCTGCGGCTTGCCGCTGTATCTGTTCCTGCGGTCGCGCCCCAAGGCATGACTTGCACCGCAGGCGCGGGCTGATACATCCGGCAAAAGTCTGGGGGCGCACATGGACCATTTCCTTTACCAAAACGGCACCCTGCACGCCGAGGGCGTCCCGATCCCTGATATTGCTGCGGCCGTCGGCACGCCCTTCTACGTCTATTCCACCGCCACCCTCACCCGGCACTATCATCTATTCACCGAGGCGCTGAGCCCGCTGCCTCACCTTGTGTGCTTTGCGATCAAGTCCTTGTCCAACGTTGCCGTTCTGAAGACCCTCGGCAATCTTGGGGCCGGGATGGATGTGGTTTCCGGTGGCGAGTACCTGCGCGCCAAGGCCGCCGGGGTGCCGGGAGAGCGGATCGTGTTTTCCGGTGTCGGCAAGACGCGGGAGGAGATGCGGCTGGCCCTGACCGGCGGCATCCGGCAGTTCAACGTGGAATCGGAACCGGAGTTGCGGGCGCTCTCGGAGGTGGCAGTAAGCCTGGGCGTCACTGCCCCGATCACCGTTCGCGTCAACCCGGATGTGGACGCAAAGACGCATGAAAAGATTGCCACCGGCAAATCGGAAAACAAGTTCGGCATCCCCATCGCCCGCGCCAGTGAGGTCTACGCCGAGGCCGCCCGCCTGCCGGGCCTGCAGGTCATCGGGATTGATGTCCATATCGGTAGCCAGTTGACCGACCTTGCCCCGTTCGAGGAGGCTTATCTCAAGGTCGCCGACCTGACCCACCGCCTGCGGAGCGAGGGCCACAGGATCACGCGCCTGGACCTTGGCGGGGGCTTGGGGATTCCCTATGAACGCTCGAACCTGGCCCCGCCCTTGCCGACCGACTATGGCGCTCTCATCAAGCGCACCGTGGGTGACCTTGGCTGCGAGATCGAGATTGAGCCCGGCCGCCTGATTTCAGGCAATGCTGGGATCCTGGTCGCCAGCGTGATCTATGTGAAGAACGGCGAGGGACGGGATTTCCTGATTCTCGACGCCGCAATGAACGACCTCGTGCGCCCGTCGATGTATGGCGCACACCATGACATCATCCCGGTGGCCGAACCCCCGGTGGCCAGCCCCACGCAAGGTTTCGACGTGGTCGGCCCGGTTTGCGAAACCGGCGACACCTTTGCCAAGGGCCGCGACCTGCCGCTGGTGGCCGAAGGGGACCTGGTCGCTTTCCGCTCGGCCGGGGCTTACGGCGCGGTAATGGCCTCGGAATACAACACCCGGCCTTTGGTGCCCGAGGTGCTGGTCCATGGGGATCAATTCGCTGTCATTCGGGAAAGACCTACCTTTGACGAAATCCTGAACCGCGATACCATCCCGGCTTGGCTGTGACATGCCATCCAGCCACGAGGCACGCCGCATGACCGCAAACCGCCCCCAAGCCCCCCTGCCGTCGCTGGTCTGGCCGATGCGGCTGACGCTTATTGGCCTTTGGGCGGAACGCTTGGCGCGGGCGTTCTGGCCGCTGTGGTCGCTGGTGCTGGCGGTGGTCGCGGCGGCGGCGTTCGGCCTGCAGGACCTCGGCCCCTTGCGCGGGGCGCAAGCGGTGGGGGCGGGTATCCTGCTGTTGGGACTTGGCCTCTTGGCGCTGGGTCTGCGGCGGTTCCGCAAGCCCGGCCCCCTTGATGCGCTAGAGCGGCTGGACAGCGCCATGCCCGGCCGCCCGATTGCCGCCCTGCGCGACACCCAGACGATCGGGGTGGGCGATGCCGCCTCGCGCAGCGTCTGGGAGGCACACAAGTCACGGATGGCCGCGCGCGCCGCGGCGGCACAGCCGGTCGCCCCTGATCTGCGGCTGTCATCGCGCGATCCGTTCAGTCTGCGGTATGTCGCGCTAACGGCTTTTGTGATGGCGCTGCTGTTCGGCTCGCTTTGGCGGGCGGCCTCGGTCGCGGGGCTGGGGCCGGGGGCAGCGGTGGCAATGCCCGGCGGCCCCGCCTGGGAGGCCTGGGCCGAACCGCCTGCCTATACCGGCAAGCCCTCGCTTTACCTGAACGAGATCACCGCCGGCACGATTGAACTCCCGGTCGGGTCGCAGCTGCAAATCCGGCTTTACGGTCCCGAAGGCACGCTTGCGGTGGTGCAAACCGTCGCCGATATGCCGCCGGAAACCGAAACACCAAAAACCGACACTCCCGAGGCCGCTGCCGCTGACGCTCCGCCCGAAGGCATGGCCGGCGTGCAGGATCTGATCGTCACCCGGTCGGGCAACCTGGCGATTGAAGGGCCCGGCGGGCGCGAATGGCAGATCATCCTCATGCCCGACGCCTTGCCGACCATCGCGGTCTCTGGCGACATGACGCGCGAGGCGGATGGCCGCTTCAAGCAGGGCTTTACCGCCACCGATGACTATGGCGTTGTCGCAGGCCGGGTGACCATAGCCCTGGACCTCGGATCGATCGACCGCATCCACGGCCTGATCCCCGACCCCGAGGCGGTCGAACCGGTGGTCCTTGACCTGCCGATGCCGCTGTCGGGTGACCGCGACGACATCACCGAAACGCTGGTCGATGACCTGTCCAAGCATGTGTTTGCGAACCTGCCGGTGACGATGGTCTTTGCCGCCGTCGATGCGGCGGGACAAGAGGGCACCTCGGCCCCCTATGCCGTCACCCTGCCCGGCAAGCGGTTCTTTGACCCCCTCGCCGCTGCGCTGATCGAAATGCGCCGTGACCTGCTTTGGAACCGGATCAATGCCCCCCGCGCGGTCCAGATCCTCAAGGCCGTGACCCATGCGCCCGAGGGCTTCATCCGCCACGACCGCGCCTTCCTGCGCCTGCGTGTCATGATGCGCGAGTTGGAGTCGAAAAAGGTCAGCCTCTCGGTCGAGGAGCGGGATGAGCTGGCCGAAGAGCTGTGGACCATCGCCCTCATGGTCGAGGAAGGGAACCTGCAATCCGCGCTGGAACGGCTGCAACGCGCCCAGGACCGCCTGCAGGAGGCGATCGAAAACGGCGCCTCACCCGAAGAAATCGAACAGCTGATGCGCGAGATGCAGCAAGCGCTGAACGAATACACCCGCGAACTGGGCGAAGAGGCGCAGCGCAACCCCGAAGGCGAGCAGCCGGGCATGGAGGGCATGCAGCTTTCGGCCGACCAGCTCCAGCAGCTGATGGACGAGCTGCAGCGCCTGATGGAGGAAGGCAAGACCGCCGAAGCCGCCGAGCTGATGGAACAGATCCGCCAGTTCATGGAAAACATGCAGGTGGTCGAGGGTGAGGGTGGCCAGGGCCAGGGCGCCCCCGGCCAGCCAGGCATGCAGGAACTGGGCGAGACGCTCCGCGATCAGCAGGAACTCTCTGACGACGCCTACCGCGACATGCAGGAAGGCCAGGGTCAAGGCCAGAACCCGGACATCGGCGATCAGGAACCCGGCGGCACCGGTGAGGGTACCGAGGATGGCCAGGGCGGCAGCGGCGACACCCCCGGCACCCTGACCGACCGCCAGCGCGCTTTGCGGGAACGGCTGGACGAACTGCGCTCGGGCGAGCTTCCCGGTGACGGCAGCGAGGCCGGCGAAGAAGGCCGCCGCAACCTGGAACGCGCCGAACGCGCCATGGAAGAGGCCGAAGACGCGCTTGAACGCGGCGATCTGGACGGGGCGCTGGACCGGCAGGCCGAAGCGATGGACGCGATTCGCGACGGCATGCAGGATTTTGGCCGCGCCCTGGCCGAAGAACAGCGCGACCGGCAGCCCGGGGATGGCGAACGCCGGACCGATGAGGGGGGCGGCGCAGACCCGCTTGGGCGTGAGTCGCCCGACAATGGCGCAGAGAACTTCGATCCAAATGCCGCCCTTGGTGATGGCCCGGGAGAGCCCGGCGCGCGCGCGCAAGAGTTGTTGGATGAGCTTCGTCGCCGCGCAGGTGAGATGGGCCGGCCAAGCGAAGAGCTAGACTACCTTAAACGGCTGCTGCAGGTGTTCTGAAACCGTCGGCCGAGAGAAAGCCGGAGTTTGAAAAACTCCGTGACGATTTCCGTTCGGAAATCGGGGGATCGCGGGGCTTGCGGGGACCGGTGTTTGGCGGCAGGTTTGGCGGATGTCTGACCCTTTCACCCAGCCGCCCGGCCGTCTGATCGCGCTTGATCTGGCGCGCACGCTGGCGATTGTCGGCATGGTGGTGTTCCACTTCACCTTTGACCTTGCCCTCTTTGGCTACATCCCGGCCGAAACGATCTATCAGCCGTTCTGGTACTATTTCGCCCGCATGGTGGCGGGCAGTTTCCTCTTTCTCGCCGGGGTCAGCCTGTGGCTGGCGCATGGGCAATCCCTTCGCTGGCGGGCCTTCGGCTGGAGGTTGGCCAAGCTTGTGGCAGCGGCGGCGCTCATCTCGATCAGCAGTTTCTGGCTGGTGCCGGGCGGCCCGATCCTGTTTGGCATCCTGCATTCCATCGCCCTTTCCAGCCTGATCGCGCTGGCGGTGCTGCGCCTGCCTTGGGCGGTTACCCTCACCCTGGCGGCGGGTATCTTTGCACTGGATTGGGTCGGGCAAAGCCCCCGGTTCGACGGGCTGGCCCTGATCTGGTTGGGACTGGCGGAAAACCGGCCGATGATGGGCGATTATGTGCCGCTGATCCCCTGGGCCGCGCCCTGCCTGGCGGGCCTTGCCCTGGCCAAGGCCGCCGGGCTGGAGCGTTGGGCGACCCGCCCGCCCTCACGCCTGATGACCGCCTTCTCCGCCCCCGGCCGCCACAGCCTGGTGATCTACCTCGTCCACCAGCCGCTGCTGTTTGGCCTCTTCAAAGCCTGGCTTTGGGTCACGGGACCCTGACCCCGCTTCCCCTTGGCCGGTCTTTGCGCTAAGCCCGTGGCCGCACCGCTACGGGAACCAAACCGATGAAATTCACCCTGTCCTGGCTGAAAGATCACCTTGAAACCGAGGCTTCGGTTGACACCCTCGCCGAGGCCCTGACTGACCTTGGCCTGGAGGTCGAGGGGGTTGAGGACCCGACCGCAGCCTTGGGAGCCTTTCGCATCTGTCGCGTGATCGAGGCGACCCAGCACCCCAATGCCGACCGTCTGCGCGTCTGCCGGGTCGAAACCCTGCCCGATGGCCCCGGTGGCCGGGTGGAGGAGGTGCAGGTCGTCTGCGGTGCGCCCAATGCCAAGACCGGCCTGATCGGTGTCTTTGCCCCCCCCGGCACTCATGTTCCGGGCACCGGCGTTGACCTCAAACCCGGGAATATCCGGGGCGTCGACAGCAACGGGATGCTTTGTTCGGAACGCGAGCTGATGCTGTCGGACAACCACGACGGCATCATCGAACTGCCCGCCGATGCGCCGCTTGGGGTGCGCTATATCGACTATCGCGGGCTGAACGACCCGGTGATCGAGATCAAGGTCACCCCGAACCGCCCCGATGCGCTGGGGGTGCACGGCATTGCCCGCGATCTTGCGGCGCGGGGGCTGGGGGTGCTGAAACCTTTGGTCGCCGCACCCGTTCCCGGGGCATTTCCCACACCCATCGCGGTGACGATTGATCCCGCGCTGAAGGCCAAGGGCTGCCCGCATTTTGCCGGGCGGCTGATCCGGGGGGTGAAAAACGGCCCCTCGCCCGAGTGGCTGGCCGCGCGGCTGAAGGCGATCGGGCTGCGGCCGATCTCGGCCCTGGTGGACATCACCAACTATTTCACCTTTGGCCTGAACCGGCCCTTGCATGTGTTCGACGCGGGCAAGGTGCAGGGGCAGTTGACCGTCCGGCCCGCCCGCGATGGGGAAAGCCTTCTGGCGCTGGATGGCAAGACCTATGCGCTGATCGCCGGGCAGATGGTGATTGCCGATGACCACGGCCCGGAATCCCTGGCCGGGATCATGGGGGGTGAGGCCTCGGGCTGTTCGCCCGACACGACCGAGGTGTTCGTCGAATCCGCCTTCTGGGACCCGATCACCATTGCCACCACGGGCCGGGCGCTGAAGATCAACTCGGACGCGCGCTACCGGTTTGAACGCGGCGTGGATCCGGCCTTTACCCTGCCGGGGCTGGAGCTTGCGACGCAGATGATCCTTGATCTCTGCGGAGGCGAAGCGGGAACCGTCGTGCAGGACGGCAGCCCGCCTGACACCACCCGCAGCTACACGCTCAACCCCGCCCGCGTGATCAGCCTTGTGGGCATGGATATCCCCGAGGTGACCCAGCGCGCGACGTTGACCGCGCTGGGGTTCAAGCTGGATGGCAACGCCGTGACCCCGCCCTCATGGCGCCCCGATATCCTGGGCGACGCCGATCTGGTCGAGGAAGTTGCCCGCATCGCCAGCCTGACCCGGCTGCAAGGTGCCCCGATGCCCCGCCTTTTGCCCGGTGTGCCGCGCCCGATCCTGACACCCTTGCAGGTGCGCGAACGCACCGCCCGCCGCACCATCGCGGCCCTCGGGTATAATGAGGCGGTGACCTACAGCTTTATCGACGCCAAGGCCGCGGCCCTCTTTGGCGGCGGCACCGATGCGGTTCGGGTCGATAACCCGATCTCGTCAGAGATGTCGCACCTGCGGCCTGACCTCCTGCCCGGTCTGCTGGCCGCTGCCGCCCGCAATCAGGCGCGCGGCTTCATGGACCTGGCACTGTTCGAAATTGGCCCGGCCTTCAGCGGGGGCGAGCCTGGCGACCAGCATCTGCAAGCCGCAGGCCTATTGGTCGGCGCAGCCGCCCAGCGCGACCCCCACGGCAGCCGCCGCATGGTCGATGTGTTCGACGCCAAAGCTGATGCCGAGGCGGTTCTGGCCGCCCTTGGCGCACCCGCCCGCGTGCAGATTTCCCGCAAGGTGGCCGATTGGTGGCATCCGGGCCGGTCTGGCATGATCGGCCTGGGGCCAACCGTGATGGCCAGCTTTGGCGAGGTTCACCCCCGCATCCTTCAGGCGATGGATGTCAAAGGCCCCGCCGTCGCCTTCACCATCCTGATCGCCAATATCCCCGCGCCCAAGGTCAAAAGCCCGACCCGCCCGGCCCTTTCGATCAGCGATCTGCAAGCCGTCGACCGTGATTTCGCCTTTGTCGTCGATGCGAAGGTGGAGGCGCTGACCGCAGTGAACGCAGCCCTTGGTGCCGACAAGGCGTTGATCGAAAGCGTGCGGGTCTTTGACCAGTTCACCGGCGACAAAGCCGAGGCGCAGATGGGTGCGGGCAAAAAGTCCATCGCCTTGACCGTCCGGCTGCAACCGGTGACCGCCACCCTGACCGAAGCCGAGATCGAGGCTGCGTCAGCCAAGATCATCGAGAAAGTCACCAAGGCAACCGGCGGCAGCCTGCGCGCCTGACCGGGCCGCTCATCGCGTGTCTTCGACGCTCTTCGCTTGATCAGCGAGGAGTGGACGAAGTCCCTCGACGAGCGGCCGGAGCAACCCCGGCTACTTCGCCCGCCAGGTGTTGATCCAGGCCCCGATTCGGCCAAACACCCCGCGCGCCTCTTTTTGCACCGCGCCCGCCCGTTCGCCGACCGCCTCCAGGGCTTCGCCCGCGTTGACAATTACCGGGTCAATCATCCGCTCGCGCAGCTGCAGCCACATCTTGCGGGCCATGTAGATCGCAAAGGCCAGGAAAGACAGAATCACGATGTTGACCCAAGGGATCAGCCGCACCTCTGGCCCCTCGACCGGAGTGATCGAGACCGCGTTCGGAAAGGCCGACACCAGCGCGAAGCGCCAGCCGTAATGCGTGATCGCCACCCATTGCGGGGCCTCGGCGGTGGAGCGCAGGTTGGTCGCCTGGGCCTGCAAGGTGCTGCTGTCCCATTTGAAATAGGGCGGCCAGAACCAGCCGGTATCCTCATTTCGGTAGACCATCACCGACGAGCCATCGGGATAGACCGCGTCAATGAACCGGATGTCGCGGATCGTGGCACTGGTTTCAGCGCCGGTCCCGGTGTCCTCGATCGAATAGAACATCCAGTTTCCGCCGATCTGGGTGTTGCGGTTGCCGGTATCGACGATCCGCACGATGTCGCGCTGCGGCAGCGTATAGTGCAGGAAGGCCGCGACAATCAGCAGCGCCAGGATCCGCAAACCCCATTTGATCTTGGTCCACATGTGCAGGCTCCTTCAGTGCCAGTTGACGAAATAGATCGTGGTCATGAACCCGATCGTCGGCACGATATAGATAAGCCACAAGAGCCGCCTTTTAAGCCCCTTGTCATAGGCCAGCATCCCGGCCTCGATAAAGGCGCTGCGGTCCTCGGCCGGGGTGCCTTCGCGCTCGGGGTCGGTGTCCCAGGACTTTTCCAGCTTTTCGCGCCGGACCGACCGGGAATAGATGCCGGTCAGAAAATAGATGATCGTCAGCGCCACATACATGAAAAAGGCAAGTCGCAGCCAACCCATTTACCGTCTTCCCCCCCATGGCCCCGCGACCGGCGGACGCGCAGGTTTTGGCCCCGCCGCCATCCCTGGCCGGTGAAGATCGTCCATCCCAGGCTCTGGCCCGAACAATGCCACCCGCGCGCCTTCGCGATCTACCTGATATTCCCGCGCCAGGAAATCGGCGACATGGGTTTTCTTCGCCTCGCTCCATCCTGCGTATTGGGCGTAGAACAGTTCCTTGTGGGTGATGAACAGCTGACGCACGTCCATCGGGGCCAGTTCCGACAAAAGCATGTTCACCAGATCGCGGTCGCGCCCCGCGCGGCCCCGCAACGTGTAGAAATAGGCCGGGTGCTCGCTGGTGATCTTGGGCCATGGCCCGCCCGCCTCCACCCAGCGGAGGAGCGCGGCCAGGCCCAAGAATTCCTCCGGCAGGGCGGTGCCAAGCCGGTAGGCCAGCTTGCGCAACTCTGTCCGCCGCGCGTCGCCAACCTCGATCCCCAGCCGGTCAGCGGCGTCGATCAGGATGAAATCCATCTTCTGCCGCAGGACCGCCGCCGCATCCATGCCGCGCGCCTGCACGATGGGTTCGGCCAATTCGTTCCGCTCCAGCCAGTCGGCAATCTGGTTGCGGTGGTCCAGGTCCATGACCTGCGGCACCGGCACCTCACCCAGCGATTTCCAGTCAAGGGTGGAGATCACGCCCGGAAACTTGACGCCCTGAAAGATGTAAAGCCCGCCGAAATGGCTGGTCCAGAAATTCTGCTGCTCGAACGTCATCGCGGGCAGCGCAATCGGCACCCGCGTCACATCGCCGGTCTTTTTCGCGAGGGTGATCATCTCGGCCACCAGCACATCATCGCGCCAGCCGTCGGGTTCCTGGCGGAAGCGGTCGATCAAGGTCCCCAGTTTGCCCGCATCCGCCACATGCCCACCGATCGTATCCGCCTCGATGGTCACCTGGCGGATGTCGAAAAGCTTGGCCGGGGTGTCGAAAGCGTAAACCGAATTCTGCAACTCCCCACACACCGCATCCCGCGCGGTCAGGGCAAAAAGCTGCGCCTCGTTGGTCTCGATGAACTGCGTCAGGATCCCCCGGCTGGTTGAGAACTTGATGTTGAGCAAAGGCGCATCCTTCTGCGCCGTGGTCAGAAGGATAAACTGCCGGTTCGCCCCGTTGGGGTTGAGGTAAAGGTCGTCGTTCAGCTCATCCCCGATTTCGGGCGAATAGCCAGAGAGGTCGACGTGAAAATCGTCAAGCTTGGTCGTCTTGCCAGTAAGGTGCTTGAGCGCCCGGTTGTAGCGCTCTACCAGCGCCGAAGAGGACACCTCGATCAGGTTCCCGAACATGAGGCCGCGTTGGATGAGGCGTTTCATTCAGAGATCCCAAGCTTGTTGAAACATATAAGTCGCAGGCAAGGTTTAAAGTCTATCGCTGTCCGGTCACGAAAGAATTTTCGATCATGGCCTGCCCCCCTTCAGGACCGTTCCCTCGGTCTGACAGAGAGGCTGCCCAACCAGAAAGAGCAGACTCAAGGCAAAGCCGTTTCACCGCAACTGGCCCCGCAAGTTGGCACGGGGAAATCCCAAGCGGGTCTTTTTCGGGCCAAATCTCGTTGCGGCCAAGCGGACATGCCAGCCTGTGTCTGGTCAGACACCGGTCACGAACAGGTCGGTCACCGCGAACCGGGTGACATCGATCAGGCCCTTGTCCGAGATTCGCAGTTCAGGAATGACGACCAGCGCCAAGAGGGAATGCTGCATGTAGGCGTTGTTCAATGTGCAGCCGCAGTCGGCCATGGCGGCAACCAGGGCCTGCGCCTTGTTGGCAACCTCGTGCGCCGGAAGGTCAGACATCAGGCCCGCGATGGGCAGTTCGACCAGCGCCAATTCCTGCCCGTCGCGCCAGAGCGTGACACCGCCCCCCACCTTGGCCAGCCGGTTCGCGGCCAGTGCCATCTGGGTGCGGTCGGTGCCCACGACAATCATGTGGTGGCTGTCATGCGCCACGGTCGAGGCAAGCGCCATCCGCCCCCGGTAGCCAAAGCCCGAGACAAAGGCATTGACCACCCGCCCCGTCGCCCGGTGGCGTTCGACAAGGGCGATCTGGGCCACGTCGTCTTGCGCCTCGACCAGCCCGGCCGTCACGGCCAAATCGGCAGTCAAGGCACGGGTGGGCGCCTGGTTCTCGACCATCCCAATGACCCGCGCCGTCACCCGGGCCGCGCCAAGGGGGGCCGCAATCGCAAAGTCATCGGCAGTCTTCGCCTTGCCCATCCGCACGGTGGCGCGGGTATCCTTCGGCCAGTCGTAGTGTGGGCAAGTCACGGTGAGGCGTCCGGCCTCGGCCACCTTCACCCCGCGGGCATAGACCATGTCGATGGGCAAGTCGCGCAGGTTCGAGGTCAGGATCACATCCGCCCGCCGCCCCGGCGCGATCGAGCCCAACTCACGCTCTAGCCCGAAGTGGGTGGCGGTGTTGATCGTGGCCATCTGCAGCGCCACCACCGGGTCGCAGCCGCAGGCGATGGCGTGGCGCACTACCCGGTTCATATGCCCCTCATGCACCAGCGTACCGGAATGGCAGTCATCGGTGCACAGGATGAAGTTGCGCGGGTCCAGCCCCCGCTCGGTGATGGCGGTGATCTGGCTTTCTACGTCATACCAGGCCGAACCGAGCCGCAGCATCGACCGCATGCCCTGCCGGACCCGATCAATGGCATCTGATTCCCGCGTGCCCTCATGGTCATCCGACGGCCCACCCGCGACATAGGCGTGGAACGGAATGCCCCGGTCGGGGCTGGCGTAATGGCCGCCAACCACTTTGCCCGCGCGCATGGTGGCGGCGATTTCCTCCAGCATCTGCTGGCTGCCATTGATGACGCCGGGATAGTTCATCATCTCGCCCAGACCGATGATGCCGGGCCAGCGCATCGCCTCGGCCACGTCATCGGGGCCGATCTCGTATCCCGTCGTCTCCAGCCCCGGGGCGGATGGCGCGCAAGAGGGCATCTGGGTGAAGATGTTGATCGGCTGCAAAAGCGCCTCGTCATGCATCATCCGCACGCCTGCAAGGCCAAGCACATTGGCAATCTCGTGCGGGTCGGTGAACATCGTCGTCGTGCCATGCGGGATCACGGCGGCCGCGAATTCGGCCGGGGTCAGCATGCCGGATTCGATATGCATATGCCCATCGCACAGGCCTGGGATCAGGAACTGGCCAGTGGCATCGACCACCGTCGTCTGCGGTCCGATGCAGTGCGATGCATCCGGCCCGACATAGGCGAACCGCCCCTCGGCAACAGCCACCTGCCAGCCCGGCAGAACCTCGCGGCTTTGCACATTGACCAGCGCGCCACCGGTGATGAGCAGATCAGCCGCCGCGCGACCGGCAGCAACGGCAACAAGACGGGGGGCGCAATCGGCCCAGGACAGGAGAGGGGCGTGTTTCATCAGAGCATTTGAACGCGCCGACGCGCCGCATTCAAGCGTCATATCCACTGATGGGATGCAGACCCGGGTTTCGGCATGGCACAAGACCGGCAAATGACTGGGCATCCGAAATGTGCTGCTGGCCGCTTTTGCGCGCTCCGTGAACTGCCCGCCCCCTATCCCACTGATCTTGCGGGCGGTTTTGGCCCCTGTGTTGACCTGTCCTGCGGCCAGCAAGGGGCCCCACCGTGGGTCGGGCCGCAAGGCATTGATCCGTATGGTATATTTTTTTGCAGCTGCAGGGTTTGAACCTGCGGCCTTCAGGTCATGAAACATGCGTCCGGCGGCCACCACGCCCTTCACAATTAGAACCGGGGGTCCCCGACCTTATGGCCACTTGCAGAAAGTGTCGCGAAGCGCCGTGACGATGGTGGCGACCTCTTTGCGAGCAAGGCGGTAGATCACGCTTTTGCCATCGCGCCGGGACTGGACGATCCCCTCTGCCCGCAGCCGCATCAGCTGCTGCGAGACGCTTACAGGGGGGGATCCCAGGGCATCGGCCAGTTGGGTGACGTTCAGGTCGCCCCCGACAAGCAGGCACAGAATCTGAAGCCGCCCCGCATGCGAGAGCGATTTCAACAGCGCGACCGCAAGGGCCGCCTGTTCATGCGTGCCGCCGAAACCTTCCAGAATCTCTGCCATCATTGCCCTATTCGAAAGCGGTGCCTTTTTGCACGCCCATGGCCCGGAACGCCATAGCCGCCGGGCAGAAACCGGTGAAGGATGACTGGATCAGGTTCAGACCGATGAAGACGGTGAACCAGACGAAAAGGGGCGATATGAACGCGGTCAGCACCACGCTGAGCAGCACCATACACCCGGCAAACAACATGACTGCACGATCTAACGACATTTTGAACCTCATCCTTTGGTGGCTTGTTTCAGTTTTCGATTCCCGGCGATGGCCAGGTAGTCATGGGTGATCAGGGCCCCGTCCAGACCGGCAGCCAGTACTTCGACTTGTGCCATTTCAACCACCCCCTGATCTGGCCCAGGTTGTCCGGTCATGTCCGTAGCACGCGGTAGATGGCCGGGATGACAAGCACGGTAAGAAGCGTCGAGCTGAGAAGTCCGAACAGCAGCGAGATCGCAAGACCCTGAAAGATCGGGTCGGCAAGGATGACCACCGCGCCAATCATCGCAGCGATGGCGGTCAGCAGGATCGGCTTGAAGCGGATCGACCCAGCCTCGATCAGAAGGTCGACAGTGGCCTTTCCGGTCGTGCCGTGGCGGATGAAGTCCACCAGAAGGATCGAGTTGCGCACGATGATCCCCGCCAGCGCAATGAAGCCGATCATCGACGTGGCCGAAAATGGCGCAGCGAACAGCCAGTGGCCGATCATGATGCCAAGGAAGGTCAGGGGGATCGGCGTCAGGATGACCAAAGGCAGTTTGAACGACCCGAACTGCGCGACCACCAGGATGTAGATGCCCAGAAGGGCGATGCCAAAGGCGGCCCCCATGTCCCGGAAGGTGACGAATGTGACCTCCCATTCGCCATCCCAAAGAAGGGTGACCTGATCCTCATCCGCGGGCTGGCCGTTAAGGGCGATCACGGGTTTCTGGCCCTCGGCCCAGTCCATCATTTCGATCTTTTCGGCAACGGCGAGCATCCCGTAAAGCGGGGCCTCGAACGTGCCAGCCAGTTCGGCGGTGACCATCTCGGCGTCGCGGCCGTTGTGGCGGAAGATCGGGAAACTGGCGGCTTCCTCGGTGATGCGGATCACGTCGCCCAGTTCGACCACGCCCCGTGCGCCAGGCAAAGCATTTGCCGGAATGGGGGTGGTCAGGAAACGTTCGTCCATCACCCGGTCGGCCTTGTCACGCTCGACCACCAGCGGGATTGGCAATCGGCCTTCGCCACGGTGGGAATACCCGACCGTCTGGCCACCGTTCAGCAGGGCGAGGGTGTCGAACACGTCTTGTTCCTGCACGCCGAAGAATTCCAGATCATCGGTCGAGATCGTGGCGCGCAACCGGCGGGCCTGGGTGCCAAAGCTGTCGTCCACATCGACGATGAAGGGCACAGCCTCGAACGCCTCACGGATGCGGGTCGCGGCGGCGCGGCGGGTGTCGGCATCGGGGCCGTAAACCTCGGCCAGCAGGGTGGCAATCACCGGCGGGCCTGGGGGCGGTTCGACGACCTTCAGGCTGGTGCCTGCAGGGACTGTCAGCGCGGCGAGGCGGGCCCGCAAGTCCAGCGCGACATCGTGGCTGGCGCGGTCGCGGTCGGCTTTTGAGGTCAGGTTGATGGCAACTTCGCCCAACTGCGGCTCAAAGCGCAGATAGTAGTGCCGCACCAGCCCGTTAAAGTTGAAAGGGGCGGGGGTGCCAGAATAGGTCTGAACACTGGTCACCTCGGGCAGACCAAGGACGATATCGGCCACGTCGCGGGCGACGCGGTCGGTCGCTTCAATCGATGCACCTTCCGGCAGGTCGATGACAACCGAAAGCTCTGACTTGTTGTCGAAGGGCAGCAGTTTCACTGTCACGTCCCGCGTGTAAAGCGCGGCCAGCGAGCCAAACGAAAGAACGGCGGTCAGAAGCAGGAACCCCAGACTGCGACCTTTGGTCTTGAGGATGGGCCGGGCGACGGCGGCATAGGCGCGCTCTAGCCAGCCGCCATGGTGGCCGCCATGCACATCTTCGCCCGCATTCTCGGCCATGCCGGCGCGACCGGCGATCTTGACCATCAGCCAAGGCGTGATGATGACGGCGACGAAGAAGGAAAAGATCATCGCGGCGCTGGCATTGGCCGGGATCGGTGACATGTAGGGACCCATAAGTCCCGAGACGAACAGCATCGGCAAAAGAGCTGCGACAACGGTCAGTGTGGCGACGATGGTGGGGTTGCCAACCTCGGCCACCGCTTCGATGGCGGCCTGCATCCGGGGTTTCTTGCGGTCCATGCCCCAGTGCCGGTCGATGTTTTCGATCACCACGATGGCGTCATCGACCAGAATCCCGATAGAGAAGATCAGCGCGAACAGGGAAACCCGGTTCAGCGTGTAGCCCATGATCCAGGCGGCAAAGAGGGTAAGAAGGATGGTGACCGGAATGACGATGGCCACCACCATCGCCTCGCGCCAGCCGATGGCGAAAAGGACAAGGATGATGATCGACACCGTGGCAAGGCCAAGGTGGAACAGAAGTTCGTTCGCCTTTTCGTTCGCCGTCTCGCCATAGTCGCGGGTGATTGTGACGGTGACGCCTTCGGGGATCAGCTTGGCCTCCACCGAATGGATCCGGTGAAGCACCTCTTCGGCCACGACCACGGCATTTGCGCCGGCCCGTTTTGCGATGGCCAGCGTGACGGCTGGGCCACCTTTGGTGATGCCGTCGACGCTGGTCAGGTGCGACACGACAGGCTGGCGGGTGTTCTCGACATAGGCCACGCGCGCGACGTCGCGGACATAGACCGCCCGCCCGTCCCGGGTCGTCAGCAGCAGGTTTGCGACTTCGGCAGGCGCGGTGAGGGTCTCACCCACCACCAGGTCGATCATCTGTCCCTGGTCGCGAAGCTTGCCGGTGTTGAGCGTGCGGTTGGCCTGCGCAACCTTGCTGACAAGTTGCTGCAGGGTGACCCCATACAGCGCCAGACGGTCCGGGTCGGGTTCGATCCGGATCGCGTCCTGCGCGTCGCCGACGAGGTAGGTCAGACCCACGTCTTCGGTCTTGGCAACCTCGGTCTGCAGGGTTCGGGCGATGCGGGTCAGATCGTTCGCCGTCAGGTTTTCCGAAGAAAGGGTCAGCGTCAGGATCGCCACATCGTCGATCCCGCGCCCCACGATCAGGGGTTCGGGGATGCCAACCGGGATGTGGTCGATGTTTGCGCGCACCTTGTCATGCACCCGCAAGATCGCGTCTTCGGCTCTGGTGCCGACCTCGAACCGCGCGGTCACCATTGCGGCATCGTCGCGGGTCGAGGAATAGACATGTTCGACGTCGTTGATGCCCTTGACGATGACTTCCAGCGGTTCGGTGACCAGCTTGACCGCATCTTCGGCGCGCAAGCCTTGCGCCTGAACGTGGATGTCGACCAAAGGCACCGAAATCTGCGGCTCTTCCTCGCGGGGAAGCGACGTCAGGGCAACCAGCCCGGCCGCAAGCGCCGCAAGAATGAAAAGCGGCGTCAGCGCCGAGGCGATGAAGGCCTTCGTCAGCGCTCCGGCGATTCCAAGCGGATGCTTGCGGGCGTCAGTCATGGCCGACCTCGGCAGGGGGAACCACCAGATCACCGGCGACAAGGCCACTGATCACCTCGACCATCGCGATGCCGTTGATCATGTGGGTTTCGCCTGGGACGATACTGCGAAGCGCCACGGCGTCGCCCGTCTGAAGACCCACGAAATCCAGGCCCGCCCGGGTCACGATGTTGGCCTTGGGGACCAAAAGGGCGTCACGCTCACCGATCGGAAGCCTCACCAGCATCCGGGTGCCGATAAAGGTGTCGGGAAGACCGGCGATCTCGACATCGGCTGTGACGCGGCCGCCCTCCACCAGGGGATAGACGCGGGCAAGGGTCCCCTCGCTGTCACCCTCGGGTCCTGAAAGCTGGATGGTGTCACCTGCCTTCAGCGCCATGGCGTGGCGCTCGGGCACGGCGATGCGCAGGAAGGTGCCTCCGCCGCCAATGACGGCAATCACCTCGCCCGGCATCACGACCCCGCCTTTGGTCAACGGCACGTCCAGCACGCGACCCGCGATCGGTGCCAGAAGGATGCCTTCCTTGGCCTGTTGCGAGATCACCTCGCGTTGCGCGTCCAGCGTTGCGATCTGCCCCTTCAGCACGTCAACCTGGGTGCGCAGCGCATCGACGCGCTGCTTGGTGGTCACGCCGGTCTTGAGCAACTCTTCGCCGCGGATCAGATCGGCCTCGGCATTGGTCAATTGGGCCGTCACCGCTTCGCTTTGGGCAGAAAGCGCAGAGAGTTGAAAGTTCAACTTGTCATCGACGATCTTGGCCAACTCTTGCCCGGCAGTGACTTCGTCGCCTTCAGAGACCGACAGCTCGACCACCGTGCCCCCCAGCCGAGCCCGCGCGGGACTGCGATCACGCGCTTCGACGGTGCCGTAGACCGCTTTCCATTCGGTGATCGTGGCGGGGGCAACAACCAGCGGTTCAGACGACAACCGAGCAGGAATGGCGGCTTGCAGGCTAATGGCCAATGTGGCGGCAAGAATGCGACGCATGGGACTCGGGCTCCGACTGGGACAACGATTACATATCTACACCTTAATAGGTTTGCAATACACTTTTCGGGTTGTCGCCTCAGACTCATGCAAACCTTGGATGGGGCTCAGCGCGCCGTGGCCTGGGCGTGTCAATTCGAGCAAGACCTGAACCTGGTGACCTGCCCCCCGGAAGTTCCCTCAGTCTGATGTAGAGTTTGCCCAACCTGAGAAGGAGCAGACGACATGAGGAAAAGCCGTTTCGCCATGCCGCAGCGCGACCATTGGCATCCCAAGATGATGTGGTACGGCCCATCGGGCATCGGCACGACGCGCGGGCTGGCTGGTTTTGTCGATGACCATCAGCTTCCCTATCGCCAGACGCTGCACCGCCCGCAGGGAAGCTGGGAAGAGGTCTCGCGCGAGCGCGCCGCACATGGCGCGGGCCACTACATCCGCATCGGCGACGGGCCCTATTCGGTCACCGGCGGCTGGCCGTCGGTATATGCAGTTCATATGGGCGACAAGCTGGGCGGCATCCCTGCCTCGGGCCGCCCGGTGTTTCTGCGGGTGATGGACTTCTACCTGCATCACGAGGGCCTGATCCGCGAGAACTGGGTGCCCATCGACATGTTGCACGCTTTTTCCCAGATGGGGCTGGATCTGCTGCCAGCCCCAGGATGAGGTCAGGAATTTGGCCGAATCCGGGCGCTGGATTTGTCGGCAAAGGCTGCCAACCTTGCGCGCGCTTCGGGCTGGGTATTCACCACACCCGCGATGCAGGCCTCGGCATAGGCGGCATCCAGCGCCGACATGTTCTGCACATGACTGATAGCCGAACAGATCGCGAAGTTGGTCAGGGGTAGGTTTTCCGCACAACGGCGGGCAAGTGCTACAGCATCGACCATGGAATCCTCGACAAGATATTGCGCGAGACCAAGGTCCACCGCCTCTTGCCCCTGATAAACCCTGCCGGTCAGCATCATGTCCACCAGCCGCGCTTGTCCGATCAGCTTGCCCACACGGATCGTGGCACCGCCGCCGGTGAAGAGGCCACGCTGGCCTTCGGGCAGGGCAAAGTAGGTTGAGGGATCGGCAATGCGGATATGGGCGGCAGAGGCCAATTCCAGCCCACCCCCCACCACCGCGCCCTTCAGCGCGGCAATGACCGGAACTCCGCCATACTCCATCTTGTTGAAAGCCTCGTGCCAACGCAGGCAAAGCTGCCAGAATTCGGCAGGCGACCGGTCAGCCTTGTGGTGTTCCACCAGATCAAGACCCGCGCAAAAGTGCGTGCCTGCCGCCGCCAGCACGATGGCCCGGGCCCCGTCCTTGCAGGCGCCTGAAAAAAGACCAACCAGCTCTTCGATCGTTTCCGCGTTCAGCGCGTTGCGCTTTTCGGGTCGGTTCAGGGTGACGATCCAAACGCCATCGGGCTGTCGGTCCACGAGCAGGTTGCGATAGTCCATCGGCCTATCCATTCACATCCACGACGATCCGTCCCTGCACCCTGCCTTGCAGGATGGCCGCGCCGAGGGCGGGCAGATCGGTCAGAGTGGCGGGGCGGGGCATCGCGTCCAGCCGGGCTATCGGCAGATGGGCGGCAATCCTTTCCCAGGCGCGAAGGCGGTCGGGATAGGGTTTCATGACGCTGTCGATTCCCAGCAGGTTTACGCCCCTGAGGAGAAACGGAATAACGCTGCCCGGCAGGCCCGATCCGCCCGCAAGGCCGACAGCGGCGACCGAGGCGCCGTATTTCATCTGTCCCAGCACGCGCGCCAGCATCGCGCCACCGACGGCATCGACGCATCCGGCCCATGTTTCGGACTCGAGCGGGCGCTTGACGGTTTCGGCAAGATCGGCGCGGGGGATTACGCGGTTTGCACCCAGGTCGTGCAGATAGTCTTCCGTCTCGGGCCGTCCTGTGACGGCGGCGACCGTGTATCCAAGTGCCGCCAGAATGGCGACCGCGACTGAACCGACACCGCCTGCCGCGCCTGTCACGAGCACTTCGCCGTTGGCAGGGGTTAGTCCGTGATCCTCCAGGGCCTGTATGGCCAGCATCGCTGTCAGGCCGGCCGTGCCCACGGCCATTGCCTGCCGCGCAGTCAGACCATCCGGCAGCGTCACCAGCCAATCCGCCCTGACGCGCGCCTTCTGGGCATAACCGCCCCAGTGCACCTCACCCACCCGCCAGCCAGTCAGCACCACCTTGTCACCGGGCTTGTAACGGGGGTCGTCGCTCGCCTCGACCGTGCCAGCGAAATCGATGCCCGCGACATGGGGCCAGTTGCGCACCAGCCCGCCGCCAGTGGGCGAGAGGCAAAGACCGTCCTTGTAGTTCAGTGTCGAATACTCGACCGCCACTGTGACATCGCCCTGCGGCAAGGCCTCGGTCTCAAGCTCCTTGATCGTGGCCTTGGCCTGACCTTCGGCATCCTTTTCAAGCACGAGGGCGCGAAACATGGTGTCTTTCCTTCCTGTCAATTGGGACCGTGCCAGTCGATCTGGCAGATCTCGGCCGAGCGGCCTTCGAAATCCCAGACCCGGCCATAGGCGCGTACGCGGCCCTTGCCTGCTTGGGCGATGGTGATGTCGGGGCCCATCCAGTAGCCGGTGTTTGACACGACGACCTCCTGATCGGGATCGGCGCCGGTGATCGGCGTCACTTCACCCTGAATCTTCTTTCCGACCATTAGGCGGCGGGTCTTGCCCTCTGTCGTGTACGCGACCGGGGCGCGCTCCGCGCCAAGAAACTCCGACACCATGATCGAGAAGAGGCCCGTGGTGCCGCGCACCTTGCCTGAAAAGATGCGGATCAGCCCGTCATAGGCGGCTTCGCTGGCGCGTTCGTCGATATAGGCGGCGGCCTTCCAGTTGCCGCGCCCCATATTGCCGGGAATGTCCATCAAGAGGCCGACATTCAGCCCGGACAGGCTTTCGCCGTCGAAGTGCCCCTCGTCGATCCGCACGCCCACCCAGGCCTGACAGTAACCCTCGGTCGGGGGATGTTTGCCCAGCGACACGACGCAGGGGCAGAAGACGGTGCAGTTGCAGTTCAGGATCAACTCACCCTTGATCGCCCATTCGGGCAGGCTCGTGGCCATGATCGTTCCTTTCAGAAGTAAACTGCCGTAAGCGCGGTTGCCCCGGCAGCCGTGACAAGAAGGTATCCGGCAGGCCGCGTCAGGAAGCGACCAAGGTCCGGCAGCTTCTCCATCACCATGAACAGGGTCGCCGCCCCCATCCAAAGCAGGTTCATGGTGCCGCCGATGAAGGCCAGCACCATCAGCGCCCAGCAGCAACCGAAGCACAGGACGCCAAGTTCCAGCCCCATGCGGAAGGCGCAGGCAGAACCCGGCGCCCAGCGTTCCATGAAGAAGGTCAGGGGCATCCGGCACCGCGCAAGGCAGGCGGCCTTCAGATGGGTAAACTGATAGGCACCCGCCATCAGGAGCAGGGCGGACGAGAGCCAGAGTGACAGGCTGGACCCGTCCGGCGCGACAAGCCCCGCCTGCGCTAGCGCCAACTGGCCAAGCGCGCCCACCAGCGCCCCCGCGATCCAGACCAGCGCATATCCCGCGACAAGCGCTACGGCATCTACCGTCTGCGTCGCCCCCGCCGCGCCAAGGTTCAGGAACGTGCGCAAGGCGGGGACGAAGGTCGGCAGCATCATCGCGGCCGCCATCAGCAGCCACATAGCGAACAGGCTTCCTGGATCCGCCGATGCCGCACCGATGCAGAGCGCGCCCCACAGGCCAGGCGGCACGTCGGCAAGTGGCGATGTGACGACCATCGCGAACAGCCCAGCCCAAGCGGAGAGGATGACCGCGAAGAAGCCAAGCCAAAGCACCCCGACCGGATCGAGGCGCGCGGTCAGCAAGGTGGCGCGGTGCGTCCGCTTCAATAGATGCGGACCCCCTGCCGGATCAGTTCGTGCTGGACCGCGCCAATATCGACCGCATCGACATCGCGGTTCGATTTGACGGCATGTGCGGCAGCGATCCCGGCCCCTTGCCCTGCCACGGCGCAGCAGGCCATGTTTCGCGTCGCAGCGTGGGCCACCCTGTCGCCCCCGATGGCGCGACCTGCGACCAGCAGCCCCTTCACCCCCTTTGGCAGCATCGACCGGTAGGGAATTTGCATGTAGCGCCCGGTAGTCGGGATAATCAGGATGCCGTAACCGTCGATGAATTCGGGGTAGATGCCGATGGTATCTTCGAACCGGCCTTCATGGCGAACATCCGCCTCGGTCATGTTGTAGACCGCGTCGATCTTGCGGGTGTCGCGAATGCCAATGGTCATGCCGAAATTGCGCAGCCGAACGCCCTTGCAGCCGGGCATGAAGCGGCGCAGCGCCTCGATCGCCAGCATTGCCTGGCGGCGCCCCTCGACCTCGCCGTTGGTCATGCTGTCGGGGTCGGTGCCATCCACCCCCGCGAGATGCACAAGGTTCATGTAGGTCAGCTCGCCCGTGTCATGCATCGCGCCCCAGGTGCCTGCGATGGTGTTCAGGTGCCGGGGGATGATCCCTGCCTCGATGGCCTTGGCAAAGGGCTTCTTCAGGAAGGGCGAGAACATATCGTCCTCTTTGCCATCCGTCTCCACCGTCCACTCGCCGGTAGACCAATCCTTGTAGGTCTGCGGATCGGCCCTCACCTCGGCCATGAACTCGCCCTTGTTCACGCCGGCAAGGTGGAACATCACCGATGCTGCCTGCATGTGTTCGGCGGGTGTCTTTGACGCAGGCGCACCGCAGCGGACGGCCACGTCCGCGTCGCCGGTTGCGTCAATGACGACCTTGGCGAGGATCGCCTCGCGCCCAGCCTTGGATTCCACGATGATCCCAACGATGCGGTCGCCCTCCATCACCGGGGCGACGAACTGGCGGTGCAGCATGCCGTGAACGCCCGCCTCCTCGACCAACCGGTCGGCGACCAGCTTGAAGCCCTCGCTGTCCAGCTCGTAACTCAGCGACTGGCTTTCAGGCACGGCGGCACCCATGGCCTTGGCGCGTTCCTCGAACTCCCGCCCGATGCCGTTCGCCTCGACCGTCTGTTCGTGGCGATACCAGGCCAGCCCCTCGACGCCAACGACCGTGATATTGCCGCCATAGCAGCCGAAGCGTTCGACAATCGTAACCTCGACCCCCGCCCGGGCGGCGGCAAGCGCTGCGGCAAGTCCACCGGGGCCGGAGCCCACGACCAGCACCTCCGTGCGGCGGATGACGGGGACGTGGCGGGCGGGCTCTAGGATGAAGTCTTTCATGGTCTCACAGGAACGGAAGGTCGGTCAGGGTTCCGGGCTGCATCGCGCCGCCGACCCGCGCGTCGACGCGGTCGCCGATGGCACAGGCGGCGTCGATCAACGCGAAACCGATGTTTTTCTTCAGCCGGTACGAGAAGATGCAGTTGGTCAGATCGCCTACCTTCACGCCGTCCCTGAAGATCGGATTCCACAGGAAACCCGGCATCACCGGATCGCCAGCATCCAGAATGATCCCCAGCGAATGGCGCTTGGGGCCCTCGGACGCCACGCGGCGGAGAGCATCGATCCCGATCGTGTCATCGGGCACGTGCAGGTCGACATACTTGCCCATCCGCACCTCGTAGGGGTTGGTCGTGCCGTCCGTATCACCGCCATAGGAAATCAGGCCCGACTCAACTCGCTCGCACCAGTTCGGCCCACCGGGGCCGATGCCCAAAGGCGCGCCCGCCTCGCGGAAGATGTTCCACAGTTCCGTGCCGCGCGTCCCGTCGCGTAGGTAGATCTCGAACCCGCCCTGTTTCGACCAGCCGGACCGCTGAACGACGACCGGGATGCCGTTGATCGTGGTTTCCTTGAACCAGAAATACTTGATCTCGCGCACCCAGTCGCCACAGACATGGGCGACCACATCCTCGGCCTTCGGGCCCTGAATTGCCATGGGGGATACGTCGGGCTCGCTTACTTCGACCCGCAAGCCACGCTCGGCAGCAATCGCGCCAGCCCAGAACCAGATGTTGCTGTCAGCGATCGACAGCCAGTAGAGGTCATCGGCCAGCTTCAGACAGATCGGATCGTTGATCAGGATACCCTGATGGTTGCAGAGCGGGACATACTTCCCTTGCCCGACCTTCTGCTTCGAAAGATCGCGCGGGGAAAGGATTTGCGGCAGCCGCCCTGCATCGGGCCCCTTTAGCTGGACCTGGCGCTCCACCGCGACGTCCCATTGGCTAACCCCATTGATCAACCGCCAGTACTCGGCCTCGGGGTCGCCGAAGGCCGTAGGCATCAGCATGTGGTTGTAGGTGGTGAAGTTGGTAACGCCTTCCTTGACCGTTGCCTCGTAGAACGGTGAGGGGCGAAGGCGCGCCGAAGGGGTGATGCCGTACAAGATCGTCTCCGTGTGAGGTCAGCGCGGGGGTTGGCGTGCGAAGAAGTCGAGGATCATCGGCCACGTCTTTGCGAAGTCGTAGTCATGCGCCATCTGCGCCCGGCAATCGAGGATGGGAGGAAGGCCAGACGCATCGGCATCGCAGGAAGACCGGCATTCAATCCCTTCTGCGCCGAATTCGACCTCCACCGGCTCGCCTTCGCAGGCCTGCGCCTTGGCCCAGACCCCGGTGATCGCCGAGGCGCCGGTGTAGTGGTAAAGATCGGCGTCCGCCGTGGTCGTCGGGCCCATGTCGCCCCAGTTGCCTGGCGGCACGGTCGGGTCCTGCATCCCGGTGATCACGAGGACCGGCAGACCGTCTAGTCGCCCGGGTCCGTCAAGAAAGCCGTTGTGCGGCAGGCCGATCAGCGGCGCGATGGCGCGCAAGCGGCTGGCGACGGAGGGAGTCTGGCCCATGTCCCAGGTGAACATGCCGCCGTTCGACCCGCCTGCCATGAAGACCCGGTCCAAGTCGATGCAGGCGGTCTTGCCGATCTCGTCAATCAGGGCGCCGACAAAGGCAGCGTCATCCGCCTGGCACTGGGTCCAGGAACATCCGTTCTGCGCAACACCCTCGCCCACCGGCCCGCAGGAGGCATAGGCATAGTTCGTTTTGGCTTCGCCTGCTGCGCCATCGCAAATAGGTTGACCATCGCCGCCGATGCCAGTCGCCGAACCACGGAAGGTCCAGGAGTTGTAGTTGTCATCCGGTGCACCCGACCCGACGCCGCGCGCAGCCACCAAGAAGAACCCGCGCCTGTCGGCCTCGGCGGTGACGACCGGATCGGCCAGGAACTCGTTTTCATCCCCGCCCCAGCCGTGGAAAATCAGCGCGAGGGGCGCGGGCTTTGCAGCATCAAGGGCGACCGGCACATGCAGTCGATAGGTCCGCGTCAGGCCGTCGCTCGCCAGCGTCAAGGTTCCGCTCGAGGGCGAGGCCGTCCCGCAACCGGCACTTGGGGTCTCTGCGAGCGCCGGCAGGGCCAGCACGATCATCAAGGCGGCTGTCAGTGTCTTGGAATGCATTCCCGTCCTCCCGTTGTTTTCTTGCAAAGGACCCGCAGACGAGCATTTCAGCCCGCCTGCGGGAGAGTCTGCCGGTTTCCCCACAGGGAGAGCCTCCGGTTTCTCCGCTACTGGCGCACAGACTGACTGGCTTACCGTCTGCCCTGCAAATGACGGCTGTTGCGGCAATGCCCCCGTTTCCGTCATGCACATCAGGCAAGGTCCAACAGTCCGGCCGCCCCCATGCCACCGCCGACGCACATCGTAACGACCGCCCGCGCGACTCCGCGCCGTCTTCCCTCGATCAATGCGTGCCCGGCGAGACGTAGACCCGTCATTCCATAGGGGTGGCCGACCGAAATCGCTCCGCCATTCACGTTCACCACATCCGGATCAAGTCCCAGTTCAGCGATGCAAGGCAGGGCCTGCGCGGCAAAGGCTTCGTTCAGTTCCCACAGACCGATATCTCCAATACGGAGCCCCGCACGGTTCAGAAGGCGCGGCACGGCATGGATGGGGCCGATGCCCATGTGCTCGGGCGGACATCCTGCCACGGCCATCAGGCGAAAGGCTCCAAGGATCGGCAGGCCCCGACGTTCAGCGGCGCGGCGCTCCATCAGCACCATCGCCGCTGCGCCGTCCGACAACTGGCTGGCATTGCCGGCCGTGACCAATCCACCCTCGCGCACGGGTTTCAGGCCGGCCAGCCCCTTGGCGGTGGTCCCTGGACGGTTGCCCTCGTCCCGCGCCAGCGTCACCGCCTCGGCACGGACCTCGCCCGTGGCCTTGTCCTTGACCAGCCGCATAGCGCTGATCGGCACGATTTCCGCATCGAACCGCCCCACCACCTGCGCCGCCGCCGTCCGGGCTTGCGACTGCAGCGCAAAGGCATCCTGTGCGTCGCGGCTGATGCCCCAGTCGCGCGCCACCCGCTCGGCGGTGTCCAGCATCGGCATGTAGGCATGGGGCTTCGCCGCCGTCACCCCTTCGTCCATCTCGCGCGCGGCCCAGTCGAAGTAGGGGCCCTGCACGGCCGAGATGTTTTCCTGCCCTGCCGCGATCGCAACCTCCACTCCGCCCAGGACGATCGATTGCGCGGCCATCGCAATAGCCTGCAGACCCGAGGCGCATTGCCGATCCACCGTCTGTCCCGCGACCGTGACCGGCAGACCGGCAGCAAGAGCGGCCAGACGGCCAAGGTTCATCGCCGCCGTCCCCGCTGTCAGGACCGAACCCACGACCAGATCCTCCACCTCGCCCGGATCGATCCCGGCGCGGGTGACCGCCGCCCGAATTGCATGGGCCGCAAGCGTTGGAGATTTGACGTTGTTCAGGCTGCCTTTGAAGGCAAGGCCGATAGGCGTGCGGGCGTAGGATAAGATGACAGCTTCGCGCATCAGACGATCTCTCCGGTCTCAAGCATCTGGCGAATGCGCTTCTTGTCAGTCTTGCCAACAGAGGTGCGCAGGATGGACGGAACCGTGATGATCCTGTCGGGCATGGCCCATTTCGGCAGATCGCCTGCCGCCACGGCCGCCCCTAGCCTTTCGCGGATTGCGGCATCAACCGCCCCATCCGCGACTACCACCATGACTGGCCTTTCGCCCCAGCGTGCATCGGGCACACCCACGGCCGCCACCTCGCGCACACCCGGCACAACTGAGGCGAGGTTCTCCAGCGCCAGAGACGACACCCACTCACCGCCCGACTTGATCACGTCCTTCAGCCGGTCAGTGATCCGCAGCGTCCCGTCGGGTGAGATATGCCCGACATCGCCGGTATGCAGCCAACCGCCCTGCCACAGGTCACCGCTGGCCGAGGGATTGCCCAGATAGCCCATGGTCAGCCAGGGCGCGCGGGCGATCACCTCGCCTGTCGTGCGGCCATCGGCGGGAACGTCACGCATCTCCGGGTCCACCACGCGCAGTTCGACCAGAGCGGCCGGTTTGCCCGTTGCGGTGCGGATCGTCACCTCGTCGCTATGCTGGCTGGCCACCATGTCGGCACGGGTCACGAATGGGCAGGTTTCCGACATCCCATAGGCGGCATGGATGTCGATGCCCTTCGCCCGCGACCGGCGCGCCAAGCCCTCGGGCAGGGCCGAACCACCGATCAGCACCCGCCAGCGCGAGAGGTCCGTTTCAGCGGCCTCGGGCGCGGAAAGGATCATGGACAGGATCGTCGGAACGCAATGCGAGAAGGTGACACCGTGTTCCGCAATCAGCGCCAGAAGCCGCGCGGGCTCATACCGGCCCGGGTAGACCTGCTTTAGACCCAGGAAGGTGGCGATATAGGGAAAGCCCCAGCCGTGGACGTGGAACAGCGGCGTGATCGGCATATAGACATCATTGCGTTTCAGACCGCCTGTGCCCGGAACGGTGCCAAGATCGGCCGCGACGGCCAGCGTGTGCAAGACCAGTTGCCGGTGGGTATAGCTGACGCCCTTGGGATCGCCGGTCGTGCCGGTGGTGTAGAAGAGCGTCGCGCGCGTGTCCTCTGGCAAAAGCGAGAAATCGAACCCCGTGGGCTGTGCCGCCAAGAGGCTTTCGTACTCGCCCACGAACCCATCCGGCAGCGCGGCATCCGTGCGGTCCGACAGTAGGACCAAGGCCACGGGCCGCGCAATACGGGGCAGAAGCGGCAATAGGACGGGCAGGAAATCCTCATGACACAGGATGGCGTCATCCTCGGCATGGTTGATCGTGTAGAGGATCTGTTCCGGCGACAGGCGGATGTTGACGGTATGTAGCGTCGCTCCCATCATCGGGATGGCGAAGAAGCATTCGAGATAGCGCGGGCTGTCCCAGTCCATTACGGCAATGGTTTTGTCTGCGCCGAGCCCCAGCGCCGCGAAGGCCGCCCCGAGACGTGCGATTCGGTCATGGAACGCAGCATAGCTGCGCGAGCGACCACTGCCGTCAATGATAAGTTGATCCGGATTGGACCCCGCTGGGGCAAGGAGGATCTGACGGATGTTCAGGGCGAAATGCGGATCCATGTGCTGCTCTTTGAAACGTTGATTAAGCATAGCGCCTCTATGACCAACTTACACATGACGAAAAAAGGGGCTAAGCTTCGCGCAGGGCGAGAGCTGCGTCGGTTTCGGCCCGAGTCTCAGCCGGAAACAAGCTATTTGATCCCGAAATCAGGGAGATTATTGCAATGGGACATCAAATGCCGCCCTTGCCATGGCTGCGCGCCTTTGAGGCGTCCGCGCGCCATCTGAGTTTCACGAACGCGGCGTCCGAACTGAACCTGACGCAGGCGGCGATCTCGAAGCAGGTCAAGCTTCTGGAACATTACCTGCGCGAGCCGTTGTTCGAACGCCTTCCCCGAAGCCTGACGCTGACCAAGGCCGGGGCTGCCTACCTGCCCAAGGTGAATGACGCCTTTGAGCGGCTGTCGGCGGGAACGCTTGAGGTCTTTGGCGGCCGCCGTCTGGGCATCCTCTCTGTACGTGCTCCGGTGGGCTATGCAATCACCTGGCTCGCCGCCCGCCTGCCCCGCTTTATCGTCGCACATCCCAAGACGCAGGTCCGCATCGTCTCGTCGGTCTGGGCGGACGACTACGACAGCGAGACCTTCGACCTCGACATCCGCTATGGCTTTGGCAAATGGGCCGGCTTTGATGCAGACCGGCTTACATGGGAGCGGCTGATCCCGATGTGCCTGCCCGCGATCGCCGCTCGTATGGCCTCTCCCGACGATCTTGCGAAAGAGCGGTTGTTGCACGTCCTCGGCTATCAGGAGGGCTGGGCCACATGGCTTGCAGCCGCAGGGACCACTCATGTCGATCCCGGTTCGGGCCTGTGGTTCGACACGACGCCCATGGCGCTTGAGGTCGCCGCACAGGGCGGCGGCGTGGCACTGGGCCGGTCGTCAATGCTGGAGCGCGAACTGGCCTCGGGGCGGCTTGTGCGACCTTTCGACTTAGAACTGCCGATCGATGAGGCCTTCTTCCTGACGGCCCCGGAAAAGGGACCCCGCCACCCCGATGCAGCAGTTTTTCGGGAATGGTTGTTAGCAGAGGCTGCAGGGCCCCTCTGATCACCGCGCCCGAAGCCGAACGCCTGCGTCCAACCGTATCACCTCGCCGTTCAACATCGGGTTGCGGATCATCGACAAGCAAAGCTCGGCGAAATCCTCGGGCGCGCCGAAGCGGCGGGGGAAAATGGCGTCTGAGGTGATCGCCTCGACCACCTCAGACGGCACTTCGGCGGCCATGGGCGTATGGAACAGGCCCGGCGCGATGGCGAGAACTCGAACCCCTTTGGCCGCGAACTCCCGCGCGGCCTGGATCGTCATGGCCGCGATCGCACCCTTCGAGGCGACATAGGCTCCTTGGCCGATCTGCCCCTCAAAGGCAGTGATTGAGGCGGTGTTGACGATTACCCCCCGCTCATCATCGGGTGCAAAAGGGTCAAGCGCCATCATCCGAGCCGCCGCCTTCGTCATCACGCTGACCGTGCCGAGCAGATTCACGTTGACCACCTGCGCGAAGCGGCCCATGTCCACCGGACCCTCGCGCCCAACTAGCCGCATGGAACCCGGTATCCCTGCGCAGTTGACCACGATCCGCGCCACGCCATGCGCCGCCTCGGCTGCATCGAGGGCAGCGACGACCGATGCCTCCTCGGCCACATTGCAGGCGATGGGCAGCACGCCAGCACTTGCCGGGCCGGGGCGCAGGTCAAGGGCCGCTACACTGGCACCTGCCGCAGCCAGGGCTTCTGCAGTGGCAAGGCCCAGGCCGGACGCCCCACCCGTCACAAGCGCTGCAACTCCGGCAAGATCACGCATGTTCGCCCCGCACCGCCAGAAGTCGATTCAGCCAATCCGGGTCCATCTCGGGGACCGAGGACAATAGGAGGTTGGTGTAATGCGCTTTCGGCGCGGCAAAGAGTTCTGCCTTGGGCCCGCGTTCCACCACCTGCCCGTGCTGCATCACCACGACCTCATCCGCGATGGATTTCACCGTGGCAAGGTCATGAGTGATGAACATGTAGGCGAGGTTCAATTCGCCCTGCAGCCGGTCCAAGAGCTTCAGGATGCCTTCCTGCACGATTTGGTCCAAAGCACTCGTCACCTCGTCGCAGATAATCATCTGCGGCTCGGCGGCCAGCGCGCGGGCGATGCCGATTCGCTGCTTCTGACCGCCTGACAGTTCGGAAGGCAGGCGATCAATATACTTGTCCGGCTCCAACTCGATAAGCGCCAGAAGGTCGCGGATGCGGGTCTCCAGCGCGCGTCCCTTCAACCCCAGATACATCTCGACCGGCCGACCGATCAACTCGCGCAGGCGGAGCTTGGGGTTCAGTGCAGTATCGGCCATCTGGTAGATCATCTGGCACTGGCGCAGTTCCTCGCGGGAGCGTGTCTTGAAATTGGGTGGCAGGGGCTTGCCGTTGAATAGGACCTCGCCCTTCCTGGGCGGCAAAAGGCCAGTGATGACCCGGGCGGTCGTCGATTTGCCCGACCCGCTTTCGCCCACCACCGCCACTGTCCGGCGGGCGTGGATGTCGAAGCTGACATCCTTCAGAACGTCAACTGCGCCATACCCCGCCGTCACGTTTCGCACTGAAACCACAGGGGTCCCGGTTGCTGCAGGCAGTGCGGGACGGGCGAAACTGCGCACGGCCCAGAGGCTGCGAGTGTAGTCCTCACGCGGGGCGGCCAGCATGCTGCGGGTGTCGGATTCCTCCACCTCATCACCGCGCAAAAGCACCTTGATGCGGTCGGCCATCTGCGCGACCACGGCCAGGTCGTGCGTGATGTAGATGGCCGCAGTGCCGAACTGACGCACGATGTCGCGGATCGCGGCCAGAACCTCGATCTGCGTCGTCACATCCAACGCTGTGGTCGGTTCGTCGAAGATGATGAGGTCCGGCCGGCAGGACATGGCCATCGCCGTCATTGCGCGCTGCAGCTGCCCGCCCGAAACCTGATGCGGATAGCGGAAGCCGATCTCGTCGGGGTTCGGCAGTCGCATGCGGCGGTAAAGCTCCACCGCATCCGCCTCAGCCTTCTCGCGCCCCATCACGCCATGGACGACGGGGCCTTCGCAATACTGGTCGATCAGCTTGTGCGCGGGGTTGAAACTGGCTGCTGCGGACTGAGCGACATAGGCGATGCGCTTGCCGCGAAGGGCACGCCGCGCGACCTCTGGCGCCTGTCGAAGGTCAATCCCGTCGAAGTCGATGGCCCCACCCGAGATACGGCAGCCGTCACGGGCAAAGCCCATGGCGGCGAGGCCAAGTGTGGACTTGCCCGCCCCGGATTCCCCGATCAGCCCCAGCACTTCGCCCCGGTGCAGGGTCAGGTCAACGCCCTTTACGATCTCGTGCCAGGCATCGCCCGACCGCCCTTCGATCTTCAGGCCCTTGATGGTCAGAAGCACCTGCTTTTCCATGGGCTTACTCCTTAAGTCCGCTGGCGCGGTGCAGCTGCCAGTCAACCACGAAGTTCACCGCAACGGTGAGCAGCGCGATGGCTCCGGCAGGCAGAAGCGGGGTGATGTCGCCAAAGGTGATGAGGGTGGCATTCTCGCGCACCATGCTTCCCCAGTCGGCGGTGGGCGGCTTGATCCCGAGGCCAAGGAAGGACAGGGCCGAGATGGCAAGGAAGACGAAGCAGAAGCGCAGGCCGAATTCGGCAACCAAGGGTGCCATGGCATTCGGCAGGATCTCGCGCCGGATGAGCCTCCAGTTGGATTCGCCCCGCAGACGCGCGGCTTCGATATAGTCCATGACGACGATGCCCTGTGAGACGGATCGCGCCAGCCGGTAGACGCGTGTCGCATCAACGGCAGCAATGACAAGGATCAGCGTCAGAACCGAGGTGCCGAAGATCGTCAGCAAGAGAAGCGAGAAGATCAGCGCCGGTATGGCCATGAGCGCATCGACAAAGCGCGACAGCCACTGGTCCAGCCTGCCGCCGACGAGGGCCGCCCAGATGCCAAGGATCGAGCCGACAACGAAGGCCAGCGCTGTGGTGGCAAAGGCGATGCCCACAGTATTGCGTGCGCCGTAAAGAAGCCGGGTCAACATGTCCCGGCCCAGCTTGTCGGTGCCAAGGTAGTAGGGTGCCGCCCAGGGCAAGTATTGGTCGCCAACCACCTCTCCCTCGCCGAAAGGGGCGATGATGGGGGCCAGGATGGCCACAAGAATGTAGAGCAGGATGATGGCGATGCCGAAGGACGCGGTCAGCGGCATGTCACGGAAAGTGGGTTTGTGATGCGTGGGGGCTAAGCCGCGCAAGGTGGCACGCGACGCGAAGGCGATGCCGAAGAACAGCGCAAGGCCCACGGCAAGGGGCAGAAGCATCGTCATTGGCCTACCTCCGATGCATCAAGCGCGGGTTGGTGACCGTCGACAGCACATCTGCGATGAGGTTTAGGATCACATAGGCCGCCGCGAAGATCAGAGCGATGGCCTGCACCACGGCAATGTCGCGGTTGGTCACTGCGTCGACCATCAACTGTCCAAGGCCGGGATAGACGAAGACCACCTCGACCACGACGACGCCAGTGATCAAATAGGCCAGGTTCAGCGCGACGACATTGATGATTGGCGCCAGTGCGTTGGGCACTGCATGGCGTAACACGACCCGAAGGGGTGACATGCCCTTCAGCCGCGCCATCTCGATATAGGGCGAGGCGAGGAGGTTGATGATCGCCGCCCGCGTCATCCGCATCATGTGGGCAGTCACAACCAAGGTCAGGGTGAGAGCCGGAAGAAATGCCGAATACAGCAGATCGCCCGTCGTGGTCGAAGGCGTGATGCGCACCATGGACGGGAAAATCCCGGTCTGTGCCAGCCACAGGACCAGAATGTAGGCCACAAAGAATTCAGGGAACGAGATCGAGGTCAGCGCCAGCGCGTTCGATGCGCGGTCAAAGATCGAATTGCGCCATAGCGCTGCCAGCACGCCAAGCAGGAGCGACAGCGGCACTGACAGTGCAGCGGCATAAAGGGCAAGGAACAAGGTATTGCCGAGCCTCGTACCGACGAGTTCCGAGATGGGTTTCTGCGTCGCCATGGACACGCCGAAGTCGCCTTGCAGAACGCCAGTTAACCAGTTCCAGTAGCGGAGCGGCGCAGGATCGTTCAGGCCTAACTGCTCACGCAGCGCAGCCAGCGTTTCTTCTGTCGCCGATTGGCCCAGAAGCTCGCGCGCAAGGTCACCTGGCAGAAGCTCGGTTACGCCGAAGATCACCACAGAAATGATGAACAAAGTCAGCAAGCCCAGAAGCAGCCTGCGCCCGATCATGCGCCAGATGTCACTCATGTTTCCCCCCGTCTGGTCAGCGTCCGGCGGTCTTGGTGCCGCCTTTGAACAGAATGTCGAAGGACCCCGCCGAAACTGTTCGGCGGGGTCCGGCTTTCAAACCTGAAGGATCAGGCGAACCACCAACGCTCCACACAGCGGAAGCCGTCGAGGTTCCAGTTGTTCGACACCTTCTCGGGCGTTACCACGGTGTTCGCCAGAGCCATCACGTAGTTGTTGTACATCGGGATGACGGTCGAGCCTTTGAAGGACACAAGGCGCTGCATTTCCTGATACATTTCGCGGCGCTTGGTGTCGTCCAGTTCCGACCGCGCGGCGACTAGAAGCTTGTCGAAAGCCTCGTTAGACCAGAAGCTTTCGTTCCACGACGCGCCCGACTGATAGGCGGTGGTGAACATCTGGTCTTCGACTGGGCGCCCGCCCCAGTAGCTCGCGCAGAAGGGCTTCTTCATCCAGACGTTGTCCCAGTAACCGTCGTCCGGCACCCGATCCACGGTGATAGTGATGCCCGCGGCAGCGGCCTTCTCGCTCATCAGGACGGCGGCATCCACTGCCCCCGAGAAAGCAGCATTGGCAGCCGAAAGCGTGACCTCCAGTTTGTCCAGCCCGGCGGCCTTCAGATAGGACTTCGCCTTGTCCGGATCATAGGTCTTTGCTTCCATATCCGCGAAGTAATAGCGGTTCGCCGGGCCGATCGGGTTGTCGTTCGACACCGAGCCATGACCAGCGAGGATTTTGTCCACCAACTCCTGCCGGTCGAACGCGTATTTCAGTGCAAGGCGCACATTGTTGTCGCTGAAAGGTGCCGCGCGGGCATCCATCGGGAAGACGTAATGCGCGTTGCCCGAGATCGAAAGGATCTTTGCCACCCCCCGGCTTTCCAAGAGGCTGATCGAGGCTGGATCGACCTGATCAATTGTGTCGACTTCGCCCGTCATCAGCGCGTTCAGGCGTGCAGCGGGATCGAGAATCGTCAGCAGCACGATCTGGTCGAAGTGGGCGCGATCCGACTTCCAGTAGTTTGGGTTGCGGTTCAGCGTGGCCTGCACGCCCGGCTCATAGCTTTCCACCACATAGCCGCCGCAACCATCGGTCGAGGTGGGGTCGATCTTGCCATCGGTGCCGGGCATGATCGGCAGGTGATAATCCGACATGAGGTAGGGGAAGTCTGCGTTCGGAGCGTTCAGCGTAACGACCACGTTCTGCCCGTCGACCTTGATGTCCGTGACGGGGTCGAAATAAGGCTTGACCGCCGAGGTCGAGGCCTCGCCCCGATGATGGTTCAGCGAGGCGACCACGTCGTCCGGTGTCAGGGTTTTGCCCGAGTGGAAGGTGACGCCTTCACGGATCTTGAAAACCCAGGTCGCGCCATCGGCTGACTCCCAGCTTTCGGCGACTTCGGGTACGAGGTTGCCGTCCGCGCCGATCTCTATCAGCTGGTTGTGCCGGGCTGCCGCGAAGGTCTGCACATAAAGCTGGTCCCACAGTCCGGGATCATAGCCATCGGTCGTCGAACCGTGGCCGATCCCGACCCGGAACACGCCACCCTTCTTTGGCTCTGCCTGTGCCATAGCCATGCCCGCCGGCAGGATCAGCCCGGCAGCGGTCAACGCCATCCCGCTCTTCAACAGGCCGCGCCGGGTCATCCCGCGCGGAAACATCGCGTTCGTCATGTCTTTCCTCCCTTGTGATAGAGCACTCCATAGGCGCTCGGTTTGAATGTCTCGAGTGCGGCCTCGCCGTAGCTGGACCGGTCAAGCCAGGCGGGGCTGACCTCTACGCCCCAGCCCGGCGCGTCGGTTACGGTCACATGGCCGTCCGTGACTTCGAACGGCCGACCAAGGAACAGGTCGCGCTGCCAGGGGTAGTAGTCATCGCCCTCGATCGACAGCTCTAGGTACTTGCCGGCATTGGGAATGGCCGCAATCAGATGCATCGTGCAGATCGTGACGAGCGACAGGTTGGCCGCATGTGGCGTGCAGGGCAGGCCTGCCGCAGCAGCCATCCGCGCAACTTCAAGCGTGCGCGATAACCCGCCCATGTACATGGCATCCGGCTGGACCACATCGACCGCGCGCATGTCGATCATGCGCTTCCAGGTCGCCATGTCCCAGTCCTGCTCTCCCCCGGTCACGTCGATGTCGAGCGCCGCCGTCACCTCGCGCGTGGCCTCAAGGTCCCAGTAGGGCACGGGCTCCTCATAGTGACCGATGCCATGATCCTGCAACATCCGGCCCACCGCAATGGCGCGGGGCACCGAAAAGGCCGAGTTCGCATCGACCAGCTTGTCGATCCCGTCGCCAAGGGCCCCGGCGACGGCCGGAATGATCTCTTCGGTCCGGCCCGGCCATTCGTCAACATCCTCGCCGCATTCGGCACCGATCCGCCACTTGGCCGCCGTGAACCCACGCTCGCCGCAGAGCCGTGTCAGCCGCTCGGCCTCGTCCCCGGGGGAAATGTCGCGCTTCATCGAGCTGGCATAGGCCCGGATTCGGCCCGGCGCACCGCCGATCAGGCTGGCCACCGGCTTGCCGGCCCGTTTCCCCGCCAGATCCCACAGCGCCGTATCAAGCCCGGCCAGCGCCCGGGCCCGGTAGCTGCCGGGATACTTGTGCTCGCGCCGCTCGATCAGGTGAACCAGCCCGGCAATGTCGGTGCTGTCCACCCCCAGCGCCCAAGGCACCACCTGCCGGTGAAACACCTGCGCCGTGATGTCGGCATTGTAGGTCGACGTCTGCCCCCAGCCAAAGAGGCCATCCTCTGCCGTGACGCGCACGAAGCAGACGAATTCGTTATGAAAGGTCTCGAGGCGAGTGATGCGGCTCATCCAGGTTCCTGGCACAGTCGGGCCTGCGCATCATCGCGCCGGGTGGTCCCGCCGCACAAACAACCAGAATCGGGGCAATGGGTTGAGTGACGTTGTGGATGTTTGACCGAAGAGGCACGGAGACGTCAGGGAAAGCCACATGGAGGACAGATTGTTCAGGGTCTTCCCTCGAAGGTTGCGCCTGCTCGATCTGTGAGCTACTCCCCAACTCTTGGACAGATTCTGGGGTGATTTAAGCTACTGCCTGCACCTGCTGATCGGTTTGAGTTGCGTTGAAGTAGACCACGGCAGGCGATTGACCGCCATGGGCGGCATGGGGC